>PJEL010001422.1_pt1 | contig 24316 bp, 18 predicted proteins | sample 1853271 | NCBI WGS metagenome assembly PJEL01 (sample SAMN08108733, study PRJNA415343) | Invertebrate metagenome, whole genome shotgun sequencing project. | host: Globobulimina | place: Sweden: Gullmar Fjord | collected 2015-08
TCGCACCAATTTGTAGGAAGTTGTTCCTTTAATGATTCCCAATTTTCGTCCATACTTTCTAGCATAATATAACACGCCCAAGTTAATAAGTTTTTTTAGGTTAGCGCCTGTGGGGGGGCATCCCCATACAGATGCTAGTCGAAAGAGTTGGAAACCGCACTATACGTACCTTGCTTCTACTAACAAAGCCAGCAAAAAGAAACTCTCAACCTATCCAACATATAGCAGGACAAGAGGTAAAAGAACTCTTTGAACAATTAACAGCCCTCATAAAACAACACGCGACCACTAAACTTCCCTCCCAGAATCAATTTTTCCAATCGTTTGTCACACTGCTAACAGCACTTTATCCCATTTACGAAGAAGCAGAACAAATACTATCTATACAGATGCAGGTAAAGAAAGACATGCTGAATTTCTTACAAAAAAGTGACCACACGCGCAACAAAAATAAAGCCTACCTTGAAGCAAACGAGAGCGAACAAGCATGGGACGAAGCCATCAGCATCACCAACCGAGAGAAAAAGCGCCTACAATTAAAAAGGGAAACCCTAATCTGGTGCAAAGAGATACTTCAAGAAAACAGAAAAAATGTTTTAAGTCACAACACAAAAAAACACCAACAAGAACGATATAGCGGCCAACAACTTGACATCCTAAGGCAACTCCACCAAACCACAACAGACTGTCATCTTTTTCATAAAAAAAATAAAAACCTTCTCAAAATAGCCACAGCACCACAAGCTAGCAACCAAACACCCTATTACCCTGACAAGGAAGATATCGAAGAGCAATGTCAGGTTATAGCAGAAATTCAAAACACCATCCACCAGCATTTCAAAGAGGCTAATCTTCTCCAAGTAGCCTTAGCACAAAAAAGGGAAACCCTGAAAAAGAATACACCACACTACATAGAAGAAGAAAAAGGGCAATGGAGTGACGAAGAAATAGAAGCAGAGGAATACAAAAAACACATAGAAGATTATACCGCTACCCTAAGCGAATATGCCGCCGAAAATAGCCGTAAAATGGCCCAGTATAGCGATATAGAAAGCACTCCAGAAAACCTGGAATTACCTGGGATTCAAGCCTACTGCCAGACGCTTAAAAAAATCATTTCAGAGCTCCAACATCTTCATGAAGAAATCCAAATGGCATTGCTGGAACTCCCACAAGAGACAACACTATTACTCTCGCAAGTGCCCCTTACCTACAACCCCTTCACCTACACCATCTGCGGCGAATGTCCCCACCGCAGGGAAGAACGTGAAGAACTAATAGCTGCCAGGGAAAAAGAACAAGCAAAAATCGGAAAGCAAGCAACTATAGAGAAGAAGCAAGCCGAGACAAGAAGAGCACGCCAAAAACACATCATCATCGAGAATAGCCCAATCCTCAAAAAATTATTGGCGTCCCAGTTAAACATCCACTACCACAACCAAGCAACTATAATCCTCAGCATAGAGCAGCTAGAGGAAGACATCATAGCCCTCGAAAAAACACACACAAAATATCAAAGAATTGCAAAGTGCGTCGAACTCCTTACCCCTGATATCCTAATAGGCAAGGCACTCAAAAATTTAATCGAGAACCACGGAGACCTAGAAGGAACATGTAACGATTTATGGAGTAAAGAAACCCTCCAATGCATAGCCCTCCGATTCCTAGCGCCCCCCATCGTACGACGCTTACTGAACATAATCGGCCCCCTTAATATGAATAGTATAGCCCCCATCAACCAAGTACTGCAAACAACACAGCGCGCCTTCGTCCGCAATATGACACAGCTAACCATCAAAAGTGCCATCGACGACAGTGTAAAATTGGGGAAAAACATCTTGGGAAAAAACAACGTAGAAAATAAAACCAAAACCAACAACGAACCTTATAAACTAATCACAACCAAAGCATGGATAGCAAACATAAAAGAGGCATTCTTCTTCGCAAGCCTTGAAGGGGTGACCGTAACCATCACCCAAGCGGTAGGAAAAAGGTACTTAAACCACAAATTACAAAACAACTTCCGAGGAGCAACATGGACAGGATACACATGCCACAAAATCGCACACATAGTCATCGGAGGTGCCAACGGCCTCGCAGTAAAAGCATGGCACAGTAACAAGAATAAGGGTAATTGTAACTACCTAGACGGCATCATCGCAGGCGCTACAGGAGCCCTCGTAGGAGAAATTGTCACAGATTTTTATTATCACAACATCATTCTAACCATCCACAAACAATGGCACTACGACCAAGAAAACCCCGACCTAGAAGCTTTCGGAAATTCCTACCTCACCCACATAAAAATAGCAGCCGTCGCTGGTAAAATAGCAGCTGTAGGAACTGCTTACCTCCTACAACAAGACATCGACATCGCCTACCAAAGCGCCAGCAATGCCATCAACAACAACTTTCTTATCGAAAGTTTTTTGATAGGTGGCGCCATACTACTTGAGCAACTCCTCTCCCAGAATCGTGAAGTACTCACAGAAATTCTCAGGGGGGGCATACAAGTATTAGAAGTCATTGAAGACAACTGGGAAATATTCGAAGAAAACTTCCCACATACAGCCGCAGCCTTTCCACACATCGTAACTGGCGCCATCGCATCAGGCGGAGGTATAGGAGCCATCGCCTACGGTGTCGGTTTAAGCCTGGCAATGGAGTTCTTTATCACTAAAGCCTTCCCTGATATGAACCCTGAAACAGCAGGGTTCCTCATACTGGCCCCCGTAATAGGCATAGCATGCTTCAAAGAAAGATTTAAAGGTGTAATAAAAGTAGGTGGAGGCATAGGCCTTAGCCATGTTACCGACATCTGCCTTGATGAGTTAATCGCGAGGTTAGATATCGACCAAATAGAGAAACACCTCACAGATTGGTTAAAAACACATACCAACCTCACCCAAAACGAAAGAGACTACCTCGCAAAAAAGATTACCAAAGGAAGCATCAACCTCATTCGTATATCCAGTCACTACTACGCAGGAAGAGCTGTCGATAAAGGCATTGATAAAGGAGCAAAAGCTTTCAATAAACTGAAGGCAAAAAAAGGCAATAGCAATCGCAAAATAAAAGATACCCATGCCCCAGAAAAAGCCACTAAAGCTAACAACAGTAAAGAATCCCATCACCACCAAGAGGAAAAGCGAACTAAACAAAAAACATGCCCAAGACCAAAAACCACAGAAACCTCTAACAAATACCAAGAACCATACCACCGCACTCCCCAAGATAAACACAAGCCACTTGCGCACAACGATAGACCTCAACCCGTAACCTGGCACCAAAAAACACCAGACAAATCACCCTACAGTCAGAGAGCACAAAGAGCCCCACCACACCAACACATAGAGGGAAAAAACCATAACACCAGGCAGAGAGCAAAGAAACCCTCACATCACCAACAGGTAGAAGTAAAAAACCATAACAAGAACCATTCCTCACAACCTGAGCACCACAGAAAGCCCCCTACAGAATCCACCCATAACAGCAAGCAGAGAGCAAAGAAACCCACAACAAAAAAGAACCAACCTGCTAAACAACCAAGGGAGAACCATACAAAAGCAAAAGAGACCCATACCCCTCAAAAAGCCACCGACGGAGCGAAAAACGCTCAAAAAATTCACACAACCGATGATACGACCTGCCAGACATCCAATACCATTCAAAAAGTAAGCCGTTCTCATGCAGATGAACTTGCTAGAGCACTGGGAGAGAGAGTAAAGGGAGTAAAGGTGGAAGAAATACTCCGAAGCGGTACTGGCAAAATCAAAGGATACAAGGTCGTAGTAGGAAACTCTAAAAAACCAATCGTTATTAGACTCATGAATGCTGGTGCTGGTGGTCGAAAAGCTGCCTACTTTAAGATAGCAAAAGGGACAAAAGGTGCTTATGATAAGCTAGGTAAACTAACTGATTTACCTGTACCTTCTCATTTTGATTTAAACCCTGACACATATATAGAAATAATTAAGCAAATTTTGCGCCTGATAGGATAGAACACACATGAATAAAATAGATGACAAGCTACAAACAACGATATACGACGGACGTGTTACCAACTTCTGCTTTGATGCACTGAATCACGCCCTTACCTTTTTCCCGAACCGATAAACAAGCATGACAGACGAAGAATTGATAGCTCAAAGCCTTATTAAAGAAATGAATTTGCTATTAAGTCCTGGTGTGGGATTCAATGAGTACACACATGATGAAATGTACAGATATTATGAGAATTATCTTGAGTTCGTGGTGATGTTGATTCTAGAGGACTCGCTGTTAGCGTACCATACAATCGATAATGATCTATTTAATTTAGCTGAAGAGAGTAAAAATAAAATCCAGGAGTTTATCGAAGACCTAGAGCAATTTTATAACAGAAATGAACAAAAAGGTGACTTTACCGTATTACGAGACCCATATTGGGAGGTGATTATCAGAAAAACCCGAGAAACGCTTGCCATATTTAAAGAAGATTTAAAATCGCAAGGCTTTAATATGGACGCCTTAAATTCGTTATCCCAGAAAAACCACGAAAACGCTACTCCTTACAATCAAAAAGCAAGGTGTCTTATCAAACTTCTGGAACGTTTTGCCAATCCTGATGTAGGGTTTGCTCGCTACCTTGCGAACGAAGATGATGAAAAAAACACCAATTATCTGACCTGTTTATTTAGTATGCTAACAAGCAAAAAAAGCATAGTGTTACAGGCCATTGCAGGAAATATTTTCAAGCTAAGAACCTGCACACGTCAAGCCATGAAGAGTTGGTTGGGAGAAGTCGAATGTTTGTGCAAAAAACATAGGGAAAGTAATAACTTTGTCTTACTGCAGGATAGCCAGTGGGAGGTGATTATCAACCAAGCTAAGGAGATTATAACTTTGGTTAAAGTAGATTTACTCGTTGAATAGTTAGGGATGGTGTATGCAAGAAAAGTCCCTACTTCAGGGTAGTAAAAGATGGAAAAGGTGCCTGGGGAAAAGTTGGCTCAAAACAGAAAACAGAGTTTAGTCAAATACTAAAATGGGCCTCCCAAAATTTTAGAAACCCTAAAAAGAATAAATAATTGAATATGAGATGTTACAATTACATATACCACTACCGAGATACATCTGACTACCAAGAACAAATAAAAACCCTAGGGTATTTCTCTACAAAAGAAAAAGCCCTCCAAGCATTTAAAAAGTATAAGTTCATGCCAGGGTTTAAGGAACACCCACCGAACCTAGGAACGGTAGTAATCGGAGGGGAAACAGGCTGGGAGGAAGGCTTTATTTCAGAGTTAGAGGGTTTTAGGTTAATGGCCGAAAAGGCAGGAGAACCCTGGCCACCACCAGAAGGCATCAGCGAAGAGACACTAGAAGACGAAGACCTTATTTTGGATATACCTTACTGGGCCAAAGATGCGCAACTTAAACCTAGCGAAAGCAGTGAGACCTTTGCCCATCGCCTCATGGAAGAAGAAGGTATAGAAGACTACCCTACTGCTCCTAAAAGCGAGTTCTACCAATTAAAGATATGGGCAGATAACATAAAAAAATGGGAAGTGCCAGTAAAAGAATTTTGTGAGAGTACAACACAGAAGAAGAGAAAAAAGCAGCAAGATAAAAAGGACAGTCTGCCCAAAAACTTGCCCACCCCACTTTTGTATGCCGTCACTCATTTTAACCCTAAAAACAATGAGATAAAAGGGATAGGAAGATACCTCACCCCCGAAGAGGCCGAAAAGGCCATCGCCACCCACCGTACAGCCAAAGGTTTCCGAGATGTTCCTGACACCTTCTTTATCCAACCCTATCGAATCAATGAAACACACTGGGAAAGCGGTTTCGCCACCGTCATCATTCCAAGGAACAGTAGAAAAAAGGCACCCGCTAAACCTATAAAGAACTAACCAACCCACGTCAACAATTGAAAACATGAGATATTGCATATACCACTACCGAGATACATCTGCCCACCAAGAACAAATGAAAACCCTAGGCTTTTTCTCTACAAAAGAAAAAGCCCTCCAAGCACTTAAACAATATAGTCTCGTACCAGGGTTTAAGGAACATCCACCTGACCTAAGAAAGGTAGTGATTGGAGAAAGAACAGGCTGGGAGGAGGGCTTTTGCTCATCATTAGATCTTATTTGCAGGGCATTTGAAAAGAGAATAAAGTGGCCCTGGCCAACACCAGAACACAGCGTTGACGAGATACCAGAAAACAAAGAACGCATTGTGGACATACCTTACTGGGCCAAAGCTGCGCAACTTAAACCCAGCGAAAAAAGTGAAACCTTTGCCCACCGCCTCATGGAAGAAGAAGGTATAGAAAACTACCCTACTGCTCCTAAAAGCGAGTTCTACCAATTAAAGATGTGGGCAGACAACATAAAAAAATGGGAAGTGCCAGTAAAAGAATTTTGTGAGAGTACAACACAGAAGAAGAGAAAAAAGCAGCAAGATAAAAAGGACAGTCTGCCCAAAAACTTGACCACCCCACTTTTGTATGCCGTCACTCATTTTAAGCCTAAAAACTATGATGTAAAAAATATAGGAGAATACCTTACCCATGAAGAGGCCGAAAAGGCCATTGCCACCCACCGTACAGCCGAAGGTTTCCGAGATTTTCCTGATACCTTCTTTATCCAACCCTACCGAATCAATGAAGCACACTGGGAAAGCGGTTTCGCCACCGTCACCATTCCAAGAAACAGTAGGAAAAAGGCACCCACTAAACCTATAAAGAACTAACCAACCCACGTCAACAAATATGCCAAAAAAGGGTGGGCTACAAGAATGGATTTGGATAATGCCAAAGCACAAAGCGTCTTAGATTGTTCTATACCATACGAAAGACAGAGGTATGCAGTTCATGATAGAAAAATTTATAAGTTTCAGTCCGATAATGCTGGAGGGTGGCATGGTTATCCCGCTTGTTGGCGATTTTGACCTTGCGCCCATCCTGGTTGTAGAGGTGGGTAATCTCCTTCACGATGCGGGTCACTTTGCTGTCGAACATCAAATCCATCTGGACAAGTTGAAAAGGGGTATCCTCCACCACATCATGGACCAAAGTCGCGATGATGACATCTTCACTTTCTGTTAGCGGAAGGAGGATGGTCGCCACCACCACAGGATGGAGATAGAAAGGCTCCCCAATCTTGCGCTTCTGCTTGCTATGGTAGCTTTTACATGCCCGCAAAGCACTTTTGAGGCGCTCTATGTTGAACTTCCCAGAGCCGCCAGCTGCTGCTAAAAAGGCCTTATCCTCCTTAGCATCGATGGAGACCTTCCCGAAAAGCTTTTCAACAGGATCCATTTTGATATTGGGACGCACCTTATTGATATCCTCGGGAAAAGCCAAATGCAGAAATCTAGGCCCCATTCTTAAGACCCCGTAGTGTGATTGGATGATTTGCTCGCTCTGTACGAGCTCTTTTGGGAGATTATCCAAGTCAAAAGGAGTCGTGCTGTGGCTTATTCCTGCTTCCACCGCGCTATCTCCCTTATAGGTCAAGAAAAAGCAAATCGCAGGGGTAATAGGTGGCATCATGGCCATTGGCCCATAGGTTATATGTCCTCTTTCTACGGAGAAGGTCAGCTTCCCCTCCTCTCTTTTATTAAGCATAAAGTTTATCCCACTGGCAATAGCTTTTGCTATCAAGTACTCATCGCCGATGATGGTGTCCTCGCCAGTTATGTTTTGTAACACCACCCGCTCGTTAGTATTGACCTCTTCTTTCTTGAGATAGCGGAGGACGTTATCCAAAATCCCTTTCACGGGCGCTTCTTTATTGCTAACGGGCACAAATTTTCGCCTCCACGCTGTTATGCTTCATAACCCTGATAGCCTTGCGGATGATGTCGGTATGTGGTTGTGTTTCTTTTATGCTACAAATCCGTTAGTGCCTTGTTGATTGCTGGGATTACGGAACCTTTGTCATGGAGGTTACGGGTTAGCTGATAGCTAGCCATTTCGTACATCTTCGATGTGCGCCACTGCAATGCGCCCTCGCTGATGACGAAAAAGAATCAGCAGAAGAAACTCATTTGCCACCTACACCTTGTATTTATGCCCCTTCCTATAAAATGGTCACCCCTAAGCAACGTCAGCAACTTTTTAAAGATTTAGGTTTGAAACATATGGAAGAAAATGAGTTTTCAGTAGGTTGTTTACCCTTGTCTCAATTAAAATTAAGTGTCTCAAATTATGATCATCGTTTGACTGCTAAATACGGCCAATATATTAAAAAGCACTATGTAACTCCCTGTGCTCTAAAATGGGTAAGTGATCAAGTAGGTTATGGTTTTTTTGCTGAATGTACACTTAAGCCAGGAGATTATATCATTGAATTTACAGGCAAAATAATCGAAAGTTTTAAATTATCCAAAAAAAACTGGTCGTGGGGATACCGTCGTGTCAATGATATTGGTGATTTCCCCCATAGTACTTGTGTGGATTCGACTCATGGAGGTAACGAAGCTGGGTTTATTAACCATAGTGAAACCTCCAATAATGTTTCGACACAAAAAGTATTCTTTGAAAATAGCTGGCACCAAATATATGTCGCTACTAAAGCGATTAAAAAAGGGGAGCAATTTCTGATTAACTATGGCTATTGGTCTAAAAAACAACATCTGAAAATAAATCTCTAAGCTCTGAACAGGACTGTTGGACAAAAATAGGGCGCAACCCCTCGCCTCGCTTGATAGAGGCATACGCTAATCTTTTACCTATTCCTTTATCAGATATAAAGAAGCACCCTCACAACAAACAGCGCAGTACCTTGGGCCCCATAGACGCTTACCCCATAACTTAGATTTAATCGATTCTCCAAAAATGCTATTTCTTATCGCATAGGAAGATCTACCCTTTAACTGACCCTCAAAATGACAAAGTGCTGTTTTAGGAGATACGGAAACAAGAAGATGCACGTGCTCCTCTCCTTATTCTCCAAATTGTAATAGCTCCCCGCCCATTATATCTAGCATTTCTTCTGTAAATCCCATATTCTGCACCAAAAGTATGATATATAAGGTATATTTGTAGAATCGCAATGCTCAAAATACTAACCCTGCTGATAACGACCGTAGCCCTGCTGTCCAGTGCATATATACAAGCAGCCCAAGAAAATAACCAACCATCTGATCAACAGATAAAAAATAGTTTTAAAGCTGCGAATGCGCTATTCAAAAACCTTCCAAACAACAAACCAAACGCTGTCGTTTTTTTAGGAGGTGAGGATAAGCAAAGGTTAACTCTTATACAAGAATTAGAAAAAGATAATGCTGTAGCGTATATCAATGTTCCCGATACAATAGCAAACAAGCCTCTACACTATTTTTTGTATAAAAGCTTGCTGATTAACTACTATACCATACAAGCGGTAGTTATTGTGCTCGATACAATGCAGTATGTAGCTGGTCTTTCTAACGCTGTTATGGATGGTTTTTTTCACAGGCCCACCTACGATAATAACTTATTTTTATCTAAGGTTATTTTCGCCACCTCCCCCTATAACGAGAAGAATATACCAACCTTTTTACCGAAGAATACTCTCAAGCCACCAGCATTAAAAATCAAAATAAACAACCTAGTCAACTCTAATAGTAAAGTAGTCCCAGCACAAATCAAAGCTGTAACAAATCTCAATCAATATATGGCATATTTGGAATCTGGAGAAGCAAAAGGTGCGAATAATTTAGGCGACATAAGATCAGCATATAATAAATGTGTTGAAAAAGACAGTAGGAGCAAAGCATCAGAACACACGCGTCTTGACGCTCTCGTTAGCCTTTGGATAGCATGTTTGGAATCTGGAGAAGCAGAAGGTGCGAATAATTTAGGCGACATAAGATCAGCATATAATAAATGGGTTGAAAAAGACAGTAGGAGCGAAGCATCAGAACACACGCGTCTTGGCGCTCTCTATAGCTTTTTGAGGGAGCGTCGTAAAAAGAGCGAGCCAATAATAGAAACCGACCAAATGAGCATCCAAATGCAGGCAACTAACCTCAAAAACACACAAAACCTGACGCTTCCCCTTTGGGTCGCATTAGGAACTCTAGCTGTAGTAGCCATAGGCAGCTGGTTTTTGTGGAAAATTTTTGGCGCCACCGTAAGCAGTAGCGCCCCCGCTAGTGCTGATCTGCCTACAACGTCCCAGAGCGCACTAACTACTGCCGCATCGCAGGCCGTTGAAGCGCAGGTTATATCTGCTGAGGGTACGCTAGAAACGAGTAAGAAAGGCTCCTCATCCTATAAAAAGGCCCTCGGCGGGATAGCCCCTATCCTCTTCTTCCTTGCTTTGGTCTTTATCTTTAGAAGAAAAAAAGAAGAGGACCCCGCGGAATAACCTATCCCCGTTCAGAGAGTGGCAGCCGCAGGTTTCAGCGCTCTCAGAGTCCTTTAGGTGTTCTACGGCAAAGTTATCGTTCTGCATTCGAAAATGCAAATAGCTGACAATGAATCCCGTGCTCCCTGCCAATAACGCAGCACTACAGGATGTTTTGGCGCCGATTTGGAGACTCAGCACCAGGTTGGGGAGGGGAAGTCGGCACAGGTAGGTTATTTTTTAGAATTTGTAAGGCGTATACATTTTGTTTCTCAGAACAACATCAATTTTCTGATCTCCTAAAATATCTTTATAACTCGCTATATATCCCTCTTTATTTACAAGTGCTGGCCAGACGACGTACAAAATATTTTTGCACTTTTTATCGGAACCTAATACTCTTTGATGTATCTTTTCATCATATATCTTCATCTCATGATCATCTTTATCTGGTTGCCAGGTCAAAGGATATACCCTCAACGGGGGATCTTGCAAGAGAGCCGCCCAAAAAACCTGGCAACATTCTATAATGTATTCCTGAATCGCTTCCATAATATCGTTATCGGTACCTTCCACATATTCTTCAAATCGTGTTTTGACGCTATTCCATACAGTAGTCACCAGGTTCGTTTCTCCTTGTGATACATTATCCGTTGTTTTGTTCTTATCTTGGATAGGTAACGCTTTCTCCAAGACAAATTTGAAATTGGATTTAAAATAATTTCCAAGTATGTTCTTCAAAATTCTCAACCTTTCCTCTTTAACTTCCTCATTCTCTTCCTGCTCCTTTTCATCATCAACCCTGATATTCATTCCTTTCGCAATCGCCTTATTCATATTTAGTACATCTCCAATCTTCTTATACACATCCTGATAATACTTCTGTACTTCATTGTAAGATGTTGTCAGTAACTCAAACATGAGCTGATGCACAACCTGTTTGATATAATACTCTTGGTATTTATTGTTTTTCTTTTGGATGAATTTCTTGATAGTGATCGATGTATTGTGATATTTCTGCTCTTCGATGGATTGATATTGCCGAATGCACTCCTGTACAGTAGGAAGAGGTTGCTGCACACCGACGACTGTTGTCATTCCCATAATAATGCTCCGCGCTTCAGCTAACTCCTCCTTTAGCTTACCGATAGTTTGCTGACAATAGCTATGAACATCGCGCTCCATTGCTGTCCCTCCCCTGTATCGAGGGTGTTTATTCCGTACTTGTGATAGCTGTTGCTTTAATCCTGAGTTCCCTCTCTGCAAGGCGTTCAGTTGCATATCAGAGATTGGCATCAGTGTTGGTCGATTCGTATTGTTAGGTACATCTATGAATGTGGTTTCTTGCACTTCGTCATTATCAAAGTCCTTTAAGTTCGCTTGTAATGCCGATGGTTGTTCGCTTAACCTTGTGTTCTCCTCCCTCAAGCTATTTAACACTTTCTGGTCAGCATCTCCTACTTCGGGCTTGAACTTCTTTAATTGTTCTATGTGGGTATCCTTTTGTTGCTGAGTAGTCTTTTCCCCTAATTCTGATAGTTGTTGCTGTAATTGCTTATTCTCATTGGCAGCAGTATATCTTCCGTAATACCAAGAAAGGCAACAAAGCAAGCCGACAACTATGAGGACGAAGCTTGCCTCCTTCCACGAGAGAGGGACAAGGCTTTGATTCTGGGTTGCCTCACCCGCAGCAGGAGCTCCCTCTGTGTCGACTTTTGCGGTATGGTCCTTTCCCCTTTTGCTGTTGTTGTCAGTCTTTACCTTATGGGTTTCTCTCTTTTTGGCGTTGTTGTTAGGTTTTGTTCTAGCGTTCCCTTCGCTTTTGACTTCAGCAGTAGCAGCATGGGTTTTCGTAAGCTTTTGAGGGGCTTTTTTGAAGAGGATAAAGGTTGCTATTAAGGCTGTGAAGAGCGTAAGAGACAACATGATACCTAATGGCTTCCTTTGTGGTTTATCCATATTTTTTCTTGCTATGCACTATGGGAGGATGGTGCAAAGAGCGCGCAATACGCGTCTAGAGTTATCGATACTGGGCGATAAACGGTTGCTGCTGTCCTAGAAATGGCCTTTAGGGTCCTTGAATCGACGTTTTTTAAGTAATGAAAGCAGAAAGCACAACTTTCGCATACTCTTTAGCCACGCTGTTAAAAGGTTTTATCGCTACATTTGCTTCTCTAGGAGTCGCATATGTTAGAGAATAATGGACTACTGTCCTCCTTGCCATCCCTATAATAGGAGAAAATCCCTACCTTTGCCCGCAGTTTAAAGCGTACACTATCGTAACTGGCGAACTACAGATGACCATTTAAAACGCTCCCCTGCTACTTATCTATCCTTACCATGGCTAAAAGAAATCCAGAAGTCCTCTTCGGCATCAATGCCATAGCCGAAGCCCTAGAAGCAGGCCGCACCCTTACCAAAGTCTGGGTGAAAGCCACCGCCACCAGCGCCAAGCATCGTGCCCTTTTCGAAAAGGTACGCCAGCGGCAAATCCCCTGCGCACGTGTGCCTCTCGTCAAACTCAACAAACTCACCAGCGGCAACCACCAAGGGATCGTCGCCCTCCTCTCGCCGATAGACTACCACGCCCTCGACGACATCGTGAACCAAGCCTACGAAAGGGGAAAGCCTCCTTTGATACTCCTTTTAGATGGCGTGCAAGACATCCACAACCTCGGCGCCCTCGCCAGGACGGCACTAGCAGCAGGGGCAGATGCCATCGTCACCACCATACAAGAGAGCGCCCCCGTCAACGGCACCACCATGAAAGCCTCGGCAGGAGCCCTCAACCACCTGCCCGTCTGTCGCGTCGCTAACCTAGGGTCTGCAATCCAGAGCCTAAAGGCTAGCGGCCTACAAGTCGTCGCCGCCACGGAGAAGGCTACCGAAACCTACTATCAGGTCGCGTTAACCCCACCCCTAGCGCTGCTATTGGGAAACGAAGGGAGCGGCATCCATCCCCGCCACCTCAACCTTGTCGACAAAAAGGTAACGATACCGATGGCCATGCCCGTCACCTCCCTCAACGTCTCGGTCGCAGGGGGTATCCTCCTCTACGAGGTAGCAAGGCAGGTGGCAAGTAAAATTTAGGCCATACCTAATAAAAAGTGTAACATTGCCCTCGTTATCCCCCCTCTTTATGGCCATGGATTTACAAGGATATAAAAAGATAATAGCCAGCACACGTAGAGAAATGGGCTCCTACCCACTCACGCCCCAAGGGAAGTCTTCTTTCAAAGAGCACTTTCTCAGCAAGAAGAGCATCCTAGCCAAACTCTTTCAGGAGATGGTCACCCTCCCCTCTGCTGATAGGAAGGAAGTCGGCAGCGCACTTAACACGCTCAAGAAGGAAGCAGAAACCCACTACCAGCGGTTGCGAAATAGCACCCTCTCCGATAGCCATAACTTCCCCACCTTACAAGAAGCAACCCTCCCACCTCCTTACCTCTCTTTAGGGAGCTTACATCCCCTCACCATCGTCCGAGAGCGGATCGTAGCCATCCTCGAAGAGGTAGGTTTCGCCCTAGCAGAAGGGCCTGAAATCGAAACCGAGTGGCATAACTTCACCGCGCTAAACTTCCCTCCCCACCATCCCGCACGGGAAATGCAAGATACCTTCTTCATCAAGCGCAGCAAAGCCGACAAGCACTCCATGCTCCTCCGCACCCATACCTCTTCGGTACAAATACGGGTTATGAGAAAGACTGCACCTCCCATCCAAATTATCTCCGCAGGAAAGGTCTACCGACAGGAGACCGTCTCCGCCCGTTCCCACTATATGTTTCACCAAATAGAAGCCCTCCATGTCGACAGCAACCTCTCCTTCCTCGACCTCCGAAAGCTTATTAACTACTTTTTCAAAGCCCTCTTCGGTCCCGAAGTCCAAATAAGGCTCAGGCCCTCCTATTTCCCTTTCACCGAACCCAGTGCGGAAGTAGACCTCTCCTGCTGGCTCTGTCAGCAGCAAGGGTGCCCCATATGTAAGAAGAGCGGCTGGGTCGAAGTCGGCGGTGCAGGCATGGTTGACCCCCAAGTCCTCGAGAACTGCAATATAGATGCCACCCAATATAGAGGCTATGCCTTTGGTATGGGCATCGAGCGCATCGCCATGCTCCTCTCCCAAATTCCCGACGTCCGCCTTTTCACCCAAAACGACCTACGTTTTTTAAGGCAGTTTAAACGCTGCATTGTATAGGTGCGGTTGCAAGGATACCATACCAACAACAAAAGGAGAAGACCTTTTGGTAAGCCATCCACTCTAAAATAAAGGAGTGCCCAAAGAAAAAGCGACTCGTATAGAGGCAAAATCAGCAAATCCCAAATAAAAAGACTATGTTTGGACCCCTCTTGCAGGGGATTCTGACCGCAGACGATGTCACCTAGCCAATCGAAAAAAGACCCCAAAGCCAAGGCCCGGCGCTTCTTGCCCATTATTTTTCTTAGCATAGTGCTCTTTTACACTTTGTCATGGATCATCGTCCCCGATACCGACACCGACCCTAAGAAACTGGAGAACATGTCGGAATTCAAGGACCTCCTCCAAAAAAGAGAAGTAGAAAGAGTCGGCTACTGCTACCAAGAGCAGAGCGTTAGCATCACCATCAAAAAAGGAGCCCGACAAAAGTACGACCTGGAAACTGACGACGACGGCCCCCATTTCACCCTCAACGTCCACCCAGGCTTCACCAGAGAATACATAGAGATACGCAAAGAAATACAAGGCGTCCCCCACCTCGATACCGATGAAGCAGGCATTGCCAACCGATTCTGGGGTAGTGGTCTCATCCAATTCTTATTCCAGCTGATGATGCAGCTACTCTTTTTCTTCCTCATTTTCGGTCGTGGCTTCATGAGGCACATGGGACTAGGTAAAAGCGATGACGAAGAAGAAGAGCAATACGATACACAGGTAACCCTCGCCGACGTCAAAGGCATGGAAGAAGCCAAAGAACAAGTACAAGACATCATCAAGTTCCTCAAGAACCCCGGGAAATACCAGGCGATGGGCGTCACTCCCCCCAAAGGAGCCATCCTCGTAGGGCCGCCAGGGAATGGAAAAACCTTTCTAGCACGCGCCATAGCAGGAGAAGCAAGCGTCCCCTTCTTTTATAGGAGCGGCGCCTCCTTCGATGAAGTCCTCGTCGGCATGGGGGCGCAGAGAGTCCGCAGCCTCTTCACCAAAGCTAGGAAAAAGGCACCCTGCATCATCTTTATAGATGAAATCGACACCTTGGGGATGAAGCGCGACGGCTCCTATTCCAACTACAACAACCAAACCCTGCTGCAATTCCTCTGTGAAATAGACGGTTTCAAACACCACAAAGCCCCCGTCTTCATCATAGGCGCCACCAACCGCATAGACCTCATCGACACCGCCTTGCTCCGATCAGGACGCCTAGGTAGCCTGCGCATATTCACCAACCCCCCCGTCCTGCAAGAGCGGAAAGAGACCTTTAAAGGCTATATCAGTAAACTTAAAAAGCGCGGCAACATATCAGCGACCCAGCTTGCCAAGAGAACCTTCTCCTTCTCCTATGCCGACATAAGCGACGTCGTCAACAAAGCAGGCGTCATCGCCGTCAGGAATGGGGACCCCATCGTCACCCAGCAACACTGCGACCAAGCCATCAACGAAAAGATGGTGGGTGTAGCACGCAAAAGCAAGATACTCACCAAAGAAGAAAGTGAAGTAGTCGCCTACCACGAAGCAGGGCACGCCATCATCAACTACCACATGCCCACCGCTCCCCCCGTTCTCATGGTGACCATCATCCCACGAACAGGACCTGCCCTCGGCTTCATGCAACCCGAAATGCCTGAGAAGAAAATCTACCAGCAAGAATATATTACAGACCAAATGTGCATCATGCTAGGAGGAAGGGCTGCGGAACAAGCCAAATTTAAGACCATCTCCACAGGAGCCGAAAACGACCTAACCAAATGTACAAAAGAAGCCTACAGAGTCGTCGGCCAATATGGTATGAACAAAAAGGTCGGCAACGTCTCCTACCCCCTTGACCCACGCCACGGACTCCCAGGGTGGACATGCTCTGAAAAAACCAAAGAAATCATCGACGAAGAAGTGCAAGCCCTCATAAAAGAGCAATATGAACGTGCCCAAGAAATCATCAACAACAACAGCGACCAGCTAGAGAGGATAGCCGCCCACCTCCTAGAAAAAGAAGTCCTCCATGCCGAAGAATTCAAAGCGCTGATGCAAAACCGTGCACTGCCCCCTAAGGAAAAAGAAAAAGCCTTGCCACCACCCCTAACCACTAAAGAAGGCCCAGAGGAGGGTAGTACTGACCAAGGTTAGCAAAGCATCACCTTGAGGAGAAGCATAGGACCTCTAGGAAGTTCTCTCTTTTTACAGATAATACGTAAGTTGGGCCAAGAGGAATACCATGACAAAAAAATTGCTCGCCCTTTGCATGCTATATAGCACCCCCATAGCAGTCTCCCACACCATCTCTTTACAAAGCGTCCCTCATAGGCAAGTAAAAAGGACAGAGAGAGTAACAGAAAGACACCCAGAACAAGAACCTAACGGAGAAATCTCTCGCCCCGAAGTCGAAGAATTCCTCGAAGAGGACTTTTCAAAAGGAAAAATCAGCCAAAGCATATATGAAGCCTGCAACCAAGCCCTCCAGATGCAGCCTACCTTTCAAAAAGTGCTCCGAAGCCTGCAGAAAAACATAGCGGAAAGCCTCTGGTACGGTCATAGAAGAGACTTTGCCGCCCCTATCGCCATCGTGGTAGTAGCAGCAATCACCCTCTCTTTTTGCGATAATGGCAATGAAGGGATGAACTTTTGGGCAGGCGCCTATCTGTGGTGGTACAACCTCCTAAGCCGTGCTATGAACCTCACAAGAGGGAACCACCCCCTTCTACCAATGGTCGTAAAGCCCTTAACCCCTAGCATTGTCTTTTCTGTCGCCTTTATCGCCGTCGATTTGGCCCTCTTCTGCTGTGTGCGGTTGTCTGAAAACCCTACTAGGCGCAACCAACGCATCCTATACCAATACCTCTATAAAGCGCAGCTCATCACCACCCCGCAACACACCACCCTCTTCCTCTAACAAAAGTACCTCTATGGAAAAAGAGCCAAACCCCTATCGAAAGTACTTTCCCGCCTACAACCACCCCACCGCCCCCCCTATCGTCTACCTCGATAATGCGGCCACCACCCAAACCCCAACACCCGTCATCCAAGCCATCAACAGCTACTACACAGCCATGCATGGCAACGTGCAACGCAGCCACCATAGACCTGCCGCCAAAGTAGAGCGCCAAGTAGCCCAAGCACGCCAGCGAGTAGCCGATCACCTAAATGCCCCCAGTGCCGACCATATCATCTTCACCGCGGGCACCACCTCCGCTATCAACCTTGTAGCTCACAGCTATGGCAGCACCATCGAAGAGGGAGACCACATCCTCGTCACCGCCATGGAGCACCATAGCAACCTCCTCCCCTGGCAAGTCCTCACCAAGCAAACAAAGGCAAAACTCATCATCATCCCCATCACCCCCACAGGTGACATCGACCTGGAGGCTTACGAAAAAGCCCTCACCTCCAAAGCCAAGCTAGTAGCCTGCACCCACATCTCCAACCTCCTCGGCACAGTCAACCCCATCGCCACCATCATAGACAAAGCCCACGCACATGGCGCTGCCGTCCTCATCGACGCAGCGCAATCTATCACCCACACCACTATCGATGTGTTGAAACTCAAGGCCGACTTTGTCGCTTTCTCAGGGCACAAAGCCTACGGGCCCACAGGGATAGGCGTCCTCTACGCCAGCAAAGAGCAACTCGCAGCGATGCGCCCCACCCACTATGGCGGAGGCATGGTCACCGACGTGGAAGGGCACAGCCACACCCTAGCCCCCCCTCCTTACCTGTTAGAAGCAGGCACCCCCCACCTAGCAGGCATCATAGGCCTCGATGCCGCCCTTTCCTTTATCAACAACATAGGGCAAGAGGCCATAGCCCGCCATCTCCATGCATTGACCACCTACACCTTGCAGCGGCTAGCAGCACTCCCAGCGGTAACCATCATCGGCAACCCCAGGGAACGGGTGGGCATCATCCCTTTCACCCTCAAAAAGACCCACCCGCTCGACGCAGCTATCCTCCTCAATAACGCCAACATTGCCGTAAGAAGCGGCACCCACTGCGCTGCCCCCTTGCTGGAAGCGCTCAACCACCCTGCGGTCATCCGCCTCTCCCTCGCTATTTATAACACCCGTAGCGACATCGACTGCCTTATAGAGAGATTGAAGGTGCTTTAGCGAAAAAAGTTGTAGAAATCCCATCGCTATCGTAAACTTGGCTCACATTATAGCAACATGACAACTGGAAGAAAGATTTTTATAGCCATCGTAGTGCTCTACTTCGTAATAGGTATCGCCTACCACTCTTTTTATAAAAAAGGACAACAGGAGGACCAAATCCAGGAAGATGAGGGAGCAAACGCCTTTCCTAAAGCGCCTGCCGTCCGTAATGAGGAAGAAATCAAGTCACTAGTAAAGAGACACAAGGTTGTCGTCCTCTTCATTCACAGCGACGGGTGTCCGCCATGCAAGCAGATGGCACCAAAAATAGACCAGCTTGCCCATGAGAATAAGAGGAAAGATGTCTTTATTGCCCAGGTGAAGGTCCGTGAAATTCAAGAGTTCTGTGCAGCAAATGGTATCGCGGGCGTTCCTACTACCCTTATCTTTGATAATGGCGAACTGAAAAAGCGCTTTGTAGGCTACAATCAGGATATCATCGGCAATATAGTCAGTGCGATAGACGAACTATCACTACTAGAAGATCAAAAAGAAGGTAGTAAGATAGCCACCAGCATCATAGAGGTTAGCAACGAAAAGGAAATAGAGCAACTGGCAAACCAAAACAAAGTAGTGGTCCTCTTCGTCTACATGGAAGAATGCCCTTACTGTAAAAGCCTGTCACCGAAAATCGACCAACTAGCCCATGAAAACAAACGGGAAGGGGTCATCTTTGTTAAAGTAGAAAGAGATAATGCCGAAGCACTCACTAAGCGGGACGATGTCGGCCCCTACCCTACGGTCGTTATCTACAAAGAGGGGAAGTTGGCAAAAAGCTTTCAAGGCTGTTCGCAAGAACCCATAACCTCGTTTGCCAACGCAATAGATGCCCTGCTGGAGGGGTAAAACAGGGGATGATCTTTAGCTGAAGAAAAAAAGAGTTAGACTTGCGCCAATGGTAATAGCAGATGTTCGAGGCTACTGCTGGTAGGGAGTACCTATGAGCATCTTCAGATTTGCCCTTTTAGTAATAGAAGAAAGGGCGTCTATAGTGATTATCCTTTGCCATTTTTACCTATTAAGATAGAAATACATTATGCCCCTTACCTTTAGGAAATTCGAAAGGCCTTTTGTCCTTGCTGCCGTCTCTGTGCTACTTGCCACCCAATGCATGGTCGATATAGCTCCTCATGTTATCTTGATGGGTGCTGTCCTCGTTCTGTTAACCTATGGTGTGTGCAAGCAGATACCTTGGCAAAAGCTGGAGCAATACATGGTGGAGGGGATTTCACAGGCCTTTGTTCCCATGCTAATCCTCGCCCTCATAGGCGTCCTCGTAGGGGGGTGGATGTTGAGCGGAACAATACCCACCATCTTCTACTATGGGCTCAAGTACATCTCCCCACGATGGTACTACGTCAGCTGCGTCCTACTTTGCATCCTAGTTTCTTCCTTCACAGGGAGTTGTGTTGCTACCGTCTCAACCGTTGGGGTTGCGCTCATAGGAATCGCACAGGCGCTAGGACTTCCCCTTGGCGTTGCGGCAGGTGCTATTATCTCGGGTGCCTGCTTTGGAGATAAGTGTTCACCACTCTCAGAGACCACCAACCTCGCTCCTGGTATCCTGAAAGTAGACCTCTACACCCATGTTAAGCACCTTTTCTGGACTACGGTACCCTCCCTTACCTTGACGCTGCTCTTCTTCGCCTACTTAGGTATAAAAATCGAAGATATTGAAACCCAGAACATCGTGCGGATGAGTAACATCCTTGAGAGCCACTTCCACATCTCGGTGTGGACATTGCTTTCCCCCCTTTTGGTGATTGTGCTTTCCACCCGTAAAGTTCCCGCGCTGGCTACCTTTATCGTCGGGATTGTCACAGGCCTGCTGACGACGGCACTGGTACAAGGAAACCTGGACTTCCTAATGTGGGCTCACGTTATACAGCATGGCTTTAAGCTCGATAGTGGGGACGCTCTCGTCGACGGGCTTGTCAGCCGCGGTGGCTTGCAGTCGATGATGGGCTCTCTCTCACTGGTGGCTATTGCCTTGGCTTTCGGGGGGCTTTTGAAAGGTCTTGGGTTGACTACCTATCTTTTGGATACCTTTGCTAAAAACCTGACCACACGGGGCCAAGCAACACTAGCGGCTTCTCTTTCATGCATAGGGGTCAACTTTCTAGCTGGTGAGCAATACCTCTCCATCATTTTGCCTGGGAAGACTTTTGAGAAGCACTTTCGTAAGCACCGCATACCTTTAAAAAACTTATCACGAGTCCTGGAGGATTGTGGCACCCTTGTCAACCCTCTGGTTCCGTGGGGCGTCTGCGGTGCCTTTTTCTACGGTGCCTTGCGGGTGACGGTCCTGTCATATGCTCCGTACGCTTTCTTCCTCTACCTATGCCCACTCTTCACGATCCTACTGGGTTTCGTCAATGTAGATGGAGCAGAGCAAGCACCCCCCACCCAGCAGGCATCATAGGGCCTTGTCGCTGCCCTTTCCTTATCGACAACATAGAGAAAGAGGCCATAGCCCGCCACCTCCATGCATTGACCACCCACGCCTTGCAGCGGCTAGCAGCATTCCCAGCAGTACCCGCGTCTCTCCTTTGTTAAAGCCCTCAACTACGCTGCTGTCATCCGCCTCTCCCTATCCTACAGTCGTCATCTACAAAGAGCGGGAGATTGCGAAAAGCTTTCAAGGCTGCTCGCAAAAGTCGGTGGCCTTCTTTTTCCGACGCAATAGATGCCCTGCTGGAGGGTGAAACGGCCGAGTAATAAGAGGTATCAGAAAAAGGAACCCCCTTCTCCCTCGTAAATGTTGCCGATTCCCTATCTTTGCCCCAATCTATTATTCAGTATTATGGAGCGAAAAATGATACCCATAGGCGTCAGTGACTTTAGAAAGCTAGTCACCGCTAAAGATTCTGGAGGGAAAGGATACCTCTTCGTCGATAAGACCATGATGATTAAGGCCTTTATCGATATAGGGACCGAAGTCACCCTCATCACCCGCCCCCGTCGCTTCGGTAAGACCCTCAACCTCTCGATGCTGGAGTATTTTTTCTCCCACGAAGTAGGGGGGAAGCCCACCAAAGGCCTCTTCGATGGGATGGCTATCGCCCAGCACCGTGACATCATGGCGAAGCAAGGGCAGTATCCCACGATCTTCCTGACCTTGAAAGGCATCAAAGGAAACAACTATAAGGAGAGCATCGCAGGCTTTAGCTATGTAGTTAGCGAACTTTTTAAAAAGCACCGCTACCTTCTAAAGACGTTACCCGATAGTGATAAAAGGGAACTCGAACGCTTAATAAACAAAAAGGCCTCTTTCGAAGAGCTCAAAAACGCCCTTAAATTTTTAAGCCAGTGCCTCTATGACCATACAGGGAAAAAGGTCGTCATCCTCATCGATGAATACGATTCACCCCTCCACTGCGCCTACTTGAAAGGCTACTATGAAGACCTTAAGAATTTCATGAAGACCTTTTTAGGAGAAGTCCTCAAGGACAACAACACCCTCTACCATGCGATGATCACAGGCATCCTGAAGGTAGCCAAAGCCAGCCTCTTCTCCGATTTAAACAACTTGAAAGTCTGCAGCATGCTAAGTTCCTCCCACTACGCGGATGCTTTCGGTTTCACCGAAAAAGAGACGGAAGCACTACTCAAAGAGACAGGCCTCGCTTACAAAGGAGACCAACTCAAGGATATTAAGCAGATGTACAACGGCTACCAAGTAGAAGGCATCACCTTGTATAATCCCTTTTCCATTATCTCTTTTATCGACAGTGCCCTTGCCCATCCCCAACGGGAGTTGAGAGCATCCCTCAAACCCTACTGGGTCAACACAGGCGGCACCCATCTGATAGGGGATATGCTCACTACAAGCCTTAGGGAGGTGGAAGAAGATATGCGGAAACTCATTCAAAAGCAACCCGTTCAGGTGGATATTAACGAGGAAATCGTCCTCGAAGAGAGGATGATGAAAGGAGCTACCGCCTTCTGGAGCATGATGCTACTAGCAGGCTACGTCCAATCGACAGGGACCTCGAAGACACCCCAAGGCCAGACCAAGCACCACCTCTCCTTCCCCAATGAAGAAGTAGGGGAGAGCATGCGCCAACTCTTCCTCCGCAGCACCACACCGACCAATACATCTGCACAACTCCCCCATGGGATGGAGGCCTTGCTCGCAGGCGATGTAACCCCTTTCGTCGAGCTCTTGGAGGACTTCCTAACCTACGTCACCAGCCACCACGACGGGAGGGGGCGCTATAAAGAGCAGTTCTACCATGGACTCGTTCTCGGGATGACCGCCTTCTTCCTCAACACCCACCACATCCGCTCCAACCGTGAGAGCGGCAAGGGGCGCTACGACATCGCGCTGGAGCCCAAGGTCGCAGGCCAGAAGGGCATCATCCTGGAAATCAAAGCCATAGACGAGGCAAAAGACCTCAAAGTCACCGCCGCGGAAGCACGCCAGCAGATAGAGGAAGGCCACTACAAAGCCGACATGGTCAGTCGTGGGGTGAAGGATTTCATCCTCCTAGGTATCGCTTTCTCAGGTAAAGACGTCGTCGTCAGCGAGTAAACCACCCTTTATCGGTTCCTTTTTACAACGAAACTTCTGTTTTAGCCTTTATTTTCTTATACTAAAGGAGTAGAGGGCTCTTATCAAAGATACTTCGTTAACCCTGCACACCTCCAAAAATCGTCCTAAAAAGCCGTTAGAAATGCGTTTCAGGCATCTAATACAATAAAAAAATTTACAAAAAATGCAACTTTTTCCAGGGGCTTTGCACAAAACCTTGCAATTCCTGTCAAAAAAGGAGAGCCTATTCTGTCTTGCAAAGACCTTAAAACCTATTCTATAGTAAATGAAAAAGTATGAAAGAAGCCTCGCAACTCATTTTACCCTATCACTGCATGGCTAAAAGAGGGGTTTCGGGTATACAAAGAGAATAGTGCAGGGTTAACTACTTCGTCCAACCCAGTATGCTTTACAAAAAGTTACCCAAGCTATTCGTCACTGCTACTTTGTTTTGCAACATACTTGCAGCATCTGCTTCCGATAGCAGCAAGGAAAACCCCTCACTGACCAGAGACAAAAAGCCTATGGTCGTAGTCATAGGACCTGAAGGCGTGCATAGCAAAGAGGTAATATCCCTGTTGGGGTATACGGTTGGAGATGACCATGGTGCTACATCCCCCCCAAAAGCGTGTCAGTGTACACTCTATGGCAATAGCCATCTCCCATACTGCTTTTGTCAAACCCCAGGTTGGCTCTGTGAAAAATGCAAAGAGCTAAAGAGAAGAGAGCAAAACTGGGAGGAGGATGTATGCCAGACCTTACCACCTCATCCAATCAAAGGGATCTTGCTTATCATCAAAGCAAAGCATGTACAATCTAAATTTCGTTCATTGCTAGCTTCGGTTATCACCTTCTTGAAAGAGCAAGGTGTTACCGATTTCACCAACCTCAAAGGCTGCTTGCATGTTATCATCACAGAGGCAACAAACATTGACAAAAACGTGCTTTGGGGTCGTTTATTCCACATTTCGCACCAAAATCTCAAAAAAATCTTTTTTGTTTGCCCACTCAGAAGCCAGTTAAAAACTGCTAGAAACCACTCTATTTTCCTCTTAGCTTCATAGCCTTTCAGAACCAATTTACAGAAAACAAGGAACATCCAAAACACAAGCCTTAAAATGCG
>PJEL010001423.1_pt1 | contig 24314 bp, 21 predicted proteins | sample 1853271 | NCBI WGS metagenome assembly PJEL01 (sample SAMN08108733, study PRJNA415343) | Invertebrate metagenome, whole genome shotgun sequencing project. | host: Globobulimina | place: Sweden: Gullmar Fjord | collected 2015-08
TAATATGTGCGAGTGATTTCATTTACTCACTGAATGGCAAAGGAGAGGTAACATTTTTTTTTCAATCACCAGCTCATTTATGTTCTTACTGACAGGGTATATCCCCCAGTTACCTCAAGATGCTCGTTTCAGAGAGACTTTGTTGGGCTCTAGGCAAGGCACTTATTTATAGACCTAGTCGTTCTACGTTGGAAATAAGTAACACCGCATAGAGCCCAACAAAACTCGCCCTTTGGGAGTGATTCAGCGTATCTACTTCTGTGTCAAATGTGTTTGAAAGGGAGTGCCATTCCTGCACACATTTTCCTTGAATTAAATACGCTGAGATCACTCTGAATCCTGCATCTTGAGGTAGCTTGGGTATAAAAGAACCGCATACAGAGGCTACTTTGTAGCGGATAATGTATGCGGTTTATTTGTTATCTATCTTGACGCTTATTTAAGTGACATTGCTATTTGGAATTCATCGCTTTGGCGCTGAATCCAACGTAGGCGCATGGCAAGCATAATCGCCGCTGCGGATAAACCAACAATATTACCAATCCAGAAACCATGCGGTCCCATCGGCTCTACAATCCAGTCTGTCATACCCAGAATATAACCAACAGGTAAACCTAGCATCCAGTACGCGATGAATGTGCGAATAAAGATTGCTCGCATATCTTTATAACCACGTAAGGCGCCTGCAGCGACAACTTGAATCGCATCGCTACATTGGTAAACGGCAGCTAAGAATAAAAGCTGGCCTGCAAGTACAATAACATCGGCATTATCGGTATAGAGAAGGGCAATTTCTTCACGGTAAATAATGGTTAAAATAGCGGTTATTAACGACAAAATTAACCCAACAAGAAGGCCGCAATGGCTTGCGATTTTAGCACCGACTAAATCTTGTTCACCAAGCATGTGGCCAACACGAATACTTAATGCAACACCTAAACTCATGGGTAACATGAAGATCAAGGACGAAAAATTAATTGCGACTTGGTGAGAGGCAACAATAATTGAGCCCAATGGGGAAATCATTAAAGCAATGACAGCAAATAATGACACTTCAAAAAACATTGAAGCGGCAACAGGGAAACCAAGCTTGAACAGTCGAAGCACTGCTTTAGGCTGTGGTTTGTACCAAACCTCAAACAATCCAGCACGTTTAAGTCGCTTGTTTACTAATACATAAACCAACATAGAGAAGAACATTAGCCAATAAACAATGGCAGTAGCTACCCCACAACCAACACCGCCCATTTCTGGGAAACCGAATTTACCGTAAACAAAAATCCAGTTAAGCGGAATATTTGCCATTAGACCGATAAAACCGATAACCATGCCGGGCACAGTTAAAGATAACCCTTCTGCAAAACTTCTTAGGGTTTGGAATAGTAGAAAAGCGGGCACGGCATATACAACAGCATGTAAATAACCTATGGTTTTTTCAGCCAGAATGGGTTCGACATCCATGTAGTCAATCAACATACCGGCATTATATAAAATGGCCATAATAGGAATGGACATGATCAAGGCAAGAAGAAAACCATGTTGTACTTCAAAAGGAATTTTATCTTTTTTGCCTGAACCATTTAGTTGCGCCACGATTGGTACAAGGGCAATCAATAACCCAACACCAAAAAGAATGGCAGGTAACCAGATACTAGAAGCAACAGAAACGGCAGCCATATCGGTAGCACTGACACCACCAGCCATAACGGTATCAACGAACCCCATTGATGTTTGGGCAACAGATGCAATAAGAACAGGTATTGCTAAAGTAAGAAGTTGACGTGTTTCACGCCTGTAATTATGCACAGAGCATGCTCCTAAAAGCAGAAATAATGAATAAATGTATAGAGTAAAGCGCGGTGATTATAGCGATTCAATAAGAAGAGACAATCAATATTGCTATAGAATGCCGACTATTCAGCAGCGTTGTTTAATATGCAGATACATTAGCATATTTTACGAATAGTTTACGCGGTGTGTTTTTTGCTCTAAAGGGTTAACTGCAGTGGTGTATGTTCGTGGCATTATGATGGGGACATCTACGAGGGTGGTGCGCAGGGGCTAACGATCTTAAAATTGCTAGAGATGCCCTTCACCATAAGTAGGGCATCTGTGAACATCATTATTTACAGCTCTTTTTTTATTTCTCTTAGCTCTTCCTGAGTTATTTCGCCATTAGCAAAGCGGCATTTTGCAACTTCAATCGCAGAGCTAGAGGGCGATTTATTGTCTTGCCTGATAGCCTTTATTATTAGGTATACAAAGGCAATCATAAGAATCCACATGAAAATCATTGAAAATGGCATCATACTCATCGTGTGCATAGTATCTCCTGGGGCAAATGTGTATTAATGAACTCAATAAATGAGTTATTGTTGTTCAGTGTTATTTTTCATCATCGTTGTCATGTTCCCCTGACACCCCATTTTCTTCATCATTTTTTGCATCTCTGGGTTTGATTGCATCTCGGTCATCATGGCTTGCATTTGCTCAGGATTTTTCATCATGTTTTGCATCATTTCAGAATGCATTCCAGCCATGTGAGTACCATCTTGGTTTGTTTCATGGTGAGCGTTGTTAGCCATCGCAATAGAAGGAAGAATAACTAGACTTGCTGCTAATAAAATTGAACGTTTCATTTGATCACCTTTGATATTATTTGTTTTGACTAGGCTATTAAAACAAATAAGTTTGTCGCAGATTTGTCAGAACCGAATTAGTTTATGTCAAAGTATGCCAGTTTGAATTGTACTCAACTCATTGACATACATTGACAAGAACTCAATGGGTTAATGACGTATAGTTATTATTCATTCGTATTATATTGTGGGTTTTTATGGACAGTTCCGCCTTATCATTACCTCACCTATTAATTGTTGATGACCATAGCGAGATCCGTGATTTGTTAAAGCGTTTTCTAAGCCAGCATAATTATCGGGTTTCTGTTGCTGCTGATGGTGATGAAATGGAGCAATGCCTTCGAGACAATTCAATCGATTTAATCGTGTTGGATTTAATGCTGCCCGGAAAAGACGGATTAACCTTATGCCGTGAATTGCGTGTGCATTCGAATATACCGGTGATAATGCTGACAGCGATGGGTGAGGAGGTAGATAAAATTATTGGGCTGGAAATGGGCGCGGATGATTATTTGCCTAAGCCGTTTAATCCACGCGAATTATTAGCCCGTGTAAAAGCGGTTATTCGTCGTTTTAATGCGATTCCTGAAGGTAAGTCAGTACTTAAGTCAAAAATAGATTCTGTTGAAGAGGCGCAAGATAAAGAAAGCTATGTTTATCGTTTTAATCGTTGGTGTTTTGATATTGGTCAGCGTGAATTAACAGACAACGATGGTATTGCTGTTTCATTAACGAGTGCTGAATTTACATTATTGAAAGTATTTGTTGAGCACCCAAGAAAAGTATTAAGCCGAGAACAGCTATTGGATTTGGCTAAAGGGCGAGAGACAGATGTATATGATCGTTCTATTGATACTATTATTAGCCGGTTACGGAAGAAGTTAGAAATCGACCATAAAAAGCCTGAATTAATCAAAACTATTTGGGGTGGGGGCTATCAACTAGTGTGCGAGGTAACATATGATTAAACGCATTTTACCTTCTAGTCTTATTGGTAAAATTTGTATCATAATGGTGCTTGGTTTAGTGTTTGAGCTATTGATTGCCCTTCAAATTTTCACGAACGAACGCGTTCAAATGCTCAATTTAGCCACAAGTAATAGTACGTTAGAACGTGTTGCTGCCTTGGTTAATGTGATTGATCGCACGCCTGTAGAACTGCATGATGAAATATTGGCTGCCAGTCAAAGCTCTGGTTTAACGTTGTCGCTCGATAATACAGCGGCCGTGACCAGAAACCAACAAGCAGATTTATCTGCCCAACTGACACGGTCTTTTTCAGCACCTATTTCTCATCAAGTAAAGATCCAATCTGTTATCTCGCAACAGCATAATGAACAACAAGCAGACATGAGCAAGATGATGCGGCATATGCATATGTCGATGAAACATATGCCGATGATGCAACAATCAACAGTTGAATATAAAACGCAGTTGATTGGCTCGGTCAAGTTATCAAATAAATATTGGTTAAATTTTAGCTCAGCGATTGATCAGCAAGCATTACGCTGGTCTTGGTCCGCAATTGTTGGGTTAATTTTAGTGGCACTATTTACGCTGAGTGCGATGTATTGGGTGGTTAAACGATCGTTACTTCCTGTAAAAAAACTGGCTGTTGCCGCACAAAAATTGGGGCAAGAACGAGACTTTACCCCGCTTGAACTTTCAGGACCAGAAGAGATCTTACCGACAATCACGGCATTTAATCAGATGCAAACACAACTATCGCAGTTTGTTGATGATCGAACAAAGATGCTTGCTGCTATTTCTCACGATTTACGTACGCCTATTACCAGCATGCGCTTACGACTAGAATTTATTGAGCATAATGAGGATCAAAAACAATTATTAAAAACACTGACTAATATGGAATTGATGATTGAAGCTACAATGAACTTTGCGCGAGACGATGCTCAACAAGAGCCAAGCCAAACCGTTGAGCTAACCAGTTTATTGCAAACAATTACCGATGATTATCAAGACCGAGGCGATGTCATACACTTTATTGCTGCTAGTAAAGTTATCTGTCGATTGTCACCTATTGCCTTTAGGCGAGTGATTGAAAATTTACTGAACAATAGTTTGTGTTATGGACAGCAGTCTGAGAATACGAGTAGACCCTCTCCGATTGAATTAAACTGTTTTAATGATGAGCATCACACTGTTGTACAGGTTTGTGATCGTGGTACAGGTATTGATGAAAGTGCATTAGAAGATGTTTTTAAACCTTTTGTACGATTAGAGAAAGCCAGAGATACTAGTTCATCAAGTGTAGGGTTGGGCTTGTCTATTAGCCGCTCGATTATTCAAGCCCATGGCGGATCGTTAGTTTTACGAAATCGCAGTGAAGGTGGCCTTTGCGCAGAGATACGATTGCCACAATATCATCGGCCACAGTCTAAATAACCTCAGGTCGGGGTAATTGAAGTGGTTCAAATAACGCTGGATCCTACATTTTTGTGCGTTTGGATATATAATGCGATGACTAACCAACTGATATTAAAATAATAGTCGGGGATACTGATGTTTACAGGAATTGTTCAAGGTACAGTACGTGTCGTTAAAATATTAAAAAAAGAAAATTTTCAGACACATGTGTTAGAAATGCCTCAAGAGCTGCGAAAAGGATTAACGCTTGGTGCATCCGTTGCGCATAACGGTTGTTGTTTAACTGTGACCAAAGTAGAAGACGACTTCGTTTCTTTTGATTTAATGCAAGAAACCTTAAAAGTGACTAATCTCGGCTTGTTAGTAGAAGGCGATAACGTCAATATTGAACGTGCAGCAAAATTTGGTGATGAAATTGGTGGGCACTCTATGTCGGGCCATATCAACCTGTGTTCGACCATCTCTGATGTTATTAATACCGCTAACAATTGTACAATTTGGTTTACGATGCCGATGTCGTCGATGAAGTATGTGTTAACGAAGGGGTATATTGGTATTGATGGTTGTTCATTAACTATAGGTGAGGTTAAGGACAATCGATTCTGCGTACACCTGATCCCTGAGACGCTTGAAAGAACACTTTTTGGTATTCGTAAAATAGGTGATGTGGTTAATATTGAAATTGATCCACAAACTCAAGCGATTGTAGACACTGTCGAGCGAGTGCTTATGAACCAATCGAGTAATACACAGTAATAAATTTATTATTAAGTTAAGCCTATTGAATGATCATATAGGCTTAGACTCAATACTACCTATGATGAAAGTTAAAAAATTTGTTCATCATCAGCATCAATGAATAAATTGATGGTTTTATGAACCTCATCAATTTGCATGTTTAAATGCACAGCATGGCAGCACGACGGGCAGTCATCGTAGAATTCTTGGCTACCACCACTCGTATCAAGAGTTATCTTGATAATATGCCCACAATGCGGGCAAGAGACACTCTGCTCTGAATAATTCGTCATTTGATACTCCTTGGTATGATGTACCTCTACAGATACAAAAATTCACAGAACCAGTGTTATCACTTGATGCTCCTGACGTAAGAATCATGATTAATACACTTGTCAGGTGATTTACTGGCATAACTAAATCCTAGCGTTTCGCATTGCTTTTTGCTGAAAATTAACTACAAACTTTGAGTTGATAAGAAGAACTGAATAATTATTAAGTGAGGGATCTCAGTATTGTATTTTTTTGATGGATATGATTTTCTTTATAAGATTTTGTTAACTTTATAAAACGTTAAAAGTGAAACATTTCCTTGGTAGAAAGTAATAATTGTTGATGTAACTCGGTTCCACCCTCTGTAACACCAACAATTGGATTGCTTGTTGTTTATAGATTATTTAATAATTGCTGATTTACTTCGTGAAGCGACGAAAGTTTTTTATCTGCAATCGCCCAGCGAGCATCATTGGCATATTCCGCTTCAGGTACCGCTATTCCTTTCATTTGCGCAGCTTTGGCCGACAGTAAACCGTTAACTGAATCTTCAAAGGCAACACATTCTTGTGGTTCTACACCTAATGCATCTGCAGCGTTGATGTACACTTCAGGGTGTGGTTTGCCATAACGAAGGTGTTCAGCCGATAAAACGGCTTCAAATTCATTTTCTAACTCTAATGCTTCTAACGTCGCTTCAATTAAACCTAATGGTGATGAAGAGGCTAGGGCAACCTTTAGTCCCATTGCTTTACAAGTTGCAATGGCTTCGAACACACCAGGTAGTACAGGCTTATGCTCTTTCACTAAATCTTGTACGCGAGAAACGATTAAAGCGGTTATTTCTGCACAATTAGGGCCTTGCCATGGTTGCTTCTTGAACCAAAAATCGACGACTTGGTCAATGCGTAAACCCATCGTTTGCAATGTATCTTTTTGTTCAATGGTAACGCCGATAGACGAGAATACTTCGACTTGCGCTTGTTGCCAAAACGGTTCTGAATCGACGAGTAGTCCATCCATATCAAATACTGCTGCTTTTAACATGACTTTTTTCATACCTATAAGGTTTATACACATAACGACTGTCGAGATTACTGTATTTTGAGCAAAAAAAACATTAGCTCAATTATCGGGCTAATGTTTTCGATTCTGCTTTATTCTGACATTTACCATGATACGTGCTTTAGCACGGAATATGGTCAGGTGCACTTTTAAGCGAGTTTTAGCTTTTCTATAATATGTTCTGCTTGGGCTAAGTACTCACCGCCGAATAGGTTACAGTGATTTAAAATATGGTATAAATTATAAAGGTCACGGCGTTCTTGATATCCATCATCTAATGGGAAAATAGACTGGTACCCTTCATAGAAATTGGCAGGAAAACCACCAAAGAGCTCGGTCATTGCGATATCGCACTCTCTATCACCCCAGTACGTAGCGGGATCAAAAATGATAGGTCCTGTGACAGTTAAAGCCGTATTACCATGCCATAAATCACCATGTAGCAAAGAAGGGGTTGGCTGGTGGTGCATCAATAACGAAATAACATTACCTGTGATGGTATCGATATTCCCAAATTTAATTCCCTTTTCTTCACACAGTTGAAGTTGCCATGCTATACGCTGCTCAGCAAAGAATCGACACCAACGACGACGCCATTTATTAGGCTGCGGAGTAATACCGACATAATTATCAAAATCAAAACCGTATTCTGCTTGCTCTCCCCATTGGTGTAATTCAGCAAGCTGCTGACCAAGTTTGAAGGCAGATTCGTTATCGATGGTTTTGGTTGGTAAGTAATTTAGAACTAAGAACGACTTTTCACGGCATGTGCCAAGGTGTAATAGTTGAGGTACTTGAACACAATTAGCCTCGTTTAGAATGCGTAAACTTTCGGCTTCACTTTTAAACATGGCAAGCTGTTCTTTATCATTCAGTTTGATAAAAAAGCGCTCATCACCATCACCGACGCAATAACATTGATTGACATCTCCGCCTTCGAGAGCCTCTCGTTCGCTGATTTTAAACGGTTTACCCAGTACATCTGATAGTTGGTGAGAAATGGCCTGCCACATAGCATCCTCCGTGTTGGAACAATACAATCAGTTAAACAGCTACCCACGTTAATATGAATAGCAACGAATAATAGTAGTGTCTCATCAACATCTTAGACCATTTAAGGAAGATATAACCGTGCATTTATCAAGGTTTGAACTTTGTATGCAATATTCATTGCGTGAAAAAGCTTGTAAATCAACTTAGAAGAGAGGGGTATCAAAGGTGGGAAAAGGATTAAAATAGAAAATCGAGCCTGACCATAATGCTACTGGTCAGGTTCGATTTATATCGTTTTACAAAGCTTTTAATGATTACAACGCTACATTACAAACTTGGGAGTAATGTAGCGGGCATTAAGGCGTTGTATGTTGCTTCTTTTAACAACTGGTTGGCTTTTGCGATGTCTGGTGCAAAGTAGCGATCTTTGTCATAGAAAGAGACACGTTCACGTAATTGCATTTTTGCTTGTTCGATTAATTCAGAGCTCTTGTTAGGGCTTCTAAAATCGAGACCTTGTGCCGCCGCTAGCAATTCAACAGCAAGAATACCACGTGTGTTTTCAGCCATATCGGTTAAACGACGTGCTGCGAATGTAGCCATTGAAACGTGATCTTCTTGGTTAGCTGATGTTGGTAAGCTATCCACAGAGGCTGGGTGAGCAAGCGACTTATTCTCACTTGCCAATGCAGCTGCGGTTACTTGTGCAATCATAAAACCGGAGTTAACCCCGCCGTTATCTACTAAGAATGGTGGAAGCTTGCTTAAGCCGCTATCGATCAATAAAGCCATACGACGCTCAGACAAGCTGCCAATTTCGGCAATAGCCAATGCAAGGTTATCTGCTGCCATTGCAACAGGCTCTGCATGGAAGTTACCACCCGAGATAATGTCGCCATCATCTGCAAAAACAAGTGGATTATCGGATACTGCGTTTGCTTCGACTTCTAACGTGACAGCAGAATTACGAATTTGCTGTAAACAAGCACCCATTACTTGTGGCTGACAACGCAGCGAGTAGGGGTCTTGTACCTTTTCACATTGTTGATGCGATAAACCAATTTCGCTGTTTTGGCCTAACATGTGACGGTAGCCCATTGCCGCGTCAATTTGACTACGATGACCACGAACACGGTGAATTCGAGGGTCGAATGGACGACGACTACCCAGTGCAGCATCAACAGACATTGCGCCACAAACAGTTGCTGCTGAGTATAAATCTTCAGCTGCAAAAAAGCCTTCTAGTGCAAATGCGGTTGATGCTTGCGTGCCATTAAGTAGTGCTAACCCTTCTTTAGGGGCTAGGGTAATAGGCTCTAATCCTGCAATCTCAAGCGCTTGGGCACCAGTAATTACTTTGCCTTGGTAACGGGCTTCACCCTCGCCCAATAACACGGTACTCATATGTGCAAGAGGGGCAAGATCGCCAGATGCACCCACAGAGCCCTTCTTCGGAATGCATGGATATACTTCAGTGTTAACCAATTGCATTAATGCATTAACAACCAATGGACGAATACCCGAGTAACCGCGTGAAAGGCTATTTACTTTTAATACAATCATCATTCGTACAGTGGCATCGTCCATGAACTCACCGATGCCTGCTGCGTGTGAAAGTACAATACTACGTTGCAGTGTTTCAAGGTCTTCAGCGGCAATACGGGTGTTGGCAAGCAAACCAAACCCTGTATTAATGCCATAAACAACTTTGTCATCTTTGATCACTTGCGCAACCGCTTCTGCACTGATGAGCATTTCAGGCAGTGCATCTTCCGTTAAAGACAATTGAGTAGGCTGACGGCTAACTTCACGAAGTTGTTTCAGCGATAGCTTGCCTGGAATAATTTCTAATTGGTACATGATTACTTTCTCGCTATCGGTTGGTTATTCAGAGTGAGTGTTTTTAGTCTTGACCATTGGTAGGTCGAGGCCTTGCTCTTCAGCACAGTTAATAGCGATATCGTAACCCGCATCGGCATGGCGCATTACACCTGTTGCTGGGTCATTACGAAGAACACGGGCTACACGTTCGGCTGCATCGTCAGTACCATCGCACACGATTACCATGCCAGAGTGCTGCGAGAAGCCCATACCAACACCACCACCGTGGTGAAGAGAAACCCATGTCGCACCTGATGCGGTATTCAAAAGGGCATTCAATAAAGGCCAATCAGACACGGCATCTGAACCGTCCATCATGCCTTCTGTTTCACGGTTAGGGCTGGCAACAGAGCCCGAATCAAGGTGATCTCGTCCAATGACGATAGGGGCTTTAAGCTCACCATTTTTGACCATTTCATTAAATGCTTTACCAAGGCGAGCACGATCTTTTAAGCCAACCCAACAAATTCGCGCAGGTAAACCTTGGAATTGGATACGTTCACGTGCCATATCTAACCAGTTATGCAGGTGCGGGTTGTCTGGAATCAGTTCTTTTACTTTTTGGTCGGTTTTATAGATATCTTCAGGGTCGCCAGAAAGCGCAGCCCAACGGAAAGGCCCAATCCCTTCACAAAATAAAGGTCGAATATACGCTGGAACAAAGCCCGGGAAATCAAACGCGTTTTCGACCCCTTCTTCTAATGCCATTTGACGAATATTATTACCATAATCGACGGTGGCAGAACCGGCCTCTTGTAGCGCTAGCATTGCCTGAACTTGTACTGCCATTGATTGTTTTGCCGCTTTTACAACAACCGCCTCATCTTCAAGCCGCATTGCAGCAGCATGCTCCATCGACCAGCCTTGAGGTAGGTAACCGTTAAGCGGGTCATGCGCAGAGGTTTGGTCTGTGGTTACATCTGGTACAATGCCACGCTTAACGATGTCTGCATATACATCTGCGGCATTGCCCAATAAACCGACTGATACTGGCTTGCCGGTTTGCTTCGATTCTTCAATAATCGCTAATGCTTCATCAAGGGTTGTTGCTTTACTATCGACATAACCTGTACGTAAACGGTAGTCGATGCGTGATTCATCACACTCTACAGCCAGCATTGAAAAGCCCGCCATTGTTGCCGCTAGTGGCTGAGCACCACCCATACCGCCAAGTCCACCGGTAAGCACCCAACGACCTGCTGCATCACCGTTGAAGTGTTGACGAGCCATGGCAACGAATGTTTCGTAAGTGCCTTGAACAATGCCTTGTGAACCGATGTAGATCCAGCTACCCGCTGTCATCTGACCGTACATCATCAAACCTTCTTTATCGAGCTCGTTGAAGTGTTCCCAATTTGCCCAATGCGGTACAAGGTTTGAGTTGGCAATTAATACACGTGGTGCATTGGTGTGTGTTTTAAAGACACCAACAGGTTTACCTGATTGCACCATCAAGGTTTCATCGTCTTCAAGACGCTTTAATACTTCAACAATCTTGTCATAACACTCCCAATTTCGTGCAGCGCGGCCAATGCCACCATATACAACCAATGCGTGAGGATGTTCAGCAACGTCAGGGTGCAAGTTATTCATTAACATGCGAAGTGGGGCTTCTGTTAGCCATGATTTCGCATTTAATTGCGTACCAGTCGGTGCAATAATTGTGCGTGATTCATCCAGACGAGGGTTTGGAATTGTTGATTGTGTCATGTAGCTCTCCTTGCTGTGCTATTCGTCTTAGTGGTTATATCGTTCACTGTTATTTAAAGTAAATAAGCGATAGCGGGTTTAACGAATGGCACGGGCTATTGTCCAGGTCAGTCTTGCTGCTAACCGTGCAGTTTGGTTATCAATATCAAAACGAGGGTTATATTCTGCTAAATCAGCGACAAGTAACTTTGAATCACCTTGCTCTGTTTTAGCCGTTAAAATGGGTTCCATTAACTGTTCAATTATTTCTAACGATACGCCACGAGCCGCAGGTGCACTTACACCGGGTGCGACACAGGCTGGAAAAACATCTAAGTCAATCGTGAGGTATAAATAGTCGCATTCAGCAATAAATGTATTGAGTGCCGCTTGGGTTTGTTCGATGGTTCGGTGTGTTAATTCCGTATCATCTCGGTACAGCACTCCAAGTCGATCGGCTTTTTCATATAATGCTTGTGTATTACTGCCACGGTTTAAACCAAGACAAGCGTAATTAAATGGCCAGTGTTGTAATTCGCAAAAACGAGCGATTTGGTGAAATGGTGTACCTGAACTGCCCGCACTCGCTTGTGGGCCAGATGGTGGATTACGTAAATCAAAATGCGCATCAAAGTTGATAATACCAATGCGAGGTGCGGGTATCTCAGTACTTTCCACATTCGGATTTTCATTATTCATATCAAGTGGCGCTTGAATACTGTTTGTCGCTTCTTGCTTTTGTTGCAAGTAAGCGCCAATACCTTGGAATGTCCCCCATGCCATTTCATGACCACCGCCAAAGACAATCACTTTATGTTTTTGACGTAAAGCAAGACAAACATCTTCACCTAAGCGATGTTGAGCTAATTCTAAGTTACCGTCATCACAGCTGATATCTCCACCGTCATAAACAGGCTCTTGATGGTGCCAAGCTAAATTTGCCAGTGCGCGGCGGATAGCAATAGGGGCGCCGTAAGCACCTGTGCGGCCTTTATTACGCGCGACACCAGCATCACAGGCGAAGCCCAGCAACATAATGCCTTCTTCATTAGCTTGATCGGCAGGTAGCACTTTTTGGTGCCATCGCATGCCCAGTTCGCCATCTTCAGGATCGGTGCGCCCTTGCCAAGCACTCATGTTGATTGCGTTTGATAATTGGCTATTTGGCATAGAAAAACTCTCCATCCACAATGCGTGCAATAAGATCGGGCACACCTAGTCGGTAAGATAATTCTGCGGGTGTATCAATGTCCCAAAGTGCGAGATCTGCTTCCATACCGATGCTAATTTTCCCGCGAGAGGCTTCCAGACCTAACGCTTGAGCAGCGTTACAAGTCACACCTCGTAAACATTCTTCGGGTGTAAGTCGGAAGAATGTACATGCCATATTCATCATGGTTCGAAGCGAGGCGATAGGGGATGTTCCCGGATTAAAGTCGGTTGAAATTGCCATAGGAACCTGCAATTTACGTAAATGTTCGATGGGGGGACGTTGTGTTTCACGCAAGAAATAATAAGCCCCAGGTAATAAGGTGGCGACAGTATTATTAGCAGCAAGTGCAGCTACACCATCGTGGTCGAGGTGTTCAATATGATCGACAGAAGTGGCCCCCATTCTTGCCGCAAGTGCACTGCCACCTAAATTGGATAACTGTTCGGTATGGCCTTTAATTCCCAGCCCGTAGTGTTTGGCGGTTTCAAATACACGCTGGCATTGTTGTGTAGAAAACCCAATGCCTTCGCAGAAAACATCAACATAATCTGCCAGCCCTTGTTCTACTGCCGCAGGAATAATGTGTTGGCAAACATAGTCAATATAATCATCAGCACGGTTTTTATATTCAGGAGGTACAGCGTGAGCGGCTAAAAGCGTAGTCGAAACCTTAATATCTGGCATATCTCCAATGCGTCGAGCTACACGAAGCATTTTTAATTCATCGTCCAGTGTTAAACCATAACCTGATTTGATTTCAATGGTTGTGACGCCGTCACGTTTTAACCCGTCTAAGCGCTTAATCGCGAGTTGGAAGAGTTCATCTTCTGTTGCTTCACGTGTCGCTTGAACAGTAGAGATAATACCGCCACCTTGCTTGGCGATTTCCTCGTAAGGCATACCGTTTAAGCGTTGTTCAAACTCGTTTGCTCGATTCCCTGCAAAGATAAGATGGGTGTGGCAATCAATTAAGCCAGGGGTTACTAATGCATTACCACAATCAATTACATCAGGATGACCGTGCAGGTCGTTATGACATGCTAGAGGACTATCAGATGCAGAGCCGACAAACATGATCTTTCCGTTTGTTATTCCAACCATGCCGTCTTCGATGATCTGATAGCCGTTATTATCGGCTGATGTCTCTGACGACAGGGTGACTAATCTAAGGTTGGTAAGCACTCGTTCCATTAATAATTCGCTTCTTTGATTATGTGCAAGATACAAAAGCAATATGTATATACAAATAAATAGGCGATTTTGAGGTGAAACTCAAGATGCAATGTAAAGAAGTTGTGATCAATGTTGTAATTATTAGCTGACAGTAACTGAAAAGTTAGAGAATGATCGGTTGGGAAAGCGGTTTAACAGAAGAAGTAAATACCATGCTGGATAAATATCTGGTCAGATAATTGCGCAGGGAAAAGTGATAATAGCAAGGCAGAAATTGAAGTAACTAGTGGCTCTAATTATAAAGTTTCTAACGCAGTTATAAGCAATTTTAACCAGCAAGGGTGATCAGATACTTGTCTTGATTGGTATCAGTAGCTCCAACAGCGACCATTTTACCTTGTCACAAGTTAGAGCTAATACAGATTACACCTTAGTGCGAGAACTCAACTTATATTTATTACCTGGGTGATATAATAATGCAGTGCTAATCAAATTTTTGTCGCTCCACGTACGACGATTAAGCAATAAACAAGGCTCACCTTCGTTCATTTCAAGTAAAGATATAATACGACCAATGGGAATAATAGCTTCAACGGTATGTTCGATATCACTAAGAGGGCAGGTTTGAACCAAGTATTCATTAGGTGTTTGTGCCGTAAAATCTTGCTCAAGATATTGAGGGGCAAAGTCGGGGTTAACCCAGCGTTCTTCAAGCTGAATGGGCATACTATTCTCATAATGTACTATTTGAGTAAAGTAAATCAATGTGCCGTTTCTTACGCCTATGCGTAAAGCGACGTCGTCTTTTGCTTCTACACTATGTTGGCTTATTACCTGGTTTGAATACTCATGACCACGGTTACGTACCTCATTAGCAATGTTTCGAATTTCCATCAATGGGGATTCAGCCTTTTTATGACAAACAAACGTGCCTAATCTTGGCGTACGTTTTAATAAACCATCACCCACCAGATCGCGGATCGCTTTATTTGCCGTCATTCGGCTCACTGAAAATTGCTCTGATAGCTCAATTTCAGTCGGTATTTTAAAACCCGGCGGCCAAGTTCTTGTTTGGATCTTATCATTTAAATACTGTTTAATTTGCAAATAACGAGGTGATTGAGCCATGAGTGTTGTTCCATAATTGCCTATACAAATAAAAGCAATTTTATCGCGGTATTTCAAGTAAATATTTTGTATTAGTTATTTTATATGTAGGACTACAGATAAGAATGCGTAGAATACGTATCAAACAAGAGTAGCTGTATACCCAAGTTACCTCAAGATGCTCGTTTCAGCGAGAATTTGTTGGGCTCTAGGCAAGGCACTTATTTATAGACCTAGCGTTCTATGTTGAAAATAAGTAACACCGCATAGAGCCCAACAAAACTCGCCCTTCGGGAGTGATTCAGCGTATCTACTTCTGTGTCAAATGTGTTTGAAAGGGAATGCCATTCCTACACACATTTCCCTTGAATTAAATACGCTGAGATCACTCTGAATCCTGCATCTTGAGGTAGCTTGGGTATATAATGTGTGTTACTAGTAATGGCCTCAACGGCGATATGTAATTATGAGTAAAAAATGACTACGACTATTCCAACTGAAATGACGTTTTTCGCACGTTTTGAAAGTGATATTTTATCAAGTAAGAAAACAATAACAATTCGTGACGAATCTGAACGTTACTATGTACCGGGCACCACGGTAAAAGTATCAACGCTTGAAGAAGGGCGTGAATTTTGTGAGTTAGAAATTTTATCGGTTAAGCCTATTTTGTTTGATGAACTGACCCAATTCCATGCCGATCAAGAAAATATGACCCTGCCCGTTTTAAAGAATGTTATTCAAGATATTTATCCTGGCATCACACAGCTTTATGTCGTGTCTTATAAGCTAGTTGCTTAATTCTTAACAAATTGCGGTATAAGATTACTGGAAGTAAGTATGTCGACTTACTTCCAGATGTTATCTTTTCTTTAGTGGCTTAATTTCTGTTTTAGTAAATCAAACGTTTTCTCATCTCTATTATCTTCTGCACAAATACTTAACAGGTCATCAATGAAATGACACAGTGCACGGTGTTCAATCTGCTTGATACATGCTCGTTGAGCTTCAGTTAGCATGTGGTACATGCTCGCAGCCCCGAAATCGCCAAAAATGATATTGGCTTCTTCATCAAAAAGGGTGTTATGTGCGTATAAGTCGCCATGACAGACCTGATTTGAATGCAAGTGTACAAAAACCTCTTCCATCTGCTTAACGATTTTATCTATGTGTTCAACCGACAAAGTGAAGTCTGGTGAAAAAGTATCGCGGGTACAGCTATTAAAGCAGGGTGGTAGCCCTAAATTGCGGAAGTGAGAAGGGATTAAATTCATGATTAAGGCTAAATAACCGTCTTCATTCACTTGTGCCAAAGACTGCACGACATTGGGGTGGTTACCGACTTTTAAGCAGGCTTGTAATTCATCATCAGGATAACCATCGCTTGTTACTTCGCCTTTAAACACTTTAACGGCAATATCTTCAGGGAAGTCTGTTTGCTTTTTATTATTCCACGTCGCTTTAGAAATAACGCCTGATGCGCCTTGCCCTAAAACGTTTTGTAAGGTGAAGCTGGAAGATGGCAATACAGGTACTGATTGAATTGCGCTATTTGTTTGGCTAAACGGGTTACCAGCAAAGGCAAACCAAGCAAGCTTAGGTAATGAAAGCAGCTGCTCTGGGCATTCTGTTAGTTGATTGGCTGAAATGCGTACTAATTCTAAGTTGTCTAATTGCGACATTGACTGAGGTAGGTGTGTTAAACAGTTACCCGCTAACGCTAACTTCTGTAGGCGTGGACGTTCACCTAACGAATTTGGTAACGTTTTGATCTGATTATCAGTCAAAATAAGCCAGCGTAACTGAGTCGGTAAAGACTGCTCAGGTACTGAATGTATTTTATTCGCCTTAAAGCCGAGCATTTCTAAATGCGGTAGCTTACCGAGCACTTCAGGCAGTACTTCAAATTGGTTATTTGAGGCAAAGATAATTTTAAGCTTTTTAAGCTGTACTAATTCGTCTGGTAAAGACGTTAATTGGTTGTTGGATAAATCAAGGATTTCTAAGCTATCGGCCAGAGATAAAATTTCGAGTGGAAATGACGCTAAGTTTTCTGACAATTTTAAGCGCTGAATACCGGCTAGTTCGCCAGATTTTAGCTGAGAAAGTGTATGCAAAATGATGAATCCATGATGAGAGTGATACAAAACAGCCGAATAGTTTACAAGAAAGTTGGAATAAAAGGAAAAGGGAAGAAACACGTGATAACTACACAAGATATGTTCAATTAGATGCTAATTAAGCGTATTAAATAATAAATCGGTTTGTAGCTTTGCATTGTCCCGTAGGCGTTTGTTATAGTTGCGCCTTCGTTTGTAACCCCGAGTGCTGCTCAGTATTGCGGAGCTGGCTTACAAACTTTCGAAATTTTCATAAAAGCTTCTCTAAGCTTTATTTAATTCAACATGTGCTACTTGGTATGTGGCACCACTGTGAAGGACATTTTAATGCCTGTAATTACTCTTCCTGACGGTAGTCAACGTCAATTCGATAATGCTGTTTCAACTATGGATGTTGCTGCTGACATCGGTCCAGGTCTTGCGAAAGCATGTATTGCTGGTCGTGTTAATGGTGAACGTGTTGATGCGTGCGATTTAATTGAAAACGATGCAAACCTAGCAATCATCACAGCTAAAGACGACGACGGTCTGGAAATTATCCGTCACTCTTGTGCGCACCTACTAGGTCATGCAATCAAGCAACTTTATCCTGAAGCGAAAATGGCGATTGGTCCAACGATCGACAATGGTTTCTATTACGATATCGACCTTGAGCAATCTTTAACACAAGACGACGTTGATGCGATTGAAAAGCGCATGAAAGAGCTTGTGAAAACAAAGTATGCCGTTGTTAAGAAGAAAGTAAGCTGGCAGGAAGCGCGTGATGCATTTGAAGCGCGTGGCGAGACTTACAAAATTGAAATCCTAGACGAGAATGTTTCTCGCGATGATCGTCCAGGTCTGTACCACCACGAAGAATACATTGATATGTGTCGTGGTCCTCACGTTCCTAACATGAGCTTCTGTCAGCACTTTAAATTGTTAAGTGTTGCTGGTGCTTACTGGCGTGGTAACAGTGACAATAAGATGCTGCAACGTATCTACGGTACTGCTTTCCAAGATAAGAAGTTGCTAAAAGCGCATCTTACTCGTCTAGAAGAAGCATCAAAGCGTGACCACCGTAAGATTGGTAAGCATCTTGATCTGTTCCACATGCAGCAAGAAGCACCGGGTATGGTTTTCTGGCACCACAATGGCTGGACAATCTTCCGTGAGCTAGAAGTGTTTATTCGTGAAAAGCTAACAGAATATGAGTACCAAGAAGTAAAAGGTCCATTAATGATGGATCGCGTTCTTTGGGAGCGTTCTGGTCACTGGGACAAATACGCTGAAGCAATGTTCACAACAAGTTCAGAGAACCGTGAATACGCTATCAAGCCGATGAACTGCCCAGGCCACGTACAAATCTTCAACCAAGGTTTAAAATCATACCGTGACTTACCATTACGTATGGCTGAATTTGGTGCATGTCACCGTAACGAGCCATCAGGTGCACTTCATGGCATAATGCGCGTTCGTGGATTTACTCAAGATGATGCGCACGTTTTTTGTACTGAAAACCAAGTGCAACAAGAAGTTACTTCTTGTATTAAAATGGTGTATGATACTTATCAGACATTTGGCTTCGACAACATTGTTGTTAAGCTTTCTACACGTCCTGAAAAACGAGTAGGCTCTGATGAAATGTGGGATAAAGCTGAATCTGACCTAACAGTCGCACTTGAATCAATGGACATTCCATTTGAAATTCAAGAAGGCGAAGGTGCATTCTACGGTCCTAAGATCGAGTTCACACTCCATGACTGTCTAGATCGTGCATGGCAGTGCGGTACTGTTCAGCTAGATTTTGCATTACCAGAGCGTTTAGGTGCAACATATGTGGGTGAAGACAACGAACGTCATACCCCAGTTATGATTCACCGTGCTATTCTTGGTTCACTAGAGCGCTTCATCGGTATTCTTATCGAAGAATATGCGGGCTTCTTCCCAACTTGGTTGGCGCCTCAGCAAGCTGTAGTGATGAATATTACTGACAGCCAGTCAGAATATGCTCAAGAAATAGTAAAAAAATTGCAAAAATGTGGAATTAGAGTCAATGCGGACTTGAGAAATGAGAAGATTGGCTTTAAAATCCGCGAACATACTTTGAAGCGAGTGCCTTACATGCTTGTCTGTGGCGACAAAGAAGTCGAAGCAGGCGAAATAGCAGTTCGTACTCGCAAGGGTAAAGATTTGGGTAAACTTAAGATTGATGAACTTGTTGCATTCTTGCAGCAAGAAATTAGCAGTCGCAAGCTCAATGTTTTGGAGGACTAAGGTATTAAAGGCGGAAAAAGAACTCAAGCACCAGTTAAACAAAATGCACACCGTTTAAACGGTGAAATTCACGGCGTTAGTGAAGTTCGTTTAACAGGTATAGATGGCGAGTCCATCGGTGTTGTATCTTTTGAAGAAGCAACTCGCATTGCTAATGATGCAGGTGTGGATTTAGTTGAAATCAGCCCAAATGCCGAGCCACCAGTTTGTCGCGTGATGGACTATGGCAAGTACCTGTTCGAAAAGAGCAAGGCTGCTAAAGAGCAAAAGAAAAAACAGAAACAAATCCAGATCAAGGAAGTTAAATTCCGACCTGGTACAGACGAAGGCGACTATCAGGTAAAACTACGCAACCTGATTCGCTTTTTAGAAGAGGGCAACAAGGGTAAAGTCACACTACGTTTCCGTGGTCGTGAAATGGCCCATCAGAATCTTGGTATTGATCTTCTGAATCGTATTAAGGCAGAACTTGAAGACCTAGCGGTCTGTGAGAGCTTCCCTAACCGAGTTGAAGGTCGCCAAATGACTATGATGCTTGCTCCAAAAAAGAAGTAATTACGGCATTAAAGTAGCTAAAAGCGCTGCTCCGGCAGGGCTTTTGTTCGCCTGATTACTATGATTATTAACTATCAACAATGCGGAGTCTCATCATGCCTAAGATGAAATCCAACAAGGGCGCTTCTAAGCGCTTTAAGAAAACTGCTGGTGGCTTTAAGTTTAAGCACGCTACAAAACGTCACATCCTGACTAAACGTACTACTAAGAACAAACGTCAGCTTCGTCCAAATGCAATCCTTCCTAAGTGTGAAGTGGCTGCAGTTGCTCGTATGCTTCCGTTCGCTTAATCGTTTTTAGTTTTATATTTTATTAATTAGTTAGGAGTCTCCTATGCCTCGCGTAAAACGTGGTGTACAAGCGCGTGCACGTCACAAGAAAGTTCTTAAACAAGCTAAAGGTTATTACGGAGCACGTTCACGTGTTTACCGCGTAGCTTTCCAAGCTGTTACTAAAGCTGGTCAATATGCTTACCGTGACCGTCGTCAGAAGAAACGTACTTTCCGTGCTCTTTGGATTGCTCGTATCAACGCTGCTGCACGTCAAAATGGTATGTCTTACAGCCGTCTAATCAACGGTCTTAAGAAAGCGTCTATCGAAATCGATCGTAAGATCCTTGCTGATATCGCTGTATTTGACAAAGCTACTTTCACAGTACTTGTTGAAAAAGCAAAAGCTGCACTGTAATACAGTTTAGTTTTAAGTGAAAAGGAGAGCCTCGGCTCTCCTTTTTTCGTTTCATCTAACGAATACTTTCCAAACACTCGCCGATCTTTAAACTGCAAACAATCTTTATAATATAAATAGGCGAGCTAGCCATTTTGTATGGCGTTCTCTTTATCGTATCCAATCTCAGTGATTATGGTGTCTTTAACTCGAAAACTTTTCAGCCTTGAATATAGTAAGATAAAAAGTGTGCATCTTTGACACTTGTTAATCGCATCATTGGATTCTTGTTTAGTGATGAGATGCTTATGTTATTTAAGATAAGTGCACTGAAAGCAGACTTTTTTTTACACAATACCGCCTTTTTATTGCGATTCAGTTTGGATTTAGACGCGTGTTTCTTTAGTATGTATCGTTACGCGAATTTATATCTCCCTTATGGACGCCACCTGTGGGTGGATGAGGAAATGATGCTACAACTAGACGAGATCCTAGCCAACGCAACGACAGCGATTGAAACAGCTGATTCGTTAGTCGCACTTGATGAAGTGCGTGTTCAATACTTAGGTAAAAAAGGCGAATTAACTTCGCAACTACAAAGCCTAGGTAAATTACCACCGGAAGAGCGTCGTACTGCTGGTCAAGAGATCAACAAAGCGAAAGGCGTCGTTCAACAAACGATCGCAGCACGTAAAGATGCACTTCAACGTGCAGAGCTTGAAGCAAAGCTAGCTGCAGAGACTATCGATGTGAGCCTTCCTGGCCGTCGTATCGAAAACGGTGGTCTTCACCCTGTTACTCGTACAGTTGAGCGCATTGAACAGTTCTTTGGTGAGCTTGGTTTTAGCACTGAGTCTGGTCCTGAAATTGAAGATGCATTCCATAACTTTGATGCATTGAACATTGCAGACGATCACCCAGCTCGTACTGATCACGATACGTTCTTCTTCAACCCTGATTTGATGTTGCGTACGCACACTTCTGGTGTACAGATCCGTACTATGGAACATGGTAAGCCGCCATTCCGTTTCATTGCACCTGGTCGTGTATACCGTAACGATTACGATCAAACGCATACGCCAATGTTCCACCAAGTGGAAGGCATGCTAGTAGATGAAAACGTTAACTTTGCGCAACTTAAAGGCATCTTGAACGAATTCTTATGTAATTTCTTCGAAGAAGAAGTTGAAGTTCGTTTCCGTCCTTCTTTCTTCCCGTTTACAGAGCCTTCAGCTGAAGTCGATGTGAAGCGCAAAGATGGCAAATGGTTAGAAGTATTAGGTTGTGGCATGGTTCACCCTAATGTACTTCGTTCTGTTGGTATTGATCCTGAGAAATACTCTGGTTTTGCATTCGGTATGGGTGTTGAGCGTCTAACAATGCTTCGTTACGGCGTTAATGACCTTCGTTCGTTCTTCGAGAACGACCTTCGTTTCCTTAAGCAATTCAAGTAAGTCAGGAGAAGTACAATATGAAATTCAGTGAATCTTGGCTACGCGAGTGGGTTAAGCCTGCTATTAACAGCGAAGAACTAGCTCACCAAATCACAATGGCTGGTTTGGAAGTTGATGAAGTTGCTCCCGTTGCGGGTGAGTTTACCGGCGTTAAAGTGGGTAAAGTTGTTGAGTGCGGTCAGCACCCAGATGCAGACAAACTTCAAGTAACAAAAATTGATATCGGTGAAGCCGATCTTGATGGTGAGAAACAGCTTTTAGACATCGTATGTGGTGCATCTAACTGTCGTCTTGGCCTTACTGTTGCTGTTGCAACGGTAGGCGCGGTTCTTCCTGGTAACTTTAAAATCAAGAAAGCAAAACTACGTGGTGTTCCTTCTCACGGTATGCTTTGTTCTTTCTCTGAGCTAGGTATCGATGTTGAGTCTGACGGTATCCTTGAGCTACCAGAAGGCACAGCTTTGGGCATGGACGTTCGTGAGCTTTTAGAGCTTAACGACGTTGCTATCGACGTAGATCTAACGGCTAACCGTGCTGACTGTTTTAGTATTCGTGGCTTAGCTCGTGAAGTTGGTGTTCTAAACCGTGCTGACGTAACAGAGCCTGTTATCGACGCGGTTGCTCCAAGCATTGACGATACAGTATCCGTTGAAATCAAAGCAACTGACGCATGTCCACGTTACCTTGGCCGTGTGGTTAAGAATGTAAACGTGAAAGCGGAATCTCCAATTTGGATGCAAGAAAAATTGCGTCGTTGTGGTATCCGTTCAATCGACCCGATTGTTGACATTACGAACTTCGTAATGCTTGAGCAAGGTCAGCCAATGCACGCATTTGATCTTTCTAAGATTGACGGTGGCATTGTGGTTCGCCTAGCTGAGCAAGGCGAAAAACTGACACTTCTTGATGGCAACGAAGCTGAGCTAAACAACAAAACATTAGTTATTGCTGACCATACCAAAGCACTAGCAATTGCTGGTATCTTTGGTGGTAAAGACTCAGGTGTAACGACTGAAACTACAGACGTACTGCTTGAAGCGGCATTCTTCGCACCTGATCACATTCGTGGTCGTGCTCGTGCATACGGCCTTCACACTGATTCTTCTCTACGTTTTGAGCGTGGTGTAGATTCAACGCTACAAGCTGCAGCAATGGAGCGCGCTACGCAGCTTCTAGTTGAAATCTGCGGTGGTGAAGTAGCACCTGTTAATGGTAGCGAGTCTGAAGCTGATCTGCCTAAAGCAAACGTTGTTGCATTACGTCGCACTAAGCTAGATAGCTTGCTAGGCCACGAAATCCCATCTGAAGATGTGGTTGAGATCCTAACTCGTCTAGGTTGTAACGTTTCTGTTGTAGAAGATTCAGAGACAACAGACGCAGGTTGGACAGCAACATCTCCAGCATGGCGTTTTGATATCGCAATCGAGCAAGACCTAATCGAAGAAGTAGGTCGCATCTACGGTTACGATAACATTCCTAACCAAGCGCCAGTAGCTGCACTTAAGATGAATGATCACAAAGAAGCAAACCAACCGCTTAAGCGTGTTCGTGATCTTCTTGTTGACCGTGGTTACCATGAAGCAATTACTTACAGCTTCGTAGAGCCAGAACAACAGAAATTGGTTGTTCCAGGTGTTGAGCCGCTAATCCTGCCATTCCCGATTTCTGCGGATATGTCAGCAATGCGTCTTGGCCTAATCCAAGGTCTACTAAATACGGTTGTTCACAACCAAAAGCGCCAGCAATCGCGTGTTCGTTTATTCGAATCAGGTTTACGTTTCATTCCTGAAGTAAGTGCTGAAAATGGCATGCGTCAAGAAATGATGCTAGCGGGTGTTATCGCCGGAACTCGTGGTGAAGAACATTGGGATATCGACACTAATACTGTTGATTTCTTCGATCTTAAAGGTGACCTAGAAGCAGTTCTTGAGCTTTCAGCGAACGAAATTGCATACAGTTTCAAATCTGCTAAGCACCCAGCACTTCACCCAGGTCAAACTGCGGCTATCGTAGTAGACGGCAAAGAAGTGGGTATCATTGGTACTGTTCACCCAGAACTAGAGCGTAAGTTTGGTCTTAACGGCCGTACTATCGTATTCGAAAT
>PJEL010001424.1_pt1 | contig 24299 bp, 18 predicted proteins | sample 1853271 | NCBI WGS metagenome assembly PJEL01 (sample SAMN08108733, study PRJNA415343) | Invertebrate metagenome, whole genome shotgun sequencing project. | host: Globobulimina | place: Sweden: Gullmar Fjord | collected 2015-08
TCCCTTTTGAGTAACTGCTTATTCCTTTGTAGATTAGAAATATAGAAATAAAGGTAACAGTAATTGCTATTGCTAGATACATTGGGTTTTTATAAAATTTTTTCATAATTAATGGATTTTAAGATTTTTAAAAGTAAGTGCCCAATATATAACTTTTTATGTATCAACCCAAAAAACACTAAAATTTAATATTTTTTTATTGGGTTGCTTTTGTATTTATTACATGATTGTTAAAAATTTTGTCATAGTAGCTTGGTGGTCTTTCAGAAGAAAGCCAAATATGTTAAAATTTTAACATATTAAAAAACATATTTGTAAATATACACTCAACTATGTACTTTTCGAGAAAATATTACAACCATGATAAAAAAAGCTTTATCCTCAATAGACACCCTATCAAATATAGAAAAAAGAGAAATATTAGTACAGTATAAAAAGCTACAAGATACTTTTGTAGATCATATAAATAAACAAGAACAAGCAAAGGTAGAAGAAAGTTTTGTGTTATTCTTAAACTATCATGCAAATACAGGCTGTAATAGTACACATCGTATTATTCACACTCTTAAGGTAGCACAGATAGTGTCAAAAGAAATAGGCCTAGGGGGAGTATCAATATTAAGTTTCTTGCTACATGATGTGGTAGGAGATACAGGTGCATTTGATGACATTAGTGAAAAGTTTGGCCCAGAGGTTTTTAAGTTGGTGCAAGGTTTAGTAAGTATAAAAAACACTTCTGAATGGGGCAGATCTGAATATGTAGAGGACTTTAAAAGGCTAGCTTCTAACCTTATAAAGGACAGTCGAATTATTTTAATAAAAATAGCAGATAAATTAGGCTATATGCGTTCACTGAACTCTTTACCAAGACACAAACAATCCAAAGTTGCTAATGAGATAAAACAAATTTATGCTCCGCTATCTCATCGGCTTGGCCTAAATAATATAAAAGTAGAATTAGAATGCCTATATTTAAAATATAGGCTCCCAGATGTGTACAAAGATTTGGCCGAGAAAATAAACACTTGGAATAAGAGTAGCAATGATATTAATAAGTCCATAGAGCCTATCAAGCAGTTGCTCAAAAAGCAAGGACTTAAGTTTCGAATTGAAAAAAGAGTAAAATCTATTTATTCTACCTGGGAAAAAATAACAAAGCGTAATATTCCCTTAACTCAAATTTATGATGCTAGGGGGTTACGCATCGTCTTATCTTGCCCAGTAAATGAAGAAAGGATGGTTTGCTGGAAAACCTATGGTGTTATAACAGAAGTTTATAAACCTAATCCTAAGCGACTACGTGACTGGATTAGTAGGCCTAAGTCCAATGGCTATGAGTCGTTGCATACAACAGTAACGTGCCCAATGGGGGAGTGGATAGAAATACAAATACGTACAGAAAGAATGGACAAGATAGCTACTACAGGTATTGCTTCTCATTGGAAATACAAAGAAGCCTCGCTTAGTTTTAATATGCGGGCATTAGAGCAATGGCTAAATAATATAAAATGCTTTTTAAAAGACTTCCAAGATAGCGGTCATTGTATAAAAAGTATAGGGTTGCATTTGTACCACAAAGAAATTTCTGTGCTTACCAAAGACGGGGAACTAAAAATACTACCTAAAGGGGCTACCTTACTAGACTTAGCTGTAGAGTCTATGGGGAAGAATGGGTTAAAATGTAGTAGTGCATGGATAGGTTGTAGCATTGTCTCCTTAGGACACCCACTAGAAGATGGCAGCGTAGTAGATTTTATTATTGATAAAAAACAAACTCCTAAACAAGAGTGGCTCAAATTTGCCATAACCTTCAAAGCACGTGAAATACTTAGTAGTGAGCTTAAAAGACTACAGAAAAAATAGAGACAAAAGGTAAGCGCATGATTGCAGTTACCCTAAAAAAGCTAGGGCTTAGTTCTTATATTAATAAAAGCTGAATTCCTTAAAGAGTTTATCATAGAACACTGAAACACTTCTATCTTTTAGTTTTTTTAATTTCTTGCTTTCTTGACTTATTCTTAAGGCTCTGCTATACATTACTAGTGCTTGTTCTCCTGCCATAGACACCATATACACAAAAATGTATAAATGGTTATTGTGGTTGCGATTCTAATTTTATTGATTAGCAGTAGCACTAAACCTACTTTTATTGTTTTTTTATCTTCTTAAATCTATTGTAATTGGATGCAAAACACCCTAACAAAGGCCCAAACAACAACACATTTGTATAAGTCAAGACAAAAATGTATATTTCGCAAAAATACTACAACCATGATAAAAAAAGCCTTATCCTCAATAGACACCCTATCAAATATAGAAAAAAGAGAAATATTAGTACAGTATAAAAAGCTACAAGATACTTTTATATATCGCACAAATAAACAAGAACAAGCAAAAATAGAAAAAGCCTTTATATTCTCTTTAAAATCTCATGCAAATGCACGTCGTAAATCTGGCATACCCTATATTATCCACCCCCTTAGAGTAGCATATACTGTATCAAAAGAAATGAGACTAGGGGTTAACTCAATATTAAGCGCCCTACTACATGACGTAGTAGAAGACACAAGCGTATCTATTAATGATATTAGCGAAAAGTTTGGTACAGAGGTTTCTAAGCTCGTGCAAGGTCTTACTAAAATTAAAAAAGTTTTTGGATGGGGAGACTCTGGACAAGCCGAAAACTTTAAAAAACTGTTTCTTAACCTTACTAAAGATAAAAGAATCATTTTAATAAAAATAGCAGATAGATTAGACAATATGAATTCGCTAAGCCCTTTACCAAGATGCAAACAACTCAAGATTGCTTCTGAGTCTAAACAAATTTATGTACCTCTAGCTCACCGGCTTGGACTTAATTATATAAAAACAGAATTAGAAGATCTATACTTTAGACACATGTACCCTAATGCATACCAAGATTTGAGAAAAAAAATTGCTATAAAGACCAAAAACAGAAAAAAAATTATAGATGTATTCATAATACCCATCAAGCACATGCTCGAAAAACAAGGAATTAAGTTTCGAATTGAAAAAAGAGTAAAATCTATTTATTCTACCTGGGAAAAAATAACAAAGTGTAATATTCCCCTAGAACAGGTTTATGACCTTATAGCACTACGCATCATCTTATCTTGTTCAGCAAAAGAAGAAAAGATAACTTGTTGGAAAACCTATGGTATTGTAACAGAACTTTACAAACCTTACCTTAAGCAACTACGTGACTGGATTAGTACACCAAAATCCAATGGCTATGAATCGTTACATACAACAGTAATGTGCCAAAAAAGGGAGTGGGTGGAAGTGCAAATACGTACAGAAAGAATGGACAAAATAGCTACTACAGGTATTGCCTCCCATTCAAAATATAAAGAATCCTCACCTATATTCAACAATATGTTAGAACTGTGGATTAGTAATGTAAAGAACACCCTAAAACACGAAAATGGTAATAGTATAAAAACAATGGAAAATATACAATTGAGTTTGTATGAAGATGAAATTTATGTATTTACCAAAGAGGGAGTACAAAAAATACTACCCAAAGGGGCTAGCCTGCTAGACTTAGCTATAGAGTGTATGGGGAAGGAAGGATTAAAATGTAGTAGTGCATGGATAAATCACAACACTGTCCCTCTACAATACCCACTAAAAAATGGCGACCAAGTAGATTTTATTATTGATAAAGAACAAAACCCAGAACAAGAATGGATCTACTTTGTCATAACCCCCAAAGCACGAAAAACACTTTATAACGAGTTTAAAGTAGCCTATAAAAGAATAAAAGACAAAGGTAAGCGTATAATCACGGCCAACCTAAAAAGGCATGGACTCAGTTTTAGCAAAAGAATGGCTGAACTCCTTAGAGAGTTTTTCGATGAAAAAAACCCAGAAGCCGTTTACCACAAAGTAGGTAAATATAAAATATCATTAGAAGATTTACAGCCCTTTACAGAAATGCTAAAAAATATAAACCCAAATAATAACCATAAAAAACAAGATCTCAAACCTCCTTATATAGATCTTAAACTTAAAGAAAATGGCATTTTGTTAGAAGCTAAAAACAAGAAAACCTATAAGCTATCCCAATGCTGCAACCCCATCCCTGGTGAAGAAATATTTGGCATTACCACACTCGACCAAGCAGTAAAAATACACCATATAAGTTGCCCTAATAGTATCGAACTTCTTACCTTTTATGGCGATAGAACTATTAAAGCAAAATGGGGATATCAAGAACAACTATCTTTAGTTAGCCTAGCCATCAACTCTATTAACAAAAAAAGTATTAAAAAAAGCATTCTCAATACTTTTCAAAATAAGTTTAGCTTAGAACTATTTTTATTTATTAAAAAAGATGGACTGATTAAGATAATTTTAACCACCAAAATTAAAAGTGTTGTACAACTTAAAGAGCTTATCCAAAAAATACAATCTATAAAAGGTGTTATAAACATAAAACGCTATAACAGAAAAATAAACAGTACTAGTTTTACCCCCCTTATAAACCAAAATAGGACAATAGACTATTTCTGATAAATCATTATAAAAATATGGCTACCAAACCTTAACTTGCAACTTTATCTCTTAATACTTACATAAAATGAAAATAGGTATAATTTCTGATACGCATAGCTATTTAGACCCTCTAGTGTTTCAGTATTTTTCAACCTGTGACCAAATATGGCATGCAGGTGATATTGGAGATATAGCTATAGCCAACCAATTAGCAGCCTTTAAACCACTTAAAGCAGTATATGGCAATATAGATAGTATCGCTGTTCGTAGGCATTATCCCAAAAATCAGCGCTTTGTATGTGCGGGAATAGATGTATGGCTTACACATATTGCAGGCAAACCCAATGCCTACATACCTAATGTACTAAAGGAACTACAAACAAACCCTCCTACTATTTTAGTTTGTGGGCACACGCATATATTACGTGTAATTCAGGATACTAAATATGACAAACTCCTTTACCTTAACCCAGGTGCAGCTGGCCTATATGGCATCCACACAATACGCACGCTTCTACGTTTCGAAATTAAAGACAAAACCCTTTGTAATATGGAGGTGATTGAGTTAGAAAACAATGCTAATATCTATAGATAACCCCAAAGACTTAAGAATAAAGAAGGGATCTATAAAAAATGCTTAATATTAAATGTTTAAAACACCTTATAAAGTGAAACTATCTATAAAAAAATTATTACTAATCTCTTTAGTAGCTGGAACATTTCTTATTCGTTGTAAAGCTACAACTAATAACAACAACCAACAGGGAGATATAGGAGCAGTAAGATTTGTAGTAGGAACAGAATTAGGAGCAGGGGCAAGTATATTAGTACAAAATTTATTAGGAAGAGGAGCATTAGGAAGAGTATTAGGATTTGCAATAACAGCAGTGGCAGGATTAGCAGTAGTAGTAATAGAACAGATGAAACAAAAAAAGTAGGAAAGTTCGATTGTTTCCCCCTCTACTATTCAGGAGGAGTATTAGGAGTAGGAGTAGGAGTAGGAGTAGGAGGATTTATAGGAGGAGTAAGAGGAATACCAAGATAGTTTCCCTCCATCTAAAAGGGCTGAGAAATTTATATTAGAAGGTATGGATAGAAAATCTATTGGATGTGGACAAAAATAATTTTGTGTGTTTAAGTATGTAATTACCTGAAATAAAATGGATCAGGTTTATTCTTGGTATAGGGGAAATAGGTATATAATTACCGAAACTAGTGACAATTTTTTACAAATATTTACAAAAAGATTTCAGAATAAAAAAATAATTTGTATATTTACCTTCATATTTATAAAAAACCCTTTAAAAACCTTTCTTATGTCTACAATATTTACTACATTTATAATAGTTTCATTAACTACCTTTTATTTATTAGCTCTATTAAGCATCAAAATAGTGCCTCAAGCAACAGAATGGATGCTAGAACGTTTTGGACGCTTTTATAGTATTTTAGAACCAGGACTTCATATAATAATCCCATTCATGGATAGAGTCGGCCCTAAAATAAGTCTTAGAGAACAGGTATTAGATATTCCAGCACAAGACGTAATTTCAAAAGACAATGCTATGGTTCGTATTGATGGTGTAGTCTTTTATAAAATATTTGATAGCAAAAAAGCATCGTATGCTATAGATCACCTGAACCTTGCTATTACCCAACTTTCTCTAACTAAGATACGTGCTATCATAGGTGGAATAAATCTAGACAATACACTCTCAGACCGCGAATCTATTAACCAAAAACTTCTTATAAGCATGAATGAAGACACTAAACCTTGGGGGATAAATGTGTTGCGTGTAGAAATTAAAGATATTAAACCACCTCTCGACCTGCAAGAAGCTATGTCCAGACAAATGAAAGCAGAGCGAGTAAAAAGAGCACTCATCCTAGAAGCAGAAGGAATTAAAAAATCGGAAATTTTAAAAGCCAGTGGCAGAAAAGAAAGTGCTATTCTAAAAGCACAGGGAGAGCAAGAATCTATTATAATGTTGGCAAAAGCTAATAAAGAACGTGCCTACTTGCAAGCCGATGCACGTGAGAGAGAAGCAAAAGCAGAATCCGTTGCCATAACAAGAGTAGGAACCGTTATTTCACAACAAGGCAACCATGCTCCTGATTTCTTCTTAGAACAACAACGCATTCGTTCACTACGAGATATGGCCGCTGCCAATAATAGCAAAACTATTTTCATGCCACTAGAATCTTCTAGCTTGATTAGTAGCGTAGGCGGACTACTTGAGCTGGCAAAGTCAAATAAAATTAAAAAAAAGCTAACCAGCCTCAAAAAAATTAAAAATGAAAACATCAAATAACAACAGACAGGAGCAATATTCGGGGTATTAACAGAAAGTAGTAATAGTAATGGGAGTAGGAATAAGAGGAGGAGCAGGAGTAATAAATTATAGACCTCACCCTAGCGTTTTTTGTACAAAGCCTGAAAGAACATTGCAAGAGCGAGACCAAAAGACCTCAAGATTTAGATCGATACACGAACCAAGTGCTTCAAGTACAAAAGGCTGAAACATACGCATAGCTATTTAGACCCTCTAGTGTTTCAGTATTTTTCAACCTGTGACCAAATATGGCATGCAGGTGATATTGGAGATGAATATTTCTTGGTAAATGTTTAGCTCTTCGCCTTCATTCTCATGATATTCTCTTTTTTTATACAATTCTTGTAAGCTCTGGCACTTTTTTCAGAGATTCTTATGAGTTTTTTAAAGTGTTCTATTTTGGCTACAGCTTCCCTTACTTCTTTTAATCTGTGCCGACGCAGTCTTCTTTCTCTTGCTTCCATCAGTTCTTTCAAGTCTAATAGGTTGTAAAGATAGTCTTCTGTCGCTTCGTCTTCAGTTTCAATAACTAAAGCTTCAATCTCGTTCTTGGTAAAATATTTGGATAACATCATAGTAAATTGGTTTTTAAGGTTTAAATTTTTAATATTTTTATTTATAGTTAAGTCATAGTTTAAGGGGTTGAAAGGGTTATTTTTATTATCAATTATATTACGTGTAATTCAGGATACTAAATATGACAAACACCTTTACCTTAACCCAAGGTGCAGCTGGCCTATATGGCATCCACACAATACGCACGCTTCTACGTTTCGAAATTAAAGACAAAACCCTTTGTAATATGGAGGTGATTGAGTTAGGAAACAATGCTAATATCTATAAATAACCCCAAAGACTTAAGAATAAAGAAGGAATCTATAAAAAAATTATTACTAATCTCTTTAGTAGGTGGAACATCTCTTCCTAGTTGTAAAGCTATAACTAATAACAACAACCAACAGGGAGGTATAGGAGCAGTAAGAGTATTATTTGTATCTGCCTTCAATTAGGAATAAAGGTAAATACATTAGGACCTGCAGGATTAGGACTTGGATCTGGATTTGGGGCAGTAGGAAGCTATAGAGTCTTATGACATAGGTGGATAACAATGTGAATAAAAACAAACTTTATAAACAGCTTTCCTTTCTAAAGACACCCCCAAAATAGTAAGCAAAAAAACAAAAGAAGTATTGCACATTTTTTCCCTTCCCAAAAAGAAATTTCTTTTTTAATAAAAAAAATAGTTGCTATTCACAAGATAATATTAGTCCCCTATTTCTAAAACATTTGGGCTGGAATAACTTGTATAAAACTTGACTAAATCACCTTACTTATAAACAAAAGAAATATACAAGTAAAAATTCTTTTTTTTTACACATATTCACACCATTATAATAGTATATTTTTATATAACTAATAATATAAAAGGTAATGTTGTTAACCTCCAACCTGCAAAAAATACTGTTTTTAGCCCCACTCTTTTGGCTACACTTTTAGTCCTCGTACCTCTTGATAGAAATGAGTATATTGCTTTAAATTTCCCCACTCACATTTAGAAAATAAGTTAATATGATAAAGTTTAATCTGTCGGTAAAAAAAATGTTTTTTGGTTAGATGTTGCCTGGGCTTTTACCTGGCCTTAGTTGTACACCTAAGGATGTTAAGGATACTGAAAAGAAAGAGGAAAGGGCAACAGGTGGAAAGGTAGTGCTTGGTCTTGAAGAGGTATTTATTTAACTAGAGAACTTTTTAATTTTGCTTAATTATTCGCCTCTAGCGTACTCCAACCTATTTTCTATTAAAATTGGCTAATAGGTTACAAATAGTTAAAATAATTTGTAATATTGCGTCTTGTAGTAATGCAATAAATGTATAATGTAAGTTAAAAACAGGACTATAAACTTTTGTATAAGTGTAAAAATCTTGTTTTAGTACCTTTAAAAGTTACAAAAAGAGTTTCTACATATTTCATTGGGGGGTTAGCTCAATCGGTAGAGCACTTATCTTGCACGTAAGAGCGCGTCGGTTCGATTCCGGTACCCTCCACCATATAATACTTACTTAAACAAACAAACAAACAATCAAAATCACTATGACAATTAATAAAGCAACAAAACTACTTATAGAAACAGATATTAGTAATATTAACAATCAAACTAGATATGGTAGCACACCTCTCTATCTTGCTACTAAATATCAATATACCGAGATAGTAAAACTACTTACCCAATGGGCTCTTTAATATAAGTGGCTTGTCTGTAAATAGTTTATAATGCACAATCAATAAAATAACCATGGATAAAAGTCCAAACTTAAAAAAACAACTAGTTACTTTTCCGTAAGCAAGCCAGCCAGGTGGTGTTAGTTCATAACCACCCCTCAGGTAGTCCGAAACCTAGTGAAGCAGATATTAAAATAACAGAAAAGATGATGCACGCAACTATTCTATATAGTAACACCCAATACCCTTTGGCTCTGCCCTTTTTGAGAAATACTATTTCTTTGATTATTGTTACTTTCATCGGATAGGTGTTTTGCGAAAATTGGAGAGGCTAAAGAGCTTTCGTTTCTAGGCAAGGGCTTTAAAGAGATTAGAGCCTTTAAAAGTAACTTTTAAAGTGCTTGTTATATTACTGCAAGGTTCTAACAGGTAGCTTCTTAAGCGGATTTAGACTTTTAGAGGGGGAATTGGATAAAGTAGATATTGCCATTCGATAGGGAGCTTTGGCAGGCTGCATATTAGGGCTACTGTTGACATTTAGATATGGTGATTGTGGTGTTTTTGGCTTAGAGGCTAAATATGAGATGTTTTTAGGTAGTTTAATAGGGGGGTAGGCTTAGCAATAGGATTTGGTAACAATGGTATTAGAGAACAAAGAGATATTACAAAACCTACGTAATGGGGTAGTTAAAGTGTCTAAAAGATGTAAATAGCATAGAGGTCGCGAGCGGAATTGAACCACTGATAAGAAGTTTTGCAGACTTCTGTCTAAACCATTTGACTTCACGACCTTTGTTACTTTTTATCTGTTTGGGGAGTTTCTTGTTTGTCTATTGATATAAAATCTCCCAAGGTAGTTTTTTGATCTGCTATAAAATTAATAGAGTTATTGTTTGAGGTTTTTGCTATAGGTTTATTTTTTTTGAAAGTGGCAGTGTGTGATAAAAGTATTTTTTGTTCGTGTTTAATAAATTCTATTACCATAAAATCTAGAACATCGCCCACTGCTATATTGCTTTTATCTTGCTTAACTAACTCTTTGTTAGAAACAGAACATTCTAACCCATAAGGTAACTCTACAATAAAGCCTTTGTTTATTTTTTTAAGTAAGGAGCCTTTATGTATAGAATTAATAGTAAAAGTATCTTCAAAAGTATCCCAAGGGCTATCCTCTAGTTCTCTAAACCCTAACTCTAACAACTTATTGGGCTCATCGGCACTTAATATTAGAACTTCTTGTATTTCTCCTTTTTTAAAAATATTACTAGCATGGTGTATTTTTTTAATCCAAGACAAATGCCTATTATGTAAAAAGCCCTCTACACCAGGAACTAGTTCTAGGTAAGTACCAGATTCAGTAAACCTACAAACCTTTGCTTTTTGGTGGGTGTCCATGGCATATTTAACAAGAAAATCTTCCGCTTCCCAAGGGTTAGCCATAAGCTGTTTCCTGCTCACACGTAGGTCTTGCTTTTCGCGATCTATGGCTAATACCATAACATCTATTTCTTGTCCTACTTTTAGTACTTCCTTTGGATGGGTAATATAAGAAGAGAGAGAAAGATCAGAAATATACATAAAACCCTCAATGCCTTTTTTTGTTTCTATAAAAACACCACGATCTATCATTTTAGTCACCTTGCCTTGTAGGATAGAACCCTCTTGTACTTTTTCTGGGAGGTTGTCCCAAGGATTGGCAAAAAAGGCTTTGGTAGATAATGAAATATGGTTTTTTTCTTTATCAAAATCTATTACAACCACTTTTACCTTTTTATCTCTTTCAAACATAGGGTTGCCTTCATCGTCTTTTACTTGATCTGGGTGGTTAATGTGTTTGCTCCAACTCATCTGTTTTGTATGTACTAAACCTGTGATGCCTCCTAGGTTTATGAATGCACCGAAATTAGTAATGTTGCTGACTGTTCCCTCAAGGATTTGTCCTTCTTGTAGGTTGCTGATAATAACTTTTTTCTGCTCTTCTAACTCTTTTTTGATAAGGAATCTACGGGATACAATTACATTGTTTTTGGCATAGTTAATTTTTAGTACACATACATCTATTTTTTTTCCTATATATGCATCATAGTCTGTTACAGGACTAATATCTATTTGAGAACCAGGTAAAAAACCCTCTATGCCTTGTAGGTCTACAATTAGCCCCCCTTTAGTTTTTCGTTTTACAGAAGACTCTAATGATGTTTCATTATCTAATGAATCTTGTATAAGGTGCCATGTTTTAAGTAATCCTGCTTTTTTTCTAGAAACAACAAGTTCGCCTTGTTGGTTTTCAAGTGCCTCTACATAAACTTCTACCTCATCCCCTATCTTTAAATTAGGTAAATCTCTAAACTCAGTAAAAGAAACCACACCATCTGCCTTAAGGCCTAGGTCTAGTACAATATCTTTAGTGCCAATGTCAATAACCTTAGCGTTGACAATTTCTTGGTTTTTGTTTTGAGGAGATGCTTGCTCGTATAGTTTGGTAAGTGCTGCTAGCTCTTCAGGGGTTTGGTTTGCGTCTAACTTAGATTGTAAAACCGTGTCATCTTTTTTTAGTATTTCTGTGGTATTCATTGTTGTTTTTAAATGTTTTTAGTAAATTTTTATTAAAAGAATAATCGCAAAGGTATAAAACTATTGTAAATACATCAATTTTCAAAATTATTTTTAGCTAAAATTTTACTAATCATTTGTTTATTGCTTTGGTTTAGCCTTATTTTTTAGATGGGCAGTAATGCTTAATTTAAATTTTTTCTACATATCCAAAATAAGTTTAGTCACTAGCTCTTTAAGAATAGCCCTCTCAGGCAAAGCAGGATACCCTATACCTTTTGCTTGCAGGTCTGCTTGGTGTAAGTAATGGATGTTTTTTATGACTTGAGATAGCGAGTAGTATTGTGTGGCCTTTATATAATTTTTGACAAAATAAGGATGGACCTGAAGTCGGCTAGCTGTGGATTTAGTATCTGTGTGTGGCTTATCGTGTAGTTGTAATAACTTAGTAAAAAAGGATGTTAAAAAGTTAATAACAAGAAGCAAAGGGTGTTTTTTGGGATTTTGAGAAAAGTATTCTACTATCTGGCACACCTTATAAACATCTCTACAGCCTAGAGCTTGCTCAAGCTCAAAGATATTAAAATCTTTGCTTATACCTATGTGCTGTGTTATATGCTGAGCTTTTACTTCGCTACCTTGGGGAATATTAATAATTATCTTTTGTAGCTCATTGGCCAAGAGCTGTAAGTTGTTCCCCACCATCATAGATAACATCAAAGCTGCTTTAGCCGAAACACTATACCCCATTGCCCCTAAATGAGTGCTTATCCAGCTAGGAAGCTGGTTTTCGTAGGGAGTCTGAGAATTTACCACTACAGCACCTTTAACAAGTGCCTTACTAAAAGCCTTGCGCATGTCTAGCTTCTTATATTTATACGCAAAAACTAGCATAGTATGTAGGCTAGGACTTGCAATATAGTTTAGTAAGATTTTTTGCCCCACAGCTTTTTGTAAGTCAAATAGCTCTTGAGCCTCTTTTATAATAATAACTTGTTTCTTTCCTGTTATAGGAAAGTGATGTGCTTGCATGATGACTTGTTGCATAGATGTTTCTTTGCCATACAACATAGTTAAGTTAAAACACCTCTCTGTTGCAGATAGCACATTGTTTTTTATATAACTAGTTAGCCAATCTATATAATAAGACTCTTCCCCTTGTAAAAAATATACAGAAGCATAAACCTGCTTTTGTAGGTCAGACATAAGCTGTTGGGGAGTGAGTGATTTTGTCATAGTACACCAAAAATAAACCAAAAAGACATAAGATTCAATACTATAAAAAAATAGCTATAAGATTGTCACCTATTGACAAAAAAACAACTTACAATAAGTTCCCAATTAAAAACACTTAAAGAATAACCCAATAAGGTTGGGTATTCAGTATAAAAAAATTACTTTTGTGCAACATACAATTTGTTAGCCTTTATAAAAGGGGAGGTGCCCGAGTGATTAAAAGGAACGGACTGTAAATCCGTCGGCAATGCCTTCACAGGTTCGAATCCTGTCCTCCCCACAAAACCATAACACCCCAATATATTGCAGTTAGTATCCAAGCGGGAGTAGCTTAGTGGTAGAGCAATAGCCTTCCAAGCTATAAGTACGGGTTCGATTCCCGTCTTCCGCTCATAAAAGCCGATGTAGCTCAGTGGTAGAGCACTTCCTTGGTAAGGAAGAGGCAATGGGTTCGATTCCCATCATTGGCTCTAAAAAATTAACAACCATGAACAAAAAGAAAACAATACCTCAAGGTAATAGGCACGTAGAAAAAAATATTATTTAAAAAACAACAATAATAACCGCTAAGATTTGCTATTTTAAAAAAGTATAGTAAATTAGCCACCCTATTGAGTAAAGTCCCTTTATTAATAAAGGCTGGAAATTACTTATTATTAACCAAAAATCTTATAACAATGGCAACAAAATTTAATCGTTCTAAACCACACATGAATATTGGTACTATAGGTCACGTAGATCATGGTAAAACCACTTTATCATCAGCTCTGACCAAGGTTTTATCTAAATATGGAAATACAGAAGAAAAGAGCTTTGATACAATAGACAATGCCCCAGAAGAAAAGGAACGCGGCATTACCATCAATACCTCAGTAATAGAATACGAAACAGAAGACCGAAAAGGTGCAGATGGTAAAGATATTAAAGGGCGTCATTATGCACATATTGATGCACCAGGCCATGCAGACTATGTAAAAAACATGATTACAGGAGCAGCGCAAATGGATGGAGCAATCATTGTAGTGGCAGCAACAGATGGTGCTATGTCTCAAACAAGAGAACATATTTTGCTAGCTAAACAAATAGGCATTCCAAAAGTAGTAGTTTTTTTGAACAAAACAGACCAAGTAAAAGAGGAAGAGATGCTAGAACTTGTAGAAATAGATATACGAGAAATGTTAAGTAAATATGGTTATGACGGAGACAATACACCAGTTATACGAGGTTCTGCACTAGGGACTCTCCAAGGAGAGCTAAAATGGGAACAAAAAACAGAAGAGCTTATAGAGGCAATAGATACCTATCTAGAAGAACCCAAAAGAGATTTAGAAAAGCCATTTTTTATGCCCATTGAAGGTGTATATTCTATTACAGGGCGAGGTACAGTAGTTACTGGCAAAATAGGAACAGGCATAGCAAAAGTAGGTGACCCTGTAGAACTAGTAGGCATGGGTGCAGAAAAACTTCAATCAGTAATAACAGGAATAGAAATGTTTAACAAGAGCCTAGACGAAGGTAGAGCAGGAGATAATGCAGGCATTCTAATACGAGGTATTAAAAAAGACCAAGTATGTCATGGTATGGTATTGAGTAAGCCAGGAAGCATTAAACCACACGAAAGGTTTAAAGCAGAAGTATACATAGTAAAAAAAGAAGAGGGAGGTAGGCATACCGGCTTTGGGAAAAAATATCGACCACAATTCTACTTCTACACCACAAATGTAACAGGTGAAGTAGAAGAAATTATAGAAAAAAAAGGAGAAAAAGAAGAACTAAAAGAAATAGTAATGCCAGGTGATAATGTAACCCTACAAATAAAACTACAAAAAAAGATAGCAATAGGAAAAGGCTCTAAATTTGCTGTTCGCGAAGGTAACAAAACAATAGCAGCAGGTATAGTAACAGAAATTTTGTTATAACCCTACTTTTTTAAAAACTATAAGCAAAAAATAAAATAAATACACCAAGAGAGTTCCTTGTATGATTATCAAAAAAACATTGCCAGCTTGCAAAGCAACTCAAATTAATCATGCGGGTGTAGTTCAATTGATAGAATACTGGTCTCCAAAACCATTGATATGAGTTCAAGTCTCGTCGCCCGTGCAAAAAAATATGTTAAAAATAATTACATTTATACAGCAATCCATAGAAGAACTAAAAAATAAAGTAACTTGGCCAACCCAAGAAGAGCTACAACGAATGTCAGTATTATTCTTAATAGGATGTTTAATATATACACTTCTAGTAGGAGGAATCAATATAACATTTCAAAAAATAGCCAGATGGATATATGCCAAATTTTAACCCAAACTACAAACATATGAGTGCCAATAAATGGTATGCCCTCAAGGTAAAAGGAGGCAGAGAAAAAGAAATAAAAGACGCTATAGAAAAGGCAATATTAAAAGAAAACCTAACAACCTACTTTGATCAAGTAATACTACCCTATGAGAAAGTACACACTAAAAAAAAGGGCAAAAAAGTAATAAAAAAGCGCTATTTAGCCTATGCTTTTATCTCTATTGACCTAGAAGGAAGCAAAAAAAACAAAAAAAGAAAAGAAAGAAAAGAAATAAAAGAGGTACTTAGTGATATAAAGGGCATATATGGATTTGTAGGGCTTCATGGCTGGGGAGATAAGCAAGAACCAATTCCAATAGATCCAGAAGAAATAAGCTATATGCTAGGCAAGGCACAAGAAATAGATAATGTACAAGAAAATATAAATAAAACATATGCACAAGGAGAAGTAGTAAAAATTATCGATGGCCCTTTGCAAGGAACAATTGGAACCATAAAAAAAATAGCCCAAGAAAAGAGAAAATTAATAGTAGTAATCAAAATTTTTAAAAGTCTAACAGAAGTAGAACTCAGCTATACACAAGTAAAAAAAACAGATTAAAAAAATATGTCAGCAAAAAAAGCAACAGGTATTATAAAACTACAAGTAAAAGGAGGAAGAGCAACACCAGGTCCACCAGTAGGTGCCAGATTAGGTAGTAAAGGACTCAAGGCAATGGACTTTTGTACACGCTTTAATGCCCAAACTCAAGACAGAAAAGGACAACTCCTACCAGTAATTATAACCACATACGCAGATAGAACCTTTGAGTTTATAATAAAAAAGCCACCCACAGCCACCCTTATTATGGAAGCCACCAAAATAAACAAAGGATCAGCAGAACCCAATAGAAATAAAGTAGCAACCATGACACAAAAGCAACTCAAAGAAATAGCCACCATAAAACAAGAAGACACCAATGCATTTAGCATAGAAGCAACCATGAAAATAATCGCAGGAACAGCACGCAGCATGGGAGTTATCGTAACCACATAAAAAACAATATGGCAAAACCCACAAATAAACAATACGACTTCAAAAAGACGTATACACTCAACCAAGGCATACAACTACTCAAACAAACCAGTAGCACCAAATTTGATGCCTCTGTAGACATCGCCGTAAGGTTAGGTATAAACCCCCAAAAAGCCGATCAGATGGTGCGTGGAATGGTGTCCCTACCACATGGCACAGGAAAAAACCCCACCATACTAGTACTCTGCACTTCAGATAAAGAAAAAGAAGCAAAAGAAGCAGGAGCCACCTATGTAGGTCTAGAAGAATACCTAAAAAAAATAGAACAAGGCTGGACAGACATAGACATTGTCGTTACCATACCCAGCCTAATGCCCAAAGTAGGAAAACTAGGAAAAATATTAGGGCCAAGAGGCCTAATGCCAAACCCAAAAACAGGAACAGTAACACAAGAAATAGGCAAAGCAGTAAAAGAAATAAAAGCAGGAAAAATCAGCTTCAAAGCAGATAAAAGTGGCATTATACACACTAGCATAGGCAGAGTATCTTTTGAGCCAGAAAAAATAGCCGAAAATGCCAAAGGACTACTAGAAACCTTAATACGGCAAAAACCCACCACAGCAAAAGGCACCTATATTAAAACAATAACCCTATCTAGTACCATGGGAAAAGGCATAAAAATTGATACCACTATAACAGCATAAAAAATGACAAAAGACAAAAAACAAAAAATTATACAAAGGCTAAGCAAAAAACTAGCAAACAATAATTTTTATATTACCGATAGTCAAGGACTAAACGTACAGCAAGTCAACGAAATACGAAAAACATGCAAAGATAAAAACATACACTACCAAGTAATAAAAAACACCCTACTTGCCAAAACACTAACATCACTAGATAATCAAATAGACTATACACCACTAAAAGAACAAATCCTAAAAGGCCCCACAAGTATCTATATTGCCCAAAAAAATGCCAGCGAACCAGCCAAAATCATACAAAAATTTCAGAAAACAAAGAAGCAATCAAAACCGCTTCTAAAAGGTGCCATAATAGATGGCCAGCTATTTATCGGCTCACAACATCTAGATGCACTTAGCAAACTCAAGTCCAAAGAAGTTCTTATAGGAGAACTCCTTAGCTTGTTACAAGCGCCTACACACCGTGTAATTGCAGCTTTACAAAGCAGTAAAAACAACTTAGCAGGCGTCATTAAAACCCTAGCCAATAGGTAATAAATTTTATATATAACCCTTAAAACCAAACCAAAATGTCAGACACCAACAAAACAATAGATCTAAAACAAATAGCAGAACAACTCGTAAACCTAAAAGTAGTACAAGTAAAAGAACTAGTAGAAATACTAAAAGAAGAGTACGGTATAGAGCCAGTCACAGCAGCCCCCGTGGTAGTAGCCAGCAATAGTGATGAAGAAGAAAAAGCCGAAGAAGAAAAAAACAGCTTTAACGTCGTGCTTAAATCCGTAGGAGGATCAAAACTAAAAGTTATCAAAGCCATAAAAAACATTACAGGCTTGGGACTTAAAGAATCAAAAGAACTAGCAGATAATGCCCCTAAAGCAATCAAAGAAAATCAAAACAAAACAGAAGCAGAAAAAATAAAAAAAGAACTAGAAGAAGCAGGGGCAGAAGTAACATTAGAATAAGCTAGATTATATTAAATCAGCCTTTAGTAGTAAAGTCTTATATATAATTTAAAACCCGAAAACCCCATTCGAAACAAGCCCCAAATAATATGCCTCAAAGAATCAGTTTTACCAAACAAAAAATAGCTGTAAAATACCCAGACTTATTAGGACTACAACTAGAGTCTTTTAGTCAATTCTTTCAAATAGATACCCTATCAAAAGACAGAAAGAAAGAAGGGCTATACAAAATATTTCAAAATAACTTCCCCATCTCAGATACAAAAAATAACTTTACACTAGAATTTATAAACTACTCCATAGCCGATCCCCGATATACACCCCAAGAGTGCATAGAAAAAGACATTACCTATACCGTACCCCTAAAAGTACAATTTAAGCTCCATTGTAAAGACGAAGAAGAACCCAAGGTTATAGAGCAAGATTTATTTTTAGGCAACATCCCCTATATGACCCCACAAAGCTCCTTTATCATAAATGGTAGAGAAAGAGTTGTAGTACCACAAATACGCCGATCATATGGAGTATTCTTCACACAAAACAACCCCATAAGCGGCAAAAAACTCTATACAGCCAAAATAATACCCTGTAAAGGCACATGGATAGAATTTATCGCAGACACATACACAGACAACATGTATGTCTATATAGACCGAAGAAAAAAATTTCCAGTAACCCTAATACTACGAGCACTAGGTTACAGTACCGACAAAGACATTTTAGAAATCTTTAACCTTGGAGAAGAAGTAAAAGTAACCAAAAAAGAATTAGAGAAAAAAAAAGGACGAAAACTAGCCGCAAGAGTATTAGAAACATGGGTAGAGGAGCTTATGGACGCAAATAGCGAGATAGGCGAATTTGATTTTATAAATAGAAGCAAAATACTACTAGAACAAGATGACACCCTAGACAAAGAAAGCATAACCACTATACTTAATTCAACAGCAAAAACCATAGTACTGCACAAAAAAGAAGGAAAACACCCAGGCTATACCCTCCTTTATAACACATTCAAAAAAGATAATACCAACTCAGAAAAAGAAGCCATAGAAGAAATATACCGCCAGTTGCGAGGTGCAGAACCACCAGATGAACAAACAGCAAAAGAGTTTATTACTCATCTTTTCTTTAGTCGCCAACGCTCCTATTTAGGTGAAGTAGGTCGATACTGCATTAATAAAAAACTAGGACTTAACATCTCTAAAGATAACCAGATCCTTACCAAAGAAGACGTGCTACAAACCATAAAGCACTTTTTTAATTTTATCAATGGAAAAACCAGATCAGACGACATAGACCACCTAAGCAATAGAAGAGTACGAGTAGTTAACGAACAATTAAGTGACATATTTAATAAGGGAATAGAACGCCTGGCACGTGTGGCACGAGAAAGAATGAACGTACGAGGCGGCGAAGAATTTAACCCCTCAGACCTAGTAAGCTCACGCATACTATCCTCTATTGCCAACACCTACTTTGGCACCAATCCACAATCACAATTTATGGATCAAGTCAACATCTTAAGTGAAATATCCCATAAGCGAAGACTTTCCTCTTTAGGTGTTGGAGGACTCTCTAGGGAGCGTACAGGATTTGAAGCCCGAGACGTACACTACACCCAATTTAACCGTATCTGCCCTATAGAAACACCAGAAGGAGCCAACATAGGCCTAATCACATCACTCTCTATGTATGCCAGAGTAGATAAAATGGGTTTTATTCAAACACCCTATATACCAGTCAAAAATGGGAAAATAGGCTCTATAAAACAAATAAGCTACTTCACAGCAGATGAAGAAGAAGGAGAATTCATAGCTCAAGCCACTTCAAACATTGATGAAAAAAGAACCCTTTTAGATAAAAATGTAAAAGTACGTCAAAATGGCAACTTCTTACAAGTAGAAGCAAAAAAAGTAACCCTAATAGATGTATCCAAAGACCAAATGGGATCCCTAGGAGTAGCCTCAATCCCCTTTGTTAACCATGATGATGCCACCCGTGCCCTTATGGGAGCCAATATGCAACGCCAAGCACTACCACTACAACAAACAGAAGCACCCATAGTAGGTACAGGGCTAGAAGCACGCATAGTACAAGACAGTAGAAATATTCCCAAAGCAGAAGAAAACGGAATAGTAATCTATGTAGATGCAAGAAAAATCGTAGTAAAACGTGCAATACCAGAAGACACAGCCCACTTTTCACTTCACTCCCCCACCAAAACCTACCACCTAAAACAACTAGTAAAAACCAATCAAGGAATTTGCAAAAGACTAAAGCCCATTGTACGCAAAGGAGAAAAAATAAAAAAAGGACAAATTCTATGCGAAGGCTATGGTACAAAAGATGCAGAGCTAGCCCTAGGCCGTAACCTCAACGTAGCCTTTATGTCATGGAAAGGATATAACTACGAAGACGGTATAGTTATTTCAGACCGATTAGTAAAACAAGGTATTTTTACTAGCATCCACATGGAAGAATTTACCTCAAAACTATCCAAAACCAAGCTAGGAACAGAAGAGTTTACAGCAGAAATACCAAACGTGATCGAAGATGCCATACAAAACCTAGACGAAAACGGAATTATACGCGTAGGTAAAAAAGTAAAAGAAGGCGACATTCTTATTGGAAAAGTAGTACCAAGAGGCGAAACAGACCTATCCCCAGAAAATGCACTACTACAAGCCATCTTTGGGAAAAAAGCCTACAACGTAAAAAACGCATCCCTAAAAGCCCCCCCATCATTTGAAGGCACCGTAGTAGAAACAAAAATCTTCTCTAGAAAAAAAAGAACAAAACTATGCCGCGAAAGAGCAGCCAAAGAAGTAACACTATTAGAAAAAGCAACCCAAGAAAAACTAACAAAATTGCAACAACGAGCAGTTAAAAAACTTACAGAGCTTCTGCAAGAAGCAACCATTATAGGTATATATAACACACAAGGCAAACAACTAATATCCCCCCAAAAAACCATTACAAAAGAACTCCTCCTAAAAAAGATTTTTTCTACTAAAAAAGAAGACCTAAGCCTAAGAAAGCCCCTACATATTAAAAACATTAACTTAGAAAAATGGACAGATAATGTTTATAAAAACAAACACATAAAAGCACTACTACAAAGCTATATTGTACAGAAATATAAAATACTAAACACCCATAGAAATGAAAAATTTGAAATAGAAATAGGAGATGACCTACCTTTAGGAATCCTTAAAAAAGCCAAAGTACGTATAGTAAAAAAAAGAAAAATAAAAGTAGGAGATAAGCTAGCATCTAGACATGGAGGAAAAGGTATTATAGTCAAAATTGCACGAGAAGAAGACATGCCCTACCTAGCCAATGGAAAGTCGATAGACATTGTACTAAGCCCCCTAGGTATACCTTCACGAATGAACATAGGGCAACTGCACGAAGCAATGCTAGGTTTGGCAGGGCAAAAACTAGGCAAAAAATATGCAGTCCCAATCTTTGATACCCCAACTATAGAAGAAATAGCCAAAGAGCTAGAAAAAGCCAAACAACCCAAATTTGGGCGTACTACACTCTATGACGGATGCACAGGAGAACCCTTTGACCAAAAAGTCACCTGTGGAGTAATCTACATGCTAAAATTAAACCACCTAATAGACGAAAAAATGCATGCACGATCTACAGGCTCCTATGCACTTATTACCCAACAACCCCTTGGTGGACGCTCTAATTTCGGAGGACAGAGATTCGGAGAAATGGAAGTATGGGCACTTAAAGCTTATGGAGTAGCCTATAATTTACAAAGAATGCTAAGCCAAAAGTCTGATGATATAATAGGTCGAAGACGCCTCTACGAAGCCCTTGTAAATGGAAAAAACCCACCCAAACCCAACATGACAGAAGGTTTTAAAGTATTTAGGCGTGAACTTAGAGGGCTTTGTATAGAACTTACATTTAAATAAAACATATCTACTAACATAAAAAACTATGCCCTTTAAAAAAGAAAAGACAGAAAACTATCCTTTTTCACAAGTCACCATTAGCCTACTCTCCCCTAAGAAAATACTAGAACTTTCAAATGGAGAAGTAACCAAACCAGAAACCAGAAACCATCGTAGCTACAAACCCGTAGACCAAGGGTTATATTGTGAAAGAATATTTGGCACAGACAGAGATTTGGAATGTTCTTGTGGAAAACTTAAAGGTATGAAATACAAATACATTTCTTGTGATGAATGTGGAGTATTTGTAGACGAAAGAAAAGTACGTAGAGAAACAATGGGCCATATAAAACTAGTCGTACCCGTTGTGCACGCTTGGTACTATAAATACCTACCAAACAAAATAGGTAACCTACTAGGTATACCAAGCAAAAAACTAGAAAATATCATCTCCTACGTTGGCTATGTAGTAATACAGCCAGGCATAAAAGAAACAACAGATGAAGACTCCCTAAAAAAATTAGATATACTCACAGAAAGACAATATAAAGAGATTCTACAAACCCTACCCAAAAACAACCAACAACTATCAGATAAAGATCCTAAAAAATTCATAGCCAAACAAGGCGGAGAAGCCATAGAAATACTACTCAAAAGACTAGATTTAGATGCCCTTTCAGCTAGTTTAAGAGATCAAATAAGCAACGATAGATCTCAGCAAAGACGCAACTACGCACTCAAACGCCTAAAAATAGTAGAAGCATTTAGAGGAACACAAAAAAAAATGGAAATAAAGCCAGAATGGATGGTAGTACGAATACTGCCAGTCATCTCCCCAGAACTAAGGCCCCTTCTACTATTAGATGAAAGACGACTTGCCATGTCCGATCTTACAGACCTATATAAACGTGTAATTATGCGTAATAATAGACTAAAAAAACTTATACAGCTTAATGCCCCAGACATAGTATTACGAAACGAAAAACGCCTACTACAAGAAATGGTAGATGCAGTATTTGATAACACTAAGCGAGTAAATGCAATAACCTCTAAAAGTGGGATCCCACTAAGATCCCTAAGCCATAACCTAAAAGGAAAACAAGGACGCTTTAGATATAACCTATTAGGAAAGCGAGTAGACTATTCTGGACGTACAGTAATTGTTGGAAACCCAACACTCAAAATGCACCAATGCGGATTACCCAAAGACATGGCAGCAGAACTGTTTAAACCCATTATTATAAGACACCTCATAGATCGAGGTATTGTAAAAACCGTAAAAGAAGCCAAAAAAATTATAGAACTAAAAAACCCCGTCATCTGGAGTATTTTAGAAAATGTACTCAAAAATCACCCCGTAATGCTCAATAGGCCCCCAACCTTACACAAGCTAAGTATACAAGCCTTTATACCCAAACTTGTTGAAGGAAAAGCAATACAAATACATCCACTTACTTGTAGTGCCTTTAATGCAGACTTTGATGGAGACCAAATGGGAATATATGTACCTCTAGGCCAAGAAGATATAGTAGAAGCAAACCAACTTATGTTAGCCTCTCGCAATATCTTAAATCCAATTAATGGAGACCCCATTGCCGTACCATCCAAAGACATGGTCCTAGGACTCTATTACCTCACCAAAGGGAAAAAAAGCACCCCAAAAACGCCCATAAAAGGAGCAGGTATGACCTTTTATAGCATCCAAGAAGCAATTATTGCATATAACAATAACCAAGTATCTAGGCATGCATATATCGAATTAAGAACCCAAGTACTAGACCCCAATACAAATAGTCTACAAACCCAAATTATAGAAACCACTGTAGGTAGAGCACTCTTTAACGAATGCGTACCCAAAAAAGTAGGATTTATCAATGAACTAATCACTAGTAAAAAAATAAAAAAAATAGTAGCAGAAGTATACGAAAAAACACCCCAAACACGCGTAGCACAGTTTCTCGACGACATAAAAGACCTAGGATTTAAATATTGTTTCAAAGGAGGCCTAACCATATCTCTAGACGATATAAGAACACCAGCAGTCAAAGAGCAAATGATAGCAAAAGCAGAAGAAGAAGTAAGAATAGAAAAAGAAAACTACGATAACGGCCTTATTACCAATAAAGAACGCCATAATAAAACAGTCGATATTTGGATAAAAACAAACATCAACCTTACAAGCATACTCATGAAAGAGTTGAAAGAAGACAGACAAGGCTTTAACTCACTTTATATGATGATGGATTCAGGAGCACGTGGCTCTAAAGATCAAATAAGGCAAATAGCTGCTATGCGAGGGAATATGTTAACACCACGAAAAAATAGAGCCAGTACAGCAGGCATTATTGAAGACCCCATAAGAGCTAACTTTAAAGAAGGCCTAGGAGTTACCGACTATTTTACCTCTACCCATGGAACCAGGAAAGGGCTAACCGATACAACCTTAAAAACAGCAGAGGCAGGTTATACAGGGCGTAAACTCGTAGAATTATCCCATGACCTTATAATTACAGAAAAAGATTGTAACGTACAGAGAGGCACA
>PJEL010001425.1_pt1 | contig 24289 bp, 21 predicted proteins | sample 1853271 | NCBI WGS metagenome assembly PJEL01 (sample SAMN08108733, study PRJNA415343) | Invertebrate metagenome, whole genome shotgun sequencing project. | host: Globobulimina | place: Sweden: Gullmar Fjord | collected 2015-08
AACTTTGATTTTGAAAACTGGTTTGTTCTAACTGAACTAAGTCGTTTGGATCTGGACGAAACTTTTGACTCTATGATGATAACATTTGGCTATAGATATAATAACTTTACCCCTTTCGTAGCCTATTCCGACTTTGATCAAGATGCCGAAGATGGCGAAAATCATAACACTCAATCTATTGGACTTAGGTGGGACTTTCACTCTTCTGCGGCTTTTAAAGTACAGTATGACAAAGTAGAAGATAATTCATACGGGCTAGCGGTTGCTGGTGATAGTGAGTCATTAACTTTTGGTATTGATTTAATTTTCTAAGGATTAAGGTTATGAATTTATTAAAAGCAATTTTTGCATCAACTATTGTGCTAGTAAGCTTTTCATCAATAGCAGAAGTATCCGTTATCGTTAACACTGCAAATAATAGTGCTATCGATAGCAAGCTAGTAAAAAAGATCTTTTTAGGTAAGAAAAAAGCATTCCCTAATGGTAATAAGGTAGCTCTATTTACACTACCAGATGATAACCCCGACAGTGAACACTTTCGACAGGCTGCTTTAAAGAAATCAAATAGTCAGTATAAATCTTATTGGTCAAAATTAGCCTTTACCGGCAAAGGGACACCACCTAAAAAAGCAACAGACAGTGAAATGATCAATAAAATTAAAGGTAATACAAATGCTATTGGTTTTATCAACAGTGATAAAGTAACCGCTGATGTTAAAGTTGTTGCAACCTTTTGATGAATGTATATTTTAGCTACAGCCAACAGTAATAATTATTTGTTAAGTTGTAGCTAAAGCTAAGGAAAGCTATATAGCCTTTTATAAAAACAGTTGCTCCCATTAGCGATAGAGAGTTATCCATGCAATTTTTTAAAGAACTTCGAATACTATACAAAATCTATGCGATATTGACGGTCGCCTTACTAAGTTTCGCCATTAATTTAGCTATTAGTTTAACTTCTATTTCGAAAAATCAAATTTTATTAGAAGAAGTGCAAAATACAGCAATTCATCTGGTTAATTTAACTAGTGAGAACCTTACTTCTTGGCAACGTATCGATGAGAGCTATACCCAAAGTGTTTCTTTTGGCGATGAAGATCTAATAGAAGACGCTTCTTTGCTTGTTAACTCTTTACTGGCAAGCATTGAAAAAATTCACAGCCTAAAAGCTGACTTTTCTGATGCACAATCATTAAAATCACACATAGCCAAATATAATATGATAGCTAAAGAAATATCCCTAGGCTTCATTAATGAAGAAATTGATTTTCAAAGCGCTCAGGGAAAAATCAAACAAAAAGCAGATACTTTTGAAAAGGTTAGTGAAATTTTATTATCAGATAAGCAAGCAGCTGCCACTTTCTTTAACAGCTTAGTTGAAGAAACTCTTTCTAATTCAAGTGACTCTCAAGATCTTAGTATACTAGTGGGCATTACGCTGTTAGCTTTGATGACATTACTTAGTATTATTATTGCTAAGGCAATCAATAAATCTGTTGTCTCATTAGATTCATCTTTAAAAGAAATGGCAGAAGGAGAAGCTGACTTAACGAATCAAATTACAGTTGTTAGCCAAGATGAGTTGGGCTCAGTTGTTAAGAATTTCAATATATTTATTCAACTTCTCAGAACGATAGTAAAAGAAGTTATCGATGTAGTAATTCCTTTAACCCAAAGTGCAGAGCAGCTTTCAGATAAAGTTCACCAAGTAGACAGTAATATTAAAAGCCAAACAGAAATAGCAGAAATCACCAAGCAATCAATGGTCGAAATGCAATATAGTGTCACAGATATAGCCAAGTCCGCTGCTGAAGCTGCAAGTGCTGCTGATGCAGGTGAAACTGAGGTAAACCAGGGAATGAATAACGTTCAACGTTCATTAAATGTTTCTGGTGAATTATCTAAAGAGATACATAATGCAGCTGATGTTATTAATCAACTTGCTGTTGATTCTCAGAACATGAACCAAATACTTGATGTGATTAATGGTATTGCAGAACAAACCAATTTGCTGGCATTAAATGCAGCAATAGAAGCTGCTCGTGCTGGTGAGCAAGGACGAGGGTTTGCCGTAGTAGCTGATGAAGTAAGAAGTTTAGCCTCAAGAACTGCATTATCTACAACTGAAATTAGGGGATTATTAGATAAATTAATTTCTGCAGCGACCCAGTCAGTAAGCTCGATGGAATCAGCCAGTGAGAAGGCAAGTAACAATGAGTCTATCTCTCGTGAAGTTGATACATCCCTTAATACAATTAAAGAGCAAATTGGCCATATCAGTTCTATGAATAGCCAGATAGCAACGGCAACAGAAGAACAGTCAAGTGTTGCTGAAACTGTAGTAAATAATATTGAAGAGATGTACAGCAGCTTTTCTTCTACTACGGTAGCAGTTGAGGATATAGGTGCAGTTGCCCAACAACTGGATGCAAATGCATTAAAAATAGGCCAAGCCACTTCAAAATTTGTAGTCTAATAAATTACTAAAGGTTAAACCTTAACTATTTGAAAAAGTTCAGTATTAGTAATCGACACTAATATTTTACAATAATAAAAAGCAGCGTAACTTAACAATTACGCTGCTTTTTTATAAAAGATAATATGTATTAATTTTCAGATATCTTAAGTGATTTCTTATACTTAGATAATTTGTGGTCTAAGTTCAAGCAATACTTTTTAATCGCTGGAATGTATGCTTGATTAATAGCCTTGTCTTTTTGCTAATTTCGCTGTGTATTAGCAATAATAATTTGTTGATCTGCATTTTCGTCACCAACAAGAGAGCTAAGCATTACTTTCATTTTTTCAGCTTCACCTGATGTATACATATGAGTCTGCTCTCTTTCATGAGCAACATAACACTGAGCAATTTCTTGAGCTAAATCTACTTTAGTTAACTCAGCCATAACTGAAGTACTGACAACTGCACTAAGTGGCAATATTAGAGAAAAAAGTATTTTATTTTTCATAATAAAGATCCTTTTTAGTTAGAAGATTGTTTTAAAACTGTAGTCATTTCCTCATCAAGAGGTCGACAGTATTTTTTTATCGCCATATGATTCAAACCATTCCCGCCAATTGCGTTTGAGGCCTGAATACGATTAGCAATCTGAATAGTTTTGTTGATATTATTACTGCCAACTAACTCAGCAATAACACCTCGCATTTTTTCCGCCTCACCTGACTTAAAAAGCTCTGTACTACCCCTTTGGTTAGCGACATAACAATGAGCAACTTCTTGAGCAAGCTGTTTGTTAGATAGCTCAGCTAGTGCAGAAAAGCTCATCAGTGAAGTTAAACCATAGAAAACTACTAATAATTTTTTCATAAATAAGTTCCTCTATTTACTTACTTGGTCATTTTGGCAAGCTTTTCATCCAATGAAGTGCAATATTTCTTCATCACTTTTTTACCACTCTTACTAGGAGTATAAACACCAGGAGTGCCAGTTGAACGTTGTCTCTGAATACGATCCGCTATTTGGATCATTTTATTAATATCGCTAGGGCCAACGAGATCTGCTATCACCATTTTTAATTGCTCAGCTTTACCTGACTTATAATCGTCACTTGCCGCTCGTTGATGGCCAACATAACAGTGAGCTACCTCTTGGGCTAAATCTACTTTAGTTAACTCAGCCATAGCTGAAGTACTGACAACAACGCTAAGTGGTAATAATAGTGATAAGATAATTTGCTTTTTCATAGTAACTTCCTTTTTAGTTATATTGGCCCATTAAGGCTTTTAATAAAAACCATTAAATATATTTAATAATAAAATCAATGCTTTACTTTAATACTATCGACATTTTATCATCAAGAGAGCTGCAGTATTTTTTAACCACTTTATCTGCTCTAGTAAACATACCAACACCATTTGAAGAGCTGTTCATTTGAATTCGTTTTGCAATTAAAATGGTTTTGTTGACGTCACCCTTGCCTATCAAACTAGAAATAACTAGCTTTAGTTGTTCGGCTTTTCCTGATGTATAAATATCGGTTTGTGCTCTTTCATGGCCAACATAACAATGAGCCACTTCTTGAGCTAAGTCTGCTTTCGTGAGCCCAGCCATAGCAGTAGTACTATTTACAACGCTAGCTGGTAACATAAGTATGAATAGAGTTTTCTTTAACATAATAACTTCCTTTTATCGTTAGTAATAAGTGAACCATTAATTTAATAAGCTAACTTTCAATAACTTAAACATCCACTGTTTAAAAATAGTACAAAAGAAATATAACAAACTATTCAAACTATTCAAACTATTCAAACTATTGTTGATCAATGCTTAGGCAATACAATGGCAATGCGTTTATTATCACTGTAATCCAATAATCCTTATAAAAAGAGACCCTTTATGAGCTCAATTCAAATAATCGTTGGCAGTATGCTTGGTGGCACAGAATATGTTGCTGAAGCGTGTGAAGAAACCTTAACAGAACTTGGTCACAACGTTGGTATACACTTAAAGCCCGCTCTAAAAACGATCCTTAATAATACTTTTACTCAAGATATAGAGCAAAAAATTGATGATAATTTAAGCATAAAACCCATTTGGCTTGTTTGTACTTCTACTCATGGCGCTGGTGAGTACCCAGACAACATTCAACAATTTGTTAGTGATCTACACGATTGTGATCAAGATCTATCCACCGTTAGTTTTTTAACCATTGGGATCGGTGATTCTAGCTACGATACTTTTTGCAAAGCTGCCGATGACATATCAAAACTATTAATATCAAAGGGTTGCACAAAGTTAGCCTCGATTAAAACCTTCGATATGTCTGAAGATATTGATCCAGAAGATCTTGCTCAGTTGTGGATCACTGCAAATTCAGATCTAATTTAGATCTAACTTGATCGGTTACCCATAAGTTATTAACAATTAACCAAGGTAAAATCACTGTATGTGGATAAAAACCTTAATAAGCCGTTATTTTTCTATTATTATTCCGTGAATAAAAAAGAATTTTAACACCCCTGTGTATAACTAAGCCTTTTGATCAAAGGTTATACGCTAGATGATCAACGTTTGATCACAGTGTTATCATTAATGTTAGTCATTAATAAATATAAGGAAAAAGCACTTACCCACAGAAAACAACGATCCTAATAAGTAATAACTATAAGATCTTTATAAAGATCTCTTTTTATATATTAAGGATCAGCCCTGATCTTTTTTACGCATTTGATCGTATCCTTGAGAAGAAAAAAGCGTTAAAATATGTTCCCTAATTTTTAGGAATTGCAAAATTAGCAATTTCGTTTTAAATAAAAATGTTAACGAATTTTAACCAAGCAGGATTGTTATTTTATGTGGTATCAAGAGTCTTATGACGTAATTGTTGTTGGTGGTGGTCATGCGGGAACCGAGGCCTCACTTGCTGCTGCGCGCATGGGCTGTAAAACTTTATTGCTCACTCATAATATTGACACGCTAGGCCAGATGTCTTGTAATCCTGCAATTGGCGGGATTGGTAAAGGTCATTTGGTTAAAGAAATTGATGCGCTGGGTGGTTTGATGGCAACAGCCATTGATCATAGTGCTATTCAATTTAGAACGTTAAATTCGAGCAAAGGACCTGCAGTACGAGCAACTCGTGCACAGGCTGATCGTACTTTGTATCGTAACTTTGTTCGTAACGTACTGGAAAGCCAAGAAAATTTAACCATTTTCCAACAACCTTGTGATGACTTGATCTTAGAAAACGATCGTGTTGTTGGTGTATCCACTCAAATGGGCCTTAAATTTAAAGGAAAAACGGTAGTATTAACCGTAGGTACTTTCCTTGCAGGTCAGATTCATATTGGTTTAAATAATTACCAAGGCGGTCGTGCAGGTGATCCTGCTAGTATGAATCTAGCAGCTAAAATGCGTGATATGCCGTTTAGAATGGATCGTTTAAAAACAGGTACTCCACCTAGGCTTGATGCTAGATCATTAGACTTTTCAGTAATGGAAGAGCAACCCGGTGATAAACCAACACCTGTATTTTCTTTTATGGGCTCACAAAAAGATCATCCAGAGCAAATTTCTTGTTATATCACTCATACTAATGAGCAAACTCACCAACATATTCGTGATGGTTTAGACCGTTCTCCAATGTATACCGGCGTTATTGAAGGGGTAGGCCCAAGATATTGTCCGTCTATTGAAGACAAGATTACTCGTTTTGCTGATAAATCATCTCATCAAATTTTTGTTGAGCCTGAAGGTTTAACAACCCATGAAGTATACCCAAATGGTATTTCTACGAGTTTACCTTTTGATGTGCAGATGAATTTAGTGCGTTCAATTAAAGGCTTTGAGAATGCATTTATCACTCGCCCAGGTTATGCCATCGAGTATGATTACTTCGATCCTCGCGATCTCAAGCAAAGTTTAGAAAGTAAGTTTGTCCAAAACTTGTATTTTGCCGGGCAAATTAACGGTACTACCGGTTACGAAGAAGCGGGTGCTCAAGGCCTTATCGCTGCAACCAATGCAGCCAACAGAGTAAAAGAACGCGATGAGTTTATTATTGGTCGTGATCAAGGCTATATGGGGGTACTCATTGATGATTTGGCTACCTTAGGTACTAAAGAACCTTATCGCATGTTCACCTCGCGTGCTGAATACCGTTTATTACTACGTGAAGATAATGCGGATATTCGCTTAACAGAACGAGGTCGTGAAGTTGGTTTAGTGGATGATGCGCGCTGGAAGCGATTCAACGAAAAAATGGAAACTGTCGAACTTGAACGTCAGCGTTTACGTTCTACTTGGATACAAAAGGATCATCAGCAAGTAGATCAAATCAATACTTTACTTAAAACACCTATGAGTAAAGAAGCTAATTTGGAAGAGTTAATTCGTCGTCCCGAAGTGAATTATGATGATTTAATGAAAATTGAAGGTTTAGGTCCTGCGTTAGCAGATAAACAAGCGTCTGAACAAATTGAAATACAAACTAAGTATGCTGGTTATATCGACAGGCAGTTAGATGAAATAGCCAAGAAAAAGCGTAATGAAGATACAAAGATCCCTGAGGACTTTGATTACCAACAAATTTCAGGACTATCTAATGAAGTTGTTGCTAAGTTAAAAGACGCTCGTCCTGAAACTATTGGTAAAGCATCTCGAATTTCTGGTATTACTCCGGCAGCAATTTCGTTATTATTAGTCTACTTAAAAAAACACGGTCTTTTACGCAAATTAGGGTAAAAGCAATAGGTAGGGGCGAGTCGCTAACTTCATCATTAGTAAGGCTCGTCTAAATAAAGATGACGTTAACACAGCAATTATCGAAACTGATCAGCAAAACACAGCTTGTCGTATCTCAAGAACAAATTGATTTACTTATTCAATATGTTGAATTACTCAATAAATGGAATAAAGCCTACAACCTTACTTCTGTTCGCGATCCTAGTGAAATGCTAATTAAGCACATTATGGATAGTTTAATGGTCGGCGAAGTACTTGAAGGTGAAAACTTTATTGATGTAGGTACTGGTCCTGGTTTACCAGGTATACCTTTAGCTATTTTGTATCCTGAAAGAAATTTTGTTCTTTTAGATAGCTTAGGTAAGCGTATTACCTTTTTAAGACAGGTGGTTTTTCAATTAAAACTTGCCAATGTAACACCAGTTAAAGCACGTGTTGAAGACTACCAAGGTGAGCAACCTTTTGATGGCGTATTAAGTCGTGCCTTTTCTTCCCTTAATGATATGGTAAGCTGGTGTCAGCATTTGATTACCACTGAACAAGGACGATTCTTTGCGCTTAAAGGACAGTTCCCTCAGGATGAAATCACGCAGTTGCCAGAAAATATTACTTTAGTAGACAGTCATGAAATTATCGTACCAGAGCTGGTTGGCGAACGTCACGTGCTGGTATTGAAGAAGTTGCACTAGAAATAAAATAACAATAGAGGCGCTTGTGGGAAAAGTTATAGCAATTGCAAACCAAAAAGGTGGTGTAGGTAAAACTACAACCGCGGTTAATTTGGCTGCCTCGTTGGCGGCAACAAAACGTAAAGTTTTATTAATCGATTTAGATCCCCAAGGTAATGCCACCATGGCTAGTGGTGTTGATAAATATAAAGTTCACGCCACCTGTTATGAACTATTAATTGAAGAACAAAGTGTTGAAGAGGTTGTTGTTAAAGAAACCTCAGGCCTTTATCATTTAATATCAGCAAATGCCGATGTTACCGCAGCAGAAATAAAATTGATGGAAGTATTTGCTCGTGAACAGCGTTTAAAAAATGCTTTAGCACCAGTAAAAGATCTTTATGATTTTATCATCATTGACTGCCCTCCTTCTTTAAACATGTTAACGGTTAATGCCATGACTGCAGCTGATTCTGTATTAGTGCCAATGCAGTGTGAATATTATGCCTTAGAAGGCTTAACAGCCTTAATGGATACCATTACCAAGTTAACTTCAGTAGTGAATGATAAATTACATATTGAAGGTATACTTCGCACTATGTATGATCCTCGAAATCGCTTAGCTAATGATGTATCTGAGCAATTAAAGCGACATTTTGGTGAAAAAGTTTATCGTAGTGTAATCCCAAGAAATGTTCGTTTAGCTGAAGCACCAAGCTTTGGCGCGCCTGCCATGTATTACGATAAATCATCAACAGGCGCTAAAGCTTATTTAGCTCTGGCAGGTGAAGTATTACGTAAAAATGATTCCGCGAAGAAAGCCCAGCAAGCTACGGTAACTATTGCAAATTAGCGCAAAGGAAAATTATGAGTACAGCAAAACGTAAAGGCGCTAGTCGCTTAGGCCGCGGTCTAGATGCATTATTATCTCCAGCCGTTCCAGTAGCAACTTCTGAAGAAATAGCGGCAAACGCAGCAGAAGAAACTAGGAATGTAAAAGCTTCAGATAATGAATTACAAAAAATAGCCATTGCTAAACTAGTACCTGGTAAATATCAGCCTCGTCGTGATATGTCAGATACTGCACTTGAAGAGTTGTCATTATCTATTCAATCACAAGGTATTATTCAACCTATTGTTGTACGTTTAGTTGCTGATGATCAATATGAAATCATTGCTGGTGAACGTCGTTGGCGTGCAGCAAAGTTAGCGCAGCTTGATGTGGTACCATGTTTGATTAAAAACGTACCCGATGAGTCAGCTGTTGCCATCGCTTTAATTGAGAATATTCAGCGTGAAGATCTCAATGCCATGGAAGAAGCGGTCGCTTTAGAACGATTATTAACAGAGTTTGACTTAACACATCAAGAAGTTGCTATTGCTGTAGGTAAATCTCGTACAACCGTAAGTAACTTATTACGTTTAAATAATCTAAATGATGAAGTTAAGACCTTTTTAGAAAACGGTGATATAGAAATGGGCCATGCCCGTGCTTTATTAGCCTTAGAAGGTGAAATTCAGACTTCTGCCGCGCAAACTGTTGCCACTAAAGAATTAACAGTACGAGAAACAGAAGGCTTAATTAAAAAGATACAAAACCCAGTTGCCGAAAAAGAAAAAGTTGAAAAGGCCATTGAAACTATCGATATGGAGCAAGGTTTAGCTGAAAAGCTTGGTGCTAAAGTCGCAATTAGTCATAATACTAAAGGTAAAGGTAAGCTTGTTATCTCATATGCAAACTTAGCAAAACTTGAAGAGATTTTAGCTAAAATTAATTAATATTTTCTTGTGGAATTCATTTTTAATCAAAACCAGCCTAGTGCTGGTTTTTTTGTGTCAGGTATTTGAAGTTAATTATTGTTTAATAAATGTAAGAAACACCTAGTTTATTCAATATGTTCTGATTAATTTGGTATAGTCATTTAATATAATAAATGTATCCATACTCTTAAGGATTAGGTTATGTTGAAGTTGCTTTTATCTTCCCTACTTTCACTTTTTTTATTATCCCCGACTTTCTTTGCTATTGCTGACGATGATGCTGCTGCATTATTGATAAAAATGGATGAACTATTTCGTTCAAAAAGCTCCGTTGCCACCATGAAAATGCAAATAATTACCCCTAACTGGCAACGAACGTTAGAAATGCAAAGCTGGACGCTTGGTATGGATGATACTTTTATTCGCGTATTATCTCCTCGTAAAGATCGCGGTGTTGCTACCTTGAAAATAGATAAAGAAATGTGGAACTATTTCCCTAAAATTAATAAGGTAATTAAAGTGCCACCGTCAATGATGATGGGGTCTTGGATGGGGTCAGACTTTACTAATGATGATTTAGTACGTGAAGTATCACTCGTTAAAGAGTATGCAGTATCTAAAAAAACAGAAGGTGAAAACTATCGATTAACCTTAATTCCCAAAGAAAATACTGTCACTGTTTGGGGAAAGATTGAGTTTATCGTTAATCAACAAAGCTTATTACCTTTAGAGCAGAGTTACTTTAATGAGAGAGGTGACAAGGTTCGAACTATGGTCTTTAGTGATATTAGAGATTTTAATGGTAAAAAAATGCCAGCAATAATGACCATGATGCCATTAAATAAGACGGGTCATAAAACTGTTATTGAATATGTTGAAGCTGAGTTTGATATTGAACTTGGTGATAATATTTTCACTTTACGTAACTTACAAAAGCGTTTTTAGTTTAGGAACTCACCACTTCAAAAGAAAAAACATATGTTGATATTAAAGTTAGCCTTTCGCAATATATTACGTAACCGTCGTCGCTCATTGTTAACACTGTTAAGTATGGGCGGTGGATTTTTTCTACTTTGCCTAACCTTGTCCATGTCTGAAGGCAGTTATAGCAATATTATTAATATTTTCACCCAAGATCATATAGGTCATGTGCAAATTCATAAAGAAAACTACCTTGAGCGCCCTTCTTTATATAAAACTATTAACCATGCGGATGTATTGATCAGTAAGCTTGAGCAAGATGAAAGTGTAATAGGAGTAGCGCCAAGAATTTATGGACCTTCACTTGCTTATGGTAAAAATAAAACCTTTCCTGCTCAAGTCATTGGTATTGATCCACAGCGAGAAGCAAAAACAACACTTTTAGAAAATAAAGTGAAAACAGGGCGTTACCTTACTAATAGACACCATGAAAGTGACTACTTCCCTGCCATGATTGGCTACAGCCTAGCTAAAAATTTACATCTTAGTATTGGTGATGAACTGGTATTAATTTCTCAAGGTATTGATGGCTCTATTGCTAATGATATTTTCGAAATTACCGCTATTGTGGGTGATGCCAGCTCCTATGAGCGGATGAATGTCTATATTAGTTTATCGGCGATGCGAGAATTTTTGTCTATGCAAAGTGGCGACAAAAGCCAGATACATGAACTAGCTATTATTTTAGCCAATCAAAGCCAAGCGAGAGATTTTGCGTTGAAAACCCAACTTCAGCTGGATAATAACAAGTTATCGGTACAGCCATGGCAAGTAGTTGAATCTTCTTTTTATAACAGCATGCAGGCAGATAAAAAAGGCAGTTATGTTTCCATGGGCATTATTATTTTTATTGTTTCCATTGGCGTATTAAATACTATTTTAATGGGCACATTAGAGCGGACTCGAGAGTTTGGCGTATTAAAAGCGATTGGAACTAGGCCTGTATCGGTTTTCTACTTGATTATGCTTGAGTCTTTTGTACTGGCAATAATCAGTTGTGTAATCGGCTTGGTCTTAGCCCTTCCCGTCTGTATTTGGCTGGCAAGTAGTGGTATTCCTATGCCTGAGCCAATAGATATGGGAGGTATTATTTTCGATACCATGCTCGGTGAAGTGAGTTGGTTTGTTGTTCTACTACCTTCCGTAGTGGTGATTAGTAGCACTTTATTAGTGAGTTTTATTCCTGCTATTAGAGCTGCAAAAATATCCCCTTTAAAAGCGTTACAGGCGGTTTAATGATGAATAATCAAACAGAAGCACTGCCTGAAATAACAAACAAACAAAATACTGATGGAAAAAGTAATAGTGCCATAGTATCCCGTCTTGCTAAGCGAAGCATTTTTAGAAATACTCGCCGAACCTTGCTTACTGTATTACTTATCTCCTGTAGTTTAGCGGCAATATTGTTTACTGATGCGTTTGTACGCGGCATGGTAGATACCATGGTTAAAATCAGTACTCAGACTTTTTTAGGTGAAGGGCAAATTCATCAAAAAGGCTTTAGAGAAGCCAATGATATTGATCTTTATATCAAATATCCTGGAACGCTTTATCAACAACTTGATGAAATAGAAGAAATTCAAGCTTATGCACCGAGAGTACTTGCAGGCGCTATGACTTCTTCTTCTGAAAACGTTGCTTCAGCCATCATTTATGGTGTAGATGCAGTTAAAGAAGCTAAGGTAAGTAAGTTAAAGCTTGCCATAACCCAAGGTGAATACCTTTCTGGTGTTGACGGTGAAGTCATATTAGGAGAGCAACTAGCTGATTTATTAGAAATTAGTTTAGGTGACCGGTTAGTTGTAACTGTATCTGAAGCCCATGGTGGTGATTTATCCCAAGCGTTATTTCGAGTCTCAGGTTTATTTAGTTTTAATGAAAGAGGCATGGATATTGGCATGGCTTTTATTAACTTATCGCAAGGACAGAGGTTACTCAATATAACAGGTGTTCATGAAGTATCACTACGCCTGCAACACCTTAATCAAGCTGACGATAAAACATTAAGTTTCTGGCAAGATCTTAATAATCAAAATATTGAAACTTTAAGCTGGCAAGAGTTAGTGCCGCAATTAAGTAGTATGTTGGCAATGACTGAATATTCGACTTTAATTGTCTCATTAATAATGTATGTCTTAGTGTGCCTGGGTTTAATTAACACCATGTTTATGTCTATTTTTGAGCGACAAACTGAATTTGGCATTTTGCTTGCTATAGGTACACGGTCAAAACAGTTGTTTTATCAAATAATGTTAGAGGGCTTTTTTATTGGCTTGTTGAGTGTTGCTATAGGCCTGATTTTAGCTTTTATATTTTGTTATTGGGGTTCTATTGTAGGTATTGATTATTCAGAACTAGAAATGTCGGGTTTAACGTTAAATGAACCTATATATTTAGTACTTGATGCGACAAGTTTTGCCTTGATGGGGCTTTCTACGTTAGCAGTAACTTTAATTTCTTGTCTCTATCCCGCACTTCATGCTGCTCGTTTACAGCCATCATTTGCTATGCGAAAAACTCTTTAACTAATGAATAGTTAATAAGAAACTGATAACTCAAAGGTAATATAGGAACTGATTGATATGACAGTGTTAGCTGATACCGTTGCAGAATTAGCAACAACCAATAAGCCTAATATTAATAAAAATACCGTTATTGAAACTCGCCATTTATGCCGAGAATTTGGTAAAGGCGATACTTTAGTGAAGGCATTAACGGATGCCAATATTACTATTGAGCGTGGTGAGTTTACCGCTATTATTGGTCCTTCAGGCTCTGGTAAGTCGACCTTATTGCAATTAATTGGTGGTCTAGATACCGCAAGCTCAGGTGAGGTTTTTCTCGATAATAAAAATATTAGTCATATGACAGGTACTGAGTTATCTGATTTTAGGCGGGATCATATAGGTTTCATTTTCCAAGCCTATAACTTGATCCCGGTATTGAGTGCACGAGAAAATATTGAGTATATTATGTTGCTGCAAGGCGTATCGGCAGCAGAAAGAAAAAGACGGGTAGATTTGTTAATGCATGCGGTTGGTCTTGAAGGATTAGGAGATAGACGCCCTGCAGAGCTCTCTGGAGGTCAACAACAACGAGTTGCGGTTGCTAGAGCTATGGTATCAAAGCCAAGTATTATTTTAGCGGATGAGCCAACTGCCAACTTAGACTCTAAAACTGGCGCAGATTTACTAGATATGATGAAAGATCTTAATGAACAACAAAACATGACGTTTGTTTTTTCAACTCATGATCCTAAAATAATGGAGCGAGCAAGGCGTATTATACGTTTGGTTGATGGTTGTGTTGTTGATGATGAGCGCAGGGATTAATGTTTCCTGATAAAGCTTTTCGAGCATTCATACTATTTACTACCCTCTCCTCACCTATGCTGTCTTTCGCAGATGATTTATCTTTTAGTGGCTACGTTAAAAGTTATGCTTTGGCACAAGATAAAATCACCATTGAATCACTTGATGTAGGCACTGAAGATCAATCTATTGCTGGAAATTTTCAATCACAGAATGCTTTACGGTTAATGAGTTCTTACTTATCTAATACCAAGGGTAATTTTGAAGTGCACTATGAAGTCCAGCCACTTTATTTCTCAAACAGTGATATGGCTGCTTATTATACTGACGATAACTTGAGCGCTATCAATGGTACTATCTCTACGGCAACGAACCAATATCGCTATAAAGACTTAGATGCTGTGTTAACTGATGTTGGTAATAACGGCGTGGTATTACAAAACCTTGATCGCTTAAATTATCAATACAGTAATCAATACGGTGATTTGACCGTTGGGCGGCAAGTACTTTCATTTGGTTCATCAAGGTTTATAAACCCCACTGATATTTTTATTCCATTTGCTATTCAAACACTTAATCAAGAGTACCGTGTTGGTATTGATGCCATTCGCTATAAAGCAGATGTTGGTGACTTTGCTGTGATCGATATGGGACTCGTTATTGGTGAGGATGGGAAAAAGAAAAATAGTGCCGCCTTTTTACGGGGAAAAAACTCAATAAATGGCAATGATATTGAGGCGATAGCAATAATTCTTGATGATGCTTGGTTATTAGGCGCAGGAATAGAACGTGCTATTGGTGATTTTGGCTTTTGGTTTGAAACTGCTTATATGGATTGGCATCAAACAAATAGTGATGAAAAAGAATATCAAGAACCCTTTAAAGAAAACTCTCTTCCATCAAGCTTTACTACTCCTTATACCGATAATTATTGGCGCACTTCTATTGGCTCTGATTATGCGTTAAATGAAGATATTATTGTGATGATAGAGTACCACTATAATGGTGCAGGCAGCAAAGATGCCAACGACTACACCAAACTAGCCATGCAAGCGCCCTATCAGAAAGCTGGCGTGTACTTATATGGTCAGCACTATCTTATCCCCGCAGTTACTTGGTTAGCTTCTCCTTTGTTATCTGTGAGTGCTAGCGCTTTTTATAATGTCAGTGACAGCTCTGTTTTTTTTACTCTTAGTAGTGAAACTAGTTGGAGTGATAATTTATATTCTGACTTTGGCGTTTATTTAAGTCATGGTGAAAATATGCAATATCAAGGCAGTGGTGAAAATGTAGATTTTATTTTAGGATCTGAATTTGGAGCATACCCTCCAACTGTTTATGCTAGCTTGAGATATTACTTTTAGCGATACCAATTCCATTTAATTATTGTTCAACTGTGCTGGTTAAAATACTTCAAGATTGCGCACAACAAAATCATAAACTTAATAATTGAACGCTGATAGTAAACAGCTTATGTAGTTTTGATCTGCATAGTTATTTATCGTAAAGTATTATTCTATTTGTTATAACTGCTTTTACTTTCAAGGATGAAATTATGCATGAACTCCCACCTTCTACTTTGGTCAAAACTTGGCTTGAAGTTGTCCAACAACTCGATATTCCGATAACTATTCGCGAAAAACGCCTAAAATTATTGAGCTATTATTTCGGCTCTATTAAACATGCACAAATATATGTAGAAGAAAATGAAGATTATGGACAAGAAGTATCGTGAAAGACGAAAATGGTCCACCCGACAGGAGTCGAACCTGTGACCTCGCCCTCCGGAGGGGCGCGCTCTATCCAGCTGAGCTACGGGTGGTTTTTTGATGTGAGCAATTACGAATAATATAGCCTCACTGAATTCGCGGCAAATACTATAATTTATCAATATGCTTGTCTAGTTAAGATGTTGATAAATTATATTTATGCCAGTGTTTAGATATAGCTATTATCTTATTTACCATCATATTTTTATTATTTATGTACTTTAGTAATAAAACTTCCTAAAGTTATGAATAGCCTGTTAAATTTTCGGTTCACTTATCAAAATGAAAGCATATATATTTGAGTTCATATCACCTATAACATCTCGGGTAAAACCAGCTTTGTTATTAAATTTACTTTTCGCTAGCATACTGCCGGCAACTTCAGTTTCAGCACAACAGATTGAAACTAAAACTATTCAAGCTGAAGCGGTTGTGAAAAAAATTGACCGTACAGGAAAATTAACATTTCAACGCACAGTGAATTTATCTTTTAAGACGAGTGGTTATTTAGCTGAGCTAACGGTAGAAGAAGGTGATATTTTTACTAAAGGGCAAATATTAGCAGAACTTGATAATGCAGAACTTGTTGCAGAGAAAAATGCTAGTTATGCGCTTTTATTACAAGCAAAGCGAGAGGTTAATCGAGTTAAGACTTTGCTCAAAAAAAACTTAGGCTCTCAACAAGCACTTGATGAAGCTAAAACATTAGTGGAAACCACGCGAGCCAGTCATAAAGTAGCTGAATATAACCTATCTAAAGCTAAGCTATTTGCACCTTTTGATGGCGTGGTTTTAGCGCGATATACTGAGTTAGGTGAATTACAAAGTCCGAGCCAAAGTGCTCTGCAATTAGCGGCTATAGATAATAATTTAGTTGTTCGAGTAGCATTACCTGCTGCTGAAGTTGATTTAGTGGAATTAAAACAAAAAATTGCCGTAAAACTAGCACAATTTGGTTTAGTTACAGGAGTTGTTAGTAGGATCCCAGCTATTGCTGATCGACAAAGTCATTTATTTACTATTGATATACTATTGGCTGAATTAAAAGCTACTCAAGTTGTTGTTGGCCAGCTTGCTCATATATCAACACAAGTTACTACGGATAAGTTTGCTTACCGCTTACCTATTGAGGCGTTAAACAGCGTTGATAGTCAAGGTCGTGCATTAGTTATGCTACAAGACTCTAGTAAGGCTGCTGCGGATAAATTTAGTCAGCAAACCTTTGAGATTAAACGATTATCTAATAATGCTATTTACCTCTCAGCCCAAGAAAGCTCCCTGCCCTTAACTGTTATTACTCGAGGCTGGCAACAGCTGGCTTTAACTAAAGCTAAAAAAGAAAATAAAGCGAAATAATGGATTATCGCGTATGAAACTTCCTAGGTTAGCCATTGAAAATGCCCAATTCACCATAACAATTGTTTTGCTTTTAGTTTTAGTGGGTGTGGTTTCATATTTAAATATGCCCCGTTCAGAAGATCCTCAGTTTGATTTGCCTGTTACTTTAATTGAAGTGGTTTATCCGGGCGCATCTCCCAGTGATATTGAGACCTTGGTGGTTGACCCACTTGAGCAAGAAATAGCTGAAATTGAAAATATTAAGAAAATTGAAGCAAAGATTAATAATGGCGCTGTAAGAATAACGATCGACTTTCTCTATGGCACAGATGCTGAGGCAGCATTTAATAAGGTAAAACAAGCTGTATCAACAGTACAACCTAACTTGCCAACAGGCATAGCTGAATTATTAGTGCTGAAAGCGACTCCTAGTAGTGTAGCTATCATGCAGCTAGCTCTATGGTCAGAGCCTACTGACTACAAAACTATGGAGCTACACGCTAAGTTACTTGAGAAGCGTCTCGAAACAATAGCTAGCGTACGCAAGGCGAGTATTTGGGGATACCCAAGACAGATTGTTGCTATAGATATTGATTTGGCGTTAATAAAACAATACGGCTTATCAATTACCAATATTAATCAAATACTTCAAGGTCGAGCGCAAAATATCACTCCGGGCTTTGTTGACGCCAGTACACGTCGTTTTAATGTAAAAGCTAGCGGCAACTTTACTCAATTAGTTGATATTGAAAATACCATCATTGGTGGTAGTAATAGTTCCGACATTAATGGTGTATTAAAAGTTAAAGATATTGCTAAGGTAAGTTTTGCCGATGCGGAGCCAAGTTATTTAGCTTATTTTGATGATATACCTGCGATATTTATTACTATAGAGCAACGCGAAAAGACCAATATATTTGTATTAACTGAGCAGATAAATCAAGAGATTGAACAATTTGAACAAAGCTTACCTAGTGGTATTCGGCTGGATAAGCTATTTCAGCAAGCGGATAGTGTCAACGTTAGGGTAAATGGTTTTTTTGATAATTTAACCCAAGGGCTAGTTATTGTTGGTTTGATGGCTTTACTCTTTTTAGGTTTTCGAGAAGCTTTGGTGGTTATTCTTGCTATTCCTATTTCATTCCTAATGGCTATTGGTTGGTTAGATTTTAGTGGCTATGGCTTACAGCAAATGTCTATTGTTGGTTTAATTATCGCGCTAGGATTATTGGTTGATAACGCTATTGTGGTCACTGAAAGTATTCATAGAGAGAAGAAGCTTGGTTTAGATATAAATCAAGCTGCAGCAAGTGGAACCAGTAAAGTTGCTTGGGCCATTGCTAGTGGCACTATAACGACTATGCTAGCGTTTTTACCTATGCTGATGATTCAAAGTAATACCGGTGATTTTATTCGCTCTATGCCTGTTACCGTTGTATTGGTATTACTTGCCTCGTTATTTGTCGCACTAACATTAACACCATTATTAGCCAGTAAGTTGCTTGTAGTTATTGAAAAAGACAATAAAGCTAAAGGCTTTAAAATTCAGACTTTACAGCACTATGCGAATATATTTGCTGAGAAAAGTTATGCCAATGCTCTCGCTATACTGATGCGACATAAAACAGTGGTTATTGTCGTTAGTGTCGCTGCTTTAGTGGCTATGCTGTCTTTATTTTCTCAGGTTGGCGTCAGTCTATTTCCTAAAGCTGAAAAGCCTATGTTGCTTGTTAATGTCACTACTCCGGCCAATTCATCATTAGCTTATACCAACAAAGTCTTACAGCAAGTACGTGAACACGTTAAGCAATATGACTTAGTTGATAAAGTCGCGCTTAATATTGGTAATTCCAATCCGCGTATCTATTACAATGAAGTGCCTAAACGCGGCATGATTCGTTATGGTCAAGCATTACTGGTTTTAAAGGACTATCAAACTGATGATGTTACTGCACTTGTTAAAAATTTACGTGAAGACTTTAATCAGTGGCAACAAGCCGAAATTACCGTTAAGGAATTTACTCAAGGCCCTGTGACCGATCAGGTTATTGCTATTCGTTTACTAAGTGAGTCACTGACGGACTTAGAATTAGTGGCAAATGATCTAGCTGCTAAAATGCGGGAACTGCAAGGTATTGTAAACATTGATAATCCTATAGGTATGGCAAACACTGAGTTGGCGCTAACAATTGATTATCAACAGGCAGCATTGAGTGGTATTAGTATTGATCTATTAGATAATACCGTTTCGACTATATTATCTGGTACGCGTATTGGTCAGTTCAATGATATCAACGGTGAAGATTACCCTATTTTAGTACGCCGAGATCACCCTAACCTTGAAGGCTTATCAGCAATAGAGATTAGGAATAATCAAGGTGTCGCTATACCTCTTGAGCAGTTGGCTACTATTGAGTTAAAAAAGGGGGATAGTGACTTTTTCCACTATCAAAAATTACGTATGGCAAAAGTATCTGCGGATGTAGCAACAGGTTATTCAGTGGGGGGACTCACCAAGCAATTAGTAAATTACCTTGAACAATATGATTTGCCTGCGGGTATGTATTTTACTCTAGGCGGAGAAGAGGAATCGCGACAAAAAACATTTTCCGGCCTAACACAAGTGATGTTAATTACTGCTATGGGGATTTTTGCGGTATTAGTATTGCAGTTTAAGTCTATTATGCAGCCAATGATTATTTTCAGCTCTATCCCGTTTGCTATGGCAGGCTCTATTATTGGCTTATATTTAACAGGGCTGTCGTTTTCTATGATGGCTTTTGTTGGTTTGATCAGCTTATTTGGTATTGTAGTTAATAATGCCATCATATTGATTGATAGCGCCAATACTAACCTTAGATTAGGTATGGGTAAGCGCACGGCAGTATTAAAGGCAAGCTCGGTACGTTTTACACCTATCTTGCTAACCAGCTTAACAACTATGGGCGGCTTAATTCCATTAACGCTTTATGGTGGTAGTTTATGGCAACCTTTGGGCGTAGTGTTAATTTCTGGTTTATGTGTTTCTGCAATATCAAGCTTCCTGCTAGTACCTATTTTGACCGAGCTCTTTACGCGCGATGTAGAGATAAAAATGCAAAATTAAGATGTTTTGGTGTTAATAGCTAGTTAAGAAAGCAAGACATCATGGTTAATTAATATATAATCAGTGCAACTCCAACAAATACCTCATATTGACCTGGATAAGTATTCCATGGATAAAATAGAGGGGCATTAAATGCAGCCGCGATTAAATATTAGGGTAAATATAAAATGGAAGTAATTGGCACCTCGGGTTATTTTTTAGCGGCCTGTGCTTATGTCGTTTTTATCTTATTATTATTAGCTGCACGTAATAAAACGCTTGCTGGTAGCTTAGTGCTGATAGCTGCATTTTTAGTTTCAGCCTCTTCCCTTAGTGCCGCCTTACAGCCGAAACAAGGTTTTTCATTGCTAATTGTTCTTGGCATAGAAACCTTAAAAGTAGCGGTTTGGTCACTACTTATTCTTTGCACACAAGCTAATATCACCTCAGTTAAAGCTTTTATAGTTCATCCCAAAATAAAGCAATATTTACAAGTTTGGGCTGGATTATCAGTATTGTGTTGGGGGGCAGCACTCTTTATTCCTGAAGGGGTGAAGTATTTATTTTCATTATTTTTACTACTTAACTTATGGTTATTGGTCTTACTTGAACAGCTTTATCGCAATGCGGATGTCAAAGTAAAGTGGGCTATTTGGTCGCTAATTATAGCTTTGGGTATGGCCACTGTTTTTGATTTTGTACTTTTTGCCCAAGCAGCAATGGTTAATCAACTAGATTTTTCATTTTGGTACGCTCGAGGCTTTATTGCCGCCATAGGTATGCCATTAATATTAATAAGCACAAGACGTATTAAAGACTGGTCCATTGATGTATTTGTCTCTCGAGAAGTCGTTTTTTATAGTTCTATGTTATTAATATCTGGAGTTTATTTACTTTTACTCGCTATTGCTGGTTATGTAATTAATTATTTTGGTGGTGCTTGGGGTGATGTGATTAGTATCGCTTTTGTCATTCTAGGTGGTAGTGTTTTAGCTGCGTTATTGATCACTGAAAAGCTACGAAGAGAAGTTAAGGTCTTTATAACCAAGCACTTCTTTGCCAATAAATATGATTACCGGGTGGAATGGCTTAAATCAATAGAGCAGTTGGAGATTGGCGAGAGTGATGATTATTATCATACAGCCACTCATATTATATGTTCGTCTTTGAATATAGAGCAGGGTGCTCTTGTTAAAAAGGTATCAGATGGTAAATTTCAATGTGTTTATCAACAACATTTTGAAATTGAGCCTGCGGACTTAGATTGCTTAGTTGCGGCCGATGAATTCTGTCAGCAACACGGTTGGATTATTGATGTTCGAGAGTTTGCTCTTGTTGAAGAAAGCTACCCTGGCTTAATGTTAGATGCGCAATTATGCGGAAAAAATCACATTGATATTATCATTCCTATTTTTATGAACAAATCAGTATATGGTTTCTTCCTACTATCAATGCCTGCGGAGCAGGGCTCCTTAAACTGGGAAGACCGAGATCTACTTTTCTCTCTATCTAAGCAACTCAGTAATTACTTATCACTCAATGAAGCTAATGAGAGTTTGGCTGAGTCGAAGCAGTTTGACGCATTTAATCGTATGTCTGCTTTTTTGGTACATGATTTGAAAAATATTCAAGCACAGCTGGCGTTAATAAATAGTAATGCCAAACGCCATAGAGATAATCCTGCTTTTGTTGATGATGTTTTTGAAACGGTAGAGGCGGCAACTGAGCGATTAGATAAAGTGCTAACACAGCTACGTAATAAACAAGTAGCTGATTCAGAGAAGAAAAACATTGATGTGAAAGCTCTAATTTTTAAGGTGGTTGAACAACGAAATGTACAATTGCCTCATGTTAGTGCTCAGTTAACACTTGATAGTATGCTTTCAATTGATGAAGAGACTTTTTCATCGGTATTAAATCACTTATTGCAGAACGCACAAGAAGCGACAAATGAAGATGGCTGGGTTAAGATAATTGCAGAAATGATGACAAATGATTTACATATCACAATTAAAGATAATGGTTGTGGTATGTCAGCGGATTTTATCGCTAATCGCTTATTTAAGCCCTTTGATACCACTAAAGGTAATGCGGGTATGGGTATTGGTGTTTATGAAGCTAAACAGTTTATTGAGAGCGTTAACGGCACCTTGCAGGTGAGTAGCTGTGAATATGAAGGTAGTGATTTTACAATCATTATACCGGGCACTAAGTAAGTAAAAATACGTAAAAGAAATTAAAAATAAAACAAAGGATATAGCACTGCTATGGAAAAGTTACTGATTGTTGATGATGATCTCGGTGTACAAAAGCAATTAAAATGGAGCTTGGCTGACTACGACGTAGTATTAGCTAATAACCGAGAAAGTACTATTGCAGCAGTAAGGCGTCATGAACCTAAAGTAGTAACCCTTGATTTAGGTTTACCACCGGATGCCGCAAATGCTAGCGAAGGTTTAGCTGCATTAAAGCAAATATTAGAGATTGCTCCTCATACTAAAGTTATTGTTATTACAGGTAATGATGACAGAACTAATGCCCTAAAAGCGATTGAAATGGGTGCTTATGACTTTTATCAGAAGCCTGTTGATGCCGATGTTATTAATGTTATTGTTTCCCGTGCTTTTAGTTTAGCGACCATAGAAACAGATAACCGTAGTATGAAGTCTGTTGTTGGTTGCGATACTGGAATTATTGGTAGCAGTGAAAGCATTGACCGACTTCGTATGATGATACAGCGCATTGCTCCGACTGAAATTACTGCGTTATTACTTGGTGAAAGTGGCACAGGTAAAGAAGTTACTGCCAAAGCTATTCATAAGGTAAGTGATCGCAGCGATAAACCTTTTATCGCCATTAACTGTGCTTCTATTCCTGAAAACTTATTAGAAAGTGAATTATTTGGCTTTGAAAAAGGTGCCTTTACCGGGGCTCATAAAACGACTTTGGGAAAAATTGAATGTGCTCAAGGTGGTACCTTATTTCTAGATGAAATAGGGGATATGCCATATCATTTACAAGCTAAGTTATTGCGTTTCTTACAAGAAAAAGTAATAGAGCGTTTAGGTGGACGAAAAGAGATACCTGTTGATGTGCGTGTAGTGTGTGCAACTAATCAAAACCTTGAAGATATGGTTGCAGAGAAAAGCTTTCGTGAAGATCTATTTTATCGTATTACTGAAATTACGCTAAACATCCCACCGTTACGTGATCGTGAAGAAGATGTTTTAATACTCGCTAATTTCTTTTTACAACAATATGCAACGGAATATAAACGTAGTGCTAAGTCATTTGCTGATGATGCTTTATATGGCTTAAGGCATCACAAATGGCCGGGGAATATTCGCGAGCTGCAGAATAAAGTTAAATCATCAGTGATTATGAGCACAGCTAATCAAGTAACGGCTTTTGATTTAGGTTTTTATGATAAAGAAAATGCTGAGTATGAGCTATCGTTAAACCTGCGAGCTGTTCGTGAACAAGCGGAAACAGTTGCGATACAAAAAGCTTATGCGTTAACCGAAGGTAATATGTCGAAAACGTCGGCATTATTGGGCATTACCAGGCCAACGCTTTATTCATTAATTGAAAAATATAAAATTGCCATTAACGTTTAATGGCATAAATAAAGCTGTTAGTTACTTACTATCAGCTTTTCCTTGTAACTCAGAGCTTTGTAATTCTGCAAACTCACGATTTTTTTGTTTTAATAGCTTATCGATATAGCGAGTCATTTTAACTTTTTGTTGTATTGAACTTTCTAAAATTTCTTCTACTTCACGCAACACATTCTTCATATTCTCAACATTCTCTGTTGAGTTGATCACTAAAGGTTGTGATTTTTTATCGTCTAGAGCGGCACCATCTAGAGAGCCAGTAAGCTCAACAGACATTTCCTTAGCCACTTCATTAATAGCCTTACAATCGATGTTGCTAAGCTCCTCAAGAAAGCCAAATAATAACAAACGATCAACAAATATATTTATTTTGCGCGGTACACCCAATGTTTTTTCAAAGATTAGCTGGAAAGCTTCATCTGAGAATAAGGCTTCTTTATTACAATTTGCTTGGGTCAATCTATGATTGATATAATTTTTAACTTCTTCTTCATTAAGTGGTTTCAGGTGAGCAGAAGCAATAATTCGCTGTCTGAACTGCTCCATGTCAGGTGC
>PJEL010001426.1_pt1 | contig 24285 bp, 27 predicted proteins | sample 1853271 | NCBI WGS metagenome assembly PJEL01 (sample SAMN08108733, study PRJNA415343) | Invertebrate metagenome, whole genome shotgun sequencing project. | host: Globobulimina | place: Sweden: Gullmar Fjord | collected 2015-08
TACTATTTACAAGGGCTTGGTCTTCATCAGAATAGCCTGTAACCGCTTTTAAAGCAGTGATATCTGAAACAATTTCGTCTAAAACTATACCTGTCGCACTTACCAAATCCCAACTTGCAGGTGTTGTAGCTGGAGATTGTCCAGCAGTTGTATTCACACCACACGAATAATGCTTTAACGTTCCTCCATCATTAAATATAACACTTTGTCCTATATTATAACCAATAGATGGGCTGTATAATGATTGATTCAAAGAATCCACCATATCTTCCATTTGCCCTTGAAGGGTATCACCATCGATATCTTCAGAAATGTTTGTATAAATAGCTGCAACTATGTTTATGATTAATTGATCTATTCCGTATACTGACATATTTTTATTTTTTTATTCAAAGCTCTCATCGAAACTTTCATCGAAACTACCAATCATTGTCAATGTGATATTGTCTGCAACATCAACATCTAATATTGTAAAAGGATAACTATTATCGTTGTATCCATCTAATGAAGCGACAGCTATATAGTCGCCTCTAATTAAATCAACAGAAACTTGCCCATTTTGATCACTTATATAGTCTATACTATCAATTGTAACTGTGGCACCAACTAAAGCATTTACATCATCATCTATAATTGTAAATGTTGCATTAAATGTAATATTAGGGTTAGTTTCCCCAGAATAAGCAGTGATTAGTGTAAAATCTATCCCTACTATCTCTAATGTTGTTTCTGTTTGTAATATTGCTGACATATTATATTATATTACTTAATTCACTTGTTGAATTAGAAAAGAATACTGGATCAAGGTTACCCGATTGATCTACTATTATATTCCCATCTAAATCTCTCATTATAAAACCTCTAAAACGAGGAAATTGTCCTACTGGAATAGGAACATCTGTTTGTGGGATGAATTGCTTGTCTGGAACACTTCTGACCCCTTGGGTATCTTTTACTATTTGTAGTAAATTGTCCCATTCAACTTCATCTCCATCTACCCAAAAACGATAATCTACAGCTCTCGCGAACTTAGTCTGAATATCGACTCTCAATGAATCTGCATCGTAATTATTCAAAATATCAACTCTAAAGTCCACATCAATTGGATAAAAATCAATATTATCTAATTCTACACCTACAACATTATTCCCCTCTCTTCTCAAATCAGTTATTGATATGTAAGTTTGCGCTGCATCAAGAAGATCGTCCAATTCTGAATTGGTTAATTCTGATCCATCTTGTGTTAAAATTCCTAAACGGCTTCTTCCTATATCAGATAAGCCTAAATATATTGTGCGTAAAACATTGTTATTTTGCTTAATAAACAACTGATTCATCTTCTCAAGTGTTGATTCACTTAATAGATTAGGATAATTGATTATACGCTGTCTAAATGAATCGTCATCCTCTACATCCATTCCCCCCAATGCTCTGAATTCATTAATCACATAATCATGTCCAGTTGGAATCGGACTTACAGTTGTTATCGTATTTGGATTTACATTCGTTTTCTCACCAACATCTCTACTCCCTACATTAGCGTAAATATAGCCATCTGTAGGAATTGTAACGTCTTCAGATAATTCAAATATAACTCCACCAGTACTAGTAAAAGTATTGGTAGCAGCTAAATATTCGGTACCTGCAGCTCCTACAAGTCTCAAGAATGTAGACGATCCACTTGCAGTAAATCTATCAGCTACCCCTAAACGGGAAGCAACTTCATCAAGTAAATCACCTGTTGCATATTCAGGAAACAACATTGCTTCCACGTTTGCAATATCAACAAGTGCCTTTTGACCAGTCTTAGCTGTGCCATAAAATAAGGCATTGATAGAAGAGTTGTCTGATATTTCAGTTATTCTATCCGTTTTATCGTAAAATATTTCTGTAATAAGTTCTTTTAACCTATTTGTAGTTAAAACTTTAGTCTGCATATTATAAATTTAAAACTATCTTTTGCTCTTCACCAGATTTTATAACGATACTTAGATCCATACTCACTGAATCCCCGTCTATATCAACGTTTAATATCTCAATTTTATCTACTCTATCATTGGTAGAAAAGGTCTGGAAAATCTGCCTAACAAGCGAAGGTAAAGCAATTGATTTTATATTCATACCGACTATTAATGATGGATCTATCCCATATTGTGGGAATTCTGGATTATCATTTTTTCTTAAATTTATTAGAACGTCTAATGATTGCTTTAGGGTCTCATCATACGATAATACCTTTAAATCATTGTCTTCAAATGTTATCTTTTTATCAATATCTAACCCTTTAATCCTATCCCCTTCTGGATTGTCAATAATCCCTTCAACAAAGAATCTAGTATTGTTTTTGAATGATACATTTAGAAGAACTCCACCATCTAAAGTGTAGTCTTCTTGTTCTAATCTATTACTAATTGCTATTTCAGCCCAATCGTTTTCTCTATCTGTAGATCCTAAACGTGTAAGTAGCTGTTCAATAGTTTCATTATCATAAGTTGGAACTTCCATTGTAACATTGGTATCGAAACTTGCTTTCTTTACTGAACTACGAGCGAATTTACTAAAATTACCTATGGTTTCGAGCTTTATTCTGATGTCATCAGCATACTCCATTAATTCCCAAAAATCAACGGTATTAAAGCGTTCATTGTTTAAATCAAACAAATCTACCACATATATAGATTCAGTCAATAGAGCTTCATATTCAGCGAAAGAATCTCTATCTAAAGTATCTGTTAACCCACTATAATAATCGATAATATTTTGGGACTGGTCTGTGATGAATGTCACAAATCGTCTAAAATAAGTCTCTATATCAAATCCTGTAATATCTTCAAAATCTTCAAACACACTTATGCAATTTTGGGTAACGCGCTACTTATATTAGCTGCCAACGAATTTATGCCTTTTTGTAGACTATTTGCAGTCAAAATACTAACTAAAGATTTTCTATCTCTAAGTGTACTATTTATCGGTGCTACCGCCTTTAGTGAGATATTGTAGTTCCAAATCATATTAGTCTCTTTTGATTGAGTAAATGTCTTTTGGAGCACTTCTACTATGTAATTTTCACTAAAAGCAAAGTTGTATAAATACAATCTACACGGCTTCCCTTTTTGATCTAAAACCTTAGATCCTTCTAAAAGATTCTGTAGTATCTTTGTACTACCAAATCCTGTTTTTATTGTAGGTCCTTGAAAATCACCTTTCTGTATTCCTAATGCTTTGTGAAAACTATTAAAGTCTACGATCTTGTCTCGTATCAATATTCTAAAAGTTCTACCAAAACTACCAACTAAATTGATATCTTTAGGAATAAAAGAGTCTGTTTTTAAACTAGTGATCCCTCTATTAACCTTTTTAATATTTGTAATTTCAGGCTCTGTAATAGAAATATTTGACGGCATTAACGGGAACGAGAAAAATTCAAGAGTATTATCATCTGAATCTACTAACTCGAACGTTATCAAATATGCTTCAAAATCATTTGGAAACATGGCATTTAAAGCCGTTGTTCCAAAATTGGTCAACATATCGTCGTATCTTTGTTGCGTAAATGATTGAGCCATAAAATAAATTTGTTAAATATAGTAAATTATTCCCTAATTTAAAAGGATTATTCCGTAAAAGATTTCTCTGAATTCATATTACTGAAATCAGCATCTACAGCTGCTGCTAAAATACCTGTCATCGATAATTGATAACCTACCCCTCCATCTTGAGCAATCGGAATACCGTTTTCAATAGCATTGATAATTAAATCCACTTTAGTTTGCAGTGCGTCTAATTGCCCCTGTAAAGTCTCACCTAATGGAATAGGTTCGTCACCAGTCCCTAAATTAACAACCCCTTCTGGAACTAAATTAATGTCACTTTCTGTAGAAACATTGACGTCTCCAACCACAGTGACATTCAACTCTTCAAGCACATTCATTACTATATTTTTAATTTCTGCTTGAAGATCCCCTTTGATATTCACAATAACTTCTGCTGTATTGTCTGGATTGGTCACATCTACATAAACCTTACCTCCATCTGAAACTTGGCTTTCTACATTGATAAATAAGTTCCCTTTATCGGCTGTTCCAGTTATAGATACAGATCCAGAATCCGTATGTTTCTGCAATTTAAACTCATTTTCAATAAAATCTGTAGTTTCATCATCCTTTAATATACGATCAACTACAATAGGCTGATTATGTACGGGGAAAGTAACGTATATCACTTGGCTCCCTAACATTTCAAAATCGTCTGGGAAATCAATCTCTTTTAAAACACCTAATGCGATAGGAACATCTAACATAAAACTACCGTCATCTCCTTGGAGACTCACTCTTCCATTCCTATAACAATTTTGTATATAATTAGCTCTATCCACTGATCCTGGGATAATAATAAAGCCAGTGCCGACTGAATATCTTTCGCCACCTATACCTTTTGTTTGAACTGGATTATTTTTTAACATAATTAATCAAATTGTTTTCTCTCGTAAAAGAAATTAAATACATCGTCATTAACGACCATTTGACTTTTAATATTTACAACTGGCCTTACTTGAGTCGTTCCATCATCAGCTTTAAGCTGCTTCATTAATGTTTCGCGAATAAATTCAGTGTCTACAATATTGAAATAACTTATATCGCTACTTTTATACGTCTTCTTGTATTTCGCATATTTCTCAATCATACCTCTACTTACTGTAAGAGTCGTAGTTCTATCAATTGAACTGCGTGAAATACTAAAACTATTTGAAACACCTTCCACATAGTATATTTCACCTGTTCCCTCATGTCTTACCCAAGTTCCCACTTTAAATCTTCTATCCCCATTAAGAGTGATTGTCCCTTTTCTAGTGAAAGGTAAATAAACATTACTATCAAGCAAATATTTAAGATCATTCACAATAGCTTCTTTAAAATAATCTCTATTAATGTACCCCTCACTGCCAGTTAGTGCTTTGTAGCTAATATAATTAGTTACAGTACTTAATCTTCTACATCCCCACTTATTAGCGTATTCAGGAAAATAAATTATAGGTAAGTAGGCTAATGCCACATTATCTGTTTGTCCAATAAAAGCTCCCTGTGGTTTTAACTCAAACCAACTGTAAATCTGCTCATTCTCCCATTGCAAATACTCTGATATAACGTCTTCTTGACTAATAGATAATACAATATCTATTGCCTCTTTTTCTAAAGCATCACTTTTTATTTCCAAACTATCTACACTTCCAGTAACACTACTTTCATCGGTAGGTGATCCATTTAAGAAAGATGAAATTTGACTACCTGTAAAAGGTGGTTGTCTCACTATAAAATTATAGAAATCACCATAAGTGTCTCCAAAAAATTCTACATATGGAGATTGGCATACCTTTTGAAATTGATTTATTAGGCTTCCATCTGGTTGACTAACTGATGCGTCAACTACTCTACGATCCTCTACATTTGCATCTATAAGTAATTTAATAACCTGCCAAACACCAGTATGATATTCATCTGTAAAATCATCAGCCCCCTCATTATCTAATCTATAAACTTTCGTTCTTCTTTTGCCATAAGAGCTAAATAAATCAACATCTTGATCAACTACACCTATATTGCCTACTTGATTGATGATGAATTGTAACGTATTTCTTATAGTGCGATATGAGTGTGAAAATAGATTTTCATATTTACCTGTCGCAAATACACGTTTCAATAACTTATCATCATTTTGCTCATTCATGAATGTATTTTCACTACCTTCTATGAATAATAAAGGATGGAAGTAACTTCCGTCATCTATCAACAACTTCATGAAATCACGACCAGTTATGTTTATAGTCGTATCATTATTTGTATAATTTGTCGAACGTAAATTATCATCAATGAGTCCCATCATATCGTAAAACTGCTCTGATAATACAGATTTACTTAAAACGAAATCTTCTAATCTTTCATCTCTTTCGATCTCTAATTCTTCAAATTTTATAAATACTATATCATTCATTTGTAATACTTTATGAAAATAGAATTCACTATTTTCACCTGTAACTCCCGCTGATATATTGCTGTCACTATAAATTTGATCTTGAAATTGATATAAATCTTCATCTTCTATGCTGACAACTGGTGGCAATTGTAGACTAAAGCTACCGCCTTGCATTGTCATAGATGTACTGCAATTTGAAACGTATTTAGATACATTTAACACCTTATCTAAGGATCCTACATAAATCCATACAGAAATGTGTGGATGTATTGTAGTTAAAGTATTGCTTTTATCCCATTTATATCTAGTCTTTGCTACATATTTAGGATCTTTTAATAATTGCAACAATGATTCCCCATAAAATGCCCTAAAATTTGATTGTGTTAAAAATTGGTTCTTCCCACTTATAGAAACAATCTCTTTATTCGCAAGTGTTTTTGGCACCAATAGAGTGGTGTTCAATTTTAATAAATCAAGAGTATTATTTTCTGGATTATCTTCTTGCTCTTGAAACGTATACTTACTGTACATTCTAGTATAATTACTAATGCCTGTTCCGCCGTCGTAATCTAGAAACTCAGTCTTATCAATCCCATACATGAGGCTATTATCGTCTGCTAAAAGATCATCCAGACTATCGATATCTGGATTAACATGCGTATATTCTATATAATTTCTTGCCATAATCTAATTTTAACGTCCAGGGCCATATCCTACACTTCTTGATCCAGCTAACATTCCCATCACTCTCTCAAGTCTACTTTCACTTGCTAATAAAGCATCTACTGATTCTTTTCGGTCTTTTTCTGCAGTTGCAACAGTCTCTGAAAATTCTCCAATTGCTTCTCCAACTTTTTTTACAGTTTCTTTCACCCCATTAAGAGTGTCTGTAAAAGCTCTCACTGCAGCTTCCCCACCAGTTTCAAATACTCTCATTTTCCCAGCAGAAGCTTCGTCTAATTCACCAGTACCGTAGCCAGTTTTACCTCTTTGTTTGAGATTTTTTATACCTATTTGCTTAGCTACATCTCCTGTATTAAATCCTTCTTTCCCGAATCCTTCTGCTATTTTAAGAGCTTGAGTAGCCCCTAAACCAAAGAAACCTTTTATGTTTTGAGCAAACATTCCTTTGCCGCCACCCATTCCTTGTAATTGTGACAGCACTCCTTCAACACTTTCTGCAGTAGGCGCTTCCATCATAGATTGTAATTCTATGAAACTTTTACCAGGAGCCATTCTACTTAATACGCTATATTGTAATGCTTCCGCTTGTGGAGTCGCAGGATTTCGCATCCCTTGCATCATACTAGGCATTAACCCAGCTAATACATCTGGATTTCTGAATGTTTCATCCAAACTCATAATACCCGCAACAAGATTTGTAGCAATCTCGTCATTAGTTTCACCAGTTAAGCGAACTTGTTCTGTTTGTAATGATACTAATAATGGAAGATATTCGCCTAATAAAGACATATCTTGACCTTGAATTCCTCCAACAGCTTGCATTCCCCGAACTAATCTTTGGGTTCCAGCCATTGCTCCACCACCACCAGCACGAGTTAAACGTTCTTGTTGTAAGAACATACCTTGATCAACCCCAGTCCCCTTTTCTAAGTACATGAGATCACGTGCAGCCTGTAATGAATCAGTAGTCGTACCGCGAGCAAGAGATGCTGCACGTCTTCTACCTAAGAATCCAGCTTTGGTTTCACCATAGCCTCTCAGCATACGGTTCCCCATAGTCTCCTGACCTCGTCCAGTCAATTGACTCATTCCAGCCATTCCTCTTTCGTAGTCAGTTGCTGCTTCTAATCCTTGTTGAGCTACGGCACTTAAACCTTGCCCAACCATCGGTATTACAGCTAAACCTGCAGCTAAAGCGAAGAATTGATTCTTACTTCCAGCTACTCCTCCTAAAACTCCAGAACCCTTTTCTAATACTTTACCGTATCTGAATTTTTCTTTCTCTGACGTTTCATCAGTCTTAACATCCCCGATTTTTTGTCTTTGAACAGTCTCTTTAAGAACTTGAAATTCGTCGCCTCCTGGACTTAATTCACTAACTGTTTTACTAGATTTGATCTGCTGCTCAACGCCTTTACGATCTTCAATTATCTCTCTATTAGCTGTTTGCTTAATAGTTTCAATTAATTCACGTAATAGAGCTGTTTGCGCTTGATCTCCCTTAGATTCAGCTTGAATTGTGGAAACTCTTTGTTTATAGGCTGTCTCTGATACCCCACCTTTTGTTCTGGAAATATCTAATTCAGCTATTCTACTCTGCTTATCTGCTTTACCTCTACGCTCAATTGCTCGTATTTGTTCCTCAATATAAGATAGAGCTTCTTTCCCTGATGTAGTATATGAACGTGCATCGCGAATTAAGCCCCTACCTAATTCCTCAGATTCTCTTTTCATTTTAGTTATGAAGGGAGTCACATCGTCTTGAGGGGTAAATCTTACTTTCTTTTCAGTCATACTTTACATTAACGGAGTACTAAACCAATCGTCTGCTTCTTTTTTGGAAATCACCTTATTGTTCCACCAATTTCCACTCATTGGTTGATAAGTTGATTCTATAGGACCTTTATCCTTTTTCTTTTGTTCTGCGTAGAACTCTTCAAACAACTGATCTTCATAATATTCGAAGTATTGATTAAAAAAGGTAGATTCCCGATGTTCTCCTGATAGATAAGGAATTTTATATTTCTTTCTCCACCATTTGTCTAAAGGAAATCTATTGTTCCACTCTATTATAGAAGACCGTATATTATTTTTTGTCATCTTCCGTTACTTCAGCTTCCTCAATAGTGAAAGGTGAATTAAACTCTTTCAGCCATTCAATGTACCAAGGTAAGAATTCTGTTACGTAGATGGTCAACAACTCTTTTGAATCTATCATGTTAAGCGTACTGAAATCTTTCGTTTTAACACGTTCTTCGATCTCAGGCTTTAAAGTCCTAAAAGTTGCAATCATATCAATTAGATTCGCAGCATTTTGAGAATTTAGTAACAATGATGTAGCAATTTTAGCGTAGCTACCTGCTGCTAATCTTTGCTTTTCTGCTTCAATTGTTAAGAAATTGTTAACAGTAATATCTGCAATATCAAAGGTGAATGAGTCACCTTTGATTTTAATTATCTTTGTTCTTTTCAAATCTTTCATATGTTAATTATTGTGTAAAAATAATCGGTTCTAAGAATCGACCAGTTTGACTATGTGATGAGACTTGCCCTTCACTAATATTAAACGAAACACTATCTAAAAAGCATTTACGTAATACAGCAATTGCGGCTTCTCCTGTTTCTGTCACTAAACCTGTCGTATCGTCTATAGTTGTAGGAGTTTTCCTATAAATATAGATGTCTACTCCACTTTCGTTTAGAAGAATTGTATTCTTAAATTGCTCAGGACTAACCACTTCTCTATTGAGAAGTTTTCTAATTCCTGAACTATTGAGATCAACTAAAAACGAATCCACAGAGAAAGTTCCAGCATGAGACAATATCGGCACTTCTTGAGCTTCTAACTCACCTAAAACACGGATTTCACCCCTTGCATAAGTTTCTGTAGCTCTGATGTCTCTAATTTTTCCTATCGTTAGACCATTTACTTTTATTAAAGCAATAGGGCCCGTTACAGTTGTTTCTGCCATTTTCTATACTAGATTTATTCTACCATGTAACCTGTCAAGAAGAACTTGTTTACAGGACCATTTGGCTTGAATTCGTATGTAACAAATTTTGCATCTTGAACAGTGTCGACAGAAATATTTCTATATTCAATTATCAAGTTGTCTAAAGTTGGCTTAGCTGTTCTAGCAGCTAATTGCCCAGCAGTCCAATCAACTATTGATTGATCAGATAGGGTGTTAAGATTTGCTCCATTTTCATTTCCAAATAAATCTTCTCTTGCATTAATAGTAAGCTCAAGATTTAATTGTGCAGCAATACGTCGTACAGAAATCTCAAAAGTAGACCCATCTTCATTTACAAGATTAAGATTGCTCTGCAATGTATTTACAGCTTGTAAAATTGTATATCCTGGGTTTAGTAATTGAGTATCATAATGTACCATCAATACACCAGCTTTCAATCCAGTTTTCTTTTCTGCATTGGTTAGTTGATGTTGTACTCCCGATAAAGGTACCGTTTTATATGTTCCTGGAATTTGAGGAGCTAAACCAGCGATTCTACCTAGAACCATGGTTGTTGTATATAATGCATCCCATTCCCTTATCTTATTTGTCGTAATACTAGAATCAATTTTAACTCCTCCATGTACAACTACGACTCTATCAGAATCAAAGTGTTGTGCAGCAGCAATAGATTCACTTGTGAACTTAGTGCTATCAACGCCTCCACCAATGAAAATTATCTTCTCAAAAGAAGTATCTGGGTCTATTACGTGTGATAACAGTAAATCATTATTAGTAGCTTGTGCAGTAGATCCGTAAGCATCACTTAATAAAAAGCTATATCTTAAAGTAGCAACATCTTCTAAAACTCTTGAAAAGTCTGTTGTTCCAAAATCTTCTGTTCCTCCAGTCGCATCTGTATAAGTTGCATAAGTTGCTAAATCATCGTCGTCGATCGAACCATCCCCTGCTACTGCTTCAGATAGAATATTGAAATATTCTTGAAAAGTAGCATCGTTTTCTAAAATTACAACTAAATCATCAAAATTATCAAATTCCTCTGTGGTTAGAACAATTTCTACTCTAGAATCAGCTTCTGCAATGTCACCATAAGGATAACCATCAGTTGCTGCTCCCGTATAAGTTCCTCTATAGAACTCTAACTTATATTTAGTAATATCAACCGTTCCAGCTATCATCTTGAATGCATAGCCTTTCCTTAATTCACCACCAGTATCATATGCTGAGTTCCCAATGAGTCCTTCATCGCGACATTGGATTACTAAAGCCCCACCATTTGCTCCACCACCTTCTGGAGTATAATCCATTTCTGCTGGTGCAGTTGTAGCTGCTCGTACATAATAAACTGTACTAGCGCCATTGATGCCTGGTTTTGGTTGTGGTTCAAACAAAGGCTTAGCTAGTGTATACCAGTATCCACCTTTAGTTAATGTTCTAAAATCTTTTATATTGTCAATTGGATAGACTGCATCCATCCCTTCTGCTAAGGCGCCATTTATACCTGCTCCACCACCATAATTAGCTCCAGAGCCTGTGTCTATAATCAAAACATTCCCGTACGATAATGTGATTGGAGGGTTCTTTATTCCTGACTTAACGACAGAATAAACTCCTGGAAGTATAATTTTTCTACCTTCGAAATTATTTTCAGTAGCCATGTAATTTTTCGTATCATAATATCTTTACCGAATTTCGTTTTACAAGTCCTTAAATTTACGAATTTTTCAAGGACTTACCAAATTATTCTACTAATTTGTTAATATTATCTATTTCTTTCCATTCTTTAATGTACTTTGTACTCTGTCCCCAAGTCCGCTCTAAGGTCTTGATTAAGAATTCATCCTTTACATTATGCTTATAAAGAAATTGACGTATATTTAGTTTTTTAACCGTTTTTTTCGTGTTTTTCACTTCTTTAGTCATTATACATCTCTCCTGTAAAAGTAATTGAATTTACCACGCTTATTTCGTCAAAATTCGGAACATTAAGTTCATAGAATGTATCTAAAACTAAAATTCGCGCGTATGCACTAGGAGCTATCTGATCATTTGCCTTTAGATCCATTGCATATATCTTCGGATTTCTAAATCCATTGTATTCTAAACTCATAAAATTAACAATAAGAGCTGATTTCAATATCTGTGTAATTAAAATTACTTCAAAAGAATTACTCCCTGTTATAACTAAATTGAATTTAGTATTATAGGTTCTCGTCAAAAATTCAGTCATTGACGTTGCCGTCTGAGGATCCCCTGTAGCAAGGTTATCTACATAACCTCTATCCATTCCAATACCATCTGAAAAAGGTATCTCTCCTGGGACTGTAACGTGAATAGTTGGTATACTCGCTCTTTTATGATCGTAAAGTAAGCGCGTATCAATTATTCTAGGGTCATCGTCGTCTCTGACAAATATCTTTACAGCTTCGTCCAAGAATACGTAATTACCAGTTTCTAAGCCTTCTAACGCTTTATATAAGAACGTTGTAGTCTTATCAACAGCATCGTCGTAATTAGTCCTAATTAGGTCTAACATGACGTCAATAAATGCTTTCAATGTTACTTCTGGTATCTTCATTATATTAAACTATCTATGTATTTTCTTACTATTTTATCTACCGTTGCAGGTATGTCCATTTTACCTAATGCTGATTCTGCAAAATTACGTGCATCTATTCCTGTATGGATCCAACTATCTGGATCGCTATTCTCGCTAACTCTACGGAAATTCATATATGTTGTTCCTTTTGCGGTTTGAGATTGTTTCTTCTGAATACCTTCATAAATACTATGTTTTTGTTGATAATCTTTAAAAACTTTACTCTCTGTAATTGCACCTTTCCGCACTTTAGGAATTTGAAATTCTTTTGGAACGTCCTTTTTAGCTAGCTGTTCACGCGGTTGTAATCCCTTAGCTTTTTCATAAACTTCAGATGGCATCTTAGATGTAAATACTGTACTCTCTCCAAGAGCTCCAGGTGTTGCAAATCTAAATGGAATAGTGAGATACCATTCCCCATCTTTATTGTATTTAACTTTATTACTATTTTTGAATCCTGTCTTCATATCAAAAGCACTCACTCCGCTTTCAATTGAATTAGGTAACCAACCTCTAAGCCCTACTTCATATGCATCAGATCCTACTCTTTCAACATAGATAGAATTCATGTATTCATCTCTAGCTGACCCCAATGCACCAGCTTCTTTCTCCCAATACATCGAAAATTCTGTTGCAACTTCACTAACTACGTTGTTAGTAAATGTTCTAATATCGTCTTCAGGTATGGCAAAAGTTTCAGCAAATTGGCTTATATCGATCGCTATTGGTATCATGCTGTCTGATATGTATTATCAAAAATATTATCGCCTACAAAATTCGGCGCATCCACTACATAATGAGCTAATCTAGCTACTGCATGTACTGGGAGTTGCATAAGTTCATCCTGTCCATCTTCATTCTTCATATAACTATTCCTAATTATATGCGGGATGTCAATCACGTGATATTGCAATTTATGGTTATATCTTACACTCACCGTTGTATTTGGAGCGGGAGTTAAAGTAAATAAAATTTTATTCCCCTCAAATGTATAATCGACATCTTCTTCTAATAATGTAAGAGCGTTGGTTGCACCAGCAAATAAAAAGATCTCTTTTATGTTCAATATAGGATAAATGGTATAAGTAAAATAATTTGCCCCAAATTCTCTAGGATATAGAACCTCTGATTCTAAAACTTCTGAATCTTGAATAGTCACTCTATCCATATTAGCTAAGACTCCTCTTCGTAAAGATGAAATTGAAACAGTCCCTAACTTTTCAGCACTCCACTCTTTAAACTTGGTTTCAGTGTTGAGACCAACTAAAATCATTCTATCTTCTGTGGTATTAATAAATACCCAACCAGTTCCTAAACAATTCTCGCAAGTACTTAAATAGTCGTTATCATCTGTTTTACAAGGACATTGGACAGCTTCTTCAACGTAGACATCTAAACCCTTATTCCACACGGCAGCACTAAATTCTGTATTATCAAATACAGGATTAGATTTCGCTATCAATGTAGGCGGTGTTTGAGATCTTACTACTTTTGCCATTTATTAGTCCTCTTTTTCTTCTTCTTTTTTCTCTTTTTTCTTCTCGTCCTTTTGCTCTTTTCCTTCTTCTTTTTCTTCTACTTTTTCTTCACCGTTGTAAGAGACCCCAACGATTCCTTTCTCACGATTCATAGGAGTATCTGCATAATCCCCTTTTTTGTAATTAGCCTTAATAAGACCTTCAAGTTCCCCTGAATTTAAAGTAACATTTAAACTCTTTTGAATATTATGAAGAAGTAATTCTTTTTCCCAATTATCCATATTTATTTTATTTAAAAATCAATTAACAATTATAAAGCTGCAAAATTTAAACTTTTGTAATAGAGCTTTCTTGCTTTGAAATGCGACTCTACTTCTTTGGCATACATTCTAATTCTTGCAGAAAACGCACTATTTTCAGCACTTTGTGTTGTTTGGATAGATTGAGATAGCCCATCTATGCCCAGAGATTGTGAAGCTATACCAGCTCCAAGTACTATATCTCCATAAATGTTAAGAACGCTAATAGCCGCTAATTTAGCAATATTCATGAGTAAATCATAAGGATATTCATCAAATCCTGTTTCATATTGAATATTCCAATAATTAGGTACATGCATCCTTGATCTTAGCCCTATTTCTGTTAAAACTCCTGTAAAAAAGAGTTCACCACCAGATTGTATAGTGCCTGCAGCTGAACTAACGGGAACAATGTTTATCTTACGTTCATAAATACCTCTATTATTCTTAGCACTGAATAACCAGGCCTCGGGATAAGTTACTTGTTCAACTTGTCCTATCAATCCTAATAAAGTTAACGGTCTAGTTACAGGATACATCACCTTAATAATAGGGAATCCATGTAGATAGTCGTCGCGATAATAATCTTGACTTTCGTTTCTCAACTGTCTAAATAATTTGATACCTAAAAATTCTTCTACTTCTTGCTGTGCAGCATAGATAAAAGTTTCAATAGAATCAGCACTTAGATCAGATCCATCAGTACTTTTAATATTTATCCCGTAAAAAAGCAGGGCAAATAACTCATCTGCTGAGAGTAAGAGCCCTGTATTCTTTTTATATGGACAACTGTAGATTACAGAAGGCATATGTTAGTCTTTAGTATTTTCAATCAAATATTCGATTAAGTCTGCTTTATTTAGATTGCCCCATTCACTTCTTGGTTTTTCTAAACCTGCAGCCATTTCTTGTAAGTCTGCTTTTACTTCAGATTCTAAAGATGTGCGAAGTTCAGCGTTTGGATCTATAGAAATTTCTTCCTTAGGTTCCTCTTTTTCTTCAATTTCTTCTTTAGGAGCGTTTGCGTTACCTTTTAAAGCATCGTTCTCGTCTTTTAAAGTATTGTATGAATTCTTCCAATCGTCTAATGTACTGGTAAGTGTGACTACTTTTTGTTTTAACATCGCAATCGCTTGCTCTTTTTTAACTAATTTATTAGTTAATTCGTTAATTTGTTCGTCATTCTCTTGAGGAGGGGTTTCAATTTTCGGTACTTCTGGTTTCGGCACTTGACCTTCTTTATAAATAAATTCAGGGTAATGCTTTAACAATGTTTTACCTATTTTCTCATCTACTTCTGCAATACCATTCTTATCATACTGGATTTTAATACCATCTAAATAAAGTACTGGTAAGCCGTAGTTATTCTTTAATGAAGTTTCAATTCTCATCATATTCTTATCAAATTTAATTTTAAAATAAAGATAAAAAGCCCCCTATAAGGGAGCTTCTTATTTTTTAATATATATTATGCGAAAGTTCGCCCGATATTCATAATTCTAGCCATTTTCTTTGGTGCATATAGCACTGGAGTTAAATAGCATAAGATCATAAATCTTCTCGCAGGAGCTGTAGTCGCAAGGTCCATTCTCATTAATGGAGCTAATTGCTTCAACGACCATAATAATTCACTATTATCATAGAGAATTGCGTCATGTGTATTAGGTAGAACACGGTTTCTATCTCTAGCTAAACCAGCAGAAGCAGCTCCATCATAACCAGCGGTTAATTGAGCAGTACTAATAGTTAAAATAGGATAAAATTCAGCTGATGTATAGTCAGCTTCGTTAGCCTCTGTTCTGTAAATTACGAATGATTCTGCAGCATAAGCATTATCTGTAATTGTCCAGTCAAGATCAATTGATTGAGTTGAAGCAACTGTTACAGCACTTGTTCCCATCATTGTCATTGCACTCATTCCATATCTATTCTTAGATCTAACAGCGTAGAAATAAGATCCAGCAAATTCAGTTCCGAATTTGTTGTTTGTGTCAGTTTCCGCAGTAAGAGGACTACCATCAGGAGTAATCTCATTAGGAGACTTGGTAGATGTTGCACCAGCATTATATGCTACTGAATCTCTTCTATCGAAATAGATGTCATCAGTGATGTTAATCATACCAAATTGAGTAGCAATAGTATTAACTTTTTGACCCATTGTAGCTCCAGAAGTCGCTTCAAGAGGGTTGTTAACTAATACACGCTTACTTTCGTGGAATTGCTTCACATAATCGTTAAATACGATAGGAGCAGAAAGGATGCCTGATACACTACCAAAACCATCATTTACAATTGCATGAGAAGCGTCTTCAACGTGCTCATCCAATAATCCACTACCTCTTGCATCGATTACTGCTGAAGAGTTCGCATATGCGTCTAATGACCCAGAACCCTCTGTAATTCCATCAAAATGTTGTTTGAAGAAACCATCAAATTCATTTGCTACCATGTCACTGTTAGCAGTTGATAAATTTTGGTTAACTCCACGTAATAAGTACATAGTCTTATTTTGTACTTCTTTAGCGAATAAGTCGCCAACTGTAGTTTTCACTAACATAGCTGGGTGAGTTACTTCACCTGCGATACCAGTATACTTAACTAATACTGACTTACGTCTGTATTCAGAATCAGTAAATTGTGGTAGTTCACCTTCTCCATTGAAGATACCAGCAGCTCCACCATAATCAACTAATTGATTGTATTCTTCTACTGTGTTGTATGCCTTCATTTTAGGCAACATCTTGTAGAACTTAATATGTTCGTCTCTATTTGTAAGAACCTTTAAAGTAGGCTCTAGAGATTCAACCTTTAAAGAAGCACCCGAGGTGATTACACCATCAAGGTCTCTACCAGTTAATGAACCAGCAGTAGTCGCTTTAATCAGCTCTTGGATCATTTGTTGATTGCCAAAACCTGCTCCAAGGTCGTTTCCGTTTACATTATATAATTCTTCCATTTACTTTCTAAAAAAATCTTTTTCTTTACCAAATGTAATTGTGACCGAATGTTGCGAAAGTTTAAGCTACAACTTCAAAACCCTCTGACTTTTGTAGATCAAAAGCTACACTTTTACTTATAGCTCCGTCAGGATTTGAATTGAAACTAATTAGAGTTTGTTCATAAGTCTCTTTCTTATATTGATCGGTTGTTTTGTCGATCATGCTTTCTAATCCTTTAAGGATTGTTTCTTTGTCAGTGATGTGAACCTTACGACTTCCGTCTTCAGCTTCTACTCCACCTTTTTCAATAAAAGTATGATGTGTATGAGATTTCATACCTACTGGAGTACTAGCAATTTTCTCAACTGTTTGAGTAATAGTTGCTAATCCCTCTGTAATACTATTTATTGATTTTGTTAGATCGTCAATCTTAGTAGAAGAACCTTGTAATCCAGCGATCTCTTCTTTAAGACCCTTGATTAATTCTTCTTGTTCAGTAATTGACTTTTGTAGATCGTTATCTTCTGCTTTTACGATTGGCTTTTCAACCTTAGGCTCTTCTTTTTTCACAGGTTCTCCTGCTCCTAAACCTTTCTTGATCTCATTAAGCTCTTTAACTTGCGCAAGAATAGATTTCTGTAGTTCTGCAGCTTTTTCTTCTGCTTCTTTCTTCACCTTTTCTGCTTCTGCTTTTTCAATCGCTTCTTTGTCGTCAACCTCAACGGTTTCTGCCTTCTGTAAAATTCCAGAAATTTCAAGTTCGCTAAGTCCTAATCCTTTGAAAAGGTCCTGTAGATCCTTAGTTTCCTCATTAGTGATTGTATTTTGTTCCATTAAAATTCATATTCCAAAATGTCTACCGAATATATGTTTTAGAGTAGTTATTCAAAATTGACTTAAATATCCCCCTAATTATTCGAATTCAAAAAGTTTTTTTATATTTTTTTGAATTTTTTTCAAAATTTCTTGGTCAAGCCCAATATTTTTTTGAAATTTTGCCAGCGTTTTCATGTTCTTGAAGAACGTTGCTTGCTGCAAATTATGTGTCTTTTTCTCTACACTTTCAGGAATTAATGGGCGGCTTGAACCTACACCCATAGACTTGTCAACTTTTATATTAAATTCTTTATCAATTGTAATTCTAACCCCACTAGGTTGAGTTACGTCTAATAAAAAAGTTGAGCCTCCATCAGCTGCATCATTTTCGTATTCTATGTAATCTTGCTCTTGCTCTCCTTTAACGATATCAGCCCAAGTATTTGCATTCTTAGGTGAAAATGTTAAAGCACAATGAGTAATAAGCGCTTTTATAATTCTTTTTTCATTCATTGGATCGCGCTGCAATGCTTTCCCTTCAATTGACCAACCTACTTTGCGTTTTGATCCAGACTCAGCCATTACATGCATAGTATCCCAAAGATCACGAGCCTTTTCAGATTTCTCCCATAACCATCCTTTAATAAAGAATTTGTTATTTTTAACTACTGCTGCAGTAGGTTCTCCTATGTAGTAAGACGCAGATTTTTTCCCAAGATGTTCATAATTTAGGAGACCACTTTTCAAAAAGCGATCTAATACATACCCACTTGGTTCTAAAGTCTCGCCATCAGTATCTTGATCTGTAGACGATGCTTGTCCTTGAACATACATATTCTTGTACCATTCTTCTGAGCCTTTTGTAATATCTTTCTTTGCTTTTTCAAATTCTGCTTCTACAAAGAAATTAAATTTTTCGTTATTTTCCAACATAGTTTTACTTAAAAGGATTGTGTTCACTTACAAATTTCTTCGCCTTAGTTTCATCGCCAAAATAACCCGTCATATAATGGAATAAACTTGTTTTATCTGCAATTCCATTTACTTTCGCAACCCTAACCAAAGCATTAACGTCTTCTTCTTCGAGTTGATCTATCTCTTTTGTAAATAGTTTCTTCTTTATTGTATAATCGTAATCCTCTTGAGGATCAGGTGGGAATACTCCGCTTTTGATATTACTAATCACTCGATCGTATTCGTCTTTTATATCTTTAACAGGTTTCCCAAAACGTTGCGCTTCAGGATCCTTTGCTTCTTCACTATAAAGATCTGCATATTCTTGCGCCTCTTTAGATGCTCCTTCAGGATCTGTCTTCCCTAATTTAGAAAGTCTTCTAGCTTCTGATAGAGTGTATACTTCTTTAGATGTATCATCAGCTTCTTTCTTTTCTTCTTCTTGTGGCTTTTCCTCTTTGTCTCTACGTGCTATCTCTGTATGAGCTGCAGTTCTAGTTTCAGAATCTTTTGCTTCTTTTGATGCAGTTTCAAGTGCGCTTCCACTAGCTTCTTTTGCTGATTCTCCTAGATCTTGCGGTTTCTTTTCGCTAAAAGTCTTATTATGCTCTTTAGCAGCAGTTAAAAACTCCTTAGCTTTCTCTTTTGATTTTTCATCTCCATCTCCATCTAGAACTTTTCTTGCTCTTGTAACTTGCTCTTGAAACGCCTCTTTATTTGTAGAGAAATTGTGTTCTTTATTCGTTCCCTTCCCTTTCGTAGGCTCCTCTTTTTTGGCTGACCCATATGTTTGTCCTACTCGATTCAATTTACGATTTTGTGGAGTATTAGCGTATTTCCCACTTCTAGCTTTTTCAATTAACACTTCTTTAATTGAACCATCGGCTTGTGCAAAATGGGCTATCTCAGTTTCTACTGCCTTCTCCACTTCTTCGTCTTCGTCTTCAGACTTACTTACTCCAGATTCACTTAATGCAATTGCAATCGCCATCTTACGATCAGTAACTGTTTTACCAGTAGACCCATGTTTTAGAGTACCATCTTTAAATTCTCCCATCACTTTCTCCATCTTAGATTGTACTTGTGGGGAATATTTCGCTTTTTCAATTACTAGAGATATAGTCTTCTCAAGAATTTCTTTACTCACAATCTGTCCACTTAAAAACGCTTTAGTTAGCTTGACAACATCCTTCTTCCAAGGTTTGTAAATCTTCTCAAGATTCTCTTTCATATCAAAGACCATCTCATAATCTTTCAATTCACTAATGTAAATCCACTTATAATCATGTGTCTCTTTGTTGTCTAAAGTAATCACAGCTTCATTTTCATCTTCAACACGTGTTTCGTGATACTCAATATGGATATCTTTGTTGATAAACTCTCCTACTTTTTCACACTTAGTTACTTTTATCCCTGATTCTTCGAGTAGCTCTCTTTGAGCAGCTTCGTCAAACGTTTCACCTGGATCAACATGTCCGCCTGGAATTACCCATTTCCCTCCGTTATTATCATCTTTCGCTCGTTGTAAGATAAGAAACTTCGATTCATTATTAAAGATGATCATATCGGCGTATTTTACCTTATTTTTAGTAACTGCTTTTATAATCTTATCATATATCTCTAAAGAGATTTCACCATTATCGAATTTCTCATGCGCTTTATGTAGCTTGACAGCTTTAGATAGTTCTTCATTTTTCAGAAGTTTTTCTCTTTTATTTTTCAATTTATCATACGATCCCTTAGCTTTTACTAACTCTTTCTTGTATTCTGCAAAGAAAGTATCGTACTTATCTTGAATTTTATTTACAACAAATTCATCTGTCTCTCCTTTACATAAATTCAAAGTGCGTGTATGCTCTGCATACGAAAGAGCAAGTTGGTCTCTATTTGATTTTTCAATAGCTTCTTGTTCTTCAAGAGCCAAATATTCTTGTAGACGCTCCTCTAAAGAAAGCAGACCTACCATTTTTCTTAAACCTTTAAACATATTTATTATCTTATTGATCAATTATAACATTTTTTTCTTACTAAAAACCTAGTTTGGTTGCAATAGTAGTAGAAAGTTTATATTTTTTCTTATCTTCTAAATTGTCTACTACTGTATTCAACTTAGCAGTATCAATGCATGTATCAACATATTTCCTAACTAACTGGTTATATTTTGCCATTGCAGCAATTTTTTGCTTCTCCTCTTCTGTTAAAGGCATGTTAGGATCTTCTCTATATACTTGAGAATGATCATATTTATTAGGAATATAAGGGAGAACTTTAATATAATCTCGAACAGAATAATCGTCTTTAATTGAAACCGTCGGATCTGCCCCTGCTTTTTTCTTTAGAATTTCAAGAGTTTGCGATAGATCGTATTTAGACGTCATAAGTCTATCTAAATCTTGCTTAATTTTTGATTTAATTTCACTACCTAATTTATGAATTTCCATACCACTATAACCCAATTCTTCGGCTATCCCCTTTGTTAATTCTACTTGATTCATGAATTGATAACAAATGCTGCGGATTCTTTCAGCTTGGTGCTCTCTAATACTTTTTTCAAATGTGGCCATGATTAATTGTTTGGTTTTACAATGCTACCTCTTACTACAACGCGGTCAAAATCTGGGTTCAATGAATTTAATTCCCAGAATATTGCAGATTGATTATCAGCTATTTCATCAAATTTCTCTAGATACGTCTTATCATTTTTACGCATTTCGTCTTCAAAGTCACTTTGCTCTCCAGCAAGCTCCTTTAAATCTTGTCTAAATTCCGCATTTTGCTTTTCTTCACTCTTGATAAAGTCAATCACTGTTTGCTCAATCCGACTTACCTTATTCCCATTTATAAAAATGAAACCTATGAACAACCCTATAATTGTAAGCAATAGTCCATATGTAATATTCATTTTTTTACCAACTGCTATAGTGGCAGACATTTCAGCCTGATCTCTAGCTATCTTTTGTACTTCTTCTATTTGGTGTTCACTCATTATTCGTTGTATCACTTTTTGTTATTTCTATTAATCTCTCGTAAGTCCACCTACTATAATCGTGTGCTTCATCAATTTTCTTGCCATATCTAGCAACCAATATCGCCAGAGCAGTCCCCATTATTATTGTTGTAATGAGTACATTTATTAAGTGAGCTTGTATTGGGTTTCTTCGTGTCCATTTAGCGACCATTCTTATTTATTAGCTTAACTATCCATAAAATTGCAACAATTAAGGAAGTTATCGAGACTAACCAAATATCTATATTTACTCCTCTTAAAAATTCCTGGCATTTAGGAATGTATGATAGTGAAAAATATGCTATTTTTAAACCAAAATAAGAGGTTGCCCAATAAATTTTCTTAGGGAGTATGCAAGCCTTAGCAAGATAGAGTATCAAAACAATTATGATAAAATTCATAGGTATGTGATGTATTGGATACAGTAGACCTTTTTCAATATTAAGAATCTCCATCTCTACACAAAACATAAGCGCATGATATATCCACAGTGTTACTATGGATATAATCAATGCTATATTAAATCTTTTTACCATAATTGTTTTGTCCTATGTTTTTATTCCTCTTTTTTATCACCTTGTCCGATAGGAGGAGGACTAATAATATCGTCATCTCCTTTAGCCATAGTTAGACTGATATTGTCCTTTCTAACAATATCTAATATAGCTTGTCCATCTGGGAATGAAACCCCTTTTATTGTCTTTAAAAAATCAAATAGATTTTTCAAATTTTCAACTGGAATTGCTATATGAGTAATAGGCTTTTGCTTGTCTTCTGTTTTTTCAATTTTTTGATCTTCTTTCATCTTGTTTCTAATTTATTGTTTACTTATTTATTTATATAGCATATTTTCTATGCTATTTCTTTATTTATTAATTATTCTATTACAATGAAAAATCAGTAATAGTAATTGTTGATCCTGTTGTTGTTGCTTTTACTTCCAACCTGAACTCATCCCCAGGATTAAGGAAAGCAGAACAGTTTAATGAAGCTGCCCCCGTAACAGTTGAAATACTTCTCTTAATCGTATGAGGATCAAAAGTAGGTGTTCCAGTTGTTTTAAACATTCTAAATTGATGTTCTACAGCACCACCAGCTTTAAGCATTGAAATAGATGGTGTAAATTTTATAGTAAGTGGATCAAGTCCTTCATATCGTATTAAACCAGTTACATCATCAAGTAATGCGAAGTTCTGATTTGTATTACCAGTTATAAGAGCACTTCCAGTAGTACCAAACGCAACAGCTCCCCAACCTGTAGTTGTGGTTGTTGTTGTTGCATTATCCGCAACATTAAACGATGGTGCTGGATTACTGTCTTGCTGTGCACCATTATTGAAGCTAGTCACATATTTGCTTGAATGATCTAACGAACCATCATTCCACGTTCCACTTGTTTCTGCTGTATGCCAAGGTGTATTAACTTGGAAGGCATTAGTCTGAACAGCGTATATGACGCTACCGTGGTTATATTCCATGGTATTAGTTATCAACACTGCGTCACCATTAGATAAACCATGAGTTGCAGATACTATAGTTACCGAATCAGAATCAAAAGCCCCAGTTCCTTCATCGCTTCCCCAGTCAACTCCTGTTTTGAAATATGTGGTACCGTCTGTTTCGGTGATAGTAAATGTTCCATTATAATCTGGATTGGTTGTGTAACCTGTGATAACAACTTTTTGTCCTACATAAACAGTAGATCCAGTAAATTCAAAATCGGCAATACCTCCGTCGCTTGTAACATTATCAATTCCCTGAGCCGTTATCGTTGCATCAGAAAAAAGAGTAATTGCCCCTGTATCTCCTGTTGTAAAGAATGATTGTCCATCAGCTAAAGTTACACCTAAACAAGTCACTGGAGCTTCAGTGATAGGAGAAATATATAAGAAATCAGAAGTAGCACTAGCCATCGTAACTTCAGTGGCTTCTATTACGCCAGCTTTACCCATTCCAATAACACTTAGCATTGGTCCTACTGCATCAGATGAATCATAAAAGAATGAAATATCAATATGAATATTACCAGGATCTACTAAAGTTAATCCAGTTTTAAAACCTTGGAATAAGGATCTTGTAGAGATAAATCGAGCACCCAATAATGGATCAGTTACAGACGGAGCTACGATTGTTCCTAATGAACAATTATCACCTGTAGTCATTAGGGTAGAATAATCCATTCCCCAACCACCAGAAGTTATGTCAAACATCGTTGAATTATCAGATGTTATTTTCCAAGTCATACCATTACCTACACAACGTATAGTACCTTCTCCATAAATCCAAGGGTCTGTACCTGAGTAAGTCTGTGAGGTTACAAATACATCTGTTCCTTCAAATAGAGCATAAGCATCGTTTTCAAGTTTCAATCGTGTAGTTCCCCAATCAATTTCCTGCATAAATCTATACAGTTTATACTCTGGTATTACATCTCCTGTTCCACCTACTCTTGGCATGTCATCAAGTGACCATACTTCGACTACTTCTGGTCCCGTTGTTGCAACTTCTCTGGCATCTTTTATGTAAAGACTATTATTTACTGTTGCGCCTGTTGTCGCTGTAAG
>PJEL010001427.1_pt1 | contig 24271 bp, 22 predicted proteins | sample 1853271 | NCBI WGS metagenome assembly PJEL01 (sample SAMN08108733, study PRJNA415343) | Invertebrate metagenome, whole genome shotgun sequencing project. | host: Globobulimina | place: Sweden: Gullmar Fjord | collected 2015-08
GTAATCCTTCTTGATAAAATCGCCAAATTAGGCGGCCTTGGTGACAAGGTAACAGTTAAATCTGGTTACGCTCGTAACTTTTTATTACCACAAGGTAAAGCTGTTTTTGCCTCTAAAGCTAACGTTGAGCACTTTGAAGCTCGTCGTGCAGACTTAGAGAAGAAACTTGCTGAGCAATTAACTGCTGCAGAAGCTCGTGCTGCTAAGTTAACTGAATTAGCTGAAGTTACTATCGCTTCTAAAGCTGGTGACGAAGGTAAATTATTCGGTTCTATCGGCACTCGTGATATTGCTGATGCAATCTCTGAAGCTGGCGTTGCAGTTGTTAAAGCTGAAGTACGTTTACCTTTAGGTAGCATCCGTGAAACAGGTGAATTCGATATCGTAATTCACGTGCACAACGATGTAGATGCAACAATTAAAGTTGTTGTTATTGCTGAAGCTTAATCGCTGCTAGCAAACGTATATTGAAAACCCTGAGTTCTTTATAGAATTCAGGGTTTTTTTATGCCTTGAGTTTTAGTGATTAAAGATCGGACAAGGCTATTTACTTACTGAACTGCTGGTATCGGCAGTGAAGGCCATTCATCTGCCTTAAGAATTCCTCGTTCAATCAGCCCCGCGAGTCCCTGCAAGCCGCCAGTATGTAATAAAACAATCCGGTGTTGCGGTGGAAAATATCCTGACTCGATAAGCTCAAGTAGCGCCAAAACCATTTTGCCAGAATATATTGGTTCAAAATCCACGCCGGTTATTTCGCTAAATTGTCGAATTTTTTCAGCATCTTGTGGACTAAATTTAGCATAGCCACCACAGTGATATTGCGTCATGATTTGCCAATTATCCCATTGTTGGGCGATGTCAGGCAGTAGTGATTTTACTTGTCTGTCAAGATAGTCTTGCTGTTTCAGCACTGAGATGCCAATAAGTTGGTGTTGGGCCTTATCTCCAAGAATAAGCCCTGCTAGCGTGCCGCCACTACCAACGGGAGTCATCAAGGTATCAAATTCAGTTTGTTGAGTTAACTCGTCGATGATCTCTGCTACCCCCTTTAGCGCCAGAGTATTACTACCGCCTTCAGGTACTATGATGTGATTTGGGTATTGCTGCTGTAATAACTGCAGGTAATTTTCATCATTGCGTAGTCGGTAGGTTTTTCGATCAACAAAAATGAGCTGCATACCCCAGTGTTTAGCCCACGCCAAGGTATAATTATCTTGGTTGCTTGCTTCACCACGAATAATACCGATGGCTGGAATATCTTGTTGGTGGCAGGCAAACGCTGCCGCGTGGATATGATTAGAAAAGCAGCCGCCAAAGGTGACGATACCACTAGCTTTTGTCACTTTAGCATGGCGTAAATTGTGTTTTAATTTACGCCATTTATTACCTGAAATGACATTGTCGATTTTATCATCACGCTTTATCGCGACGGAAATATGATGCTTTGTAAATATTGGGTGACTAATTGATTGCAATTTTGATAACGCAGACATAAAAAGGTATCTCGAAATAAGCTAAATAACATGAAGTAATTAAAACACTTGCGTGGGAAGTAGAATCAGCGATAATAGTTTTTACCTGGCACGTAAATAAAATAATAATATCGCTTAATGACAATTATTACACGTATCCAAAGTATTTTCTCAAAACCAAAAAACTCTGATTTGATTGGTCTCGCTTTACGTCAACATTCCATCGCATTTTTTACCAAAAAAGCAACTGAAAATCCGTGTGGTTCTGTTGAAGTAAAGTCCCTGCCATTGAGCAATACGTTAAAAAAATTAGTCAGTGAACATGCATTACAAGGGCAATGTCATTTAGTGTTATCAAATATGCATTCCCAGATTGTGCAAGTTGACAGGCCGAAGGTGCCTGACGCCGAAATTAATGCCGCGTTGAAGTGGCAAATTAAAGATTTAGTTAATATTGCGCCAGATAATATGGTGCTTGATTACTTCGATGGCCCGATATTAGCGGGGGGCGTTGAAAAAATTAATGTTGTTTGCGCAGCAAAAAATGATTTAGTTGAATTAGTCACAAGCTTAAATACCGAGCTGTTAACTGTTGCAAGTATTACGACTGAAGAGTTTGCTTTTGCTAGTTTGCTACCTATCCAACAAGATGCGGTACTATTGGTGTGCCAGCAGCCTAATGAAGAAATAAATTTGTTGATTATTAAAAATGGTCAACTGTTCTTTAGCCGTCGTTTACGTGGTTTTGCTCAAATAGCAAAAAAATCTGAAGATGAATTAGCCATGGGTATGATTGACTCATTAAGCTTGGAAATTCAACGCTCCACGGATTACTTTGAACGTCAACTTAAGCAAGCGCCAATTAAAACCATAGAAGTTTTGGTGCCGATGCGCAATGAAGCCTTTTTAGCACGCAAATTAGCTGAAAATACTAATGTTGAGGTTAAACTCTTCACTATGCCTGATGCTTTGGAAAATCAACGAGAAAAAGCCGTAGCGATAGCGGCAATTCAGCTAAATTTTATGGAGCCAGAAAACAATGGCTAAATATTCAATCAATTTATTACAAGCTGATTTATTGCCCCCAAAGGTATTATGGACGCTGAACCGTGTCGCAAGTTTATGGTTAGTGGCGTTAGCACTAATGTTAGTCTTAATATTTATTGTTCAGTTGCAAGTGAATAGTTTAAGTGTTGAGTTTCAAGCATTAAACTTGCTCAACAGTAATCAAAAAGTACAGTTGCAAAATCTGGAACTTGCCGTCGCTAAAAACCGCCAAGATACTGAGCTTTTGGCACAATTAAATACCATTAAGTTGGTTATTGAGAATAAACAGCACTTGCACCAACAATTAACCGATCCAGCACAAACATACAGTGCCGGATTCTCTACGGCGATGGTTGAATTAGCGGAATTGCATGATAAAAATATTAGTTTACAACGGGTGAATATTGGCAATGGTAATATGACATTTTCAGGTTTAGCTCGAACGCCTGATGCTGTACCTAATTGGTTATCAGGCTTTGAATCATCAACATTTCTGTCTGGTAAACGCTTTATTAATTTTACTTTGTCAGAGAATGAGCAACAGTTAACTGAATTCGTGGTTAGCTCTGCTGACGTAGGCAAGGATTAACACGATGGCGCAGTGGCAGCTTTATAGTGAAAAATTTACTAATATTTCTAATCGTGAGCAATATTTGATTATTGCCAGCGGTTTAGTGGCTATTATTTTTATTTTATACAGCTTGTTTTTAGACACGCCACTTCAGCGTATCAAGCAGCTAAATAAAAACATAATGCAAACGCAACAAAGCAATAAAAATAATGTTAATTCGATTAACGTGCTTGAACAGGCGTTACGTGAAGATCCCAATGTCGCACTAAAGCGAGAATTGAGCCAATATCAAGCTAAATTAGGTGAGATTGATCAACAGTTGTTGCAGCTAACCTCTGACTTAATCGATCCAATTCAAATGCGTTATGCCTTAATCAAATTACTAAAATTGCAAAAGGGCGTTAAGCTATTATCATTTGAAGTACTTCCTGCTCAACCCGTAACGAAAAATAGTGCTGAAACCAGTGAGAGTGAATCGGATAGAAAATTGTCAGGGGCTAAAAATGTAAAAGCCGAAACGAGCCAATTACGCTTATACCGTCATGGCATCAAAATAAAATTACAAGGGCAGTATTTTCAGCTGAGAAAGTATTTAAGCCAACTAGAAGGCTTATCTTGGAAGTTTTTTTGGCAAGAGTTTGATTACCAATTAAAAGCATACCCGGTTAGTGAACTTGAAGTAGAAATTTATAGCTTAAGTACCGCACAGGAGTTTATTGGTGTCTAAAATTTTGATAGTACTGCTGATGTTACTATTGCCTTTGACCGTCAGGGGGCAACAAGTTGATCCTACTCGGCCATTTGGCGCAATAGGCTCCTCAGCTTTTAGTTCCGGTGAAAAAAAAGACGGCTTAGTTTTGCAGTCAATTATACAAAGTCAGCAATCAAAAAAAGCATTGATTAACGGAAAAGTGTTAGTGGTTGGTGATGTATATAAAGGTTTTGAGCTAATAGCGATAAACTCAAAAGGAGTGGTATTGCATTCGCCACAAGGTAGAATGGAATTGTCTTTATTTTCAGGTGTTATAGCGAAGTCCAAATGAAAAAAATAATAAAAAATAAAAAACACCAAATACAATTATTTTGTTGTTCAGCGGTTTTGGTGTTAGTCGGCTGTCAATCAGCGCCTAAGCCGCCAACCGATGTTACTCAAGCGTTGGACAATGCCATAGCAGAGGCAAGTCAACCAGCACCGAAGCCATTACAACGGTTACCTAATGCTGTGCGACAAGAACTAATGCAAAAAGAAATTCGACAAGCTCGTCATGGCTTATTGGCTGAGAAACGCTTACAAGTAGCAGCAAGCGGTGTCGCGGCTGAACAGTTTTTTGCTGCCATTGTTGAAGACTCACCCTATAGCATTGCTATACATCCGGATGTTTCTGGGGCTATTACCTTAAATTTAAAAGATGTAACCCTAGATGAAACGTTAGACGTTGTCGGCTCATTATATGGCTACGATATTCGTCGACAGGGGCGGGTAATTCAAGTTTATCCTGCCGGTATTCGCACTGAAACTATTCCGTTAAATTATTTGTACGTTAAGCGCACTGGGAGCTCTAGCACTAGTATAAACTCAGGCGGCGTATCAGAAAACGATCCTAACAGTTCAAATAGTAGTAACAATAACAACAATAATCGTAATAGCAACAACAGTAGTAGCAATAACGGCAGCAGTAATAATAGCCAAAATGGTAGTAGTGGTATCAACATATCTACCGAAAATGTTTCTGATTTCTGGACTGAATTAAAAGAAACATTAACCGCGCTAGTAGGGGCTGATGACGGTCGCTCTGTCATTGTTTCGCCACAAGCGGGTTTAGTGACTATTCGGGCCTTACCGTCAGAAATAGCGGCAGTAAAACGCTTTATTGAAACAACCGAAGAGCATTTACGCCGTCAAGTGATCATTGAAGCGAAAATAATGGAAGTGACTCTCAATGACGATTACCAGCAAGGTGTCAAGTGGGACAAGGTGCTTGGTCATATTGAGAGTACTGATATTGGTTTTTCAACCTCTGGCGGTATTGCCGGTAATGTTATTTCATCAGCGATTGGTGGCACAACAAGCTTAAGTTTTCTAAATAAAGACTTTAGCGGTGTTATTGAGTTATTATCGACTCAAGGCAATGTACAAGTGCTTTCTAGCCCGCGAATTACTGCAACTAATAACCAAAAAGCCATTATTAAAGTCGGTGACGATGAGTATTTTGTTACTGATGTTTCGAGTACGACCACTACAGGTACCTCGACAACCACGACACCTGAAATTGATTTAACACCATTTTTCTCCGGTATCGCATTGGATGTGACACCACAAATTGATGCCAACGGAGAAGTGATTTTACACATTCATCCTTCGGTAACAATTACCGCTGAGCAAACGAAAACCATCAAGCTCAGCGATCAAGATATTGTTCTGCCATTAGCGCAAAGTAGTGTTCGTGAATCTGACACTATTATTCGGGCAAAGTCAGGTGAAATTGTTGTTATTGGCGGTTTAATTGAAACCCGTAAAGTTGACTTAGAGTCTAAAACGCCATTTCTTGGCGATGTGCCATTTTTAGGCGAACTATTTAAAAGTAAAAGTGAATCGGTGCAAAAGAAAGAACTGGTTATCTTACTTAAACCTATTGTGATCGGTCATGATACTTGGAAAAACCAACTACAAGATGCTCGGGCATTATTAAAGCAATGGTTTCCTGAAGATTCGGATGCAAAAGCCACGGAAAATTAAGTAGACCATTATGTACCTGTATCATTTTGGTTTGCGAGAATTACCCTTTACGCTAACACCAAATACTAATTTTTATTTGGGGCTAGAGCCTCATCATGAGGCGCTAGCGGTATTAATTACCGCGCTAAAAACCGGTGAAGGTTTCATCAAAGTTGTTGGTGAAGTCGGTACAGGGAAAACATTGCTCTGTCGGAAGCTGCTGAATGAAATTCCTGAGCACTTTGTTACTGCCTATATTCCTAACCCTTATTTAAAGCCAGATGAGTTACGTCGTGCGGTTGCCGTTGAACTTGGTGTTAAACATGCACAGCGTATGTCGGTACAATTGTTAACTCAACGTATTCAAACACGATTGTTAGAGTTACACAGCCAAGGCCATTCAGTGGTGTTAATTCTAGATGAAGCACAGGCAATTCCGGCGGAAAGTCTTGAAGCCTTACGTTTATTTACTAATTTAGAAACAGAAATCCGTAAGTTGCTACAAGTGGTGTTGTTTGCTCAACCAGAGTTAGATCAACGCTTAGCAGAAACTGCTTTTCGACAATTAAAGCAACGTATTACTTTTTCCTATAAGTTACGCGCAATGACAACACTTGAAGTGCAACACTATATTCAACATCGATTGCAAGTGGCTGGCTATAAAGGCGCGAGTTTGTTTGGACAAAGCTTAGTGAAAAAAATAGCTAAGGCCACTAACGGTGTTCCAAGACTAGTGAACATTCTCTGTCATAAAATGTTAATGCTTGGCTATGGTGAAGGCAGCTATCAATTAACAAAAAAACATTTATCTAGTGCGATACAAGATACCGAAGGTATGCAAGGTAAAAAAACCTCAAGCATTTATCTAGTTAGCTTGCTCTTTATTATAACGATTGCTGCTCTGTACTATACATGGAGTATTTTTGGAGTGCCGGGATGAGTGTCATCAATCAAATGTTAAAAGACCTTGATAAACGTCAAGAAGAGCAAACAGCTGGCAGCAATGTCGTGATCCCTGCCGTGGCGAAAAATTCCAGCATTAAAATACTGCTTATCGCGATTATTGTCATTGTTCTAGCTAATATTGCCGGTATATTTGTTTGGCAGCTTTATGCTGAAAACCAATTGTTGAAAACCCAAGCGCAACAATCAAGCGCTGAAGTCGGCCAAATGAATTTGAATACAACAGCTGCTGAAGCTAGCAGTAGTGAAAATAATAATACCGAAACGACAAGCGTAACGATAGACCTCGAAAAAGAAACTTCAGGCACTAAGTTAGTGAAGGTACTTGAATCAACATTGTCAAAGCCCATAGCTACAACTGAACAAGCAAGCCAAGCTATAGTGAATAACGCGCAAGCTATCACAGCCAGCTCAGGGCAAAAGAATCCACCGACGGAACATCACAGCAGTAACGTTATTGAACAGCAAGGCAGTGAGCCTTCTACGACAGAAGTACCTGCAGTAACAGCAACAAATAGCACTGAGAACCGTAAACCAATATTGACCATTTCGCGCTCACAGTTATCACCTAAAGCGCTAGCGGATAAAAAAATTACTGAAGCTGAACGGGCCATGGAAGTTAATAAACTTGCAAAAGCAGCAGCGTTATTTGAAGAAGTTTTACTCTTGCTACCTGAACATGAAACGGCACGAAAACAACTTGCTGCCTTGTGGTACGGTAAAAAAGCTTATCAAGATGCAATCAACTTGCTCTCACAAGGTATTGCGTTAGCACCAAAAGCAGAAGAAATGCGTTTAATGACTGCGCGTATTTATTTTGAGCAAGGACAAGCTAGGCAAGCAGTGAATATACTCAACCCTGTCAATCATAGCGAACGAGTTGAATTACAAATTTTATTAGCTAGTGCGGCTGCAGAAGTTAATGAACATGAAGTTGCTAGCGCTGCTTATCAAAAGTTATTGTTGCTTGAACCCACTGTTGGCCGCTGGTGGTTAGGGCTTGCCGTTTCACTCGATAGCCAAGGGCAATTTAAGCCCGCGAGTAATGCTTATAATCAAGCAATTAACAAAGGTAATCTTTCAATTGATGCTGTGCGTTTTGCCCGTCAACGGCTAGCAGAGTTAGGAGAATAATATGGCAGCACCTAAATTAAAAATGCGCTTAGGGGACCTACTGGTTCACGAAAACATTATTAGCAATGAACAATTGATGCAGGCGCTAAATAGTCAGAAATCAACGGGTCGAAAGCTCGGTGATGTGCTGATCGAACTAGGCCATATTGGTGAACGTCAATTACTTGAATTCCTTGCGCAGCAACTTGATGTGCCGTTTTTAGATATTAGTCAGCGGCGTATTCCCAACGAAGTTGCGTTATTATTATCTGAAGTACACGCCAGACGCTTACGGGCACTGGTGATTGAAGATCAAGATGACGCGGTGCTGATCGGCATGAGTGATCCTGCTGATTTAGGCGCGCTTGATCAGCTTGAGCAAATGTTGGCACCTAAGCGTTTAAAGCTTGCCGTTGTCATGGAATCGCAATTATTTGAAGCCTTTGATGGTTTATACCGTCGCACCGCCGATATTGAATCTTTTGCCAGTCAGTTAGAAGAAGAATACGATCAAAGTAGTGACTTTGACTTATCAAGTTCATTTCTTGAAGAAGGCGGTGACGCAACCGTCGGTAAGTTATTGCAATCAGTTTTTGCTGATGCTGTGCAAATGCGCGCTTCTGATGTGCATATTGAACCAGATGAAAATTCATTACGTATTCGTCAACGTATTGATGGCGTGCTGCAAGAAAATATTCTCAAAGAAAACAAAATCGCGTCTGCGATGGTATTGCGATTAAAGTTGATGGCAGGCCTTGATATTTCTGAAAAACGTTTGCCACAAGATGGCCGTTTCAACTTACAAATTAATGGTCATAGTATTGATGTCCGTATGTCGACCATGCCAGTTCAGCATGGTGAATCCGTGGTTATGCGTTTGTTAGATCAGTCGGCCGGGCTTTTATCATTAGATGAAACCGGTATGCCAGAAGCATTTGTTAAACGTATTCGTCATCAAATTTCACGTCCTCACGGTATGGTCCTAGTGACAGGGCCTACAGGTAGCGGTAAAACCACAACCTTATACGCGGCATTAAGTGAGCTAAATAAAGCCAGTAAAAAAATTATTACCGTTGAAGACCCGGTTGAGTATCGTTTACCTCGTATTAATCAGGTACAAGTGAATAGCAAAATTAACCTAACCTTTTCAAGCGTCTTACGTACTGCCTTACGACAAGATCCTGATATTTTGATGGTCGGTGAGATGCGTGACCAAGAAACCGTTGAAATTGGTTTGCGTGGTGCATTAACCGGTCATTTAGTGTTATCTACTTTGCATACCAACGATGCCATCACCAGTGCCTTGCGTTTACTTGATATGGGCGCGGCGGGCTTCTTAGTAGGTAGCTCGCTACGTGCTATTATTGCCCAACGTTTAGTGCGAAAAGTCTGTGATGGCTGTCGAAAAGTTTATACGCCAGATCCGCAAGAATTATTATGGCTTTCACGTCTGATAGATAGCGATGTTGAAGATGTTACTTTTAGCCATGGCACTGGCTGCCAAACTTGTCAGTATACTGGCTACAAAGGCCGTATTGGTGTTTTTGAATTACTGGAAATGAATGAGCCAATGATGGCTGCTTTAAAGCGTGAAGATACTGAGGCCTTCAGTCAGTTAGCCAAACAGCATCCAGAGTTTAAACCGCTGGCTTTAGCGGCCTTCGATTATGCTAAGCTAGGGATCACCAGTGTTGAAGAAGTGCTGCGGCTAGTTGAAACCGTAGACGTGACAGGATAAGTAAATATATTATGCCAGCTTTTAATTATATTGGCCGAGATGCCAGTGGTAGCCAGGTAAAAGGAGCGATTGAAGCGGCTAACTCAGCACTGGTTGCTGAACAACTGTCGCGACAGCGAATTATCCCCATCTCAATTGAAAGTGCAAAAAAGTCTGCGACGGCAAGCTCATCTCAAGACATTGATATTGGCGATTTGTTAGGCTTAAACCAAGTGACTTTAGATGACTTAATCGTTTTTTGTCGACAAATGTATGCCTTAATCAAATCGGGGGTACCAATTTTACGTGCGATAAATGGCATGGCAGAATCTAGCACTTCAGTAAAATTAAAGTCAGCGTTAAGTGAAATATCCACCCAACTTGAAGGTGGTTACCCGTTATCAACAGCGTTACATCAGCACCCGAAATTATTTTCGCCACTGTTTATTTCTTTAATCCATGTCGGTGAAAATACAGGTAAGCTTGATGATGCCTTTTTAAAGCTTGCTAGCTATTTTGAACGTGAACAAGAAACCCGAAAACGTATTAAAGCCGCGTTGCGTTACCCGTCATTTGTGCTTATTGCCATTGTTGCTGCCATGGTGATACTGAATATTTTTGTTATTCCAACCTTTGCTAACATGTTTGCTAAATTAGGCGCAGATTTGCCATGGGCAACAAAAATGTTGATTGCTAGTTCTAATTTATTTTTAAATTACTGGTCACATATGCTAATTGCTAGCGTTGTCGGATTTTTTTCTTTACGACACTACTTGCGAACACCACGCGGGATGTATTTGTGGGATAAGCGTAAGTTAAAACTGCCGGTAGTCGGCGGAGTTATTGAACGTTCAATTTTATCACGCTTCTCACATAGTTTTGCGATTATATTACGTGCCGGTGTCCCAATGACGAGTGGCTTAACGTTAGTGGCGGATGCTGTTGATAATACCTTTATGCGTAAAAAAATAATCACTATGCGGACTAATATTGAAAGCGGTGAAAGTTTATTACGCTCTGCAGTAACGAGTACCTTGTTTACGCCATTAGTTTTACAAATGATCGCCGTCGGTGAAGAAACCGGTCGTGTTGATGAGTTACTCGAAGAAGTGGGTGATTATTACGAACGCGAAGTGGATTATGAACTCAGTACATTAACCGCCCGTATAGAGCCCATTATGATCGCAATTGTCGCGGCAATGGTACTAGTGCTGGCGCTAGGTATATTCACTCCAATGTGGGATATGATGTCGGCGTTTAAAGGTAAATAGTATGCTGATTAAGGGCCGAATATGACATCACAACAAGTTGCCGAAAAGCGCGAAAAGTCGCTTGCTGAGATATTAGTGGTAGTAACGCTAGTTGGTCTTTTAATGGTTAGTTTTATTTTTTATTTTTTTAAACATCAGGGACAGTTGACTCGCGCTGGTTTTGAGTCAGTTAGCCACGTTTTTTCAGCACGAATTAACGGTATTCATGCACAATGGTTTATGGACGCTCAACCTAAATTTGTTGTTATTGAAAGTAACCTTAGCGCTGAAACCGAAAAAAATATCAGGGTGCCAGTGAACCAGAAAGGTTGGGTAGATGTACAAAACCCAGCTTTGCGCTGCCAAAATATTTGGCAATATGTTATGGGGTCGCCATTAGTTTATATGAAACAACCCATTGGCGCAGTATTAGTGGCGCCAATAGAGAATATGGATGCAAGTTATTGTCAATTTAGTTTGCCAAGTGGCGAGTATTTCACCTATAAAAGTAGCAACGGTAAAGTAGACTTCAAACCGTAAATGTAACTATTAGTCGCAAGGCTACGTAAAGTTACAAGTAAGTAAGTGACTTTATTAGTCATTCATTGCTAGAATCAGTATAAATATAAGTAAGTGAGGTTGGCATGGAAAAACAATCAGGTTTTACGCTCATTGAACTCGTGATAGTGGTCGTGATTTTGGGCTTTTTAGCCGTCACTGCTATACCTAAGTTTATTGACTTAACCGACCAAGCGAAACAAGCAAACATTGAAGGTATGGCCGGTGGTTTTGCTACCGCGGTTTCTTTAGTGCGAGCACAATGGGAAGCTGAAGGTCGCCCGCAAGATACCAATGGTAAAAACGCGGTTGATTATGACGGCACCACGGTGTTTTTGACCAAAGAAAGTAATACGGCAGCCCTTAAAATTCGACCTGGCTATATTACCGGCATTGCAGATAACGGCGATAACTTAGGTGGCTTAACGGCGACCGATTGTATTGATATTTGGCAAAGCATTTTGCAGCAACCGCCTCGTTTGACTAATGTAATAACGACGCTTAATAATAATGCTTACATGGATTACTTTGTTACTAAATCGGGAAGTGGCGCTGATACTTTATGTCATTTTTATCTGAAAGAAACATTAAATAAAGACAGTAATAACAACTTTACTAACCCAGGGATTTTGACAACAGTTGGCAATAGCTTTACTTATCAGCCAGCAAATAGCTCTGTTGTTGTTTACATCAACAACCAATAATTGATTAATAAGAGAAGGTTAATTTTATGAAAACATTAACAAATAATAGTAGTACGCAACAACAAGGTTTTACCCTAATTGAATTAGTGGTTGTGATTGTTATTTTAGGTATTTTAGCAGCTACTGCGGCACCTAAGTTTATTGACCTGACTAGTGATGCCAAAGTATCAGTAATGAAAGGTGTTGAGGGTAGTCTTGAGAGTGCAGTAAGTATGATACATGCTAGAGCGATTCTTAGCAGTAAAACTAAAAGTATTGGTACAGCGACTGATGGGAAAAATACCATTGAAATTGATTCAAAACATTATGCTTTAGTTAACGGTTACCCTGCTGCAGTAAGTCTTGGTGACGGCACCGCTGCTAACAAAGCGTTTGGTATTCTTGGTTTAGTTGATTTAGATGCGACGGACTTTATTCAATCTAGTTCAGGAACATCAACAATTATTCGCTATAAAGGAGCGGAAGCAGGAAAATGTCAAATAGTTTATTCAGATTCAGCAGGGCCGAATACTCGCCCTGGAATTGTAAATACTACACTAACCGATTGTTAGTTCGCATAATATAGAAAAGGAGAGCGTAGCTCTCCTTTTTTGTTTTTAATCCCATGATTTCATACTGCAACTTACAATCGATATATTTTCAATTTAACGATAATATGTTAAATTGATGATTTATATACTAAAACTGAGATAATTAATGTGCTAGCAGCTATTAACCTGCTGTATGTTGAATTAATATAGTAAGATTTAATAAAGTAAACTCAAAGTGGAGTAGCGTACACTGAATGTCTTGCTGCATTTAGCATCTAGATTAGGCAAATAGCCAAATAGCCAAGTATTAGTCTGTGGAGTTATCTTTAAATGGTTAACTATTTTAAAAATAATACCGATGAATCGCCACTAACTGTGTTAAATATGAAAAAAAATACTGGCTTTACCTTGATTGAATTAGTGATAGTTATTGTCATTTTAGCTATTCTCTCAGCCACTGTTGCACCAAAATTCTTCTCTTCAAATGGTTTCTCCGAATATGCTTATCGTACTGATGTCATTGCCAAATTACGTTTAATCCAAACGCGCGCGATGCAACAAGCTACTGATCATTGTCATCAAGTCATGATCACCAGTAAAAAGCTTGGCAAAGTGAAAAAAAAAGCTGGAGAGAATGAGTGCACTACTCCACCTGAGTTTGCCAACCAATTAGAAAGAAGAGCTACTTTGGTCGAAATAGATAGCAATGACAACGTAACATTTAGTCCAAACGGCACTGTCTTTAGCTTCGACTTTGTGGGGCGTCCTCAAAACTGTAATAATCCTTGTGAAATAGTCATCGCTGGTGAGCAAGCCTTAACTGTTCGAATTGAATCAGAAGGCTATATTCATGCGCTGTGAACGCTTTCGTCAAGGTAAAAGCTATATATCGCTGACGGCACAGCGAGGCTTTACCTTAATCGAAACTATTGTTGGTATTGTGGTGCTATCGATATCCTTGTCGATATTTACTACTTTGATTTATCCCGTAGCAATTGAAAGCGCCAAGCAAGTACATCAAATTAGAGCCGCTGAATTAGGGCAGTCGATGATCAACGAAATTCTTGGTAAGGCTTTTGATGAAAACTCTGATATGTCAGGTGGGCTGATACGCTGTGGCGATGACCTTAATCAAGATGGTGAAATTAAAGCAGTAGACGGTGAAATCGCATGTTCTACAACATTAGGAAACGAAGAGTTAGACCAACGTCAATTTTTCGATGATGTTGATGATTATAATGATTTAAAGGTCATTCAAAGCGCTTTAGGGCAAAGTGATTCATTAGCAGACATATATACCGGCTTTAAAATTAATGTGCAGGTGATCAATGACAGTGATTCCGATGGCGATAGTGATGGCAGCGATAATAACTATACGGCAAAGTTGATCACGGTCATCGTTACTACGCCGCAAGACTTTGACTTTGTTTTTTCTGCTTACAGGTATAACTTCTGATGAGAATTTTGTCTGCCAAACAGAACGGTTTTACGTTGGTTGAATTGGTTACCGTTATTGTGATTTTAGGTATTTTAGCTACAGGCACGGCCACATTTCTTCGCTTTGGCACGCAAAGCTATACTGATGCTACTGATCGAGACGAATTGATTTCGACGGCTCGTTTTGTCGTCGAACGATTAAATCGAGAAGTGAGAAATGCGCTACCTAATAGTATGCGAGTTGTCGGTGATAATGGTAAGCAATGTTTGGAATTCTTACCAATTGCTGAAAGTGTTATTTATTTAGATATTCCTGTTGCGCCCGAATCCAGTAAGGACACTATAGATTTTTTAATGCTTAATGAATACCCTAGAACCAAGTATGTTGCTGTGTATGCCCTGACAGCTAAGGATATTTATGACCGCGCTTCAGGAGTGATTGAAGAAAGGAAAGAAGAAAGTATTGCTGATGAATATTATATTTACTCTCCTACCGATGATACGCAGATTGGTTTTAATGAAAATATAAAAAATTCAGCTACATATAGGTTAAAACTTAAAAATTCAACATTATTCAAAGCAGAATCACCAACAAAACGTATGTTCTTTATAGATCAGGCTGTGTCTTATTGTCTTGAAGGTAGCCAATTATTCCGATATGAAGATTACGCTAATTCTATTACTGATAAAACCCCTATACGTGGCAGTAGTAATGGAAAAGATAATTGGAGTTTAATGGCCGAATACATTGATAACTCAGAATCGTTGTTTAGAGTAGAGAATGCCACATTACAGCGTAATTCATTGATACAAATGAGATTAGCATTTTTTAAAAATTCAGAAACCATTGTCTTTAACAATGAGATACAGGTGCCTAATGTCCCATAATAACGGAACTGAAAAACTTAAATCTCCATCTAAACCTTTGGGCATTATTAGCAATCGAGGTAGTGCTTTAGTGATTGCTATTTTTGTTATAATTGTTATTTCATTATTGGGTGCTACATTGGTTAAAATGATGGCATCGAGTCAAGAAAACTTAGCATTTGAAGTGCTGGGTACTCGTGCTTATACCGCAGCGCAATCAGGTGCCCAATGGCAGTTGTCTCAAGTTTTTCCGTTGGATAATGGTAATGTGTCGTGTGGTAATGGTGAGCCAATAAAAGAACAAAATAATATCAATGGATTACTTGGTTGTTCAGCTAAGGCTAGTTGCTCGAGCTTTGAAAGTGATGGAGTTAATTACTATACGATTACAAGTGTTGGTGAATGTGAAATTGATGGTGAAAAAACTTCAAGGAAAATTGAAGTAGAAGCGCGTAGTTTGTAAGCATACGGTTATTTAGTCATTACTAGATTTCTGAAATAGGTGATTATCCTCTCTGATGTCGATTTGCTTGACAATTTTGCAAGTATGGTATGATTATTTAGGCTTTTTGTTATTTTTCTAAGCATGTATTTTAAGGGCTGAAGGTAGTAGTTATGAATTTCATTAAGTTAATTGTCGCTTGCTGCGCTACATTATTTTTATTACTTTCAAACCAACTTTTGGCTGCGCAATGTTCGGCAGTATTCCCAGATGTTATTGCCACACATGGCAATGGTAATGGTAATGGCAATAGTCAAATTAATTTTGGCTATAATGCTCACCTTATTAATAATCCTGATACAGAACTATCTACTCAGCAAGTTAGCCATAATTCAGGTTCTAATATTAATAGCTGCGCCAGTGCTGATTGTACGGCCTCAAATAATTCTGCAGAAGCGGTGAGCGTAAACTTTAAGCGCGGCGGCGGCACTGTTAATTATAGCCCGCCAAGTAATCAAACAACGACGTTTGGTATAAGAGGCGCTAATAATTATAGAAATATTACTGCCCGCTCCGATGCAACCATGCAGTTTGGTGATAATTATGATGTTTATTTCTTTGAAAATCTTTCTTTAGGTTTTCGTAACACATTAAACCTTGCTGCGGGAAAAACTTATTACTTTAGAAAGTTTACAGTTGGTTCAAACGTAAAGATTAATGTGATTGGTTCAGGTACTGCAACGGTTTTCGTTGACGCAGGAGTGAATTTTATCTCGCCTGCTATGATTAACTCGCCTGGTGAGAATCGTTCGGGTGATGTTAGTAAGCTAGTAATGCATACAAAAGGTAATGTCACTTTTGGTAGTGGCTCTACTTTCTCAGGGGCGTTATATGCCAAGAATATTACCTTCACTTCCGCAAGTTATTTATTTGGCGTCGCTTCAGGGCAAAAAGTTACCTTAGGGAGCAATTCAGTGCTTACTTATGACAGCACTGTTTTTGATGCTAATTTTGGTGAAATTTGTGATCATAGTGTGCCAGCTGTCGCAATTGCCAATTTTCAGTTTGATAAATGTGAATATACTGGTACGGATAATATCGTTATTGATCAATTGGGGCGCTTTAATGCTAGTGCTTCAAGTGGCGTGGCTTCCGCTAGTGATTCGACAATTAATCGTTCTTTAGATCTCACAGCTCAGGGAATAGGGGATTGGGTGACTATTCCTAATGACGCGATTGATGGCTTAAACGACTTCTCTATTTCTGTTTGGATAAATACATCCGTTTCAAAAAGTCAGCAAGAAATTTTCCATGCGCTAGGTAGTAGTGCCTCTGATGACGAGGTTGAGCTTTATCTTGTTAATAGTTCGACGTTAAACATTAAATTAAAGGGACGTGCTAAGAATTTCTCTACAGGACGCAGTGTAACTAATGGCCAGTGGCATCACCTTGTTGTGACAAGGGTCCAAGACGATATTTGTTTATATGTAAATGGTAGTATTCAAGATTGTGATGATGGCTTTCCAAACCGCGACCTTTCAGTACCTAATAGTAATGCCGTAGTTCTTGGTCAAGAACAAGATACTTACGGAGGCCGGTTCGATTCGGGTCAGAGTTTTGAAGGTAAGTTAGATGAGCTGATTATTTTCGATGGCGCACTTACCGCCGATGAAGTCACCACTATTTATGATCATCAAAGTACTGGCAATAATTATGATGGTAGCTCGCGAGATGCTGATCAATGCTCAGTACTTATTGCCCAATTTTCAATGGAACAATTGTCTTGGGGAGATAAGGCTGGTGAAGTGATTGATGAACTTGGCAGCTTTAATGCTAGAGCAAAAAATGGCGCATTAACTGTTAATGTATCACCCGCGAAACCAGCTAACCCTGGTACGTGTCGGTATGGTTCATTTGACGGGGTTAACGATTATATAGAATTACCAAGTACCTTTGAGAACTTACGGAGTAGCTTTACTATTGCGGCTTGGATTAAGCCGAGCAATATTGATAGTGGTTCGAGAATATTTGCTGATGATGAAAAGAACCAAACCGGTTATGCGTTGAGCTTAGGTGATCAAAACAGCAATACGGGGCATTTACGTTTTTATTCTCGAGGTGTTCAGCCTGTTTCGTTAGATACTGCGGCTGGGGTGATTTCGCCTGATAAATGGGTTTTTGTGACAGCAGTTCATAACAGTGTCACTAAAAGCCGACAAATATATGTCGATGGCATATTGAAAGCTAGCGGTATTTATCGCGGCAACTGGGGCACAGATAGTGGTCCGGCATCTATTGGTGGCGAAACTGATCGTGGTGAAACAAACAACCGTTTCACCGGTGATATTGATGAAGTTCATATTTTTAAAGGCGCCTTAACGGTAGCTGAAATTAATGAGGTTCGTGATAAAACTCACCCTTGTGCTGACCCCGTTATTCATCATTATGAAATTGTTCATGACGGTAATGGCTTAACTTGTGCAGCTGAGCCAATTACTATCAAAGCTTGTACTAATAGTAGCTGTTCGAATCTAAGCACTGAGTCAGTATCTTTAGATTTTACAGTTAATGGCGTAACTAAGTCTCCTGTTACCTTTACCGGTAGTACTGATAATAATAACCCTAGCTTTAGCTTTAATCATACGACACCCGAAACTTTAACTTTGTCGATTGCTAGCGCAACGGTGCCTGCGACTAACCCCGTGCAGTGTACTGGTAGTAGTTGTGATATGAGGTTTTCAGACTCTGAATTTAGGTTTTTATACGGCGCTAATAATGACTCGACAATTGCCAGTCAAATTTCGGGTGTAGTCTTTAATGGACTAAAAATTCAAGCCAGAAAAGATGAAAATGGCGAGTGTAAAGGGCTTTTCAGTGGTGTGAAAAATATAGAATTGTGGCAGGAGAATTTACCAACCGACAGTTCTGATACTAATACAGGCTTGGAGTTTCAAATCGCTGGCGATGACATAGGGAAGAATTCAGCCTCAGCTCGTCGCATTGTCTTGAACTTTACAACCGACAGCACAGGCGCTGAGAGCATTGCAACTATACCGACCTCTGCTTACCTTGATGCAGGTAAGATTCGTTTACGGGCAAGTTATAACCAAAATGATGTTTCGTTAGTTGGTAACTCAAATGAGTTTTGGGTAAAACCTGCTAAATTAATAATGAGTGCACGTAAAACAAAGAGCACAATAGATATAAATGGCAGTTCGCCAGATAATACTATAGAGCAAGGTAAACGAGTTCATCCTGCGGGTGCTGTGTTTGATTTCGCGGTTGAAGCGCTTAATAGTCGAAATAATCGAGTTGAAAATTACCGCCAAGGCGATGGAAAACTTCAATTAAAGGTAATACGACAACTCCCGTCTAATACTGGTACGGTTAATGGGAGTTTTACCTACAGTACAGACGCTCCTCGTGAGAGCGCTGTTGCGCTCCTAGCTGATTATGCTGATGTAATTTTGGCAAGTTTTTCTGCAGATAATAACAATATAGGGTTATCTAAATATACTGGGGCTAAGTTTTCTGAAGTCGGCATTATTAATGTTGATATTCAAGACATCAATTATGGTGGTTTAGGTGTTGTTGATGGTTCGGTTAGTGGTGATGATATTACCATTGGGCGATTTACTCCTGCGTATTTTAAGCAAACAGTTAACAGCACTGGTAATTTAGATGCGAAGCAAAGCGACATATTTAAGTGTAAAGCAGTAGATTGGGCTTATACCGGGCAAACTGAAGATGATAAAGGTGTGATTTATTACGGTACAAAACCTAGTATCATCATTACCGCATATAATAATGATGATGTAATCACAGAAAACTATACTTTAGGATATTCAACAGCACTAGCAGCTAGTTTTATGAAGTTGACGACTGATAAAGTTAAAATCACTAAACCAAAGTATGATGCTTTTCAACAGCAACGTGGGGTAGATCCTTTAGAAGTAGATCCACAAAAAATATATGTGAATATTGTATCAGAAATGTCCTCAGGTAAACTTACAGCCGGTAATGGTTTAGGTTTGATTGCGGGGCAATGGTTATATACTTTTTCTGAAGATGATTATTTTACTTATGTGCGTGACCACAGTAGTTTTCTCAAACCCTTTTCAGCAAATATACCCTTTGTAGTGTCGGAAGTTTCAGATGGCGATGGTATAGTTTTAGGTCAAGACCCAATTACTAAAGACACTTTTAAAACATCATTTGAAACAACCGGCCTTGAAGTGCGTTTCGCTCGCATGGTATTAGATAATGCACATGGTCCGGAGAACTCAACGTTAAGATCACCTATTCACATAGAGGTATTTAATGGCACTGATTCAGCTTATACTAATTTTTCAAAGGCAGTTGATGAAAGCTGTTTAATACCGACAATAAAAGATAAAAAGCCTGGGAATAAATACTCAGGAAATATGAATCAATGGGATTACCGCTTGATCGACATAGATAATACTGACGGTCTTGAAGTGGAGAATACGCGTGCCAGTATTACAGGGGGGGTTATTGCAGGCTCCCATAATAACTTATTTTTTAGTGCGCCAAGTAAGCAAGGGGTATTAGAATTTGAGTATCAAGTACCTGACTGGTTAAAATTTGATTGGAAAAATGAAGACAGCGCTAATAATGGACCACATGATGTTAATCCAAGCGCTATTCTTAATTTTGGACGCTACCGCGGCAACGACCGCATCATTTCTTGGCGTGAAGTCAGTGAGTAACATTTAAATGGGAGAATTTTAAGCTTAACTAGCTTGAATTCTCTTAATTTTAGCTTTTCGTTAAAAAACTTTAATTTTTCATGAATTTTTTCCCATTCTAACAACACAAGCGTTAAAGTCTGCGGTATGATAGCCAGCAAATAACGCTATTTTTAATATGTAGGCTATTGAATACCTACATATCAAGAACCCTCTATATTCTGGCAATTTGTTGCCTAGGTGATGTTTAAAGGACATTTCGACAATATGTTTAAGAAATTACGCGGCATGTTTTCTAACGATTTATCAATCGACTTAGGAACAGCAAACACCCTGATTTATGTAAAAGACCAAGGCATTGTACTTAACGAGCCTTCTGTTGTAGCTATTCGTCAAGACCGTGCTGGTGGCTCTAAAAGTGTTGCTGCTGTTGGTGCCGCGGCTAAGCAAATGTTAGGTCGTACGCCGGGCAATATTGAAGCCATTCGTCCGATGAAAGATGGGGTTATTGCGAACTTCTTTGTTACTGAAAAAATGTTGCAGTACTTTATTAAACAAGTGCACAGTAATAACTTTTTACGTCCAAGCCCACGCGTATTAGTTTGTGTGCCTTGTGGTTCAACGCAAGTTGAGCGACGTGCAATTCGTGAGTCAGCCTTAGGTGCTGGTGCCCGTGAAGTTTATTTGATTGATGAGCCTATGGCTGCAGCTATTGGTGCTGGTATGCCGGTATCGGAAGCAACTGGTTCAATGGTTGTCGATATTGGTGGTGGTACGACAGAAGTGGGCATTATCTCACTAAATGGTGTGGTTTATTCTTCATCAGTGCGTATTGGCGGTGATAAGTTTGACGATGCGATTATTAACTATGTACGTCGTAACTTTGGTAGCTTAATTGGTGAAGCAACAGCTGAACGTATTAAGCATGAAATTGGCTCGGCCTACCCAGGCGAAGAGTTAGTTGAAATTGAAGTGCGTGGTCGTAACTTAGCTGAAGGTGTTCCACGCAGCTTCACCTTGAATAGCAATGAAATTTTAGAAGCCTTACAAGAGCCGTTAACTGGTATTGTTAGTGCGATTATGGTTGCGCTTGAACAATCACCACCAGAATTAGCCTCTGATATTTCAGAGCGCGGTATGATTCTAACGGGTGGCGGTGCGCTATTGAAAGATCTTGACCGTTTATTAATGGAAGAAACTGGCATTCCAGTGGTAGTGGCAGATGATCCACTAACTTGTGTTGCCCGCGGCGGTGGTAAGGCCATCGAAATGATTGATATGCATGGTGGCGATCTGTTTTCTTACGAATAACAATTAGCTCACGCAATGAATGCTATTTTTAAACATGGACCTTCCCCACAGCACCGACTCGTTTTGGTGCTGTTTTGTTCTGCCTTGTTAATATTTTTTGATCATAAAATGAATAGCTTCGAATCCGTTCGAGGCTATTTGCAATCTATGGTTAGCCCACTGCAATATTTAGCCACAACGCCAAAGCAAATGATGAATTGGGCTGCGGAAAATATTGTCACCCGTCGGCAATTAATCACTGACAATGAGCAATATAAAGTCAATGAATTAGTCTTTCATGAACAGGCACTGCAATTAGACATTATTAAGAAAGAAAATGAGCGCTTAAGAGCGTTACTTGCTTCTCCTTTGCGTACAGATACAAGGAAAATGGTTGCAGAAATTCTAGCGGTAGACAGCGACCCATATACCCACCAAGTGGTGATAAATCGTGGTGCAAATGATGGCGTTTATGAAGGCCAAGCGGTTATCGATGATGAAGGGATTGTTGGTCAAATCCTTCATGTTGGCACTACAAGTAGTCGGGTATTATTAATTACCGATGTCACTCATGCCATCCCAGTAAGAATAAGCCGTAATGGTGTGCGTTTAATTGCTAATGGACTAGGTGTTATAGACCAATTAACCCACAGCCATGTTCCCCATAGTACCGATATTCGAGTTGATGATGTACTTGTTACGTCTGGATTAGGTAGTAAGTTTCCTGAAGGTTACCCCGTAGCTAAGGTGACATTAGTTATTCAAGATGAATCTCATGCTTTTGCTCGAATTCAAAGCCAACCTGTGGCTAAAATAGACCGTTTACGTTACGTATTACTACTATGGCCTGAAGAAGTCGACCCTGCTGTTATTAACAAGTCAAAAGTTAAGACAACGAAAGCCAAGTCATTGGAAAAAGGCAAAAGCGAATGACCTTTTCTAGTCGTTTTATTATTCTGTTAACTTTTTTAGTGGCGCTTATGGCGAGCATTATGCCGCTGCCACTAAGTGTTGATGCCTTCCGTCCTGACTGGGTGCTCGTGGTTTTACTGTATTGGTGCTTGGCATTGCCAACTCGGGTTAATGTTATTTCGGCTTGGGTGATGGGTTTTATTCTTGACGTTTTACTCGGTTCTACTCTAGGTGTACATGCTGGCGCTATGGCGATAACGGTGTACATTGTTGCAGGAAACTTTCAAAAAATACGTAATTTTTCACTATGGCAGCAAAGTATGATTGTTGGTGTTCTGTCTGCACTTTATCATTTAGTTGTTTTCTGGCTACAACGATTCTTGACTGATGCGGTATTTTTACCGAGCTATTTGTATCCTGTGTTCACGACCATTATCCTTTGGCCGTGGGCATTTTTATTATTACGCAAAATAAGACGAAACTTTCGAATCAAATAACATGTCTACTTCTTTAATATTGGCGTCACAATCACCTCGTCGAAAAGAGTTGCTTGCGCAACTAGGTTATAATTTTCAGTGTTTACCTGCAGATATTGATGAAAGCATTCAACCTAATGAAAATGCCGAGCAATATGTTGCACGTTTGGCGTTAGAAAAAGCCAATGTCATTGCACAACGTCATGACGACGAGCATGTTATTGTGCTGGGTTCAGATACTAGTGTGATATTCCAACAACAAATTTTGGGCAAGCCTGAGTCATTAGATGATTGCCTCGCTATACTGAAGTTGTTGTCTGATAGTTCACATCAAGTGGTGACTGCTATTGCCGCGGTGCAAGGCGAGCGCAGTGAAGTGATTGTGGTTACTACTGAGGTTGATTTTAAACCGTTATCAATAGCAGAAATAACTCGTTACTGGCACACCGGTGAGCCACAAGATAAAGCCGGTGCTTATGGCATTCAGGGGATAGCCGGACAATTTGTGAAACAAATTCGCGGTAGTTATTCGTCGGTGGTCGGGTTACCTTTGTATGAAACAGCCCAGTTATTATCTTCTTTTGGCGTGAAATCGTTAATTGCACAAGACTAATTTTTAGATAAATAGGAATTGAAATGAGCGGTGAGTTACTGATCAATGTTACGCCCAGCGAAACGCGAGTGGCGTTAATCGAAAATGGTTCACTGCAAGAAGTTCATGTTGAACGTGAGGCCCGCCGTGGCTTAGTGGGTAATATTTATCTTGGTAAAATTATTCGTGTGCTACCTGGCATGCAAGCTGCCTTTGTTGATATAAATTTAGGTAAAGCGGCATTTTTGCACGCCTCTGATATTAACTCTAAACTTATTGTTAAAGAAGAAAGCGGCAATCATGAGCAAGTTCCTGATATTCGTAATTTAGTACATGAAGGTCAGTACATTGTTGTGCAGGTGGTGAAAGACCCGCTAGGCACTAAAGGCGCAAGGCTAACCACTGATATTACCGTGGCAGCGCGCTTTCTGGTGCTGATGCCAAATGCTAGTCATGCCGGCATATCACAACGTATCGAAGATCCTAAAGAGCGTAATCGCTTAAAGTCTATTGTGACGCCATATTGTGGTGAAGATCATGGCTTTATTGTGCGTACTGCAGCTGAAGGTGCTGGTATTGAAGAATTACAACATGACGCTGAATTTTTACGTCGTGTTTGGGCGAAAGTTATAGAACGTAAAAAACGTAAACAAACTAAAGACCCAATCTACCAAGATCTATCGTTAGCATTTCGCGTTTTACGTGATTTTGTTGGCGTGTCGCTAGAGCGCATTCGCATTGATTCAAAATTAACTTACGATCAATTAGTCGAATTTACCACCGAATTTGTGCCTAATTTAGCGCCAGTAATTGAATATTATCCAGGTGAGCGACCGATTTTTGATTTATTTGATGTTGAAAGTGAAATTCAACGTTCATTACATCGAAAAATCGAATTGAAA
>PJEL010001428.1_pt1 | contig 24255 bp, 20 predicted proteins | sample 1853271 | NCBI WGS metagenome assembly PJEL01 (sample SAMN08108733, study PRJNA415343) | Invertebrate metagenome, whole genome shotgun sequencing project. | host: Globobulimina | place: Sweden: Gullmar Fjord | collected 2015-08
CTGATCTCAGGACAATAATTAAAACAGCATGGGAATGGCATCGCAGTCATCCTGAAGGGCATAGTTCGTAGGGTTGAAATTACAAACACTTTTTGAAAAATCTATAATGCGAATATCGCTGGAAAGAGTAAATCCCTTAGGTCGATATAGATTAAAATGAATACCAGTTACCCAGTATTAACAAAAATAGGAATAATATTTCTTGATATTATTGTCACGATTGTTTCTCTTGTTCTTGCCATTTATTTAAGGAGTTTTCTTGGCTTCAGTGAACCTATTTATTGGCAGTATTACTTGAATTTGCTCTTAGTAATAATCATTATCTGGAGAGGTCTTTCGGAGTACCAGGATGCTTATGCCGGCAGAGCATATAAATCCATTAGATATTTGGGCACCTTTCATTCTATAAAGAAAGAAATTACGATTATATTTAGAACGGTTTTGTTGGGGTGTCTGTTAGTATATCTTGTATCTGGAATTATAAGTTATTTCATTATATGGGAACATCCAAAGAGTCTTATTGTACTATTTGGTGCGATAAATCTTACACTTCTGTTCCTGGAAAAAGTTATCATTTTTCACTATTTCGAATATATTGGCAAAAGACCGAAGAACACAAAAAAAGTATTAATCCTCGGTACAGGAGATGTAGCCAAACAGTATATAAGTTCAATTGCTGGCAGTGGCTTTAATATCATAGGGATTATCGGCAAGAAGAAGTCTGAAAAAGGGAAAGTATTATATGGATATAAAGTCGTTGGTGGAGCTGCCAACCTAACAAATATTTTACATTCAACGTATATCGATGAGTTGATTGTTGCACTTCCTGCAAAATATCTTGGAGATATTGAGGAGGTCATTAATACTTGTGATAAGGAAGGTGTACCAGTTAGGATTGTTTCCCCTTTCTTTAAAAACCTTATCTCAAAATCAAGAGCAGAAATTGTTAATGGAATGCCAAATATTACATTTTCTCCTGTAGAAAGAAATGACCTGGAAATGGCAATGAAAAGACTTATAGATATCGTGGTTTCTTTTATATGTATAGTTGTGCTTATGCCCATTTTTATAGTGATAGCGATCCTTGTAAGACTTGATTCGCCGGGACCCGTGCTTTATAAATGGAAAATACTTGGTCTTAATAAACGACCATTGACGAGCTATAAGTTGCGAACTATGGTGCATAATGCAGAAGTCTTAAAGAAGGACTTAATAGAAATGAATGAGATGAAAGGGGCTGCATTTAAGATGACGGATGATCCAAGAGTAACTAGAATAGGCAAATGGCTCCGGAAGTACAGTCTAGATGAATTGCCTCAGTTATTTAGTGTCTTAATAGGTGATCTGTCGCTGGTTGGTCCCCGTCCGCCTCTACAGACTGAAGTGGAAAAATATGAGGGATGGCATCGAAGAAAGCTGTCAGTTAAACCAGGGATTACATGCTTATGGCAAATAAGCGGCAGGAATGAAATCAGTGATTTTGATGAATGGATGCAGTTGGATCTTCAGTACATAGATGAGTGGAGTTTGTGGTTGGACATTAAAATATTTTTTAAAACTATTCCAGCTGTTCTGAGTGGTTCCGGCAGGTAATGATCCAGGGATAAATTGCTTCGTGAAAGAGATTGAAATATCTAATTAAAAAAACTATCGTTCATTGATTGCTGCTTATTGAAGTCTATATAAAATAAATATTTTGACTAAATGAATTAGTTTCGTCTTCTGGTTCAACTAAAATAATAATATCATAAAACTTGTAGCCTATCGGATTATTATTTTACGAATATGAAAAGGGATAGAGACTGATACTTGAAAAGCAGAAGAATTACAATAAAAGCCGATCAAATGAATTTCGGGTAATGATGCTGAAGAGTGCTCATGATGGGCAAGTATTCTGCTGAACAAAATAATGCGGCATGAAAAAAAATTCCCTCTAGTGAACTACATAAGTAGTAGATTTGAGTGATATGAATTGTAATAAGATAATCAAATGGTGGCTTGCAGGCATACTTTTCTATTTGCCTTTCATGCTATTAATTCAAACCATACTAAGGGAATTGAACTTAGTTGAATTAATAAGTGGTACAAGATTTTTAGATGAGGCCACAGTAGTTATTGTTTTTTTGTTAGCAGTATGGAAACTATTTAAAAACAAAGAAATTTTTGATCCCTTATATCTAACTTTAGCGATACCATGTATTCTTTTTACTGTTTGGGGATTTATATCAGGAGTGGTTAACGATAATCCACTGCTATTAACCTTAATAGGTACTTTTGACTACATAAAATACTTTCTTCTTATCTTTATTTATGCTGCTTTTTTCAGGGATTTTAACTCATTGAAAAAGATATTTCGATATTTTCTCTTAATGGGAATAATCTTTTTTGCGGTAGCTGTAATAGAGGAGGTTTGGGCTTTGGTATTTAGGTATGTACTAGGAAGAGATATACTTGATCCATCTATGTATCTCTTACGTGAGCCTCCTTCTGACAGTAAAATAGCTGTAGGCATTTGGAGATACGGTATGTTAAGAGCGTCTTCAATAATAATGAAGATTGACTGGCTGGGATACATTAGCCTTTTTATTTTAACTATTTATATATTTATGAATAAGAAATTGAATCCCTTGATATATTGGTCTCTTATAAGCACTATTTTACTGACTGTCTCGAGGAGTGCCTATGCGGGTCTTTGTATTGTTTTAATGTTCTACTTAATATTACAGAAATTGAAAGGAAGTAAATTGGCAATTACATTAATTAGCATTGCAGTGATAATAATTGTTGCCGTAATTAACTTTGATGAAATATATCTTGATCAAACAGGTGTTAAAGAGAACAATACGATAACTTATAGAGAATATGCCAGGGAAAAGGGTTTAACAATATGGAAAGATCATCCACTTGTTGGTGTCGGGCCAGGCAGGTTTGGTGGAGTTGTCTCAAAAGTATATCCTACTCCGCTTTATAATGAATATAATTTCAACCTTAATCTATTAGAAAGGTTCGGAGGGATAGACCAATTTTGGCCTCAAATACTCGCTGAGACAGGAATTGTCGGTTTAGGATTGTTTTTAGTTCTGATTATATCGTTAATTAAGGCATTGTTAATACTCAGAGATCATTTATCAAATAATGAAGAGCAAATGGGATTGATAACAGGTCTTTTGGTGTTTATAATGGTAGTTTATGTGTATACTTTTGGAGCAAGTTTTTATACAACTGCCATTTCATTTCCTTATTTTGCATTTATAGGAATATGTTTTGGAGTTGCTAGTAGAAGATTTTAGTTCATATGCTGCTGGTCCAATATTTCTGATGGGAATAGTAGAAAAGACCGGACAAGAACGTATGTCAATATATTAGTATCAATGTCACTATGTGGACTGTGGCATGGAGAATCATAGATTTGTTATCTTGGGCTGAAAGTTTTTCTCAAGCCATATTTATTATCAAACTATTAGTTGTTGTTCGAGAATAGTTGTCCTTCCAATAGTTAAAACATTCATAGCATGCTGCACTATTAATGTGCGGTACCACTGATTGGTAAAAAGAAATGCGTAAATGCTAAAATAACAAGATAGTTTTATAAAGATATTATAATAACTTAGATTAACAATAGTAAGGATTAGATTTGTTGTTTCCAAGAGCATATCGTTAATTTTGCAGCCTGCAGTATCTCCAATGAATGAGAAGGATATGATTAACTATAAGGCCAAACATACTGTCACGGGATTAATGAAAATTATATGAAGTTTGCTATTCGTGACGATGATACAAACTACTTTACTAAACCTGAAGAACTGATAAGTAATTACAGCCATGTTTGGGATACTTGTCCGATTTCATTGTCTGTTGTCCCGTTTCATACTTGCACTAAAACCGGTGCGATTCCAAAAGCATATTGGACGGGCAATGATGTTTATCCGATAAGAGATAATCAGGCACTTGTAAAATTTCTTTTGGAAATGATGGAAAATGGCAGGATATCTATCATGCTGCATGGATATTCCCATAAAGACAACCCTGATGGTTATGAGTTTGATACCGGGGACAATTTATATGAGAAAGTTAAAAAGGGAAGGGACAACCTGAAAGAAGTATTTAATACAGAAATAAAAGTATTTGTTCCACCACATAATACATTGTCTAAAAAAGGTTTGGCTGCAGTAATAAATAATAACCTGAATCTAGTTAATACTCCTTCCTTTCGAATTGAAAGAAGGGCTTTTCAGCTGGGGAATGTCTTACCTTTTATTAAACAAAAATGTTTTAAATTGAGATTTAAGAACAAGTATCCATACGTTCTTTCCTTTCCTGATCATAAGGAAGTCGCATACTATTCACTGACTCCTGAAGCTAGCTTTGATGACTTAAAAGAGAGTTTTGATTTTTGCCGTGAAAAAAACGGGTCTTATATTCTTGCAACGCATTACTGGGAATTTGCGGCTGTACAAAGTTATAACCGGAACATAACGATGGGCGATGTTTTTAACCAGTTTTGGGAATACGTCATTAAATTTAATGATGTGCAATTTGTTAGCGTGAACGGGATCTTTGAAAGTTAAATGCTGAAAGTTATATTTATTAATCGTGTAATGTCAATGTTCCACGGCGGAGGAGAAACGTATACTTTAAACATTGCCAGAGGATTGAAAGAATTAGGGTGTGATGTACAGTTCATTGTTACCAGGCCGTGGTTTGGGAAAGTGAGGTATCCTATACAAGAGTTTGACACAGAGTATGTTGCTTCTCCGTACTTGAGAGACATAAGCCACCTTTTATTTGCTATTGGAAATAATTCAGAATTAATACCGCATAAATCTGTCCGGTTTTATTTTTATAAAATAATTCACTATATTGGTTCATTGATTTACAGATTTGATGACAGCAAGTCCCAGAGGGACATATTTAGTCATCTTAGTAAGAGGGTGAATAATACTGATTTAATTCAGGTTTTTGGACATTCTGGTTTAGCGTGCCGGATTAAAAAGGAGTTAAATAAACCAGTAGTAATAAGGTTTCCGGGGCCGCCGGGTAAAAATCGAAATGAACAAATACTTGCATGTGATGCTGTAATTGCAAATGGGCATGCTTTTAAGGATATAAAGGAGAACATTACAGGAAAAGTTGTTAATATCCCGACCGGTATTGACTCCGGAAAGTTTAAACCTGTAAATACAGATGTTCGAAACAACTATGGTATTGAAGATGATGAGAAACTGGTTTTGTTTACGGGCAGATTTATTCATTTTAAAAATCTTCCTTTTCTGGTAAAGGGTATGGCGGAAGTTATAAAACAGAATGATAAGGTAAAATTGATGCTGGTAGGTGAAGGCCCCTTTTTCGGACAGATTAAAAAAATGGTATCAGTCTTGAAAATAGAGAATAAAGTTGTATTTACAGGGAAGATTCCCAATGATGTTCTCCCTAGGTATTATTCGGCTGCAGACTTATATTTAATAACTTCTAATTATGATAATTTCCCCAATGCGGTTATTGAAGCCATGGCTTGCGGGCTTCCTGTGGTGGCAACGAACGTAGGCGGAATACCTGACCTTGTTGAGAACGGAGTAAATGGATTTTGTATTGAAAATAATAATATTGCTGAGCTTAAGGAAACTGTGCTGAAAATGCTTAAGGACGACAAGCTTAGCGATGAAATTGGTAATAATAATAGAGAGACTGTAGGGAAAAGATTCAACTGGTTGAAAAGTGCCGGGCAGTTTCTTGAGGTATATGAAGATGTTTTGGCGAAGAAATAGAGTGGATGCTTGCATGTTGAAAATGATTGACAACTGTCTTGTGAAAGTTGACAGGGGCAGTATGCTGGCTTCTCTGGAGGTGCGGAATCCCTATCTTGATCATAAACTGGTAGAATATGCCTATTCAATTCCAGGAAAGTACCTGGCTGACGCTGATAATCATAAAGCTTTTTTAAGAGATGTTCTGACCGGCATAGTAACTGATTTTGTTATTCAACGGGAGAAGCAAGGATTCAACGTTCCTATTTCGGAATGGATGCGGACACACTGGCGAGAACTTATTGAATCGGTTCTCTTTCAAAATTCTATTTTTAATGTGGAATATTTGAAAGCCATATGGAATAATCATCTTAGCGGGAAAGAGGATAACATGTATAGAATCTGGTTACCCTTTGTATATAATTTAAACATGTGTTAATGATATTAGATAATGTTCTATATGCATGTTTCCTCTAACCTGCAGAAAGTTAAAGGTGACTTGAAGAGGAGAAATACTAATGAAAAATGGTAAACGTGTTCTGGAGGCTTTTTCTACTAATCAAAAGTATTTTGATATGATGGAGGATTGGCATTTGAAACATGGAGGTGCTGCAATAGAACCCGAAATGAATAATTTGCTCTCATCAAATTGCCGGGGAAATATTTTAGATGCTGGTTGTGGAGAGGGTTCAATTGCGCATTGGCTGTCAGAGCAACATATTAATGAAAAGTTCTATGGAATTGATGTTTCACCTATCGGAATAAAAAAGGCAACCTCAAAGAATAGTAAAGTACTATTTAGTGTTGGGAATCTTTGTGAATTACCATATAGGGGAAACTCATTTAATGTAGTTTATTCTCAATCCGTATTAGAGCATGTACCAGATTATCAATATAGTTTGAATGAATTCTATAGAGTGCTAAAATTAAAAGGGAAGTTGATTATACGAATTGAAAATGGTGGGAGGGAAGATCGTACTCTGGCTCAGTCATTTTTTGCTTACCTGTTCAAAAAAAACAAAGTTAAAATCTTGAATCCAAGTTTGAATTTAAGAGAAAATAACCGGAAAGATCATAGATCAAATTTTGATGCCTATGTGATACCTTCTGATATTCTAGTAAAACAATTGAAGGAAAGAGGATTTGTAATAAAATATTTTTCAACGAAACGTAAATTGATTCAAAGAGATTCAGAGGCCTATAAGACAACAAATGTATTGAAACGGCATTTGATTAATTTAATAATGAAACTGCCGTTTTTCCCATTTACTCACATGGGTCCTACTACAATTATAATGGCGGAGAAATAGTGTGCAGGCGTCAGCATTCAAATGATGATAGTTATTATTCTGGAATGAGATAAGTAGATAAATATGAAAGAATAATAGTATCTCTTTAATAAAAGAGATAATTAAATTAAGAAATTTAAAGTAAAAACCGATGGTTAAATATATAAAATCAAGATTGAGGAGAAGCCTAAAATAATGTACATACTAGGTTTAGCACCAGGTCATAATGCCACGGCGGCATTATTGAAAGATGGAGAAGTTAGATATGCCATGGCAGAAGAACGGCTTTCACGTTACAAAGGTGACAGACGTTTCCCAAAATTAGCGATAGGTAAAATACTGGCACTGGAAGGTATTAGTCTTGCAGATATTGACCACATTGTTCTCCATGGTAAGGATAACATTAAATTTGACATTCATGATCAGGAATTTTTGTGGGATGATACACCACGTGCCGAGTCAACTTTATACAGAGTTGAACAGCACCAGAAAATAAGCCGGTTAGTATACCTTATTCCAAAGATAGGAAGTTGTTATCGGAATTCCAGTATAGCTAAGGGGGAAAAGCTGTTTTATAAGAACCTGCAGGAATTTGGTATCAACCTGGATAAACTTTCAATTTATGAGCATCACATGACTCATGCTGCGAGCGCGTATTTTACATGTGGTGTTGATCCATGCTTAGTAGTGACTGTTGATGCTTCAGGTGATGGACTTTCTGCTACTATCAACACTGCTAGAAACGGGAAAATAAAACGTATTTCAGCTACAAAGGTGTCTGACTGTTCTTCGGGAACATATTATTCCTCTATAACTCAGTACCTGGGGTTCCAACCTAACAGGCATGAGGGAAAAGTGCTGGGTCTGGCAGCTTATGGAGATGTTAATAAATATTACGATAAGATGGTTCCTTTATTAAAATATGATCCTGTCAAAAAATGTTTGTCGAAAGATCTTCCCGGCCCTCAAGGATTATTTGAAAAGATTAGAAATAAAATAGAACAGGCGCAAAACATTTTAAACGGGTATAAAAATAGTAGTTACCTTAAGTACTGTGAGGAGCATTTTAAAGGTGCTTCACGAGAAGATCTGTCGGCTGCTGTCCAGCAGAGACTTGAAGATGTCATAGTTGAATATGTTGGGGCATTTGTGGAAGAAACAGGACTGAAAGACGTAGTGTTGGCAGGAGGTGTCTTTTCCAATGTTAAATTAAATCAGCGGATTTTTGAAAAATTATCGCTTAACTCAATTTTTATTCATCCTGATATGACTGACGGGGGATGTGCTCTCGGAGCTGCCTATCTAAAATGGCAAGAGGTTAAAGGGAAGAATCGACATTACAGGAAAAATATTGAGAATGTTTACTGGGGGCAGTCTTTCTCCAATGAAGACATTGAAGCAGTAATAAAGGAGAACGATTTAAAGGCTGATTTCATGGAAAATATTGAGGAGAAGGTGGCTAGTCTCCTGGTTGAAAGGAAAATTATCGGACATTTTGGTACGCTGGGAATGGAGTATGGACCAAGAGCACTGGGCAACAGGAGCATCATAGCTGCAGCCACTGATAATGAAATTAATAACTGGCTTAATAACCGGCTTCAAAGAACGGAGTTTATGCCCTTTGCTCCAGTTGTTTTAGAGGAGGAGGCAGAACAAATATTGATAGGTTATGGTGAAGGTAATAAACAGGCAGCAAAATTTATGACAATTACTTTTGATGTCACAGATTTTTGTAAAGAGAAAGCTCCTGCTATTGTTCATGTTGATGGTACTGCCAGGCCGCAAACTATAAATGAAAAACAGCATCCCACTTATTATAGGATACTGAAACATTATTATGAGAAGACGGGTATCCCGTGCATGATTAACACCAGTTTTAATGTACACGAAGAACCGATAGTCTGCTCACCAGAAGATGCGATCAAGTCATTTAAAGAGGGTAGGATAGATGTACTGGTAATGGGTAACTGGTTGTTACAGTCTGAAAATGAGTAAAGCTTCTTCTCATCAGGTAGTATCAAGTGGTCTTAAGTTGTTTGGCTCGCAGTTTATTCAAAATGTGTTCCTTCTGGGTTTCGGCGTATATTTTGCGCATGTCCTAAGCCTTGAAGAAATGGCCGTAGTCTCCCTTTTTTTTCTGTTTACCACATTAGCACCAACTTTTGCTTCGCTTGGACTGGTTGATTATCTTTTAAGGAAGGTGCCTGAATATTTATCTAATGAAGAAAAAGTCGAAGCCAGTTCTTTAATAAAAACAATTTTTGTTATACAGTTTCTTTTTTCTCTCCTGATATCTGTTTTAATGATTGTCTTTGCAAAAGATCTTTCCAGGACCTTTTTAAGAACTGATTCGTTTGAATTTCAAATACAACTCGTTGGAGTAGGGGCGCTTCTTCAGAGCTCGATTGTTTTTTTTGATGCAGTGATTCGCTCCATGCAGTTATTTGGCAAATTGGCAAAAGTGAAAATAGTTGCAAATGTAATAAGTAGAATTATTGCACTCCTATTATATTTATATATGGGTTTTAATGGTTACCTGGGGGGGCTTTTACTTGGATGCTTAATAACATTGATAATGTTAGTGTATTACACCAAAAGTGTTCTGTTCGTTAAGGAAACCTATTGGGAAGACTATATGTTTCTAATAAGATTTTCATTCCCATATTATTTAAGCAATATAACCAGATATCTTTTGATGAATGTAGATAAATATGTTATTGGGTTGTTTCTCACCCCGGCCCATTTAGCAACATACTTCATTGCTTCAAAAATTGTGGAATATTTAAAACAAATTATTGATTCATTTGTTAATCCTATTTTACCTAAAATCGCTGAATTTAAGGCGATAAATATGGAAAGAGTAGAAAATTCCTTTCAAAAATCATTCCGATACATGACGTTTCTTATTATACCATTGTCTCTGGGAGGCGCCGTCCTTAGTTATTCCCTTCTATATTTATATGGAGGAGTCAAATATACTGATGGGACCTTAGTTATGATAATCCTATTTGTTTCAATGATTGGATATGGATATACAGGTTTATTTGGGATCAATATTCATGTCTTGGGAAAACCAGTGGATAAATTAAAAATCAACCTGGCAGGCGGTGTTATAAATGTATTATTGAGTTTATTGTTTGTTTATCTATTTAAGGATACCGGCGTCGCATTAGCCAAATTCGGAGCATATTTTGGAGCAGTTATTATTGGGCATATGGTTCTTGGTAAAATAATAAAATTGAAATATGACACAGGTGCATTTAAACTATCTTTATTTGCATCAGTTGTAATGACACTGATCATTGTTATACCGCAATTTTATTTCCATCAATTGAAAATTGTTCCAATTCATGCCGTGCTGGGTGTAATTGCTTATTTTATAATAGTAATGCCTAGGCTCAATCAATATGATAAGGATTTGATCAGGTCTTTTCTGCCCGGCAAGTTAAAGTGGATATTGAAAACAGACTAAATAACAATTTGATTAGCATTTCATTTGATGACTGAATTGAAGACAGAGAAAATGAAAGAATCTAAGAGTAACAAGAATACTCCTGAAATCCCAGCCTGTTTGAAATGGCTTTTTCCTTATAAAATTAAAGCCCTTCCAATCGCCGTGAAGTCTGCGGTGATGTATTATTTTTTTCAGAATAAAATAACTCTGACAATTATTAACTGGCTGTTCCAGGGAATGAGGGGGATGGATAAAACAGACTTTGCCGGGAAAATTGTCTTGGAAATAATATGCGCTGCACTTGTTGTTCTGATATGGGATGTTCCGCTCCTTTACAAGGTCCCTTTGGCGCTGGTATTTGGACATACTGTAAATTGGTTATTTAATACTCACTTTTGGGTGTTTGGAAGATTCCTGGGCATAACCCATACTGATCCAAAGCGATTTTTTCCTTATATTCAAAGAGTAGTTGCCAGGGTGAATAAGAATAAATCCGTTCCTATGGTGATCGTAATAGGAAGTATATCAAGAAACCAAAATTTTAAAGTTACTTCTGATGTAGACATTATGTTTATAAGAGGAAAAGGTATTCAAAATGGCGTTAAGGCTGCAATTGTTACTTTGCGGGAGCGGACTATGGCATTACTGCTCAAATTTCCATTGCACCTTGAGTTTTATGATAGTATTGAATCCATGAAAAAACATAGAAGCGATGAAGTGCCTGTTGTGCTAAAGGACGTAGACGGAACAGCCAGAGACTGGTACGCTCAAGAAGGTATGGATATAAGCAGTCTTGACGATTGTAGCAATTCTGTATAGCTACATTGAGAAGCTGCAGAAACCGTCCTAAGCATAGCGAATGGATAATTCAAAAACAATATGGCAAAGAAAAAAGATAATATCAGAATCTGTATCGCCTGTTCAGCAGGAGGACATTTTTCTGAGGCTTTAAAAGCTACTGGCAATATTGAGCATGAGAAGTATTATGTTACTTATTACAGTGCTTCAATAAATGAATTTTCACAAAATAATAAAGTGAATTTTGTAACTCACCCAAGACACTGCGCTTTCCCTTTAAGAGTATTTCTTTTTTTAAAAAACTGCATGGAATCCGCTTTAATTTTGATAAGGGAGAAACCGGACCTTATCATATCTACAGGTGCTGATGTCGCTTTAGCCACGTGTATAATCGGCAAAATCATGGGTAAGAAACTAATATATATAGATTCGGGTGGCTATGTTACTTCCAGATCTTTGTCGGGTAGATTAATTTATCCGTTTGCAGATTTGTTTCTTGTCCAATGGAAGCCGGCTTTAAAGAATTTTCCTAAGGCTATATATGGAGGACCTCTGTTTTGATTTTTGTATCAGCAGGAACTCCGGATAGGCCGTTTAACCGCTTGATTGAAGGCGTTGACAGAATTGCGGATAAAGTAGGTGAGAGAATGCTGGTTCAAATTGGTCACTCTACCTATATCCCTGAGCGATGTGAGTATTTTAAGTTTTGTGAGTATGAAGAAATGATGTCCCATATAAAAGCAGCCAGCTTGATAATTTCTCAAGCTGGATTTGGGATTATTGGTAATTCTATCAAGTTGGGAAAACCCATGATACTGGTGCCCCGTGAAATGAAATTCGGAGAAGCCATTGATAAGCAATATGAGTTGGCGGAACATGTCGCCGGTGAAAATGAATCTATTGTTTGTGTTAAGGATGTGAGCCTTTTAGAAAATGCGGTTAAAACAATAAGGAAAGTTAAAGTTAACTACAATTATAAAACAGAGATACCCGCCCTGATTGATGAATATATTGATAAAACTTTTATTGAGGAGAATTGATGGATTTATCTATTGTACTGGTGAGTCATGGGCATAAGGAACTGGTAAAGAAATATCTGCCTTCACTGTTTGCTTTTCCTGCGTCTGTAAAATTTGAAGTGGCATTAATAGACAATAATTGCAGTGATGGTGCTGCTGATTGGGTCAGCGAAAATATGCCACAAGTTGAAGTTCTACGTAATAAAAGAAGCAAATCGTATGCGGAAAATATGAATATGGGAATGGATAAGTTTATAAGAGGACGATATTTTGTTGTATTGAATCCGGATATTGAGTGTTTACCCGGCCTGTGGGATGAGATCGTCAGGTTTATGGACAATAACATTGATGTAGGAATAATGGGGCCCAAACTATTGAACCGGGACCATACAGTCCAGGCGTCATGTCGCAGTTTTTCAACTCCACTGAACCTTTTTATACGTGGACTCCATCTTGACGGAATGTTCAGGAACACCAGAATTATTCGTGAATACCTGATGGCAGACTTTGATCATGAGACAGTAAAGGATGTGGATTGGGTCACAGGGGCGTTCATGGTGGTAAGACGAGAGGCTATATCACAGACCGGCGGCATGGACGAAAGATATGAAGTTGCCTATTCTGAGGACCAGGACTGGTGTTGCAGGATGTGGCGTAAGGGATGGCGGGTTACCTATGACCCTGCTGCACAGGCCATTCATGATCATCTAAGAACAGGCATGAGCAAACCCTGGAGCAAAATGGCACGTATGCAATTGATAAATGCTGTCAAAATGTTCAAAAAGTTTGACTGGAAGCTGAGTCGATCATAATTTTGTCTTTCAAAGTTGTCATGGGGAGTTGAAGCCTGAAAAAATCCAATGAAGATATGAAGGAATAATGCTATTTAATTCATACGAATTTATTCTTCTTTTTTTGCCAATAACCTTAATTTTCTTTTTTGTGATTGGTGAGAGAGGTTACCATAGAGCGGCAGTCGGGTGGCTAGTTGGGGCATCATTGTTTTTCTATGGGTGGTGGAAACTGGAATATTTGGTAATAATCTTATTTTCTATTCTGCTTAACTATGGACTGGGCTTTATGATAGAAAGATCCTGGAATCAGAATGATAACTATTTTTATAAATTGTTTCATAAAAAAGTAGTATTAGTTTTAGGTGTAAGCGTTAATCTATGTGTGCTTGGTTATTTTAAGTATACAAACTTTATTGTTGATAATATAACCTTTCTCACAGGAAATACCTTTCATTTAAATACAATTATCTTTCCGCTTGGCATTTCTTTTTTTACTTTCCAGCAAATTACATATCTTGTGGACATTTATAAGGAAGGGAAACGTGACAATGATTTTCTTTCATATGTTTTGTTTGTATCATTCTTCCCAAAAATTATAGCCGGTCCAATTGTGCTATATAAAGAGGTGATGCCGCAGTTTGCAAAAAAGGTGTTTTGTAAGTTTAATAATGAAAACTTTGCAGTGGGTACTACAATTTTTATTATAGGCTTGTTTAATAAAGTTGTTTTGGCGGATCAAATAGCCCTTTATGCCACACCTGTGTTTAACGCAGCTGAACAAGGTAGTCAAATTACTTTTTTTGAAGCATGGGGAGGGGCATGTGCATATACATTACAGATTTATTTTGATTTTTCCGGTTACTCGAATATGGCAATCGGTGTTGCCAGAATGGTCGGTGTTAGCTTGCCCCTTAATTTTTACTCACCATACAAGGCTGTGAATATCATTGAGTTCTGGAGACGCTGGCATATTACTCTTTCGCGGTTTCTCAAGGATTACCTGTATATCCCCCTGGGAGGGAATCGTAAGGGGAAGTTTCGCACACATTTAAACCTGATGATTACGATGTTGTTAGGAGGTTTATGGCACGGCGCTGGATGGACTTTTGTGCTATGGGGTATGCTTCATGGACTTTATCTCGTTATCAACAACCTATGGCGTTTGTTAAGGCAGGCAATGGGATTTGATATTACCAGTACAAGCTATTTGGGACGCGGTTTATCAAGGCTGGTGACTTTTACGGCCGTTGTTGTCGCATGGGTGTTTTTTCGTGCACAGAGTTATGACGGAGCCATAGCTATATTACACGGAATGGCAGGTTTTAATGGAGTAGTGCTGGATTCACGGCTCGCAGGAATGCTGAGTGTTTTTGATTCAGTAATTACATTTAAAGGCATTGGTATAGGGGCTTTTGGTTCTGTCTATGGAGCACTATGGATAGTTGCTCTCTTAATCATTTCTTTCTTTGCACCGAATGCTCAACAATTGCTGATTAAATATAAACCGTCTCTTGAAATATATCGTGGAAAGATACACGAAGGATGGGTTGCTCGTTATCAATGGAGACCTTCAGCGGTATCAGGCTTTATAGTGAGTATTATATTAATTTATGTTTTATCGAAAATAACGAGTATAAATGAATTCTTATATGTACAGTTTTAAGAATAGGTATTAACATTGGCTTCGATACATAATAAAATCTTTCTTCTAATACTGACGAGCTTTTTACTAGTAGTGTTTATAAATTCATTTAAAACTGAGCCGCTTCAAGGTGATCTCACCAGAACCGGCGGGTTCTCGGAAAGTGAATTTGGTTGGAATAAGCCGATAGAAGTATATGAGAACAATTTATTTAAAAAAGCGAAATCAATTGAAGACTATAGTGAACATTACGATATAGTTGTCCTTGGTGATTCGTTTACTTTTAATAACAAGTGGGTTTGGCTAAACTACCTGGTTGAAAAAACCGGACTTTCGGCTATCGCTTTTCATGTTAATAAAATTTCAATCGAATCAATTGTTAATGCAAAACAGTACAAAAGTAATCCACCATTAGTGTTTATATATGAAACGGTTGAAAGACATGCATTTGATAGATTGTTGTCACTAAACGGCCTTTCTTTTGATCCTATCAAGGTGCCTTCAGGAACCAACTCTAAGTTGTCTAAACAAATTAAATATAAGCCTATTCACATTGAAAAAAAACGTGAAAATAGAAAAAGTAATTTTGATAACTATAAAGAAAGGTTTTCTGTGACATTGAATTATATGATGAAAGCTCTTCTGCGAACTATTAATCTGAATACGACAGAAGCAGTTTTGATTGAAATGAAGAATAAGAGTGACTACCCATTATTTTCTTGTAACAATAATAGCGAAATATTAATTTTCAAAGGAGATATTAATAAAAGATATTATAGTGATAATGAAATGAAGGAATCGGCACTTAATGTAAAGGTAACAGAAGAGGGTGTCGAATCTAATGGATTTACAAATTTTATCTTCTTAGCATTCCCTGATAAATTAACAGTATATTCAGAGTTTATCTTTGGGGGAAATAATATGCCAAATGCTTTACAAAGATTTAGTGAACATTATAATCTGATACGACTTGACATCCCTTTTATTAGTGCAATAAAACAAGGGGAGCTGGATGTGTATTTACCTAACGATACACATACAGGTCCAATTGGAAGTGAAATTGCTGCCGAGGAGATAATGAAAAAATTGCTAATGGGAAAATCTACTCAGGAGAATTAATTTATTAAAAGGGCTCATTTAATGGCTATTCTGGTCAAGGCGAGCAGTTGTTTCGGTGATTACAAAAACCAGTATGATCATAACGATGTTGGATTTAGTTAAATTGTTTTAAGTGCTGTTCTCTAGAGAGGTGTTAATTATATTCGGAAAATACTATAAGCTGATCTTATGCATTCTGATCTTTCTTGTGCTATCTTGCGAGTCGGAATTATCTAGCAGGAAGTGGAACTTGACTGCTCAATTACTATCCGAAACCAGAGGGGCAAGTAAAGAAGGTATTAATAAAGTGGAGCATGAAATACTTAACAAGGTATGGAAACCAATCTATCTGCGCTCTCAGGCACAGAGAGATGCAGGAATGCCAGGGGGGGAGGGTATGCAAAAAGTATTCAGTGTTAATTATGCGCCCTCGAATCCGGACATAGCATATTTCGTTACTGATACGTCCGGAGTATGGCGAGGAGAATGGAAACAGAAAGGCTCATTGAAAGGTTATCCAGACTATGAGGGTTTTTTCTGGGAATCAAAGAGAGGCTATTTTGATGAGGCAACGAAGAGTCACAAGGGATATAGAGCAAGTGGTGGCATTTCACTTGCTGTGGATCCTAAAAATGCGGATATTGTTTTTGTGAGTGCTTCGAAGCACAATTCCAATCCTAATGATCCAGCACATCATACGGATGTTAGAGGTATATACAGAACTTTAGATGGGGGGGATTCGTGGGACCGAGTTTATAGTACCACTTACTATTCAAACTCTGAAGGCCAGCATTATATATTTGATCCCGATAGCTTTAACGGAACTCGCCATACAACTGTCTATGCGGCTACGCATGAAGATGGTTTGCTAAAATCAACTAATGGAGGGGATTCCTGGCAAATTATAGGGCTGGAAGGTGTACATATATTCGATATGGAGATTGTGAAATTCGATCTAGGATTAAACCTAGATGGAGATGCCTCTAAACTATACCTTGCAACAGAAAAGGGACTGTTTACAGTAACCGATAAAGGTAGTGGCAACCCTGAGATATTAAAGTTAGGACATGATGGATTTATATTGCCCCCTGATAAATATCCCGATTCATACCCCAGAAGTATAGCTCTCGATGCAAAAAATGGACAAATAACAATCTATGCAGCTGTTGGACGCCATAAGGTGTTTAAATCTATAGACGGTGGTCGGTCGTTTTATCTAAAGAGTGTTGGTTTGCCTGGAATTAATTATGCAAATGGACAGGAGTATAAATTAATTGAGATGAGTAAAACGAACCCTGAGCAACTCTACATATATATACATAATTATTTTAGAAAGAATCCATATTATAGTAAAGACGGAGGAGAAACCTGGTATCCTATATCGAATAAGGACATGGGCAGTCTGAGTTTTAGACCTGGCGGCACTAGTAATTCAAATATATCAACTCATCCATATGACTCCCGGCGAGCCCTTAAGAGTTTTGCAGCAACAAGCAGAATAGCTGAAACAAGAGACGGCGGAGTCAATTGGAGGTATGTTAGCAATGGATTCATCGGCGGAGACCATCCTAGAAATAGATCAGTTTATTTTGGACCGTTAGATCCAGCTGAACCGGACAGCAGAGATATCATGTTTTTCTTTCATGACACCGGCCTCATGGCTTCTGAAGATAATGGGGATACATGGAATATGCTCTTCAGGGATGCGGATTATTCTAACTTCGGATCAAATATTAAGGGTATAAGTACTATTGTTGGTGTTGTGGTACCGGGGGAGCCTCTCAGAATAATTACTGTTAAGGGCAGTGGAACCAGGCAAGTTATATCCCGTTCTGATAATAATGGTAAAACCTGGACGATATTTAGCGGTGGAAGCAGCAAAACTGATCTTCAAAAGAACAAATATTCTAAACCGATGATTGATGAAAATTATCTGTATATGTTTAATCATCCGGGCAATCCCGATTACATATATGCCGGCGGTAAGAACGGAAGCTGGATCAGCCGTGACAGAGGAGACACGTGGGGTAGCTGGAATGAGAACGGTGAATGGACAAATAAAAAACTGCAGGGCAAAGGGATCAGGGCCGTATTTACGGGTAACGGAGACATAGTCTATGCATTTGAGAAATGCCCTTTATGTGATATTGCGCCGGGGTGTTCATACAATAAGAGGGGACAGGTACTCATATCCCGATCCGAAGACGGAGGAGTAAACTGGACTCCAGCAAATTGTTTCCAGTGGGTCATTGAGACCATAAATGATGTAGCCATAGACCCTGAAGATTCAAATCGATTATATATGGCTACAGACAAAGGTTTATTCATTTATGATGAGTGTGATGAAGTCAATGATCTGGATTGTACTATCGACCTTGACACGGCATTTAATCCGGGATGGCAGGATATTTGGAAAGAAACGGGGATTAGAGGCGGAGTAGAAACTGATTTTTTTGTAGTTAAAGGAGGTCCTGTTTATGAAGGACGTTTCAAGGCTATTGCGGTTGACCCTGTTCACCCAAACATAGTATATGCTGGAAAGGATTCATTGTACGGGCAAAGTAAAGAGTTTATTTATCGTTCTGTGGATAAAGGAGAGACATGGGAAAGTATAAGGTATAATCTTAACGGCTATTCCAGAGTCAATGGACTATCAGTTGACCCTGCTACTGGAATGCTGTATATGTATATTTTTCACGGCAATCATGTACTTTGTACAGATGAAGACGCTGACTCTTATGCAACCGAAGGTGGACCATGCGGAATTGTTGACGCCTATGATAGCGATCCTGCGATTAATGCAATTCAGGGCCTCTCTATTGTAACGGACATGAGTAGCGACCGGATAGAATTGAAGTGGACATGTGCAACGGCAGTTGGAAGCTACAACGTATACCGGAGTATGAAGCATGGTGGACCATATAATGTTATTCAGACAAATCACAAGACATCAGAGTGTAGTTATGTTGAAAGCGGTTTAACGAAAGATAAAACTTACTACTATACAGTTCGCTTTGCAAATATTTATGGGCAGGAATCGCTTTCTTCCAACATTGCGACTATACATTGAATGAAATAGTCTCTGGTAGAATTACATGAGCTGATGTGAGCAGGATTAATTTATATTGTCTCATCAGTAGAAGGGTCTAATGAGCCGATTTTGGCTTTCACTTCAGAAAGTGTATTCTGGATGTTATCATTTTGAATTGTCTTTATATTGAATTTATTCACGATCATCTGATATATCTTAAATTTCAGATCATAATCTTCATCATCTATTAGAACTTCCGGTTTTCGCCTGATAATTTCATCTTTGTCTACAGAGAAAAAAATGATGGGCATGTCCTTGGGAATCATCTTTAATAATAGTTTTGTAATGGTTTTATTCAGTAGATTTAAGTCTTTTGTTTCCAGCATGAAATCTGCCAGGATATCATAAATGAACTTATCGCAGAATATAATATTCTTTGTAAAAATAAGAGGAATCCTGACTTTGATTATATAAGCAATCACTGTGTCAATTAGATGTAAATATTGAACAAGAAACGCAATTGATTTTGACTTATGAAAATCATGGATGCTATATGTTTTTCCTCCTTTATTCTCCCTGCGTGTTAGGCCAGTAAGTCTGCAAAAAAGCAGAACTGGTCTTGTGAAAAAATAATTAAACCTCAGCCAGACCCTCTCTGCTTTTATCCCCTTTTTATCGTACTCCTTTATTAATTCATCAATAATTGACGATTTACCGCAGCCATCTACACCTGCAAAGTAAATAAAACGTGTCTTCTTCATAGTAGTCTGTCCATATTGTCTTGTTTGGTTTCTGATAAATTCCAGTAATACTCAAGGCAGTCCTGCCAGTAGTTTTCTGTACTTGTATCCCTGTGCTGGATATTAAACAGCAGGTAACTCTGAAATAAAAAAGGAATTGCGCTGATGTCCAGCTTATAGCTCTTAGCCAATTCAAGAAGGCATTTATCTACTTCTTGAGCAATATAGCTATTGTTAAAATAGATCATGAAGTCGGCTAATTTGCTGAATTTGATTTTATTGACTCCTTCGCCTGCGTGGAAAGCTATTGAATAAAAATCCCAAAACGGCACTCCGTTAAATGTCAGGAATTCCCAGTCAATAATGCCTATCTTCTTATCATTATATAAAATACTTCCTCCCCATAAATCTCCATGCATACATACCAAATGAAAGTGTTTCCCCTGAAGTTTATCGGCCTCAGCTCTTAACTGGTCTAACTTGATCGAATACTTGCCCCCAGATTCGCTTTTCTCGAAAGCCTCGATAGGGGTTAAAAAAAATTTCGTGAATAATGTTGTTGTCGATGGCTCTTTTTCAGCGCTTAACTGGATTAAGAAATCTTTGCATGTATTTAATATGTAAATATAATGACTTTGTTCCGATCTGTTATAAGATGGGAGCTTTAAATAATGATTAACCGGTAAGCCATCGATTGATCTCTCAAAATATGCTACCATTTTATCGGATTTGTATAAAGCAATCGGATTTGGAATAGAAATTAAACTATTGTTTTGGAATTTATGATATACAGCTTTGGTGTTGCTGTATTCCAGTTCAATAGAATCTGTATACTGTAAACTGCCGACTTTTACAACGGCAAATGGATTATGGTTCCCATGAATGAAAAGAATGATAACAAATTTATCATTAACTCTTTGCCATGTGCTTATTCTTATTATAAAATGAATATCCTCACAAATTTCATTGCCAATTTGAAAACTATCTCTGTTCTTTGATACAAATGCCTTAATACTATTTAATGTTTCTGACAATGCAGCTGGTAAAGCAGGTTCTGTTTTTAGAAGGCATTTTAAAAGCAAACTTAACAAACTATTTGGAAGAATCGATTTGATAATATTGATTAATAATTGGATTTTGAGCTTGCCTGAAAAGAGAAAGTTGTAAATGAAATAAATTATAACATTTGTATCATTTGATATATAGAATTGAGGTTTGTTTTGAGAGGGGAAAACTAGCAAGCTCATGATTGTCTGTTGAGATAGGTTTGGTAAAGGTTGTCGTAATTATTGGCCATTGTTTGAACGCTAAATTTATCTGTAGCTGTTGTATAACCATTTTTAGTCAGTTCGTCTCTTAGTTTATTGTCAGATAGTAAGGTATCGATTGCGCTTGTCAATTCACCAATGTTAGCAGGCTGAACAAGCCAACCATTTATTTTATGTGTTATGATCTCCGGCGTACCATCTACATCTGTTGCTATTACAGGACAGGAAGCCGCCATGGCTTCAATTATAACTTGCGGAAGACCTTCCCATAAGGAGGGTAATACGAATATTTTCATTACGTTTAGCAGGTTGTAAATGTCATACCTCTGGCCAAGGAAATTGAAATTGTTTTCTAAATTATACTCAGCTATTTTTTCTTCCAGACTTATTTTCTCAGGGCCATCTCCAATAATCAGACAACATATATCAGGGAATCCAGTTTTAAGGTCCTTGATAGATTCGACCAGATATATAAGGCCTTTTTGTTCTGCAATACTACCTACAAATCCAATAGTATTTTGCCCTTCTCTTATTCCAAGCTCATTCCTTAACGATACTATTTCATTTGTATTTACTGCGCTAAATTTATCTAGATCAATTCCAATGTAAATTGGTTGTTCAACATGTTTTTCATTTATTTTTTCATCGTTAATTATGAAGTTTTTTACGGCGATTGAGAATGGAACAATTGCATCTGTAAATCTTGACAGGGCTTTGTCAAGGAAACGATGAACCGCTCCCCCCCATTTATTGTGAACTGAATATAAAATAACAGGACCCTTTACACAGCTTGCAATTAATCTGCCCCATAAGGCCGCCCGAAAACTATGATAATTTATTACGTCCGGTTTGAACTTTCTGATATATTGGTAGAATTTGTATAGAGAAAAGATGTCAAAATTATTACTCATACCGATTACGTCAACTTTTATGTCGGTATTTTTGTTTAAGTGATCAGCATAAGGGGAAAGGTTTCTAAGGCATAATATTCTTATGTCGTAGACTTCTTTAGGAAGATGCTTATATAGGGCTAGTATTATCCTCTCAAGACCTCTATCGACAAATACAGATGATACTAGAAGGAGTTTTATTTTGCTATGTTTCATAGTGGAATTAAGTATAATTTTAACAAATACAAAGTAAAAAAAGGTAGGTGCAGTGTATTGTACTGCAGTTTGATGCATAGTATCAGGTATAGATGTATAGTTAAGTAAGTGTAAGTGGTATATCATGTAAGGTATTTGATATAATATAGATTAAACTATCGGAACAGGAAGGTTACTTTCTATGAAGGTTTTCAGGATAACACGGAGGATAGTATGAAACAGGCATTTAGCTTTGATTATTTGAATGAATTAAAAGTTTTATTGGATGGCTTTCCACACATACAATTTGAAGCAATCGGACAGGCACTAATGGATGCTTATAACAAAGAGAGACAGATATTCATAATGGGTAACGGAGGTAGTGGATCTACAGCATCTCACTTTGTTTGCGATATTAATAAGGGTAGTTGTATGGACATTGAGAAGAAATTTAAGGTGATTTGCCTTAATGACAATATCCCGACATTATTAGCCTACGCAAACGATTTGTCTTATGACAAAGTCTTTGTTGAGCCGTTGAAAAACTTTCTTCAGTCGGGGGATGTTGTTATTGGTATTTCCGGTAGCGGAAACTCAAAAAATGTGCTTGACGCAATTTCTTATGCAAAAGAAAAGGGGGCAAAAACTGTAGGTTTGAGTGGGTTCGATGGAGGGGAGCTGGCTAAGTTGGCAGATATCCCCTTTGTTGCAGCAATAAATGATATGCAAAAAGTTGAAGACGTTCACATGATAGTAGTTCATATGTTGATGCAATATTTTTGTAAGGAACTTGATAAAAATGCCTCTTCTCAGTGCAACTAAATTTATTTTATCTGTGGATTATATTTACATAATCAAGCTGAATTTTTTTGGACAAGTAATGCGAACTATGCTGGGGTAGGGCTTTAATCATTCCTTGACAAGCCTGTCTCGTTTTATCCTGAATGATTTATGAATGACTTATGATGCTGGAATGTCCTTACGTGATAATCTTATATTAAATTAGACAATGAATTATTAATGCTATGAAATTTCTATTTGTCAGACACGGGGAAATCCCTTCCAATGTAAATAAAGTATATGCAGGAAGAAGCGCCGAACAACTAACCGAAAAGGGAGCGGCACAGGCAAATGAAGTCGCCGGGATTCTGAAGAACAGGGATGTTCATGCAATATATACAAGCCCAATTCAAAGAGCAGTCCAGACAGCAAAAGTAATTGGAGAAACTATTGGATTGGATTTTAATACGGAGTATTCATTTCGTGAGCTGGAGATGGGCCTATGGGAGGGGATGGCGGAAACTGATGTTGCAAATCAGTACCCAAAAGAATGGCAGGTGTGGAATTCAATGCCTGCAGAATTGAGATTGGATGGCAGAGAAACACTGGAAGATCTCCTGGAACGAGTTTTGAATGGTATCCGAACTATCTATATGAGCGACAACGACAGAACAGTAGTGGTTGTCACACATGTTGCCATAATCAGGGTAATATTATTGTGGCATGCAAAAAAGTCCTTGAACCTCTATAAAACAATTCATGTTCCAAATGCTGAGGTGTTTGAGATTGATCTGGCCTCCTCCCCGTAATAAACGTTGTATTTGATTAGCATTATTTGTTGCCTCATGATATTTTTTTAAGTTGAAAGATGTAATGTGGCATGCATAGTGTAGGAGTTTAATATATGAAGAAACGGCCTGACAGCGAAACGAGAACAGATGAACAAATTATTGAGCATTATGAAATCGAAAAGGAACTGGCCAATAAACTAAAAAATGCAGGTAAAGAGGAGAGGAAAAATCTCTACACAGAAGTATATGATGAATTATTTAAAAAAGTGCCTCACCACCCTCAAATTAGGAATAAATCAGACCTTAAAGCAAAACGGCAAATAATAACCAATCAGATTAATTTTTTGTCAAAGTTTCTGTCTCTCGATAAGTCATTTATGGAACTAGGTCCGGGAGATTGTACTCTTTCTATTGAACTGTGCAAATATCTAAAGAAGGTGTATGCTATTGACGTCTCAAAAGAGGTAACAAATAAACTTCAAAAACCAAAGAATTTTGAATTAATTATCTCAGATGGTACAAGTATTGACATAACACCTGAAACAATTAACATTGCTTATAGTAATCACTTAATGGAGCATTTACATCCGGAAGATGCCTTAGAGCAATTGAGGAATATATATAATGCTCTCGTCACCGGTGGTATTTATATTTGTCTTACTCCGCATAGATTTATGGGGCCTGTTGATATTTCAAGGTATTTTGATGATGTAGCAACAGGA
>PJEL010001429.1_pt1 | contig 24247 bp, 28 predicted proteins | sample 1853271 | NCBI WGS metagenome assembly PJEL01 (sample SAMN08108733, study PRJNA415343) | Invertebrate metagenome, whole genome shotgun sequencing project. | host: Globobulimina | place: Sweden: Gullmar Fjord | collected 2015-08
TATCGATTCACCTAATGCCGGTGTCGATTCAGGAATTGCAGAAGGAAACTCAATCTGCTGCCCTTCGGGTGTGGTCTCGAATTGGTCGAATTCCGCGAGATGGGCTGATATTTCATCATCAGAATAACCTTCTCCCCTTGCACTCTCAAGGTCGAACTCGTTTTGCTCCGCCAGGTATTCGGCTATCTCGGTGGTTGAATATCCTTCCGTCAATGCCGCTTCTATATCGAACATTATTGCCTCGGTGTTAACGGTCTTTTATGGAATCCCCCCAATGGTCGCCTTCCCGGTTGCTGAATGTCGCTGAACTCTCCAAGCGGCAAAGATCCTCCGCCGGACACTTCCCCTGCGGTTGCTGGGGCGACTCCTTCCGGCCTGATTGATCTCTGAAAACCTCTTCCCGGCGCTTCTTCAAGTGCCTTCCTTACAGCGTTCTCTGGAGACATGGAAGCAGCATTATTTTCTGCCGCTGCTAAAACCTCACTCCACTCCCCTCTTAAATTAGCGGGCAACATCTTAACGAACCTGTCCACGTTAATGCCTCTGGAAAATGCGTCCTTGCTCTCCACGATCTGACTAAATTCATCCTGATTCTGAGACTGAAAATCCTTCGGTAATTTATTCCAGAAATGTTGCGCAAGGCTTTTTCTCGTCTGCGTAATGTGTGCGGCTTTAGCAACTCCACCCGCTCCGCCCTTGACCTCTTTTTTGATCTCTTCTTTCTTTCTAAAAGTATCAAGTTGTTGAGTCTGCTTTTGTTCGGGTGTTTGCGTGGGAGTCCCTTTGACGTATGTTTGCCTGTAGGATTCAGGGCTTTTTAGATTTCCGTTTTTTGCATCCTCGGTCATCTGAGTTACGTTGAGAGCGAACTGCTCACCGGTCTTGGTGTCCTGCATGTATGTCCAGGGTTTTTTTGTCGGAGCTGTGAATTTCATATCCCCAACCATGCCTTGAACAAAATCATTATCCTGCTTTGCAAAGTCAATAAGATCATTGGCCGCTAATGGGTCAATCTCCGCAAGCCTTAGTGCTTGCTCAACGGCTGTCCATGCCTCTTCCTGCTTTGCCTGTTTTGCTTGCGCTTCCCCAGATGCCCTCGCTTCTTTGCCGAGTAGCCCCATAATAAGAGGCTTTGCAAACCCGGAAGATCCAGCGACATTGGCCAATATATTAGCCTGACCTGCTGATGGATTAATAAAATCCCTTGTTGCCATAATATTGCCTCCTATAAATTAAAAGAAACTCCTCGGGTTGCCGGGTTGAGGTGTAGGTCTCTGCAGAAATGAACTTGTACCTCCCCCTGACCTTGGGGTTATACCAGCAGAACCACCCCCTGGACGATTATATCCGTACAGAAATGCCAATCCTCCGGCCGTATCCAATAATTGCTGCGACTGATTCTGTCGACGCTCAAAATCAAATGCGCTTTTAGCTGTAGCGATATTCTGTTGCGCCAGATTAAACGTATTTGCTCCCGCAGTATTGATCTGATTCGATGCAACCTTTGCCTGCTCCCTTGCAACCTCCGCATTGCCGGAGGATTCCAGAAACCCTAAAACATTCAATGCATTCGCCCTATCTGCCTGCTCAAATTCCTGCTGCAGCCCAACGCCTTGCCGTTCAATAGCAACGTTTGTCTTGGCAACGATCTCCTGATGATCCTTCACTGTCTGAGCATGAAAAGACGTTCCTGTTCTGCCTGTAGCTTCGTTTTGGGCTTCTATATCAGCCGCCCTCTTCGTGAACTCCGGGTTAATCTCGTCCCTCATGGTTGATACATAGTTATCGCTCCACTCTTTATATTGCGCCTTCCTCTCTTCGGGAGTTTCATTGAGAAACCCCGTAAACTTCGCCTTCATCTCGTCTCGAAGTTTCGTGTTCGCTTTGGTTTTATCGTCTCTAAGTTTCCACTCTTGCCACTCAGCATCGGAGTTATTGAAGCTGTCAACGTTTTTTAAATATTGATCGTATTCTAACTTGTCTTTTTCATGAGCCTCTAGTGCTTGCCTGTATCGATCTGGCCGAAATTCTCGACGACCGCCACTTTCATCATTATCAAAATAAAATTTCTCGTCATCCCTATCAGGCGCTACCGGCTCTTTTCTAAATTTTGGCTCACTGCCCTTCGTCGGCTCTGGGTCATGCTCAGTAATATAAGCATTTTTCTCCTGATCCCATCGTTGCACAGTCACCGATCCGTCTTTAGCATATTGGTACGAACTCGCTGGTTGTGGCGGAGCCGGAAGATTAGGGGCTCCTCTAAATGAATTGACAACGCCCAGCCCGAGCGAGCTTCCTGCAAGAATCACCATCCATGTTGCCGGATCAGCCATATTGAACCTCCCTGCTCATTAGTAGTCGTTTAATTGTAAATCCTTTTTTTATCCAGAAATCCGCATCCGACACGTAGCAAGGAAATTCTATCTCTGTCACCTTGTACTCGCGGACAAGTTCAAGTATGTACCTCATTAACCTGAATGCTACATCCGTCCCCCTCATGCCAGGAGTCACATATAAGTGGGGGGCTATGGACTGATGCCGCCCCGTTTCCGGCTCATCATAATGCATGCCATCAATGAAACCCACGATGTTGTTTTTAATCTCAGCCACCACGATATAATATGTGCCGAGATTAAACAGATTGCTGATTTGCGTCTCGAACCCGTTTCTGTCCGGCTTATTCTCCGGTGATTTTTCAAGCACCATTGACTCCCATAATCTGGAAACAACCTCTATGTCTTTGTGTGTCGCAAGTCTTATAATTAAATCGCTCATATTACATCCCTACAGGGAAATACCAACCGTTTATCTTTATTTCTGATTCCGAAGCGTCGCTGGCTGAATGTCTATATTCAAATACACCACTAGAGTTAACAGAGGCTTCAAAATTGGCATGATTAACTGTCACTCCCGCTTCAACACTAGTGACCGTATGACTCCCTGTCGCTGTCTGTCCTTTTTTTCTCCAATAGGTCTCAGTGCCGCCGCCAGCAAGAAGTATCAATTTAACATGCATTGACACTCTGGAAGAAAACGCCGGACAAAGGTTTGCGTTCCCTGAGGGAAAATCAACATCCAGATATGTCGTATCAACGTCCTTTGAACCTGACGAGCCGGAATTTCCAATATCAACCCCTTTTTCAGCGGCAAACGAAACATAATCACCGTCATGAGAAAACTCCCATATCGCCCCAGAGCCATCCGTTCTTACAGCTCCAATGCACTTGTCTAAACCACTATACCAACCATGTTTCGCATCACTCCAGGCTGGAACATCCGTTGTCCGGTTCAGAAAACAATTCGCAACCAATAAGGGTGAGGCATTTGTGACAACCGCTGAATCATCAATATAAATATAATGCCATTCATTATTTCCAAGTGCTTCATTGCCTGCGTTTGAACCCCCAGCCCCCGGCCTGCCGACTTCAAAGGTTATCGTGCTGTCCCAGTAAAGATACTGCTCAACCGTCCCGCTGTGGTGGTACACTCCGGGACTGATTGTAATTGTGTCACCATCTGTCCATGCAAACCCAGATCGAATATTAAGCCCCGGAAACAACGCTTCAATAAATCCTTTGGATGCCGCTGTAACCTTTGTTGCGGGTGTGCTACTTGAGAGCAGTAAGCCTCCGGTCATTGCCTCAGAACCGTCTTTCGGAAGTCCTTTATTGACTTCCGTCCTTAGAAGATTAAATTCGTTGTCTACTTCCCCCGAAGGGACGGGGGCCGGGGTTGCAGATAAGGCAGCAAACCTACCCGTGCCATTTGGCCTTGTATAATTCATTGTGCAACCTCCGCGTCTATCAGTATTTTTGTTATTTCAACCGGCCCGGAGCCGGAAGTTTCACTAAATTTCAATTGTGCAACAGTGCCGCCGCCAAACATTGGAATTCTCAATATATCCATTGTACCGTCCATATAAAAGGGGTCTGATGATAGAGTCCATACACCTCCGGCAGCTTCGCAAAGGTCTTGCGCCCAATATCCAGCGACAGAGCATGTACCGTCCCAAACATCAGAACGAGCCGTATCCATGAGGTCAACGTCCTCTGCTGTTGAAAAATTAAGTATGTCATCTATATACACCGGCTTATTGTCATATACAGTCTCCACTTTTATGTCCACGCCAACACCAGGCTCTATAAATATGGTTGCCATCTTAGGATAAAACGGCTTCCCTCTTGACGACGCACTGAACCATGCCATCTCCCATACCCATTCGAACTCGATGCCTGCCCAATCAAAAGCCCCTATAACTCCATATTGATAAATAAATGAAGTACCGCAGAAATACAATGTCCCGTCTATCGTGTGGAATAAGCCATTAACGTCTGCTCCTGTTATCCTTCCCCATGCTTTCCACACATATGAATAAACATATATAACCTTGTCAAGCATGAAGAGGAGCCAACTTCGTTGCGGCCAGTGAGCGGAAGCAAAAGAAGCCGCCGCATTAATGGCTGTCATAAATGTCGGGTCTATAAACTCGGATAAATCTCCCATATTCAAGCTTCCAGTTGTAACAACCTGCTTGAGGGATTTCAGCCCCTTCGATGAAAGGAATAACTGATCTGTACCAATTGTCTGAATGCAATTAATACCTACAACCCCCGTTCCCTCTACGAGTTGCGTCCTTGCCATGATATCAACGCTGCCCGAGATGTTTGTACCGGAATAAATTATAATGTGGTCCCTGAAGTAGAACACGGCAAGATTCACGTATGAGGCCATGTCCATTAACTGATCGCCTTTTTTCAGTATCAGCTTAAATTCAATGGTTCCCGCGCCAGTACCGGTTGTCTCAGTGCCATCATTTAAGTCTGACAATACGTCCGTCATCTCGTCCTTTGATAGAAAATGAATATGACCACCATGAGAATGGACTCTGTCTGTTGTGGCAGGTGGCGGGTTTAAGGAACCATGATTAGTGTAAGAATCGCAGTTTGTCCCGTCGTAGTACCAGGGGGCATCCACTCCATTACACATAACCAAAATGTCATTGAGTTGAGCATAGTCAGCAACGGCTGTTGAGTTACAAGTAAAATCTGCACCTGCGATTGTTTGCAGGGCGGTCATGACCCCGGAGACTTCTTTGTATACTTTACCGCCTCCGACAACGATCCGCTCGACCGTTCCATTGGTCCTGCGGTATTCTACACCGCTCATAAAAGTAGAATCTGCCACTGCTACCGTATTTACTTTTGTGTATCCGGGATTTTTTGAAATCCCTCCCTTTTTAGATATATGACAATTCTCTAATTTAACTGAAAACCCACGCTTAAATCTGAAAATAGGGAAGATGGACGCTTCCCCCTTCGTGAAATCATCCAGCACTATTGTCGGTAACATGGTTCTACTCATATCGCTTGAATATCCCCCCATGAATCGTCTGCTTCGCTCTTGACGCGCGAGTCGGTCTTCAGCCTCACAACGTCTGCTTCTGCGCTGAAATCAAGCCCTGACTCCTCTTTGGCAAGCATGAGCGTCCCGTCAATAATAAGGTCTGAATCAAATATACATATGTCCGTTGTGTTTACGAGTTTCAATGGCTTCATCTGCCCTTCCCAATCAAGCAAGTAGCTCTGGTCTGGGGTAGGCGCCACCTCAAAGAGAATCGACCTTCCCTGTCTGCCATAGATTCTCATGTAAAGAGGTTGGTTTTGCGTGGAAGATTGCTCTCTGGCATAGTTCCTGAAATCATCATTTGTCATGAATTTCTTAAGCGGTACATTAGTGCCAATCTGCATGTGATTTATGACATCGAGAAAGGTATTGTTCGCAGGCTCTATCACATACACGCTCTTACCCTGAGTGAGCGTAATGCCTCCGGCAATATCAAGCTCTTCCCACTGACCGGCCTCAAAAGTAAGGTCGATAAACTTATTGGCAAATATAAGCATCAATACGTCATGCGCCTTCGAGAATGCCCCCGAAGCCTGAGGCAATCGAAGTTCCCTTTGAACTTCCTGAACTATCTCAAGAGCCGTCTTCTGCTGTGCGGACTTATATGTATTCTCGGTGTAGTTAATCAGGACATCGGCACTGGTGTAGACATAGGTAATATACTTTGCGCCGGGCTTTGCATTGAATGTAGCGGCCGTGGCTGTATACTTTCCAGCCTCGGAGCCGTCTTCGGTTAGCGCAAGATCAGTGTCAGATGTCGCCGTCGCTATCCAAGTGTCTGCAGCTTCGTCATACCAGAACCCGTCATCCTTACGCTTAATTCTGGCATAAGCACCTGTGAGTCCTTCTATTCCAAAGAATGTAACAGGGAAGGACATTATGCCACCCGTTCAACCTTACCCATATTCTGATATGGATATCTCAGTGCATCAAACGGAACGAGATCCATGCCGTTTCCGTCTTCTCTTTTTACTTGCTTGTAAAATCTGGCCTTTGCGTGATCCAAGACTTCAATGATAGATGCTGGCACAACTACTTCCTCGTCTCTTTTTACCTGATAGATATGACCATTTACACCTAACGGAACATCGGCCTTCTCGGTTTCCGTTGATGGAATTATAATCTTATAATGCTGCTGCCTGTGAAGGGCTCTTTTTGTATCCTCCATTCCCATTGCGCCTTCCTTCAGGTTAATGTTGCCTTCCTTGCGTGATAGCGGTCTTTGTCCCGACATCATCATATTCTTGTGTTCATCCAACGGGCTTTCTACCGCTTCCTCCGTCTTCGGCTCTTCAGCTTTCGGTGTTTCAGTCTTCGGCTCTTCCTGCTTCTTTTCTTCTGGCTTCCCATTACTTAAATTTGACATGTGTCTCCTTTGAAATATCCGGGGAAACCGTAGCTCCCCCGGATAACGTTAATTTATTTTACTTCTACCTGAATGCTTCCCACTGCAACCACTCGCCATCGACATTAATTGCAGCATCAACGCCAATGTTAAAACCAGCCGCTCTGCCGGTTAGTCTCAGAGAGGCAACCGTTGCGACGGTCTTCTGAGCTGCGTCTCTCACTGTGGCCGCTGTTGCACTTGTAATTTCCTGAATAGTGAGATGCTGTCCGCCGACATTGATTATGTCACCTTCTTTCAGTTCAGTATCAAACAGCGTATTTGTGCCAGCAATTATATTACTGTCCTTCGTGCAGGCAATTGTACCGGTTAAAGAGAATGGAGCAAGCGTACCGTTGTTGATCGTGATTCCGTCAGTGCTTGTTGCTTCCAGTGACCTTACACCGGTTGTGGCAGTTGTCAAAATACCGTAAGTAACAGTAATGTCTGTACGGACAACCCATTTGCCCAAGTTAACGCTTGTAGGATCATCCTCAAGCCTGTAAGCATCGTGAATAGAGAAGTCGTACAGGTCTGCACTTTCGATATTTCTTACTCTTACTATCCGTGGAACAAAACCACATTCCACGACAATTTTTGCACCAGTTCCGTCCTGGTCTCCTACTTGTAATATGTCGTCCATAATATATACCTTCCTTTCTTTAGATTTTGATCATTATGCTGTGCAAGCACACTCAATTCTTATCATCCAGAGCTCCTGTAGAATGACTATTGCGTGGTACCCCTTCCAGCCCTGCGTTCCTCTCTGTGCCAGCGGGTCACTGTCAGAGGCTTTCGGGTTGCTTACATAAGTCTGTACCGAACCCATGCCGCCGAGTCCCACGTTGCCATAAGCGTCTTTGGCAAAACACAGAACTGCATAAACATCGACATTGGCCGCAGCGTTTGTAGTTGCGATCATTGTTGCTCCGACTCCTCCGGCATCTGTCCATGCGGAACCAAGAATAGTCGGAGAAAGGTTGTTATCAACAACGAACCTGAAAGCGCCGGCAGAACCAATTTCACCTTCAATAAGTCCCATGCCCTGCGGGTACTCAGCCACATCTTTCCAGCCAGTGATTGCTTCAAGGTCATACTTGAGATCAATATGAACCACACAGATATAAGCCGCCCTGATTGGGTTTGTGCCGATGTTCGGCCCGGCATGGATGATGCTCTTAAGCTTCTTGCCTTCCTGCCTACCAAGATACCTCTCTGCCCTCTTGAGGTCGGAAAGATCTATTGGGGTATTAACTGCGGCTCTGGAAGCCCCATTTGAATAAAGAACCTGAGTTCCTGAAACAAGCACTCCGGCCTTGAGCTGGTCATAAGTCTGTGCTGCCTGCTCACCAAGGGTATCAGAATTGTCCTGCAAGATAGGATCTTCATGTGTGTCCCTGATCTGGTCAGTTGTCCTTACGAAGTCACCATACTGCTGCAGGGTCGCAACGTAGTCAGTGAAGTTCCGAATGCTGCCAGAAGGAGTTACGCCTTCAGTTAGTGGAGTCGTTGCCACTGCAAGCGGTTCGTAACGCCTGAACTTCACGCTCTTGCTCGAACCTTTTGGGATTGTTCGCATCTGCCCGAACTGTCCGAGAATATTGTTTGTAACAGACCTTTTCAGCAACCGTTTATCGGCGTATGCTGCGGTCCTTTGAGAAATGTCAGATAATACCATAGTGCCTCCTCTCAGTTGACATTTTCAAGGAGCTTATCAGATTCTTCCCAACCTGCCAGATAATCGTTTTTGTCGTCTTTTTTCTTCAGGTCGGGCATGCTCTGACTAGATCCTCTCAATGTCTGAGCGTTTGAAATAGTTTTGTCTTTCAATTTGTCCTGTTCGTTGGCCATTTTACCGGCCTCCGGAGTAGCAAGAAACTTCTTGAACTCCGTTAATGCCATGCTAATGTCTCCCGGAGCATTCGAATCAAGTGCTGCCTTTGATAACATCGGTTGAGTCTTTTCAATGTCGTAGGCCCATGTTGCATAGCGGGGGTCTTTGATCATGGCTAATGCATCCTCGTGATCTTTTACAACCTCCGGCAATACAGTCTCCTCAAACAGCCTCAAAGACTCCGCCTTGTCCTCTTCCTCTTTTGTCTTGGCCGTAGACTCAGAAACCTTGTTAACTTTGCCCTGCAAATCTTCAATCGTGGTTGCCTGAGAACGCATGATGCCCACCATTGCATCAATTGCTTCCTTCTGTTCAGGATAGTCGGCATACATGGTTTCGAGCTTCACATCAAGGTCTTTCTGTGCGGCCTCGAAATTCGCCTTTGCATCAGCAGCTTCCTTCTCGGAGCCCTTACCATCACTTAAAGCCTTAATGGCTGCATTGGCGTTCTTCAACTGTTCGCCAAGATCCTGCATGTGAGTCTTGGTATCATTGAGCGCCTTGTTCATGGACTCAATATCGCCGTGATGCTTCACGTCTTCGGCAGGTTTTACATCCTCAGGTTTCTCTTTAGCGTCCTTGTCGACCTTCGCTTCAGGTGGCGGATCGACTTCTGCGAGCAACTCACCCTCTTTAGGCTTTTCGTCTGGGTCTTCATTGAAAGCCTTTTCGTATTCGGCCTCTGCTTTAGTCTCTTCCTCTGTTTTTATTGCTTCTTCCTCTTCTTCTCCGGGTATTGTCATGTTTGCTCCTTCTCCGAGTAGTCCTTTCGGGCTCGGTTGTTATAGTTTCCCAGGCCCGGAATTCCGGGTAGTCTGGATTAATTACTTACGATGTTGCTGATGAAAATGCGCCTGTTGCGGCGCCAGTGCAACGCAAAAACCACTTTGTTCCGTTGTTTGTTATTTTACAAGCATCACCCACGGTGTCTGCGGTATCAACAAATGAAACAATATCCGCATTGTCATCGGCAATACCAGCGTTTCCGTCAGCTAAGAAACTCTGAACAACAATAATATCTGCGCCACCATTTGAATTAATGGAATGGTCGTCAGATGTGGCTGTCATGTGAATAATATCAAACTCACACCCATTCGACACTGTTGCAATAGCAGGAAGAAACAATGCTATTCCGGTCGAAGCATGATTTAGGTAAATCGTCTTACCGCAATCAAGCTTGACGAGCAATGCCTCTGCAGTGGTTGTCACAGTTTCGGAATTTTTAACAAATCCTGATTTGAGAGTAAAGCCAGCATCAGCATCAAAACTCGTTGTGTTCGTGACAGTTCCGGCAATAAACTGGTTAAGGTTAATATCTAAGTCTTCAGTGCCGTCACCAGCATCAGTAAGGATAAAGTCTAGGCTAGCAGCTTCCTCGTTACCTGCTGCTGCACCATCAATGTTTATGGAAATGGTCCCACCTATCCCATCCGTTCCTTCGCCCGCAGTTTCTTCAAGGACAATCTCCAGCATTGGGTTAGTAACAAGACCGTTTGTCTCCGTGGTATTAGCTGTAATAGTCACCTTATCTGATGTCGTAGCAGATGAATTACCAATTACACTGAACACCTTTCTTTCGGTGCCTGCAGTCATTACATTGAAATCAAACTTCACATCTTCTGCTCCGTCTGAACCATCAACGTGTAGTACGTCAATACTTGCATTCTGATTCGGTGTCGCATCTCCATCATCAGGTAGCCAAAAAGTAAGCCCCATCCCAAGACCACTTGCTCCGGCTGTGTTGCCTGCGAACGTGAACTTCACTACATCTTCAATCGCATTACCTTCAGTCGTGTTAAATGTGAAGGTGGCAGAGTCTGAGGTAGTTGCTGAATTAGCAGCTACAAGTCTAAGAGCTTCGGCCATTGTCCCGGCTGTATTGTGGCTAAATACTGCGTCTGCATCTTCTGCGCCGTCAGTGGCTGTTGTTAAAACTCCATCAATGGAAATCTGCTCTTCAAGACCCCCAAGGTCTTCAACCTGAAAAGATATCCCAATACCGAGACCAGCGGCGGGAGTGCCCGTACTTGACACCTCAAGGTTCAGAGCGTCCACCACCGTATTTGTGGCACTGGTATTCCTTGACAGGTCAAACCCGGCAGTGGAAGAGAACTCCGCGATCTTCTCGTTATTTTCAGCGTCTCTGATTTGCAATTGCCTAAAAACCCTGAGAAATTCATCCTGCACATTCCCAATGCGAACCCCGGCAAATGCAAGGGTTGTCACAAGCAACATCAATACAACAAATAATGCCAAACCTTTCTTCTTCATAATAATCATCCTCCTTTTAGATTCGCTCTCCCTGAGAGTCTTCGCTTTCCTGATCTGTCAATATTTCATCGGGGAGATCAAGGACTGCCTGCAGTCCTGCGGTCTTCCCCTTAAGTGTCAATAAATCCTCGCCTTTTGCGCCATGAAAAGCTTCGTCCGCAGCATCATATAGTTTCTGAACTTCTTTCATGAACGATTGAAAATTATCACTCTGCTGCAATTGCCTAATGTTCATTTTTTGTCACCTCCGTTACTCCCCGGAACAACTGCTGCCGGAGTCCCTTTCTCTGCGATCTTACCTTGTGTTTTCATGCCCTCAAGAAGAAGCTGCGCCTGTAGCTCTGCCGTCTTGTGGTCATAGTTCGGATCTGGCGTAATGCCCAACTGATCGAGTATTTGTGCCTGCTCTATCCTTGAAAGCAACGGATACAGTTTCTCAATATTCAGCCTCTCTCTCAAATCTCCAGGCGCTTTGCTCTGATCTGCCAGTGTTTGGAGAATAGCCTGAATCTCTTCCTCTGTCTTCACAACATCTTCTGTCTCCATTAACCGGGCAATCATCTTGATAAACTTCACCCTGTCAGTAAATATCGCGTCCTGAGGACCGGATGTAAGCTGCATGAAGTTCATCAGGTTCTCTATTTTTATTTCCTTGGCCATTAAATTGTCGTGGCCGGTCGCTTTGACTTTCAGCGGTACGGGGAATGCTGGATCTTGCATTGCTACAAAGAAGTCATAGAAAGCCTCAGTGATAGGTTCAATCCAGTAGTCATCAATATTCTTCATGACCGGCTTCAGCCCGATGTTCGCAGCGCCCATGAGCATTGACATTCCCCGGGCCGTTTTGTTCAGAAAGTCTCCTTGCTCACCGTGTGTGATCTTCGGTATCCCTGATTCTTCATCAGCGAATCTCAGGAATAGTTCCATGAGTTCCTGTAGTCCAGCGGTAACGTCGGGGAATGTAAGGGCCTGTATTGCGTCATTTGGAGAGAAATTTGCTTTTGTCCAGACAACTTTTCCAGAATGAAATTCTAGATTACCGGTCTTCCTGACATCTATACGAGACTTGTTTATGGCAAACATGCCGTTACCCGAAAGAGCTTTATTGTCAATCGTCATTCTGGCAGCACTGTTGACCATCTTCTGAGAGTCCCTGATTGATCCAGCAACACCAACGCCATAAACGCAATGAGGTCTCTTTTTGTACGGGCACATATAGTAAGGTCTGCGCTTGGAATAATTAATGTCAGCCTTGCAAACAATGTTGTCCGCACCAAGAACAACCAATCCTTCAACGCTTTCATGATCCCGCATTTCTTTTGGAACTTCAATTGGGAAGCCCCCACTCTGAAGATCCCGGAGATATTTAACGGGTATCATGCCGAAGGCTTCAAGGAAAGGAACCTTCTTGTCTTTCAGGCCCTGGGAGCCCTGATAGTTGTCTCCCAGCATCTTGTCCGTGTGATCGTCATCATGAGTTAATGAAGCTCTTTCAACTGAAGCCATAACATTGTCGCGAACCCACCCATCCTGATTGGCAAGTTGCATGGCCACGCCCGGAAGAAGTCTCTGAAACTGCATCTCCATTATCGACTCAGAATTGCTTTTTGCATTTGGATCGCAGTAATACTCCCAAAGAGGGATGTGGTCAATGACTGCCGTGACCTGTTTTAACATTTGAGTTTGTACTGGATTAATGCCCGGAATAAGCTGGTCTATTGGGAACCCTCCAAAAGTCTTGACTGTGGGATAGGGAAGGTTCTTGATTTGAGCAATGGGCCCCTTCAGTACAGCGGAGCCCAGAATAGCCATGTCCAAAATTGCAATAGAGAATACTTCCTGAAGGTCGATGTCCTTGTAATGCATCTTCAGCTTCTTCTCTGCTATGGCGACCAATTCAGCGACCTGTTCAGCGTTCAGCCCAAGCTGTCTGTAGATATGCTCGAAAGTCGTGCTGTCCAACCCGAAGGGCATTTCGTCTCTCGGGAAAAGAACATCAACGATCTTCGCTTGAGCAGTGTTGCACTTAAGCGCAGTCAGTTTAATAAAAACTCTTGACTTACCGCCTAGCCCCTCAGTCTTCTTCCAGGTGGTGTTCTGCTGGTACTGACCTAGAAAATTATAGTTGTCCTCTTCCCACTCAAGCTCGTAGGGCATTCTACTGCTGCGGAAGTCGTCAAAGATCCCTCTAACGTAGGTCGCAATTGAGCTATCGTTGTAAAGGATCTCTTTCTGACTGTTTCGCTCGTAACCGATGCCTTCTGGCATTACCCCTCCAGTTTCACTTTCAGTTCAGCCTTGGTTTCTTCCTCAACGTAATTAATGCCAGCATCATCACATGCGGCCTGCAATTCAGCCTTGTTCATTCTTTCGTAGTCCGGAGCTTCGTCTTCCTCCGTTATGCCCGCTTCAGCTAGAACTTCTTTTTTGTACTCTGCCAGTAATTTTGGGTACATCGTCCTCAAGTCATCAAGAGTAAGTTCCATAACGCCTCCTATTTTGTTATATGTGATACGTCGTGTTCCGTTGTTATTATGCAACCACAGGCAACCAGCTCGCCCTTGGTCTCTGTAATTCTCAGATAACAGCACTTCTTAAACTTCTTGCCGGAACCACAATAGCAAGGATTGTTTCTGAGTGTCAGACTCTTATTGATGTGGACCGGATATCTAACGCCTAAAGTTCCTTTGCCTGCACATTTTTTACAGTCACTATCTGCGAGGACTTTAGTGAATCCATCCTCGTCTCCCTTGTGTCCGGTGTCAATGTAATTTTTTGCCATTTTAATACCCCGCGTCCCTATCGATGATTTCCGGCATTGCTATCCCACCCTGAAGATCGATATCCTCATAATTGTCGCCCTCGGATACCTCGATCATTGGCTGTGCAAATGTCAAATTGAAAGCGTCCGCCATATTCGGAGAGTCAACACCGCGCTTTTTCATGTCGTCCTTTGACTCGATGACGATTCTACCCTTGCTGTTTATTTTGTATTTTGCTGTTGTAATCTGGCCGATGAAATCATATTCCGAGTTATCACGAATTCTTCCGCGCCTTGATTCAAGCCATGTCCTTGCGTTGCCCCACAGTTCATCCCGGAGACGGTGATAAACAACTCCGTCATATGCTGGGTTCTCTGCGACATTCACGGCCATAACAGGGAACCCTGCATCTTCAAGAATATCGAACACTCCAGCCCCCACCCCTATAACATCAACATATATCATCCGGGGTTTTGGTGTCTGCTGGTTGTGAAGGTTGCCGACAAAACGAGCAATTTCAACATTGCTCTTACCGTGGAGGGAAATTATCGGTGAAACATCATCTCCACGCCTTAGACATATACAAGTGTCGTCAGAGCCATACCTTGCAGGGTCAACGCCAATTACCATAGGCTGGTCTTTCTGGGTCATAATTTCCCGGTCTTTTGCTGCCACTGCAAGATCGTAAGGAATAAAGCTGTCTCCGTCACGGAGAGGAAATAATCCCAAGACTCTGACGCGCCACATATTAGAGTCTTCCCCGTATTTGCGCCGGATCTTCTCAACTGCCCTAGGGGGCGCAATAGTACTATTAAGACATGACCATGTGAGTGTTGCATACTGATCTTTGTCTTGATGATGGGAACGGAAAAAAGCCCCTTCCAGTTTTGTCGGATTGGCAATCATAAGTTCTTTTGTCTCTACCGTACCAGTCGCTCCATCAGCAACTTCAAAGATTGGTTCTGGAACACCGCTGGCCTCATCAATTACACGCATAACAAATTCCGCATGAAAACCCTGTAAGGCTTCAGGGTTATCTTTCGTGGCTGTTCTGGCTACCGCAAACCACTCTTGGGGATGCTCAACATGATAGAAACTTTCCTTTGTCCATCTGAACATCGAGCGGAAAATAGGATTCATCTGACGATACCATTTGTTGATCTCCGCCCACAGAACATCGTTCAATTGATGTTTTGACGGTGCAGTGCATGGTATCTTTGGAAATGGCCGGCAAGACATGTAATGAATAACATTCCATGCGGTCATCGCGTCTTTTCCGCATCCACATCCTGACCCTATCGAAAGATGGTCCTCAGTATCAAAAAGAATCAACCCCTCGGCCTGCTGCTGAGATGGGGTCGCTCCAATTATCTTCTTTGTGAATTCAAGCCGGTCATTATATAATGCGCTGGCTGCTTCGGCTATTTGTATGTCTGAATCTATTACTTCTATCAAGATTACCTCTTTTTTAAAGCCCTAATTTGATTTGCTTATATGATATCTTTATGACCATATATCCGTTAGTGCCATCAGTCCAGTTACCTCCGGCATTGAATAGAGATAATCCCTGGCCAACACTGGCTGTATAGTCCTGAACTGCTGGATCGGCAATTAGTTGAGTAACTATTCTTACTTCATCGGAAGTCTGGTCAACAAATCCCGTAGCATCAATCGTCTGGGATACATCTACTCCACTATCAGTGTATTGAATGACAATATCGTCAGTTGTTTCGGTAAAGGCAGTTTTATTGTGTTGGATTAAGACAGCTCCGACAAACTCAATTAGTATGTCAGCACCTTTTGCTGGGACTAATTCTTTACCCGTGCTTGTTGCAAGGGTAAGTAATTCTGCATTTGTTATGATTACCGTTTCCGTTCTAACTGAGCCTTCACCGTCGCTATTGACCTTAAACACAAGATTCTCATCACCTGAACCACCGGAGTAAATTCGCACTGATGAACTCGGATGTTCTGCAACAATGTTAATGCCTTCTTTCTTCCTGCTGATATATGAGGTTGACTCGGGCTTACTAGATGCCCTACTGCCTTCAAAAACATAAGCCCCTGCATCCCATCCCAGCCTTGCAGTATCTCTATCGGCATTAATTACAGTGCCTGCCTGCCAGTCTGATAACTTTGTATCAGAATGAATACCATTGTCAAAGCTAGAACCCAAAAGAGCCCCAATTCCTACTGCTGAAGATGACGCAGCTAATTTGTAATTGCCAGAACTAAGTGCTGGATCAGTTATTACGCTTGCTCCGTCAGGTGAATGGCCTAGAGCCTTCCATTCTGTCCATGTGTATGTAGTGGTACGTTCATTTTGTGAGAATGGCGAAGCTTCTGAGTTTCCATAATATACGTTATTATCAAAGGTGCTATTTGTGATATCTGCTGTAGCGTCCACTGTGGCTACATAAGACTTGTCTGCCTGCATCACACTGTCAACATCTGTGATATTATTTTTCCAAGCCAGCAACGCCCCCGCACCACCGGCAACTTCCAGCATGTGGTTATAGCTACTGTGACAAGTATTATTGTAGAAGTCTCCCATATCACCTGTGCTTAATGCATCCACGCAGTTATCAGAATTCAAAACAAATAAATTATTATGTACTTTTGCGTCAGCGTCTATTGATTGAGTAAGAAAAAAACTATCATCAGCAGTATGGTGAGTGTAGTTATGATGAATATCCCAATTCTCTTCCGTATCGGCTGTGCCATTACCTATAACAATGCCGTGATCTACAGAGGTTATTTCAACATTATATATTTCTAGCCCATTAAAATTAGCCATCTGTATACCATTTTGAGGGTCATTAGAGTCTGCCGACACTCCACTTGTTGCATACACAGCATAGTTGGTTATATATCCATTACGAATAACAATATTAGTATCTACTGCATCACCTAGACCGTGAATACCTCTCTCCCGCTCTTTCTGTGTGGCTTCGGTCCTCATACTCGTACAGCAAGCATTAAAAAATTGCTTATATGCAAAACCATCTATAATAAAATTCTCTATCAAAACGTCACTGGTTGTATTGGTGTCTTGTATGAACGCAATCCCATTCGTGCCTGCATTATACGCATCAACTCCGTCGAGATGGATGCCGCTCACATCGGTAGACGAGGGATTGAACTCAGCACCATTTTTATCCGACAACCACAACTGCACATCTTTAATACTGAGGTTATTTGCACGAAGAGCTAAATTCCTGTCTCTGTAAGGTATCTCAACTCTATCAACAATCCCGCTTGTCAGTGGTGTTTCACCGGAAGGCAATTTAACTGTCAGAACATTAGCTGCCCAGAAGTATTGATTTTCCGTAAGACTACCCGCGCCACTTCCTTCTTCTAAGGGAGTCACCCTGTTATACCAGATATGAGTTGTAGACTCTGCGCCTGGATCTCTCGTATAAGTGCAAGAATAAGTATCGCTTCCGAGATCAGTCCAGCTTCCAGTAGAAGGTGCAGATTCAGCACCGATAATCATTGGCTTCGGGTCAGACAACGCCCCATAGTTTGATATATAAGTACAGTCTTCTACCATATTAAAACTTTCAATCCACTCTTCCCCTCGCTTAAGAAGATATGTGTTGCAGCTCGCATTGGCTGTCTGTTGAGTTATGATTTTTGCCAGTGTCAAAAATGCCGTTGTAGGAGTTAAACCATCATTTGAATCATTACCTAACGTAGCATCGACATAATAGACAGTGCCGACTACCATGCTGTTTATATAAGTGTCATCATCGACTCGCTGTTCAACGCTGCCCTCTAAAGTAATAACCCCGGTAAATACTGGATTTTGGGTGCGACTACCGGGAGAAGGCATTTGCGCCCACACACTTACGGCCATAAGTAATATTGCCAATATTATAAATAGTTTTTTCATGATTTCTCCTTACTTTGTTGTATATCCCACCGAGATACCCACATCAACTGTCCCAGCGGTCCTTGTAATTAGCATTACCAAGTCACCGTCACCCGATGGATATGAAGTATTTCCGTCAGGACCCTGTATATTGACATCGGTTTGCCATATGGCACTGTTGGTATCTATCGGACCGAATAACTCATCGGTTTTCAAGTCAAGCCCATGGTCTGCATGTGAAAAACCTATTACAACCTCAGCTGCCTGCTGTTCAAAGTGGTAGTTATGAAAGATATTTAGGTCTCCATTTGTTGAATCAACATTAGTAAGGAATCCTATCTCAACATCACCCCTGAAGGCCGTTGTTGGATTTACATTAAGGGTTATCCATTCAAGCACAATATGATCTGTATCTGTGTGTTTCCAATTCACTACATTAGACAGATCTATTAACATAAATCCTTCAGTAGCTGCTATAGCCTGTGCGTCTAAGTGTATATGAAATACTTCTCTGTGCCCCTGTGATACGATCACGGAATTTTCACCTTCATGACTAATAACATCGGCGACTGTACCGTCACCACCTTCAATATTAATAGCCTTAAATCCACCGGCTCCCGGTTGAGCAAATACAAGCACTGGAAAGGATAGAAGTAATATTAATATTGAAATTAATTTCTTCAATTAATTATCCTTCTGCACTACATATATTTTTGTTACTCCGGTTGCGTCAACATTGGTCTGGTTTGTCATGACCTGTGTGACAGTTCCAAGCGGTTTCACGCAAATAGCCACACCTCCAACAGTAGGCATCGCCTGTTCAGTGTTGGCTGTGTCTCGATTAGCAAGACCACCCTCCATAATATCAACACCATTGTCGTCATTAAGAACGAGGTCGTAATTATCCAAAGGGGCGGTCGAACCGGGATTAGTGACAACTCTACAGACATATCCAACTGGAATAAATGTCACGCAATTCGGCACGGCGCCGGTCGCATCATCTCCAACCCACGTAAATGTGTGAATGTCCATTCCGTCGCGCCGATCTACTGTCTCCAGGGTGCATGACGATCCCGCAGCGAACACACTCCCCGCCGATAATATTAAAGCAAGAAAAATTCCTATAATTATTTTAATCATGATTCCTCCTTCGGAGTTATATTTATTGGGGGGCGCTCCGCTGCTACTCGTTGAGAATGCGCCTTGCCGATTTCTTTAATTGCAGTTGTAAAAACCTTGGCCATCTCCTCTGAATCACTCTTCCTTGGATCTGGCTTGAGATCCGGCAGGTTCTTGTCAATGTATGCTTCTTTGAAAAGCTTGGTGAATTTCAGGCGGGTTTCTGCTCCAATGGGTTGATCGACTGTCTTCCATCGTTTTGTGTCTTTATTGTAGACCTTGACCCTCTCGGTCATGGAGCCGTTCATGCCGGACATGACAGTTTTCTTAAAGTCATCATATCCGCGGACGGTATCTGCTTGATGTTTTGTTAGAAGAGTTCCTAGTTGCCCTGGTTCCTGGACGATTTCTTTTCCCATTTACTCCTTGCTGTGCAATTATTAAACAGCTAACTGTGCAACTTTTGAACACTTATTTTTAAAATATAGTAATTTATTATTCCCTGTCAAGGTTTTTTCTTGACATCAGGTGAATATTATGATTTAATTATTTTTATGTTAAGACTGAGAATAGTTAATCTCCCAGCTATTTTAATTTTCAGATGCCTCCAAGAATCCCGTCGTGGTGACGCTTCGGGCGGCTCCCATCTCAGCGCCGACATAGTTCTTGGGGGTTTCTGAATGTTAAACGGAGAGGAGCTAAATGGCCGACAATAAGAGATGGTTTAAGGTATGGACCTCAATCCTTTCAGACCCCGACTTCGATGATCTCGAAAACCATACAATCGGCATATGGGTGAGGCTGGGAGCTCTTATTGCGAAACATGGGGAAAAGGGCGTAATAGTGGTATCTAAAAACCAGATAATCAAGCGGTTGGGAATATCAGTTGAGGATCTCTTTAAAGTAGAAAGCGAACTACTTAAAATTAACGTGCAAATTAAAGATAACTGTAACGGTACTATCTTCGTTATCATGAAAAATTGGTCTAAATACCAAGTGGATTCAACTAGTTACGAGAGGGTGAAAAGGTTCCGACAAAACCAAAATGATAACGGCGATGAAACGCCACAGAAGAAGAGTAAGAAGAAGAAGAGAAGAGAAGTAGATAAAGAAGTAGAAAAAGAAAAAGAATACCCTCCTGATATCGTTGAGCTTTCCACTCTCTTAGCCACTCGAATTAACGAAAATCATCCAAATAATTCTTCTCTTTCCTCAGAAAAGTGGGAAAAGACAGTTTTGAGTTGGTGTGATCCCATTGAAAAATTAAACAGAATCGACAAGCAAGACCTTCTGCAAATAGAAAAAGTCATTAAGTGGTGTCAGAAGGATAGCTTTTGGAGCGCCAACATCCTCTCGGGAGACGCCCTGAGAAAACAATTCGATCAACTGTCCGCAAAAATGGTGAAGTCTCCCAAGGGAACGACTCAAGGGAAAGACCGTTATCCAGGAATAAATAAATGGCTTGATGGGAAAAAAGCTCAAGCAGAGGAGGAAGACAAAAATGAAGAGCAATGATCATGAAAAATTCGCAGAAATAATGGCTGGCCTACAAGAACTATTTGTCCCGGAGAAGCCAATATCTCATACTAAAATCGAATTATACTTCCGTCACTTTTCGGATTGGAATATTGATCAATTCTCAGAGGCATGCAATAACGTGCTTTTAGTAAAAAAAATATCGACCTTCCCCTTGCCCGCGGAAATACGGGAGGCTGGAACTGCAGACGCAGCATTGGCCGCATGGCTCCTGGCACGTCGCATGGTGGGCAAGTATGGCTCAGGACTATCGATCATTTTCCCGGACCCGATAATTCATTCTTGCGTGGACGCTATGGGCGGTTGGCTCACATTCTGCAATGTCCCGGACGACGAGAAGATATGGAAGCAGAGGGAATTCGAGCGCCTGTATAATATCCTGAAGGACAAGCCAGATCCCCCCACACACGCAATAGGCACTCACGACTTAGGAATTGTCGATCTAAGGAAGGATGTCGAGATTTTGAGAATAAGCATGCAGGACTACCTTGGACAGGGGCAGATCGAACATGATACGCCTCATGACATAAGCAAATTAACTGAAGGAATTGGTAACTCGCCGTGTCAGGATGGATAGGCAGAACACACAATCCGAGCAGTATTTACTTTATCACCAATAAGACAAAATCAGGGAAGGAGTCACCAACTTACATGTTGAGAGAAATTAAAACCACAAAAAAGTGTCCACAATGGGCATGATGCCAAGGACCGGCAACGAAGGCGGAGGGAAAAGCTTTACGCCAACCAGGGAGTTTTATTATTTTAAGCAATAAAAAACCGTCTCCCCGGAGGTAGCCAAGGAGACGGTTAAAGCAGGGCCCGTAGGACGCTGCTTTATTTTAGCCTGAAGGTTAATCCCACAAAATGAAAATCAACCGCATTATAGTCTGGAGTTATTCTTTCTTTTCTAATCTCGTATCGATATTTCACCCCGGCATTAGCCGGAAGTTTCTCCCATAATCTCGTCAAAAATAACTCAACCGAGGCCCCATATGTGTCCTGGAAGTTCTCAAGCCGCTCAAACCGGCCGGCAACCCGAACCATATTGTCATATGTCACCCCAATTCCAAGATTCAGTAGAAAATCGGAGTTCACGTCAAGCGAGAACCGCTTTAAATTGTCCACAGGGCGCTCCACGTTGCCATCAACGACCCCATACATAAGCTCTGCGTCAGCATCAAGCTCTAAAGTGTCACTGAGGGCGATTGCGTGAGAATTTGAGGAAAATGCCAGCATTGACAGAATTACGGCCAGTAAAATGAGGGGGGAGGCCATTGGGCCTTTTGCTACTCGCTTCCTCTCAACATCACCGAATATCTCAGAATTCTTTGTTTTTGCGCGGGAATTAGCGTACCCAACGGCAGATATGGCCTGCGCAAGTAGGGCTCCAATTGTTGCAGCGCCTTCTACCCAAGCAGCCTGAAACTCCGGGGTTATGACACCGGTCGTGACTCCGATACCAAGGAATTGCACTATCATGGTTACTAAAAACTCTGTTGTTTGTCTTCCTTTCTTCATTTCTTCATTGCCTCCTTGTCCAGCTTGTGGGGACCACAACCCGGATCATTAGGATATACAGCAGGAAATCCCTGCATGGTTGGCGCATGCCTACGGCAGCGCATGTTTCTAAAATACATACATGTTTGACATGTCATCTGTTGAGACCGGTTATTCCAGTTGTCTTTGGGATTTAGACTGAAAGGTTTATATCTGTTGAACTTAATGGGAATTTCAGATATCGGTTCTTTCCCTTCCCGCTCGCAATAATTGAAATAGTCTTGCATGACTAAATCGATAACTTCCTTAAAAAATGTGTGCCATTCTTTTTTCGGGATGTCGGCCTTTTCAGTGACGAAAATGTGTTTATCCATCTTCCCCGCTTGTGTTGAATCAGGGACTTCCAAAATAAACTCTTTGGCAACATGATTGTTGCTATCCAGAAGGGACTTTCCGCACAGTGGACACTTACCCCACTCGTTGAAATAAATCTTCTTCCCCGGCTCCGGCTTACAGGCTTCACAGACCCTCGGCAATGATCCCCCTGGAAGACTTCTCGCTAAACTTTCATCAGAACATTTCTGGCAGAATTCTTCAGGCCAGTTGCAATTATGCTCTTTATTAGCTGTTTCACGGGGAACATCTTCGGTTTTTTTGTCTTCAAGGTAAGTCCATTCGGCCTTCGGGGCGCCGCAGTTTTCACAACGGAAACATTTTTTTTCCATTATGGCAAAAATCATCCCACCCGGCTTAATATCTGTACATTTTTCACAACCCATTAACTCATACCTCCTGTATATTTATAATTTTCAATTATTCCACTTACTGTTCTCGGTTCTTTTTCGCTAAAGAACCCCTTTGGGAGACTAGTAGCCTCTTCTATCTTTCGCTGAAGGTGTTCAAGTGCCAAGGGAAGCGCCCTGTCTACGGCTTCGGACATGCCTTCTGAAATAAAAACAATCTCTTCGACAATAACCATGTTCTCTGAGTGACGACCATACACCACGCAGCTCTTGTCATCTCCAGAGGATATGTCCATGCCAATAATTTCAGGCCTCTTCTTCTCAGACACCGATACCTCCAGTAAAGTCCTGTTCCACATGGTCAGGAATATTCCCGGCCTCCCGCTTCTCGAATTCATACACCCCTTTAATTCTGCTATGGAAAAACTTCCCGATACTCGGTGCTGCCATCATCTCGGCATGAACGTCCTTCTTCACTCCGAAATAATCGTAAATTGCTCCCTTTCCGCTCTTAAACTGCACTGAGAGCTTCAGGTTTCCGTCGTGTCCAACTGCTTTGATGTTACTGCTTTTGACTTCCTGCATTGTTGTTTCCGGCATTGCTACCTCCTGATTAAATTCCCCGATTACACGAATGTTGTAATCTTTGGGGTTCGGCACACACTTAGAGATTAAAATTTCCTCTAAGTATTTTTTCTGTAAGCTGGTAATAGGAATACCAAAAAAGAAGCACTGATCGTCCAAAGGTTTTCGGATTATTTTTATGGTTTCCATTATTCACTCGCAATATCATGCGCTATAGATTTAATTTCTTTCCCAACATCAACGATTATCTGTCTCACACCGCCTTGATCGTTGATACCGTCTGAGATGCTTTTCACTAAAAATATTATAGTAACGCACATTGTGAACGCTGCGATAAAAACGCTCACGACTTGGATACACTTATTGACTCTCATGTCTAATATTTCTCCCCAGATCCATCACCAAGATACGACGCATCATAAGTCTCTTTGTTGTCGGGAGACTTCGAGAGAATGTCATACGTGGAATCTACCTTAATGGGCCTCGGAGCAACTTTCAACATCTCTGCCTTAATCAACATCTCTGTCCTGCGATCCAAATTCCTTGCAAGATCAACGACCATCTGACTCAGCGCCTCTTCCTTCGTGACAATCTCTCCCTTAGCATATCGCATCAGTATTCGGTGGACTATGGGTTCATGTATGCCGATTTCATGGATGGGCCCCTCAAAATCACGACGTCTCCGCCTGTACAGCGCTTCACTTATATTTTCGTCCATAATCTTTCTACCTCCTATTAAAAATCCCGCTCACTTTGATTCACTCGATTGCACAAGTAATTGAAATCATACTTAACCCAGATAATCACCTCATTGGTGAAAATATCATCATTGCGCGCTACAATTTTTGTCAATGGCGGCAAGTGTCCTCGTAAATCCAGATGCGGTGAAGCATCTAAAATTTTCCGGTGAAGGCTTACCTTGTGCATGATTTCTCCAACTTCAAACACCTCCCCTTCAGTTCGTCGCAAGTATGCCGACCGCAGCCGGAAACTCATGTGGAATGAGCAGGGGGAAGCCGAGTTCACCTTTGGGAAACTGAAGGGCCGCAGCCTGCAGTCGGTTGTGAAGAACAAGGGTGATCGCGGGTATCTGGAATGGATGCTTAACAAGGATTTCAGCGAAGAGGTTAAGGGGTATTTAAGAGATGCGCTGGATGGGGTTTTTCCTCGGAAGGATGG
>PJEL010001430.1_pt1 | contig 24232 bp, 18 predicted proteins | sample 1853271 | NCBI WGS metagenome assembly PJEL01 (sample SAMN08108733, study PRJNA415343) | Invertebrate metagenome, whole genome shotgun sequencing project. | host: Globobulimina | place: Sweden: Gullmar Fjord | collected 2015-08
GATGATTCCGGAATTCCCAAATTTGACCCATATACCATGCAGTGTGGTGATCAACCCGTTTTTCTGGCAGGAGATGTTAATAACGATCGGCCATTGTTGCATGAAGCAGCAGACGAGGGACGTATCGCTGGCAGGGGCGCTGTCGATTTTCCAGAGGTGTCGGCAGGTCTCAGAAGAACACCAATGGCTGTTATATTTACAGATCCCCAAATTGCCATGGTCGGAAAGCGATATACTGAACTGGAAGATGGAACATTCGAAATCGGAGAGGTCAGTTTTGAAAACCAGGGGCGAAGTCGTGTCCTACTCAAAAACAAAGGCGTTTTAAGGGTCTACGGTGAAAGAGGCAGTGGAAAGTTCCTGGGAGCAGAAATGATCGGCCCGGCAGTTGAACATATCGGGCACCTCCTGGCATGGGCTAAACAGCAAGATTTAACAATCAACAATATGCTGGAAATGCCATTCTATCATCCTGTGATAGAAGAGGGCGTCAGAACCGCGCTGAGAGAGCTGAACAAAAATCTCAAGCTGGGCCCTGCTCCCATAAAACGGTGTTTAGACTGCGGCCCCGGGGCCTAATGTGTTAGGGATCGTACAAAAATAACTTGCCATAAACTGTCCGCAAAAGTCCCAAAAAGACTGGACATTTTGCTGACAGAATGCCAATTAATTTTTGAGCCGACCCTTAGTTCTTTTCGAGCATGTGAATGGAGGACGTTTCACGGGGATATTTGCCAGCCATCGGCTCATAAAAGTCTTGCAGTATTTTATAATCGGACGCCATATCACCAGAAGGAATCAATGCCGGTCCCACGCCACTGCGTTTATTGCCAAAATCCAGAAACCCTGTCACAATCGGCACCTCGGCACCCGAGGCAATATGGTAAAACCCGGATTTCCAGTAAGGAACTTTTTTGCGAGTTCCTTCAGGAGGAATAGCCAGGACCACATCGGATGAATCTTTTATAATCTGTACGGATTGCTCAACCATACCAAACGAGGCAGAACGGTTAATGGGAATGCCACCCAAAAAACGAGTTAAGAAACCAAACGGGCTTTTAAACAGGGTGTGTTTTCCCATCCAATAAAGATTAATACGAAACACAAAGGCAACCATAATCATGTAAAAGGCGTCCCAGTTGGATGTATGGGGTGCCGCGATAAGAACAAATTTCTTTGCTGCTGGAAGTTTTCCCTCAAGCCGCCAGCCAAGCACTTTTAACAACAATAAGCTTATTAATCGTAATAGATGGCTTAGAAGAGGGATATTGAAGATGGTGTTCTGCATGATGCTTCCTATAAAAATTCGCTTTGAGGAACTCTGAAAAATTTAAAACTTAAGATTTTTATAGGAGGTCGCCCTGGGACTGCTTCATATAAAACTCAACCTTTTCACACTGAAATCCTGACTTATATTATCTAGGTCAGGATCAAATTTGTACATGATTGAAAGCACTATTACATTAGTTTTACAGGCTGATTCCCCTAAAATTACAATGTCGCCAGCCTGGTAGAAAGGCTGGAACTTTAACGAATGACTCACTTTAATGCGGCGGTTTTTGCTTCTGGATATTGTCATCCCTATAGATATTTTGTATAATCCTAAGAATTCAGGTTTTTCCAGAATTTCGGCAGAGTGAGTGAAAGTAGCTCAGTCATTTATTTCTTTAATCAAGAGGTCCAATGAAAGCATCCGATCTGTTTGTTAAGTGTTTGGAAGAAGAGAATATTGAATACATTTTTGGTGTTCCAGGTGAGGAGAATGCTGACTTTATGATCTCCCTGGAAAAATCAAAAAAAATAAAGTTTATTTTAACCCGGCATGAGCAAGGGGCCGCCTTTATGGCTGAGGTCTATGGTCGGTTGACCGGTAATCCTGCCGGTTGTCTGGGCACATTGGGACCGGGTGCCACCAATCTCATTACCGGCGTGGCTGACGGGAACATGGACCGTGCCCCCATGCTGGCCTTGACAGGTCAGGGGGCATCGACACGTCTACACAAAGAATCACATCAGGTCATGGATGTGGTTTCTATGTTTCGAACTGTGACTAAATGGTCGACAACCATTCTGCACCCTGACAATATTCCTGAAATCGTCCGCAAAGCGGTCCGATTGGCCCGCACCGAAAAACCAGGTGCCTGCCATATTGAACTGCCGGAAGATATCGCCAAAATGGAAAGCCAGGAAGACCCGATTTCACTCATCCGTTATAAACGTCCCGTTCCGGACAAGATGGTGATTGATCAAGCCTTCGAAATGATTCGTGGAGCCAAGCGACCTATCATTCTGGCGGGAAACGGATGCATCCGCAAACGCGCCAGCAAACAGCTACGGCTTTTTTGTGAAAAAACCGGCACCCCGGTCATCAGCACCTTCATGGCCAAAGGATGTGTCGATATGGATGCTGAATACTGCTTGTTTACTGTGGGCCTGCAGAGTAGGGATCTAATTGCATGTGCCATTGAGGCTGCTGACTTGGTGATGACGATTGGATACGATATGGTGGAATATCCGCCTCAACTTTGGAATTCTCAAAAAGACAAGTGCATTATCCACGCGGACTTTTTACCCGCAGAAATTGATTATCACTATCATCCAAAAACGGAATTGGTGGGAGACTTGGCCAATACTTTACGGTTTCTAAATGAACGCTTCGATAAAGTTGAAAAACCGACCTATGATTTCAAACCCCTGCTGGCAGCTCGCAGAGATATGCAAGAGGAACTGGAAAAACATGCCGATGATCAAACGGCGGATTTGATTCGCCCGCAAAAAGTGCTTTGGGATGTTCGACAGGTAATGGGAAGCAAAGATATATTACTGTCCGATGTCGGAGCTCATAAGATGTGGATCGCCCGTCATTATCAATGTCACGAACCAAATACCTGCCTGATTCCGAACGGATTTTGTTCAATGGGATTTGCACTGCCTGGCGCCATAGCCGCACAAATGGTTTTTCCCGATAGAAATATTCTGGCAATCTGTGGTGATGCAGGGTTTCTGATGAACGTGCAGGAGATGGAAACAGCCAAACGCATGAATTCCAATATTGTAGTCATGGTTTGGGAGGATAAAAGCTACGGTTTAATTGCCTGGAAACAAAATAACCAGTTCGGCCATCATACAGACCTCTCCTTTGACAATCCGGATTGGTCGTTGCTGGCCCAGTCCTTCGGCTGGAACAGTCATCTGTTGACCCACAGTGGAGAAATAAAGGAAAAATTGTCCCAGGCCTTTCAGGAAAAAGGCCCCTCATTGGTGATCGTACCCATTGATTATCGGGAGAACGCTCTTTTAACAGAACGTTTGGGCAATATTGTCTGCTCCATTTGATTCTGTAAAGTTCACTGACTATGGGTCGGCTCATAATTTAGTTCACATTCTATTTGCAAAATGTCCAGTGTTTTGGGGACTTTTACGAATAGATTATGTGAAGTTATTTATGAACGATCCTTATATTCGGATAACAGATTCGGGATATTATTCAGAGAAGCCGTAAATTTGGCTGCACCCAGTTCGATGGCAACTTTAGGCATCCCAAATACCACACTGCTATCCTTATCCTGTGCAATAGTGATGGCCCCGGCTTCTTTCATTTCAAGCAAGCCCTCCGCGCCATCGTCTCCCATACCGGTTAATAAGACACCTACGCCTTGAGCACCTGCGCTTCCAGCAACAGAGCGAAAAAGGACATTCACTGAAGGACGATGACGATTGACCAACGGCCCCTCCATCAGCTGAATTCGATAATTATTCCGAGTGTCTCTGTTGATCAACATGTGTTTATCTCCAGGAGACAGCAATGCAGAACCGGTTTGGACCAAATCTCCCTCTTCCGCTTCTTTTACATGGATCGCACAATTCTGATTCAAACGCTTGGCAAATTGGTTGGTAAACAAACGTGGCATATGCTGGACGATCACAATCCCTGGCATGCTTGTGGGTAGGGTTTTTAAGAGACTCATCAAGGCGTCGGTCCCACCTGTTGATGCCCCAACGGCAATTATTCTGGCTGAGGGAACAAGACCTTTTTGTGGAGATTTTCTCGTTAGAATGGCATCAGCCGATAATTTTTTTTCTGGTTTTAAAAACAGTTCATGGTGTGATTTTATCCTGGAGCAGCTGGCCGCTATCACCTTGTCAACAATGGTAATGGATATTTCTTCCAATTGTTCTCGAATCGCAAGCCGCGGTTTTTCTAATACATCAACTGCACCAAGCTCCAAGGCCCTGAATGCCTGAGGACTGTTTTCCCCTGTCAGGGAGCTGATCATGACTACCGGCATGGGCTTGGACTTCATCAGACGTTCCAGAAATGTCAATCCATCCATTCCCGGCATCTCAATGTCCAGGGTTAATACATCTGGATTGAGTTCTTTAATTTTTTTTAGTGCAATGGTTGCATTCGGGGCGGACCCTACGACATCGATCCTGGAATCAGATTCCAGGATTTTTATCAGTACTTGTCTCACCGCTGCCGAATCATCGATGATCAACACTTTGACACGGTTATGGCTGCCGGTCATGAAATTTTTACCATGAGATTTTTTTATTTCAGATTATTAATCATTTTACTAATATTTTGGTAGAATCTCATTCTGATCTTCATCGTCATAATACCGGTTTTTTTCCGGAGATTTCACATCGGGATGGCTTGAGAGCAGGGGTTGATTGATCGCTCTCTCGGGTGAGTTATTCTGGATTTCCAACGATTTAGTTTCGGATATCAGGGTGTGCGATTCCGCAATTTCTGTATGTGTCTCGGTCAATTTAAAAACGCTAACCGTGCCTTTCAAATCTGCCGAAAGACTTGCCAGTGATTGACTAACCGATGTCACTTCATCAGCCAATGTTGCATTTTGCTGTGTAATTTTATCCAATTCATTTACAGCGACATTGATCTGCCTGATGCCCTCGGCTTGCTCTAAAGAAGCGGCGCTTATATTTTCTATGACATCCGTCACTTTGGTTACAGCCACAGTGATTTGATCCAGGTTGACTTCCACTTGTTGTTTTAAATCCTGCAAATGCTTCAGAGATTCCTGTTTAAATTGGGACAGAGTGGTGTCTGTTTCGCTGAGCATTGTTTCAACGACTTCATTGGATGTTTCGACCAGCTGGACGCCTTTATTGATCTGGCTCAGACTGTTTTTGATGAGTTTACTGATTTCTTTAGAGGCATTACCTGAGCGATGGGCCAGTTTCCTAACTTCTGCGGCAACAACAGCAAAGCCTTTTCCGTGCTCTCCCGCTCTTGCGGCTTCAACCGATGCATTCAGAGCTAAAATGTTAGTTTGAAACGCAATATCGTTCATCACGGTCGTAATACCGGATATGGTCTCTGCGCGGTCTTCAATTTCGTGCATGGCAGCTTTGGTTTGATCATTCGTTTCCTGCACTTTAATTGAAAAATCTGCATTGTTTTTCTGAACTGACAGAATTCTCTCCTGGGTCGAATCAATCGTCTCAGCGATGGCCTTCTGCAAATGCTCATTGCCATTATCTACTATACCCTTCATCTCTCTACTGATCGTATCTGCATGTTTGGCATTTTCTGCATTCTGATCCACATTGGCTGTCATCTCCTCAAGTGCGGAGGCTGTTTCTTCCAAAGAGGCCGATTGTTGCTCAGTTCGACTTGAGAGATCTTGATTTCCTTTAGAGATCTGACCGGATAAGATATAAATGTCCACGGAGCTTTTTTTAACGCTCAAAATCACCTGATGAATTCTGCTGATAAACGCATCAATCGCGTCTCCGATTTGCCCGATTTCATCTCTTCTGCGCATATGCAGTCTTTTATCAAGTTCCAACTCTTTAATCAGTGTGATAATTTTGTTCAGCGGTTTTGAAAGATTGTAACGTATAAAAACAGCGGTGATAAGGATGGCTACCAGACCAATAATGATGGCTATGATCAGAATTTGTTGACTTAAAGCAGCAGGCCTTTTATTGACTTCCGCCTCATCTATCTCAGCAATCAGGCCCCAGGTTGTAGAACCGAACTTAATAGGTGTATAGGCGGAAAGCACAGGATTATTGTTGTAATCGGTAATCACTTCTACTCCTTTTTTACCTGATAGTGCTTTCGCAGAGGCGATCGTATCGATACCATTTTTTGCAACGGTTCCGGCAAATGAAGCTTTCACTGAATGGCCTTCCGGATCAAGGAATGAATCCGACCTCATGCGTTTATCCTGACCAACCAGATACGTTTCACCGGTCTCCCCCATGCCTTCCCGTACCTGCATGATTTGATTGAGGCCCTTTATGGAAATCTGCAGAGCGATAATCAGTTCAACCTTGTCATTTTTGATCAACGGTTGTGCAATAAATGCGGCAGGGTCACCGTTGCTGGGAGCATATTGTTCAAAGTCGGCAAAACCGAATCGTCTGGTAGTAGTCACCCGACGGACCAGCTCCCCAAGATTAGAACTGGCAAATTTTCCGTTTAGAATATTTGTTTGGTAGTCCGCTTCTTTAGCAGCGGTATAGAACATATATCCATCCGGATTGATCAGAAAGACATCATGATATCCATAAAGCTCCCGATACTGGGCAAAAAACTCTTTCCCACTCTCATTTTTAGGATTAAAGGCTTCAGAAATATCGATATCTGCAATGAAGGCCCATGTCAGATTGGCAAATTTGACCGGTGTATAAGCAGATAGAACAATCTGATCATTATAATTTTGGGTCACCTTGGCTTCACTTTTTCCCTTGAGGGCGGCCAGCACGGCCTCTGTTTCAATTTTTCCCTTGTCGGGATCGCTGAAAGATGCAGAGACCGTATGATCTTTCGGATCAAGATAGGAATCGGACCTCATCAAATGATCCTCACCCACCAAGTAAGTTTCACTTGTTGCAGCCAGTCCCGAGCGCTCCTTCATAATGCTGTTAATCTGATCGATAGAAATCTGGAGAGCGATGACGCCCTGCATTACTCCTTTTTTATCATAATAGGGTGCCCCGATAAAAGCTGCCGGCTGATTATTATTCGGTGCGTATGGCCTGAAATCCTGAACCACGACCTTTTTTTCTTTGATCACTTTTTTCCGTAATTCGGCCAGATTGGAATCGTTGTATGGGCCCGTGCGGAGATTGGTCCCCAGGTCACTCTTTTTTGCCGCTGTATACATCACATGACCATGGGCCGTACAAATAATAAAAACGTCCTTATATCCAAAGGTTTTGACGAAATTATTCAGGTAGGTGGAGTTGTCTTTATATATTTTTCGATAGGCTCTTGTTTTGACATTATACGGACCCGTGGGAGAAACCTTTGTCCTGGTATGATATTGTTTGACCACCTGAAAAGTGTGATCAATATCCCTACTTTTACTAAGAGCGCTGATATCTTTGACTTGCTGGGAGAAGTAAGCTTCCAATTGCTTCTTTTTTATTTCCCTGATGGCAATCAACTTGTTAAAAGCCTCTTTTCTCAGAGTGCTGGTCGTTTCTATCAGAACTGCGAGGTCTCCTTTTCGTTCCTCATAAGATTTTTCAATCTGCTTTTTTTTAATCTCTCTGACTGAGACAAGCTGGGATAATGCTTGTTCATTCAAAGCACTTTTAATAGTTTGAATGCTGATACCACCTAAAATAACCACAGATACGACGACTGCAATCAGCACTAAAAATGATATTTTTACTTGAGAATTTGAAAAATTGAAATTCATCTTTTTCTCCGGCAACTGGTTCTTATTCGATGCTAAACAATTGGTTAAATGCTGCTAATACTGCGAGATCATATTTCCGTTTTTAATATTTTTACAAGTTTTTATGCTATACAAAGGATCATCATTCCAGCGAGATTTCCGAAATTTCAATCAATTCCTCAGGTGACAGTAGTTTTTCCCCATCCAGCAATATGACCAACTCATCTTTATGTTGGCCCAGTCCGGAAACATATTCCATATCGATATTAGTTGCATATTCGGGAGGGGGTTGGATCAGGTCTTCGGGGATGAAGATCACATCCGAAACAGAGTCCACGACCATACCGATCAATTTTGTCGCGACCTGGACGACAACAATCACTGTATATTTATCATAATTCAGCTCTTCCAGATTAAACCTCAAACGTAAGTCCACCACAGGAATAATGTTGCCTCTCAGATTAATGATTCCTTTCACATAAAAAGGTAGGTTTGGCATTTTGGTAATATGAGTATAGGTAATAAACTCACGAACTTTTGTGATATCGAGGGCATATTTTTCATCTTTAATGAAAAAGGTGACGTACTGCAGCCCGTTCCCGCTGTAAGACAGTTCCTGTTCTATATCTTCGTAGTCATCTAAATTACTCAGATAATCCAAGATATCGGTTTTAGAATCTTCCATCATCCCTTCCTGTATAACCATATTTGTTTTAATTTCAATTCCTCAAGCAGTAATTTCTCCTAAACGCTCACGAGCTTTTGCTGCTTTTCATGACAATATTTGATCAAACCCGCAATTTCCAGAATCAGAGAGATATTGCCATCCCCCAGGATTGTAGCCCCGGCAATCCCGGGCAGTTGCACAAAATTGTCTTCAAGGCTTTTAATCACAATCTGTTGCTGTTCTTCTATGCTATCGACCAGGATGCCATATTTTTGTCCTAAATTTTCAACTATTATCACCAGGGCTTCAGCGGGATTCTCAGTTTTTGGAATCAGATTAAACAATTCATGTAATCTGATCAAAGGAATATATTCGTCGCGGACTTTGACCACTTCCCCTCTCTTTTTAATTGTTTTTACTTGCTCATGCTGTGGTCTGAGGGATTCAACTATTGAGAGCAGGGGGATTGTAAAAATTTCAGGTCCGACCTTGATAAGCATTCCTTCTATGATTGCCAGTGTGAGCGGCAGCTTAATCCGAAAAAGCGTTCCTTTTCCCGGTTCACTTTCAATGGCAACATGACCATGAAGCGATTCGATGTCTCTTTTGACCACATCCATTCCCACACCCCTGCCAGAGACATCGGTTACAGTCTCTGCAGTTGAAAATCCTGGACTGAACAGAAGCTGATATATTTCCTGCTCCGATGGTTCTTCCCCTGTTTTCACGAGTCCTTTGCGGTGAGCGTTTTCCAGTATTTTCTCCGTAGAGATGCCATTCCCGTCATCCTTAATCTCGATGGCAAGGTGACCCTCTTCCTGAAAAGCATGAATTGCGATTAGACCCGTCGCATCTTTTCCCGCTTGACTTCGGACTTGTGGCATTTCTATGCCATGATCCATTGCATTACGGATCAAATGCTTGATTGGACCACTCAATTTTTCGGTTAGTGTTTTGTCCAGTTCTGTGTCACCCCCCGTGATTTCTAAGCGAATATTCTTCCCGCTTTCAACAGTATAGTCCCTCACCATGCGATGCAATGGGGAAAAGACACCCTGAATGGGCACCATGCGGATATTCAAGACTTGATCCTGGACCTCTCGGACGATCAGATCGTTGTCATCAAGCAGTTGTAGAAGCGATTCTCCCAGTTGGTCATCAAGTGCTGCCACTTTATCAAATATCTTTGTGAACCGTGATTGATTGATAACTGCTTCTCCCACCAGGTTGACCAGCTTATCCAATTTAACAGTCGCCACACGAATGGAGTCAGAGCCCCTGGATGAAACACTGGCCGGTTTTGGCTTAACAGTAGAATTTTGAATTTCTGTGGCAGGTAAAGGGAGCGCTTCGGGTAATTCTTCAGGATAGGTTTCTTGATTGATGATGGCCTTTTCCGTTGTTTCAACAGGGGGTTTCCCGATATCTTCAATGGAAATATCATGGTCTTCTGTAAAAAACATCAGAATCTCATCAACGTTTTCCAGAGATTTCTCTGTTTCCAGTTTAATGGTCCATTGCAGATATAGAATGCCGGGGTCAATCAAATCAAGTGCTGGAACATGGTGGGAATGGGGAATGATGATGGTTTTTCCTAAGTCTTTTATATCCTTTATAAAAGAGATTGGATCGCCCCCCTCTTTCAGCAGGTTTTTTTGAAAACGGGCCGTAATCAGAAAGTGATTGACTCCGGCTTTTTCAATTATCTTTGATTGATCTTCGACTGTTGAAAACGCATCTGATTTGGCAGAGATTTCCGGAGTGGGCAGGTTTGTTCCTGCAGAAGAATCCGGTAAAACGGAAGATCCAAGGGATTTTATTTCTTGTAGATTTCTGCTAATTCGCTCGCTATCCATTGTTGCTTTTTCCTGATAAAACATAATAAACATCTTCAGGCAATCAATAGAGTCAAGCAGAGCGGAAATCAATGCGGAAGAGATCGAAATTTGTCCTTCGCGAAGACTTGCTAATAAAGATTCCACATGATGCGTATAATCGGTCAATTCGGTCAGGCCAAACATGGCAGAACCGCCTTTAACCGTATGAAATCCGCGGAAGGCAGTGTTTATTGAGTCAAAGTCTTTGGGATTGGTTTCAAGAGCCAGTATACTCCCTTCAATTTCATCAAAAAGATCCTCGCACTCCTGATAGTATATCTCTAATCCCTTGCTATCAATTTCCAACACACAAACTCCGGCTGCTGTTCATTTTCAAAACTGATGGTTGATATGCATATAACTATTCACACTATTGTACTGCAAGCAACAGAGCGTTGCCTTTGGTGTTGCTTGAGCGAAGTTAAGCGACAGCATTGAGAGCAAGTAATACCAAAGGCAGAGCGGATTCTCTGCGGCAATTGCTGAATAGTTACATTTACATTAAAGCTCATTATTAAAAAAGGCATCGAGGCCGGTTATCTCCAGAGCAGATTTAAACGATTCGCTGAGATTGGAAAACATAACTTTTTTCTGTATTTGCGCTGCTGACTTTAAAAATGCAATGATTACCTGCAACGCTGCAGTGTCCACTGCTTCCACTCTGCTCAGATCGATGTGAATGTCATCTTTACCGGATTCCAGTAGCTGCTGAAAATGTTTCACCAACTTCTCTGTATCAGAATAAAACAGTTCTCCAGAGATGATTGTTTCTTCAGCAATAGCTTCTATTTCCATATTATTTTTCTATGTATTTGTGCTGCATCTTCAAGAAATTTTAATTCCCAATATTGTCATGTCATCGTTTTTTTCCTCTTCCCCTCTGTAACTCTCAATGGTGTTAATAAATCGCTTTCGCTGCTCAATAAACGGCAGTTTATAATTTTCCTCCAGTAATTTTTTAAATCTTTTTCGACCAAAAGGAAAACTTTTTTCCCCTCCGTTTTGATCTATAAAACCGTCGGTGGACAGATAAATATACGTCTCTTTGCTTACGTCAATGGTATGGTCTTTAAACTCATATCCGGTATCAGACTTTTTATACCCGATGGAGTGTCTGTCCCCCTTGATTCTTTTATATTCATTGTCCTGAATCACGTACAATGGCGTCTCTGCACCTGCATAGGTCACAATTTTCGTTTTTTTATTATAGTGGAGAATACCACCATCAAATCCAGCATTCGAAAGTGAGAGACTGTTCTCTTGATTAAGCAGACGTTTCATACTGCGATTAAAAATCGTCAAAATTCCGGCAGGGCTGATTTTTTGATCACTATTTTGAAAATCGGCAGCGATTTGCTCTTTAATGGCTTTGACCAGCATAGTGACGAACGCTCCGGGGACCCCATGTCCTGTACAATCAATAACCATTAAGATGCATTCGTCCCGGTTTTTCAACTCTTCAAAAAGATAGATATCGCCACCGACAACATCTTTGGGCAACCAGATCGTGAAATAGTCATCAAAAAAGTTTTCAAATTCAACAAAATCCGGGATCAATGTTTGCTGGATCAAAGAGGCGTATTCAATGGAGTCGGTTATTTGCTTATTGAATTTTTCAATTTTTTTCTGCGCTGCTTTTTGTATTTCAAGAGCTTCCTGAAGTTCTTGGCTGAGCCTCCTGGCCTCACTTTCAGCCTGTTTTATCCTGATTAAAGCCTTGGCACGAGCTACCAGTTCCTGGGGACTAAACGGTTTTGCCAGATATTCGTCTGCACGTAGTTCAGAAAGACCCCTGACAATTTCCTCAATCTCTCCATGAGTAGTGAGAATTAAAATGGGAATCTGCTTCCAGATGTCATCGTTTTTGAGGATTCTAATGACTTCATCACCTGTCAGGTTGGGCATATTCCGATCAAGTAGTATGAGATCAGGAATCGTTGCGGAAGTTCGGCTGTATAACCAGCGAATAGCCTGATGCCCGTCTTCAGCTTCAACCAGGTCAAACGATGAATTTGTATCCTGCTCGAAGGATTTTCTGATCTGATAGCGAATACTTTTGGAATCGTCTACAAACAGAATCAAAGGCTTAGGCATTATTGAGTTTTTTCAATGAGATGTAAAACAGGTGTCATTTACAACGTTGATTATCTGAAAAAATCAACTGTTCTTCACAATCAAATTGAATTCAATCGCTTCGAAATCTTCCTTTAAGTCTTCTCCGGCTTCTTCTGCGCTGACGTTTTCCTCATCATATTCCCAGTTGACGACAATCCCTTTACCCGCCGCCCTGGCTTCTTCGAGCAGATCGAATAGGTCATAGAAAACTTGAGAGGTTGAACTATTGAAGTATAGAATCTCAAACGTAATATTTAATTGGGCTCCGTCAGCAGCCAGATAATCTGTCAGCCAATTCAATGTGGATTGGTAAAACTCAAAGGTATTCTCAGGATAGGATTTACCTCTAATTTGAACGACACCGGATGATGCGTCTGCGATGATAGCTGGAGTAGAATTGCTTGCCTCAATATTTAAATTATCCATGGGTGATCTCTCTGAAAATGGTGACTGTTTTTAATATTAATCTATTCGGTCATTCGGATATAATTGACTACATGTATACTTCCATCACAAATAATCGCTTACCCTCGACAATTTCAGTAAACGAATATTGGATGGGTTCAGATGCTCGTCGCTGGATTTCCATAAATCCCAAGCCAGCTCCCCGGGAAGACTTTTGCCGTTTTGATTTTCGCAGTTCCCGGTATTTTAGACGTAAATCGTCTTTGTTCAGATGGCTGATGCTGTCAATTCTATCAGCAATTCGCGGGGATTCATCCTCCTGGATGGTATTTCCGCATTTCAGAAATGGTTTATTTTTTATTGGATCAATTCCCAAAACCAAAATTCCTTCACAATCAACATCTTCTTCTGACTGCTCCTGTTTGACAGCATAGTAGTTGATAATATTCTGTATCATCTCAATCAATACGGTAAAAATATCCTGGACCGGTCGGTCCTTGAATATCAAATCACCAATTTTGTTCTCTAATGCTTGAACAATATTCGTTAGAATATCGTGAGAAAGATATCCATTGTAAGCAAGGATGACACCGTCTTCAATGAACTGTTTTTTCAGAACTTGCAATTCCAGCATAAGCTACTCCCTGATAAAAAATTTCACCTAAAGTATTGTTCGGTAACTGTTTACGAACATCATTTCTCCGACACTTTTAGCTCTATTTATGGTCCAGACCGATGGAACCGTCCCAATCGTCCGGAAGATCCATCTGTCGCAGTTGATGACAGCGTTCAATGTGCAATTTGGCTGCTTGATCCTCCGGATAAATGGACAGGGCTTTTTCGAAAGCGGCAATTGCTTTGTCCCAGGCTTTTCGCCTGCGTTGGGTTAATCCCCTTAAAATGGAGGACCCAGCCTTGCGTTTCAACTCCTGAATTTCCGGCGGATCGTTGTTGTAAATTTCATATAGCTCCACCGGTTTTGATTTACCTTTCACTTTGACCCAGTCCAATTCCCTGTGTTGGAAATGATCCAGTTCTTTCAACAGTCGCAATGTGGAATCGCTGATCATGATGTTGACCCCGTATAATTTGGTCAGTCCTTCTATCCGAGAGGAGAGATTGACGTTATCGCCCAGGACAGTAAAATCCATGCGCTTTTCGGAACCGATGGTTCCGATCATCGCTTGTCCGCTATGAATGCCAATTCCTGACCTAATCTCTTCTTTCCCAAGCTTCATCCTCGCTTTATTAAAATTCTTCAATGATTTCTGCATACAAATCGCCGCTTTCACAGCAAAGTGTGCGTCAGTCTGATCGTTTTTATCCGGGTGCTCAAAAAGCGCCATGATCGCATCGCCAATAAACTTGTCAATATAACCAAAGTTTTCATGAATCTCATGGTTCATAATTTTCAGATATTCATTTAAAAAACTGAACAGCTCTTCCGGATTCATGTTTTCTGAATAAGTGGTAAAAGAACGAATATCTGCAAACAGAATCGTGACAAAATCCCGCTCTCCCTTACCCAAGGCTACTTCTTCCAGACCCTGAGATGCCAACCGATTTAAAAATTGAGGTGGCACAAACTTCTCAAACAGCTGGGTCATGGCTTTTATCTTGTCAGATTCAGCCAACTGGATTTTTTGTTGCTGGATTGTCAAATGGGTATTAATCCGAGCTTTCAGTTCAGTGGGATTAAACGGTTTTGTGACATAGTCAACCGCCCCCAAATCAAATCCCCTAACAATATCTTCCATTTCAGTTTTGGCAGTTAGAAAGATAATCGGCACATCTTTAGTCCCCGACTCAGATTTCAGTATTTGACAGGTTTCATAACCATCCATACCAGGCATCATGACATCCAAAAGAATCAGATCCGGTGCATCTTTGATGGCTAACTTAATCGCCTGCTCACCACTTTTTGCCGCTTTAATTTTATATCTTCCCTGTAACACCCCCACCAGGACATCGATATTTTCTGTCGTATCATCCACCACTAATATCGTCTTTCTAAATTCCTTATCCATAACTTAAAAAAATGGTCGCGTTCGGCAATCGATTCAAATTTAAGAATATCCCTTATGATAGGGCTAAGGGTCGGCTCGTAAATTAGTTTACATTCTATTTGCAAAATGTCCAGTGTTTTGGTACTTCAGGGTCGGCTAAAAGATTAGTTCACACTCTGTTTGTAAAATGTCCGGCTTTTGGGACTTTTGCAGACAGATTAAGTGAAATTATTTTTTAACGATCCCTATGCGAATAGATTATGTAAAGTTACTTATGAACGATCCCTGGGTGTGACATCAAATATGTCAAGCCTAAGTATTTACTTACTTATACTGTATCCAGTTAATTTTAAAGATTTATTGAGCCTTAATTATAATAGGAAATCAGGTCCCTCGTGTCAAGGTTTTTTTCCTTTGCCTTTCAGCATTATCAATGTTTTTGTATGAATGAGAATAAGCAGGATGGGTAGAATGGATAAGTGTACAACTGTGGCAGGCAGATCATTAATGCCACATAATCCTCAGCTCTTTCCTGAACTGTACAGCGGTTTTCATAGCTTGTGAACGATCAGAAATTGCAGTGACGCCCCCCATGATCCGACCTTCTTGAAAGATAATATCAAACGACCCACCCATGTTACAGACCAGAAATTTCATATTTCCATCTATAATAGCCTCCGCCCCACGGCCAAATTTTGCGGCATGGTCTGCATAGCGGTCGATACGGTTGGAAGCTTCATTCTCTGAGGCTGTAAGAGAGAGGAATGCGGTGAAAGGGGCATCTGTATTTTGATAGTCTGCGGTATAGGTATTATGCATAAATGCCAGACCCAGTGCATCAACCTTAAAAAATTTGATTGTATCCGGCAAAAGTTTTTTTCCCGGGAAACCGGTCAATCCCCAAACCGGTTTCCCTTCATCTTCCAAAAAAGCTGCCACTTTTTCAGCTATTTTCAGCCCAACGGCATTCATCATTTCTGATGGTTTTGATCCGGTAATAATGACATAATAACGCCCCTTCCAAATAAATATTGAATTGGACCGCCGATAGCTGATGTTTCCCAGATTCAGTTTCAACCCGTCAGGAAATCTTTCTACTGAAAACACTCCAAAGGCGTTGGTCCGGGACCCCACATCGTAGATAGATAGGTCAATAAAGGAAGAAGAATCACCCGCTTTGAAAAAGCTGACATAACTCAATTGCACCACATCATATGACAGGTACAGCTCAGCGGCACCATTGATAATTTCATAGAGATTCTCAGGGGTGAAATGCCGAATTCTTTCATGGATTTTCCAGTTGGGTGGTCTCAAGCCAGCGAAAAAAGGCTCCAATCGTTGACGATCCAGTGCTGGACGGATAGTTTGCTCTGTTTTCCTGAGCCGCTGTCCGGTGCTGCCCATGTCCGGCAGATCCTCTTTTTTTTCCAAAATCGTGTTCTGATGGTCAGTCACCAGAGGCTGCTTGTTTGTAGCGCAGCTGAGTAGACTGACTGATAAAGCCAAAATCATAAAAAGCCAGGCAATTTTTTGCGGGCGACTGGGATCTCCAGATCGAGTATTTTTCAACATCATGATTTTTTTCAGAGACGAACGAGTTAACTTAACCGAAAGGAGGTGATTACCAGCAGTTTTCGCTTTTCAGAGATCATTCAATAACAAAATTCAACCATTACGTAAACCCAACATCCAGGCAGAAAGATAACCCATCACGCTAAGAAAAACATGAGATGATGTTGACGTAGAATTATGTTTGTTTTAATAAATCAGCTAAGGGTCGGCTAATAAGTTAGTCAAGTGTTTCCCATCAGTGAAAAGGAAACACGTTGCTCGCACATTCTGTTTGCAAAATGTCCAGTGTTTTAAGGACTTTTGCAAACAGATTATGTGAAGTTATTTATGAACGATCCCTAACCTTTGTTATCAACCAGCATATTCAATAACGATCAGGTTAATGAGGATATTTTGGACAACAAAAAATTAATCGGAACCACCCGGCGAAAATTTATCAAACTTCTGGCCACTTTAGGCCTCGGTGGACAATCGTTATTGGCAGCATGCGGTACGATGAAAGCCGAAACTAAGGTTAAAGCAAGTCAAACTGGGAACAAGTGGCCTGCTATGACCTATCAAAAACTCGGCAGGACCCAGTTTGAATCCAGCCGTCTGGTGTTTGGTTGTGGGGCAGCACTGGCAGGAGGGAAAGCAGTCCGACTATTGGATCATGCTTATGCAGCCGGGATTAATCACTACGACATCGGCACCAGTCGCTATTATCGAGGAGCGGAACGCCATCTGGCACCATTTCTGAAGAATAAACGGGATAAGATCCTGCTGGTGTCAAAAGCCCCCGTTTGGTTACGCCTGGAACCCGAAGACAGCCTGTCGGTTCAAGACGCCCGAAAAGCTGCGGATATGTGGCTGGTGATGATGGATGAGAGTCTCAAAGAGTTGGATGCTGACTACGTAGACGCCTATTATCTGATGGGAGTGAACAATCCTGAGGTGGTTCGCAGTGAGGAGATGTACAATGCCTTTCTGAAGGCCAAGCAAGCGGGAAAAGTGCGGTTTTTTGGTTTCAGTACACACCAGAACGCGCAAAAGGTTCTGGAAGCAGCCATTGAGACAAACTGGTATGATCTGGCGATGATTGGCATTACTCCGGCCGGCTGGTATGACTGGAATGAGAAAGATATTGTTGAAGACTCTCCCCCGCTGTTGGAACTGCAATCACTTCTGGAACGTGCTCGTCAGGCGGGAATCGGCCTGATCGGTATGAAAGCGGCCCGCTATCTTTCTGCATTTTATAGCGGTGGACGGGGAAATCCAGACGCCTTTAACGAGTTTTACGACCCGAAACTTCTGGACTCACCCCTTTCATCTTTTCAGAAAACATATGCCTACGTCTTGCAGCACGGCCTGGATGTGGTGAACGCTGACATGCAGAATTTCAAACACCTGGAAGAAAATATCATTGCGGCGACTCAGTCTCAACAATATTTCGGTTAAAAGAGCTTTACTCAAGCGCCTCCAGAAGTTGAGCTCCAGCTTGACTCATTCAAGATATTGAAAAAAGATATTTATTCGCCCGTGCCCCGCCAAGGGGCTTTTAAAAATAGTGAATAGCTTCGAAAAAAGTTGTCATTTGGCGAATGGCGGTGAAACTTGAACCGGTCTATTCGGCGGGTAACGATTGGATAATTTTTTGATCAACAATCCTGGCAAGTCTGATGATGCTGGCAATCGATGCTGGAGTTGAATCATACCCGGAAACGGTGATTTGGTAAGGACCCTGCCAGAAATTCAAGTAGTAGCTTTCCAGACTGGCATTCCTTCCAAAAGACAGTTTCTCAGCCTCAGCCCCCACTTTTTCTTTGTTTACCTGCTGTGCTATAGAGGCCGAATTCATCTCAAATATGTCAATGTTGATTGGTTTCCCCTGTTGATCGATCAACGAGACTATCAATACTCTTTTGAACCCCAGAGATAGATACAGTGTCGCCCCTCCATTGATCAACATAAAAAGCTGGTTCCCTTCCGCTTTTTGGGCAGGGCTTTCCAACTGCCACTCTTGATGGTTACTCACAATGGGCAGAAAAGTCTCCAGGTCGGCGGCTATTATCGAGCCCGGCAACAGTAAGATGAATCCCGTAAAAACTGATAAAAGAAAAAATCCAAACCGTTTTATCATCATGTCCTTTAGTAGTATCCGGCAAGCCTTGACTCTTTGCCTAATAATTTCAATTTTCTACTCAGAAAATCCGTTGGATGGTGGTTTTTCTTCGCTTCCCGATTCAAAACCGAGAGCTGGTGAACTATTAAACCCGGGTGCTGATTGACTATCAAAACCCGGTGCCGGTGAACTATCAAACCCGCGTGCCGGGCTGTTCAGTTTTTCGGAAACGGGATAGGCGGAAGGACCTTTTTCTTCCCGGGAGATTTTCAATCCTCTCTTTCTTCCAATAACCTTGAAGGACCCCTGGGACAGGCGCACGGCATTCATCGGAGTAACGACAATGGCGGACTGGTTTTGGACAGGACAGTGATATTCACAATATCCACAACCACTGCACTTTTCCTCCTTGACCTTGGGCACAGTCACAGACAAACCATTCTCACGGGTAAACTCAATCGCGCCAAAAGGACAGACCTCATCACATACCATACATTTCTGATTATGTTCCCAGGCCAGGCATTTCTGGCGATGGATCATAGCCGTCCCCGTTTTTGCCCAGATACGTTCCTGTTTTGGAATCCTCCGAATCGATTCTGTCGGGCAAACCTCTGCGCAACGATGACAATCGGGATTACAGAAACCTCTGCGGGCTGTGATCGCAGGGCTGAACAGACCCATCACACCTGCATCAAACCATATCGGCTGCAGGGTATTTGTGGGACAGGCCACCATACACTCCCCGCACCGGATGCATCGGGCTAAAAAATCCAACTCTGGCAGGGTAGCCGGTGGCCGAATGAGCATGGGAGGCGCAACCTGACCCTGGCCGGCTTTGCCGACAGAGGAATTCAGACCGGTCAAACTGGCAATAGCCGTACTGGTTCCTGCAACACTGGCAACGATAAATTGTCGTCTCGTGGGCAGGGTCGAGATGATGCTTTTCTGAGCAGGCATCCTCTCCCTGGAAAAGGTAATCGCCGCTTCGGGACAGACCTTCTCACAGGTCAGGCAGACCACACAATCTTCAAAACAGGTTTGAAAAACGTTCTCTTCACCAATAGCCCCCATGGAACATGCCCGCACACACTTGCCACAATCATTGCACTCATCCGATACCACCCGATGCACCAGGGGTTTTCTGGAAAACAGGGCAAACAGCGCCCCGGCTGGACACAGATACCGGCACCAGAATCGGGGGGTTATCCTGGACAAGCCGAAGAGGCCAACAAAAAAAAGCAGTACAAAAAACTGTGTCGCGTAGTGCAGAGATTTAATTTGGAAGAACAAAAGGGAGTTAATATCTAACTGCTCCCATAAAGGGGAAAGCAACTGGTGAGCGCTACCGGTCAGATAATTCACTGCGGGGAGCATGATCAGTCCATAAAACCGGGTGATCAATGAGAGCGGCGACGCCATAAAAACAAAGGATACCCCGAACAGTGAGGATCCCACCAGAGCTATTAAAACCAGGTATTTCAGGGCTCTCAAATAGCCCACTTTCTTCTGCTTTTTGTAGGAAACTGCAAATACTTTATCAGCAACGTCCAAAGTGGTCCCCATTGGGCAGATATGGCCACAGAAAAAACGTCCCAGAAAAACGGTTAGAATGACAATCACCACAGTCGGGATCATCCAGATGAGCAAATGACGGCTGGAGATAGCCGTGATCAGGGCAATGGACGGATCGAGGTGCAGAAAAAAATCGGCAGAGGGAGATACGACCAGGTCGCCCGATGCGATAAACAGTAATCCTAGAAAAACGATCAGGCAGAATGTCTGCACCCAGCGTCGAAAACTCATCAAATCGTCACTGTTTTTATGGTCAGATTCTCAATATCCATCCGGCCGAATTTGCGTCGATGGGCTTCTCTGATATGCCCAACTTGTTTCGCTTTATACTTGCGACCATACCAGGTGAAGGATTCAATCGCGCATGCATCAGCGGCCACCATATCTCGGGAAGCGATGATGGTATTTTCCTTGAGCACTTTGCCAGGGCCTTGAGGTCCATTGGTGGAGAGAACCCTGCTGCCGTCAATCACTGCCAGATCGGCTTTGAGAACGGTACACATATCAACAATCGTTTCATCCAGTCCCTGTCGATGCAACGTCCAACGATCCCAGATCAGCCCCATCATACCTTTCATCGACAAGCTGACCCCTGTAGCCGAGTGGGATTTTGCGACTGGTGCCGCGATCAGGACATCCGCCTTCAACACCTCTTTAATAATTTGAGTCTCATTCAAACTAACAGCCTGAGGTATCGGAACATCCTGGTAGAGATTGGATTCATTAATCGCGTAAACCATGTTTGGATCGACTGACTTGCACGCCTCTTCAATTCCGGAACGCAGCAGACACATTTTTGCAGATGCCAGAGTATGATCCAGAATGAACACTTTTCCCGCCTGGGCCTCTTTGCACATGACAGCCAGTTCCCGAATCACTTCGGGGTGGGTATTGCTGGCTTGCTCCGGTGTCCGATTGAAACTCATATTGGGCTTGATCACGACACGGTCGCCGGGTTTGACAAATTTTTGCATGCCCCCCAACAGTTCAACAGCAGCACGTGTTGCCGCTGCGGGAGCCCCTTTTACTTTAGCAATATCAGGTTCTGAGGAAGCTATTCCCGGTTCCGGTATAAGTATGCCTGAAGCACCCACGGAAAGAAGCAACGCACCTTTGGCTTGTGTCTTTAAAAAATCTCGTCGATCCATCTCTTGCCTCAAAAATAATTGTTTTTGATACAAATCCCAACCAACACCTCTAATTATACTCTTGTTTGCTTTAAACGGCAATTTCCTGGATATTGATTTTAGATAGGTCCGGGTTTCCCAATCCTCGTTGTGCCGCCATTTCAATAATGGGAAGCTGTTTTTGATCCAAACCCAAAGCGCTGACACAGTAGGCATCAACAGCCACCCGGTCTGTGCCGGCAATCACCAGATGTGGTTTTGCCAGCTTACCAGGGCCATAAGGACCTTTTTCAGTGATGAACTCAGTCGTATCCACAATGCACAGATCCGGTCTGCGAATTGTGTTCAGGTCCACAATGCATTGAGAAAGATAACCCACATCTGGGAAAAAGCTCAATCCCATTTTCCCCCCAAAATGCATGGACATATTCGTTGTGGTAGACGAGGTTCCCATCATATTTTTCAGAGAACATGTATATTCAATCCCATCATGATGTTTGAGGATCGACACATTGATGAACACATCACAATCTAATAATGCTTTTGTAATACTGGGCTCCTTTTTAGAGATTGCATCCACAATGGTGTGATCAATAAAATCGCCCCAACCCGCTTTCAGACTTTTAATTTCATCAGCAAATTCTGTTGCCAACTTGCTGCGCTGCCAATACCCACTATAACCCTCTTTGAGTAGATAGATCTCTTTGGCCCCGGCTTCATAGCACATCTTGATAACGGCCAGAGAGATCTCCGGTTTCACATGGGCACCGTAATTTTTAAAGGGCGAGTTCAACAGGAGACCCACTTTGGAACCCCTTGTGACAAAGGATTCCATACCGCCCAGTTGCTGTACCGCTTTTACGGTACTCAGGAAAAAATCACTTCCTTTCACAGCTGACAGATCCACTTTTTCAGCCGCCAGGAGAGACAGAGGGGATAAATCCGAAATCCCGGGGATAAATTCCGTACCCATAAAAGCAGCAGCTCCGAGTAGCACGCCTCGCTTGACAAACAACCGGCGACTAAGGGTCGGCTCAAAAATTACTTGGCATTCTGTCGGCAAAATGTCCAGTCTTTTGGGGACTTTTGCGGACAGCTTATGCCAAGTTGTTTTTGTACGATCCCTAAGATTATCTTTCATGAGACTCCAGTGATCTGATTTTGTTTTAAGTGTGTGACAACAGGTCGGCTAAGTATACGCCATATGGTGAAAAAATAGCATACCAAAGTCGGTTTTGCCACAATTGGATCATCAGAATTGATTTTTTAATTGTCGGAGGGGTGTCTGTCCCTTTTGACAGAACAAGAGATCAAAAAGGGCTGCTTAAAATGCGGGAAGAGGTAAAAGCAGAACTGAAAAGTGAGAATGGAACAAATCAAACGCTGCCGACTTTGCTGGCAGCATTTGATGCTCTCTCGGCAGTACTAATGACGAGCAGATATGGCAAACTGATTGTAAAAGGCCGTGTGGATAGGTTGCCTGATGTTTTTTTTAGTGACCTGGACAACCGCTGCCTCGTCCGATTTTTCTTTCAAATCCGCGCTCACAAATTGCTGCATCAGCACAAGAGCCAGAAGTACCACGACTGACATGAAAATAGTTCTCGTTGACAATCGTTTCACTATGCTTTTATTCATAACTCGATATCTCATGTTTAATAAGGTGATATTGCTAGATTCGGGTAAAGTTTTTTATAGTAGTTCTAACTAATCTGCTTTTTATCGCAAACAGCGTGCCAGAACTTTTAAATAAATTAACATGCTGATATTTTGAACTATAGTACTGTAGCTCATTTTTTATCTGCAATTTTCTGGTGAAATAGAGGCAGTTTAATGGTGATATTTCACCAGAAGATCCGCACCCATTCCCTCAATCCCGAGAAAACTTATCTGTTCCTTTATATAGCTACCTTTCAGGCTTCTTCTGGTTTTTTTATAATTCAGTAATCCCCGCAAATCACCAAACTAAATTCGGCCAATCAAAGAAACAGAAAGCATTCTACTTTGCTTCATAAACTCAAAAACACAACAATATCAAAGAGAATGAACAGAAATACGATGAGTGTTGATATTTAACCAGTTTTATGATGGAATGGTGAAATAAAGACAGTTCGGATATTTTTAAAAATAATCACCGGAAATTCAAATTAAATAACTAAGGATGGAACTTTCTCAATTAACGCCAAATCAGCTTCAATTTTTGCTTATTCTGGATGCTTTTTCCGAACCACTGCCTGTTGATTTTGTGGCAGAACAATCAGGAATTTCAGCAGGTGATTTGCACACGCTAGTGCGCAAACTGGTCAGATCAGAATGGCTGATCGAATCAGGAGAAAATCTGTTGGGACTCTCAAATCAGATACCTGATCCATTTAGGACAGAGTTGGCAACGGGCAACACACCCAAAAAACTATCACAGCTATTGGAGGAGATTAAGCAAAGCGCCACTATGGATCTTTTGCCTCCTACCGCATACAACCGCTTGTTGGTGAGATGTCATCAAAACGATGAGGCAGCGGAATTGTCATATCAGACAGCCATGACCAGTATCGCAAATGCCCAATTTGAGGAAGCGTTGCAACATATGAAGAGCTGTCTGTCACTCCTGGACGACCCATATGTCAATATAAAGAACGTTAGTCTGTATATTTTTGCAACCATCAGACTTTTGGGTCTGATTCAACCACGGCAGAAAGCATTGGACCTGCTTGAGGAAAAACTGGTCCGGGCATGCGGGCTTGCAGATCAGATGGGGGATCGGCGGAATCAGGCTTTCTTGAGTCTTTATCAGGGGTTCCTGATTCAGGATCGAAACCGGACGCGGGAAGCGCTTGACTATTTAAACACTGGCCTGGCGGTTGTTAAGAACCTGGGGGATGAGGAGATCACTGCACGAGCAGCCGAATTCTATGGATACACTTATCTGTACCGCGGACTGTTTCGGGAATCCTGCAGCTGGTTCGAAAGTGCCCGCTCTCATGAACTCACCCTTGAGTTGAAGCAGTTCCGTTTCTACCTCCATTTTCCAATCTATTTTGCCCAGGCAGCCGCTTTTAACGGCCAGTTTTATCGTGCGGTAGGGGTCCTGGATGCCATGCTGCAGACAGCCACCAGCATCGAAAACGCAGA
>PJEL010001431.1_pt1 | contig 24189 bp, 28 predicted proteins | sample 1853271 | NCBI WGS metagenome assembly PJEL01 (sample SAMN08108733, study PRJNA415343) | Invertebrate metagenome, whole genome shotgun sequencing project. | host: Globobulimina | place: Sweden: Gullmar Fjord | collected 2015-08
AACCCGGGGTCAAATAACCAGGTATCAATGGTACCATATACAGCTGAGGAAGAGGGATAACCCGAGATGGCAGCCATCACTTGGTCGCGTGTCTCAAACGGAGCTGTTTTCAGTTGAGCATCGGTTTGAGACCAATTATTCGGGTTTGAGGTGCCCCAGGCGCTATTAATTGCGAGGACAGCACTAATGCCGTACTTATGAGAGCCCTTGAACATATCGGTGAAGTCGGTTATATTCGATACATTCCATTTTAAACTAATCTCAGTCAAAGCGGAATCTGATAACAGCGTGTAGTCCTCGAACAATCCCACAAAATTAGTTATGTCGCTAGAGAACAGCCAGTTCTGAATTGGTCCATAATAAACGGCAGCAGTATTCCGATCAGTGTCATTTGTAGACAGATATAACGAAACTGCTTGGGTTAATTCCCCTCTAGTCTCAAATGTTCCACTGAAGGCCGACTCACCATCACCATATTCGAACGCTTGGGCGTAAAAGAAAATGTTAAAGTGCAACTCGTAGATTCCACCTTCCGCAATTACGAGATCCTGATTCCCAGTAAGCTGATTAACCTCACTGAGATCCTCGCCATCTAGCAGCTTCCATCCACGGAAGACGGTCCACCCGTTCGTTTGGTCGGGCAGGCGGTCTGAACTGTGCTGTGACGGATTAAATCGATACGTTGTCGCCAAGTCAGCGTTCCAAGTGAAGTTGATTCTTTTTTCATTGGTTAGAGTACATATGTGCTTCCGCTCGCGTTGCGACTCTAGGAACTCACCCCTCTTGGTGTTTCTGTCCTTCCAAAAGGGATTATCGTGGTCGAAGTTGGCGCTTGTCATCTTCAGGTACTGATGCCACTCTGCTCTGCCATTAAATGTGTCAGGATCATCTATAGATGTCAAACCTTGTACTGACTCGTCAACATACATCTTAACCCGGGTGGCATTGATATACTCCACCCTGTTAAATTGCAGATTACAGAGCAGGATAGGCTCCCCAGGGGATTTCAAGGTAACAGGCACATTGAGCGGTGGAACAAATGTGCAATCATTTTGAAAAATCACTGCGTCTCCCTCGTCAGCAAACTCGATGAAGTTAAGGTGGCTAGGAGGATTCGTAATGTACTTGCCATGTGCAAGGTACTCGCCTAGTTCCGTTGCCGACGTAATGTCCGAGAAGCCCTTCCTCTTTAACGAGGTCGCCAGAAGAGTCAATGGCATTACAATACATATATGATATGAGAAAGTTTACAACCTGACGACACACCACGATTTGTCTGGATGTGTCACGACGGCCCACTCTGTCTTCTCATGTTGCATCCGGAGCAGCTTTGACCGAATCTCTAAACACGCGGTGAGCAGTATGGAGTACACCATGATTACTATAGCTGGGATGATGACTAACATGACGATGTCGATCATATCATATCATTCATACCTTTAGAATAGATTCTAACCCATGTTACGTGATGAGTAACCCACCAAATTATAAGTCTAGCTCTGGTGTGGAGCGCAAGACGAACCCGAGAGTGTCGACATCGAAGCAGGCTCCGGCAGCCGCCGCACAGCAGCCCCGTGCGACTACATATGGCAAACACGCCACGATGCCTGTGCTAGCATCTGACCTGTACGCTGAGGTTTGTCTTCCCGATTTACTAGAGTTTGATCCAGAGGAAATCAAGCTCGACGCCACCATTGTTGCGATCGGTAAGCGTCGTACGGGCAAGTCGTGGCTGCTTCGGAACATCATGTACCTCATGCGGGACAAGATCCCGGCTGGGATTGTCATTTCGCAAACCGACGAACTGAACAAGTTCTGGCAGCAGTATGTGCCGTCAAAGTACATCTACCCGAAATACGAACCGGAGATTCTCGACGCAGTGTTCCAGAGGCAAAAAGAGATCCTTAACGACAACTCCCTCACTAAGGAGGAGCAGGATAAGAAGGCGCCCTTCTTCGTACTTCTGGATGACGTGATCTCGGACCAGCGGCTCAAATACGACGAAAACCTCATGGAGTTGTTCGTTGCTGGGCGTCACTACCGACTCTTTGTGATGATCACAACGCAGTATGCTAAGGCAATTACTCCCACTATCCGTGGTAATACAGATTACGCGTTTCTGTTCAAGTGCGCACAGCAGAGGCAGCGCGAGGCTCTGTGGGAGGACTTCGCCGACGCGCTGACTAAAGACGCATTCTCTCAAATGCTAGACGCCTACACCGAGGACAATGAGATACTGGTCGTCGACACCAGCCCTGAGAAGATGGTTGACCCACTGGAGCTATTTGCGTGGTGGAAGGCTGTCGACCCCGGTGAGTTTGCGATGGGCAGTAAGGAATATTGGCAGAGCGCGATGGCCGGGGGGGACGGCGACGTCCCGCCACAGGAAGGAACGGGCGGGACGTCTCGCCTCGTAACCGTTAAGGACATCATGCCGGCGCCGTTCAAGCAGATGATATAATATTACCCTGGCTCTCTGTGGTGTGTTCATACAGACGAGACACTTAGATTTTTCTAGCTAGTAAACACATATGTCAACTGCCCTATCTATTCAGGTCGCTGTGACACAAGCCGTCGCCGGCACCCTGATAGGCGCTCTGGTCGAAATGGTTATCCCCAGATTTACCGAAGGCGCTTCCGCGTCAAGCCTAACTTTTGAAGCTCTGGTGCAAGCGGGCTTGACGGGCGCGGCGATTTCGACGATCGCACCTCGAATGTCTTCATCCGATCCGACGCATGGTATAATTTTCGGGGGAGTTGTATTGAGCGCTCAACCGGACTTTGCGGCTCGGGTTGCGAAGCTAAGCGCGCTAGTGAAGACGATGGGTCTGCAAGCTGTACAGAGAAGCAAGGCACCGGTAGCAGGGGTGTAGTGTCCCAGTTTACGCTCTTAGCCATCGCCTCCCACATCTTGTCGAGGTGGCGTAGCTTGCTTGGGGACTTGATTAATGGGAAGAACATAGAGAACTTGGGGCATCCAATCGCCTGGAAGAGTCTGCGGAAGACGTAGTTGTAATTGAGAAAGTTCTTGCGGCCTTCCATCTTGAAGGAGTCAAATGGCCGCTGCAACTCGTGAAACATGGTGTCCAGCTGCTGTATCAGCAGCGGGCCAGGGCATGGTGGTCGTATGTCTGTGAGGCGGTAGATGATTTGCAGCCACTTCTCGATGTAGAGCTGCAGATTCAGAGATCTGAGTACTGTGCGAATCGTGTCCTTGTTGAGAACTTGGTACGTGCCGTCACATAGCTTCTCAGCAATGAGCTGCATCTCGTGGCGCGGGATAGGAGATTCGTGAATGAGGAGCTGACTAATTCGCTCATGCCAGTGGTGGATCCGCTTGTAATTGCTTCCCCGAGTAGGCACAAACTTGCCATACATAGTTTCAAAGTATATGTTGCCATTCTGCACCACTCCACAAGCTGTACAGACACGGGATCCGGGGTGTGGAGTACCGGACCCACAGTAGACGAACTCGCCATTGCCGCAGTCAGCACATACGCGACTGTCGCACTTGCTGGCATCTCGATCGACAGCAAGTAGGTGCTCCATGTCAGCAAAAGCAGCGTCCACATCGCCCTGACCACTGACCACCAGCATTGCATGCTTGCCCCGCTGTGCTACTTGCATTGGAAGAAGTGTGGGCGCATTTTCCAAGCTGTCAGAGTGCATGCCTCGGGACTCAGGTGGAACATTCATGGAACAGACCATGTTCCTGTCAAATCACGAGCACGAGGCTGACGAAACTCTCGTGACAGTAGTACGAGCCTCTAATAGTGAACCATTCTGTGTCCAATCCGTATATCCCTACAAAAACGGTTCAAATTGGGAGTGCGCCATTGTAAAGGACCTGACCTCCTGGCTCGCACCGATAAATCTTGTAGACGACATTGGGGAAACTAAGGACCTTCTACAAGTTGGCGATACAATTCGACTCGGTTCCCTTGACTCCAATCATGGTTTGATGGGGTACACTGACTATGTGGTGATCACGGAGATTCAAAAATTCACAAAGGTCCACAATACTACTGGTGAAACAGTACAAATCGGTACCGGTTCGGCAGCCAGCGATAAACTTACTGATAATGCAAGCACTGCTACACTTTCGGAGAACCGATACATGTACAGAGTCAACAGTACACTTAACGTCACGGAACTTCCAGATTACTTGCCAGACACGACCATTAGGGATCCTAACACCGATGAGTACTACGTGGGTACTACCGTTAATGGTGTTACTACGCCGAGTGCTAACAACTGGTGGTCGAGTACAAAGAAGAAAGGAATCACTCTATCAAACAGGTTTAGTGCAGTTAACAATCACGCTCCAGTGTACAAGATGAACTACCCGAAGACAACCGATCTGAAGCTCACTCTCGATCGTGGGATCGGAACGGTGCATAGAATAACCTTAATCGGGTATCATATTAAGAGCTCAGACTCGGGTCTGTTCGACAGTATAGGGGGTTCACGTAACCAGGACTACTACACGCTGCGAATCAAGGAGTTGCAAGGCGGAGGGGGGTTAATCAGCAACAAGCCGACCCCAAATGGCTGCTTCGCAGTCCTCAGCACCGGTCACTCTGAACACAGATCGACTGGCGCGATTGAGTATGAGATGCACGACCCCGTCTCTGGTATCGCTTCGGCACGAGTGAATTCTTCACAGCCACTGAAAACGCTCACAGTAGAGGTGTTGAACATGAAAGGCGAGCTTGCTAAAGTCAACAAACTACATCTGTGGTTCAAGTTGCTCACTACTTCCTGCTGATGATTACTATTTCTGAGGCCAGTGCTGTGAAGCAACCATGGGTATGGATGTGGGAGGTCCTAGTGTTATGAAATTGTATAGCCAAGCCGGTGAGCAGGGTACGCCCCCCGACGTCGGACAAGCTTATGCCAGTGGTCTTGCCGCAGCGGAACTCGCGCACCGATCGCATTACGCCACTCCAGCAATGCCTGGTCAGCAGTATCCACCACCGGGGAGGGTTGGCGCTGGACCCGGCGATATCCCCATCGACTACAACTTGACCGAGGGCATGCCAGTTAAGTACAGCGTTCCTTCTGCGCAGAAGGAGCGCCTCGCGACGAGGGAGATGGTCCGCGACGCTATTCGAAGGGCCGAGAAGAACCAGGCGGCTGGCGTTGTTCGCACCGACCCAATTACAGATGAGGAGGTCAATTTTGTGAAAAGCATGAAAGATCAGGCAGAGCTCGCGGACCTCGACCGCTACGTGAACATCTTTTTCGACCCACGCAAGCCCGGGAACCTGCCTAAGCTTATGGAGATCTACCCCGAGTTTGTCGACCGTCGCATCCAGCAGACTAAGACGGATTATGAATATGCACTTAGGTCGCAGATGATCGATCAGTGGGGCGTCAACACATTTGACGACCTCCTTTTCCTATACTGGCGCGATCAGGGCAAGATCAGTGGCCCTAACCTCCTGCGGAAGAAGTCTGTCGACCACAAATACACTGCTGGCTATCTCTCTCCCTTTTACTGGGGGGTGGATACTGGGATTCATAGCAATGGTGGCGACATTCTGCTTCCCTTCGCGTCGGCTGAGCACGGCAAGCGGCCTCTTCCAGGCCGGATCGGAGACTGGGCTCTGCCCGACATGTCAAATCAGCCACTGTCACTGGACAGAGGTACTAGGAACTATGCAAGTGCACTGTATGGAGACGAGATTGAAATCTAAACTACTTTCTAATACTGAAGTAGGATCAGATGCAGGCACCAAGTGCAGGGGTCGCTGTAGAGACGGTCGACGGCGTGCGCGGCATGCTTGTCAAAATGGGTCTCGCACACCCGTCCAGCCGCGCGTTCGTCGCAGGGGTCACCGCCGCAGGGCTCCTCTACATCTCAGGAAAGCCAAACGCAGCTTTCCGTGAAGATGGAAGCATGAAACCCTTCAGTCTCATCTCCTCAGAGCTAGACGCTACCACTACACATTTTCTACTGCTTCCTTCAGCTGTAGCTATCGCAGCGTTCCTTTTCACATGAGCGAGACCGTTGGCAGTTTCCTAAAGGCGAAGCTTTGCAACATGGCGCGCTGGGTCGAGGGGGAAGTTGGCAAGGATAACCTAACAATCGACGTAGTGAAGTTTGCCGATGACCGCAGCGAGTTAGAGGCTGTCCTGCTAGCGGAGAAACTTGCTAGCAAGTCGGCACAGATCGCAAACCAAGACTGGTACGCACTGGTCAAGATGCTTGAAAAAGAAGACATTCCTACCAATTGGGCCCACTCGTTTGCATGCCTGCTGCACGCAGTGAAGGCGCGCGATGAACTGCATGACAAATTTTGGCGCTATATGCAGCTGTTCCGTGATGTTGTCAATAAATCTAACGAGTAGTATAAGCTAAAACGTTTCAATGAACCCAGATTCGGACCCGATGATGATGGGTGGCCTAGACCCGGCCAAAATGGCAGAGGAGAAGGCAAAAAAGAACACAAAGCCTGCTAAACCACCCACTGAGGCAGAGTTAGCCAAGGAGGCCCGCCTCCAAGCTAAGGAACAGAGGCTGGCTCAATCTTCTACACCCGCACCTAAAGCAACACCAAAGCCTCGCGCTCCGGCGGCTGCCGCAGCTGCGCCAGCCTTCGAGGTGGACAAGCCGTACTTGATTGACAGGATCGAGGCATACAGAGAGCGCTTTCCACACCTGAAGAAGAGGAACAACATCTCTGCTAAGTCAACGGTAGACGAGCTCTTTGACGAGCTGCACTACTACGAGAAGCAGCTCGGCTCGGGGGACAAGGGCGGCGGTGTCGGCCCGATGCTACTTCACGGATCAATGTGCATTGTTGAGGCGGTCCACAGAGATGTCTTCAATCCGTTCAACCTCAATCTCACAGGTCTCGGGCAGGTCACTAAGGACAACATGGACCAGTTCGAGCCGATCGTGGACGAGCTGCTCATCAAGTACGGGTCGTCTATGTACCTCGGCCCGGAGATGCGACTTGCTCTCGCACTTGGCTCGGTGATCATGACAGTCCACGGTGCGAACAGCGGCGACCCTCGCATCGCGAACGCACTCAGCAAAATGAACAACACGGTAAAGGTTGCAGAGTCAAGCAGCGACCTCTGATAAGTTCTAAGGTGGTGTTAGTATGTTCAAGTGGGCGTTCCGAAAAACTGCGAAACCTTTAATCAGAGACGCAGCAGAGGTAGGAGCTGATGTTGCAGGAGCTGATGTTCGTGCAGCTGCTACTAGCGCAGCGCACGGCGCAGTAAATACAGAGTCGCGTGCTGCGGAGAAGGCTGCAGCTAAAGCCGCTGCTGCTCCCGAGATTGCCATTGTGAGAGAGGCCAATGCCGCAAATCGTATTCGGGCCAGGGGGGTGGCGGTTGCTACAGTTTTGACTCCGGTTCTCGCTGCTGGTGGTGGTGCGTATGCTATTTGGCGCACAGAGCAGACTATGCGCGACTTGGGTAAAAAGGCATCTGAATTTTCGGAAGATATGCTCAAGGCGCTTCACGAGGACGGGGAAGCCGCATTGCAAGCTATTAAAAGTGTACCACAGGGTCTGACGGATGGGCTAAACGTGAGTGGTCCAGTGAAGACTCTGATACAAGCTGGATCTACAGCTGTCATGGTTGGTGGTGCCATTTTCACAGTGTATGGTACGTATCGGCTGTTCAGGTGAGCTTTCGATACAGGTAGTAGCCCCCCACACCAAGTACAAGGAATAGCAAGATAGAAGAGCCGGAGCCGACGCCACTTTCGGCACTGACAGCAGCGTCTGCAGGCAGTGGGTCTTGACTGTAATTTAGGTCGTCGTTATACATTGACGCATGATCGTCGTGAGGTAGGTGCGTATTGGGTGGGTCTATTACGGTCGGTTGCTCAGGATCCCAACACGTAATGTGTATTGCGCCCACATCCAGGCGTCCATCGTTCTTTGCACACTGCGCTAATGCCCCAATTTCGGCACTCTTTATGATGAGTTTTGGCGCAAGCCTAAGGGAATCCTTCATAGTGTTTTTGAGACTGAATTTACCAACGTCGTGCGCAACAAAATCCACAGCTTCGTGCGCAGCAACCCTTTTAGCACCGGCTTTTATGCCCCTGGCACCTGCTTTAACACCGCCTGCAACAGCTTCGTCCGCAGTAGCCCTGGCACCTCCTTTAACACCGCCTGCAACAGCTTCGTCCGCAGTAGCCCTGGCACCTCCTTTAACACCGCCTGCAACAGCTTCGTCCGCAATGTTGCGCTCAACAAAAGTCTTTGCCTCCTGCTCCGCCAACTCAACTATTGTCTCGTGAGTCATCATAGTAGCCCCCGCCCGCGCGCCCCTGCCACCCCCCAACTTGGGCAATTGTTTTAGAGCCGTAGGCAATTGTTTAGCAGCGGCTTTAAGTGGAGGTGCAAGTAAGTTTTTACCTGCTTGAAAGGCAGGTGTTACAGCGACCTCAAAGACAGGTTTGACTATAGTCCTACCAACTACGTCAACGACCGGTCCAAGCCCTACCTCTACAAGGGCGTCAAGACCCATCATTGCCCCGCCCGTCTTGAGATCGGTATCGGCTTTAGCGTGCAGCTCATCCTTGCACGCCTTTCGCTTTGTTTCGTCATCAATAAGGTCGCAATTCTCAGCTTCCCAATTCTCATAAACACCATGCAACATCTGCATCCCAGGTCCCACAAAGGGGATAAAACCTATGGGTTTTAGTACCGCGTCAAGGGTCTCTTCTTGTGCCTGCTGGAACATGAATCGGTTAAAGCGGTCAAGCGCCTCACCCTTAAGGTCGCGCGGGTCGTCTGGAAGAGTGCCCTCAAAGTGTAACTGGAACGATTTGCCCCACTCCGGGCAAGTGCCACCATCCTCCGCACACCGTGGCTTTACGTTGCCTTCACCGGCATGCGGACTGGTCACAGCACCATGGAAATCTTTGAAGCGTTCGTAATTGCGTCGAACAGCGTTATAGTCTTTGCGAAAGTCTTCAAATCTTGCGTTTCTGAGTGTATTCATCTCGGCTGAGGCTACCTTCACATCATCTGGCCAGTCTTCAGACGTCTCAAAGCACAAGCTGTTATTATTTTCATCTACTTGCGGCGGATTTGAACATGTAGCTTGGGAGTGATACCCACCCTGTTCCCAGGCATAGGTATAATATCCATCTTTACTTCTGTCCTTCTTGTATTCCTCCCACTCTAACTGTAGTGTGACGTCGGAAAAGGCGTCTTGAATCTGCTCCCTGCGCTCGCCAATCAGCCTTTCTTCGGGATGCCCAAGGCCAAACCCTTCTTTGAAGAATTCGCCCCAAGTTGGTGCACTAGCTTGGATTCCACTGTCCCTTCCTAGCTTCTGCGTATGAAACACTGGTGGTTCTGGTTTCTTTTCTGGCAGCAAACTGACAAGTGGAAATAAGATATGATTCTCGAACCAGCTGGGCATGGAAGGCTTATCTCTCACTTTAGATTATTCTGAGCAACTGACACAAAGTATGCTAACGATTGCTGTCATAGGTCTAGCGGCTATTTATGTGCTTATGTACGGCACAACGTCAATAAAGAAACATATGCAAACCCCATCAGATCGGCCGGCTGTACTAGGTGGTCCGGCCGCCAACACTGGCACGATCTATGAGCAGGGGTTTCAGCGCCACTTAGAGCAACCGACACCAAAGCCCGAAGAGGCAGATGCCACGCCAATGGAAGTGCTCGAAAAAGACTTTCTAGAGAAACAGATGTAAGATCATGGGCTCAATTCAGCTTGAAGCAGATGAGTATAGGCAGTATATGCACACTGCTGAGACACCGACTGGTAAAGTAAACCAGGACCAGTGGGTTGATTGGGGTGGTGTTACGACGGTCGTCGACCCGCCCCTAAACAAGCAGTGGATACACGATAGCCACGACGGACATATGAAAAGCGCCGATCGCGGCCGCTTTTACGACGCAGAGCGAGTCAGGGAGTTGCAGAATTGGGAGCAAACGTCGAGGAACAGCTTCCCGTCCACATATACGCCTGCAGTTAGTGATATTAACAACTCTATGTTGTACTCCGATCCACTTGGCCTTGGCTGCCGCTCGTGGCGTGGCTACGTACGGGACCCTAGGCACTTTGGGAAACTGCCATCGATCACACAGCTGCTGCGGTCGGACAAGCTGGCCGAGAAGTCTGTTGGTGATATCGAGGCCGAGATGCGCGAGGCAGACCGCACTCGTGGAGCAAGGATCTTCACTCCATAATCGTACATCAATTTTCCCACGATTAAGTTACACATGAGTGACACACTTGGCCAGCTTATTATGGTTGCCGGCGCAGTAGCGTTTATGCACACTTTGCAGGGCGGTGGCAACGTGGGTAAGTCTAAGACAGCGAGTATTGCTGAGGGCGCTAATCCGGAGCTAGCGTACGATCCGTCCCGCTGGCGACACGATGGAAGCCAGCCTATTTCTCGGCGGAATGGCAACGGGCCACTCAACGAAAACTATACTGTGCAGCGTTTGTACGACCTCATTGACTAAAATTTAATTTTGAAATGTCACGGAAAGTTCCACTTACAGAGCGACACACACGACTCCACGCGATGGGCAAGCGCAAGTTGCACAACAAGTGCTACTACAGCTGCGACTGGACGGGCTATGCGATGGGCTCACCAAACGCATACATGCCTGTCTTCAAGAATGGCAAGATGACCAAGAAGGGCTCGTACTGCAACTTCGAGTCGGTTGTCGCGCATGCGCGTGAGTTGGTCAAGCAAGGCGCCATGACCGCCGAGCAAGCGTACGAGGTCAACCAGCACGTGCTCGAAATGACGGGCGGGGTGGCGATTCCGCCATCTGAGGAGCTTCACTATGGGAACCTCGACCACTTTGGCGGCGACCTGAGCATGCACGCCTTTGCGTGCAAGAGCATCGCCCTCCACCCCATCACCGGCGTGAAGGTCAGCCCGAAGAACGTGTACGAGGTCATTCTCTCTCCTGAGAAGGAGGACACGGCGACGGCGCGCGAGATGTACAACAATCACGGCGTCGAGAGGATGCACTACCCGATGGAGAACTACCTCACGACGCCCTACATGCTTCCCCGCTCCGAGGGGCACCCACACGCCTTTCTCACCAAGGAGGTACAGAAGCGGCCAAAGCTCAAGCAGCGCGACGTGGTCTTCTTCTACCACATGCAGCCCAACGGCCTGCCGCACAACGCCGCCGCGTCCAAAATTATGAAGCGCGACATATGTGGAGACCTGCTCATCGTTGCCAAGACGCGCGAGCCAAACCTCTTCAACGAGATGCGCTTGGTCAACTTCACGGGACAGATGTACGACGACGTGTTTGAGAAGAAGAAGCGCGCCGCAAAGCCCGTCGCGCCCAGTGCCGGGATCTGCAGCGATGAGTGGAATGAGCTGCAGGGTGAGTTGCAGAACTCGCTCACGGACTTCGAGGCAAGCGTCTCCAAGGACGCAGAGCAGCCGGGCACGCTTGCGAAGGGCGCGGTGATGCCCCCAGCGACTGGCAAGGAGCTTGCTGTCGTTGCCGAGCTGCGGGGCTTCACGCGGCCGACCGTTGAGTCGCGCTGCTAGTTGTTTATTCTAAGTAGTGTACTAAAGGCTATGTCATCTCGCTGGGCTGACTGTGTAGAGGATGACCCGGAGACACCCCCTCCCAGTCCTAGAACGACTTCCAACAACCGCTACATTCAGTGGCTAAAAGAAAACCCCTGCACGCAGAAGTACTTCACGTGCCTGAGCAATAGCCGTGAGTGGACGCGCCTAGAAGAAGCACAAAAGCAAGCTTATCGGCAGTCGGCAGTTGCTTGGCAAACACAGACGGGCAGAAACAGGTCGACGTCGCAGCGCAAGTATGACGTACGGCGGAGGGCAGCAGAGGAGTTGCTAGTCAAGGGCTCGTACGAGACGCTCTTCAACCACGCGTCGCTCTTTGCGCCTAAGAGCACTATTAAATGGCCATGAGCTCGAGGGTATTACCACCCCATTGTGGGGTGGTAAAGTCTCCATTGTTCCTTCCCCCTACTCCAAAATATTTCGTTATCTGTGTGCCTCGCGAGCCTTGGGTTAGGCATGAGGCGGGCACCTGTCATTAATAGCGATTTTAAGACTCGAACCGCTCTGTTAAAAATCCCTCGCCTCTGCCCGCCATCATTATCATTACGCACATTCTGACCAAGTATAGTATGGCGCCGTCGTCGTTGCCCCGGGCGACGACCTGGCAACAGCTCATTGTACTCTTGTTGGCTCGACTCCATGTAGCTCAATACTTCAAGCAAGGTGGAAAGCCGTAACGAACCACGTGGTGTGGTTACTCGTGACAAACTAGTATATCCTTCAGTCTCGCGGCCATCCAAAGTGTCGCGGCCATAGTTGGTCCCCCTCCTGTTCAGAGCACGAGCTTCTTCCGTGGCCATTTGTTTTTTTTGTTAGATTATTGCCTTCTGCATGTAACCGCGCATGATGTTAGCGAAGTCGCTCTGGGGCAGTAGCTTGACGTTGACGTATGGGTTCGTCACCCGTAACTTACTTCCCAGTGGAAGGCCTGCGTTAAAACTAACTCTAGCCTCCTCTGTCAGCATTGGGATGTCTATCTGTATCTGTGAATAGTGTTTGATAGTTACCCATACATGGGCGTGTACGCGCCCTTGCTGGTCGCCTATCTCTACGTTAGATTGCCAGTCAACGTCAGCGATCACATCCTCAAAGCGGTCTCTGGCGTAGTGCTCGTCCCTTGGGCCAAATCGCAGGATTTTGCTCAACGTGCGTGTGTTGGAGAGATGATTCAGCATCTGCTTACAGTGTTGCACTGCGCTTGATGTCTCAACTTCGCCTTCGGGTGCCTTGTTCGTGTTAATAGTCAAAAAGAAGTTGGACTCTTGGTAGCGACGTGGCAGCTTTTCACCTGGATGCTTATGGTCTGTATAGGAGCGGTTACCTATGTTCACGCTCGGCGCGCGCTGCACCGAGCCCCCTTTGTACTTCCACTGCTGCCCCGTCTTGGGTGTAATAGCTTGTATGCCCCTTACTCCTCGGTATGCTCGGTCGATTCGGGCTGAGATGGGCATTTTGTAGACGCATCGGAACTTGTGACACTTTCCAAGTACGCTTTGTGTGCCTCACCACTGCAAAACTTGTAAGCGAAGAGGTCCCTGCCGTCCTTGCCTTTAGTCGGACACATCGCCCTGTACGCGAACCTGCCGTTTTTGAGCACAACCACCTCTGGGCGATCGACATCAAACTTCTTCTTAGTAGTCATACAATACAGTGTTACTGGGTTCGCCATGGATGATACTCCAGAATCAGAAAGAAAGTATAAGCCACCTAGTAAGCGAAAATGGCGCGCCTCTGCACCCGACTCTGAGTGGGTTTGTTTTGAGGGTGTGTGGATTGAGCAGTATGGTAGCAATTTTTAACTAGTTCGGCGGCATATATTGTCCTGGCCTATATTGGGACATGTATGCCAGGTTGTTATAGAACTCTCGCGACGTCATGTGAGCTGCTTGTTGCAGCAACCTGCGTATTTTAGCCAGTATCTTCCGTATATGCATACGTATTCTACGCGCTGCCTGGCGTCGTGCTGCATTCTCCGCTAATTCTTGAGCCGTGGGTGTGGTGGGATATCCGTCCGATGGTCCGCTAATCCCGAGCATATGACCTGGTAGCATATGTATTTGTCTATTGAGAAATTGTATATTCAATTACTTAACAAGACGCTTTTCCAGCTTCCAGTCTGGCGGACTAATGTCGCGCTCGGCCAAGTAGTCGCTGATCTTCACCTTCGACAACTGCGCTTTAGCCGTCGCATCGATGTCGATCAGGCACTTGGCCACAAGGTCGTCCGACTCAAATGTCAGCTCACACTCGGTGGTAATGGCCTCTATCTCACCCTTGCAGCTCATCAGCTTATCTACCTTCTCCTCGTCGCCGAAAATCCACTCAAGAGCCTCCGATGCCAGCGATGTCGCAGACATATCAGCCTTCTTCACCCCGCGAAGCACCACAAGGAAGGTGGTCCTCATTCGATGTCGATGTCCACATACTCAGTACTAGAAAAAGCATAAACCAACAACCCGCCTACAGCTGCTCCAGCAAGGAATGAGCCAAAGAGAGCTTGAAAGAGAGAGGATGGGTCGTATGACTCGTTTGGGTAGCTGTAGCTTGGTGCACATGTGGGCGCTGAGTCAGGGCAGCACGTTTCAACCTTGACACCAGAAGGTAGGATTGGGCATTCAGATTTGACGGGCGCGGGCTTGGCTTCTTCAAAACTAACCACTTTAGCAATTTGGCGCTGAATGGGCGGCGGGCTAGTTTTAGGGGCAGGTGAAGAGGGAGGCGGCGTCGAAGGATCGGACGTGAGGTCGATGCTGGCCTTAAAGGTAGGTTTGACCATGTACCTATAGTATGTACTTACAGTATCAGAAATTGAAGAGTGCGCGTGCGTAGTACCAGACACCTCTCTGTTCTGAGAGGGGTTGGCCGACACCCGGCAAGGTCCAGTCACGGCGGTTCCTTGGACGGCGACCGTAATTTGCACTTGAAAAAGGCAGGTATATCATTTACTCCTCATTCCAGAAATTTCAGTGGCGGGGCGCTACAGAGAGGCTCACCGACCCAACTAGTGGGGGGGCGCTACAGAGAGGCTCACACATCCACAGACTTCAGAAGACGCACGACCACCAGGCGCATGGCTCGGGCATCGGCTCCAGCTTGACCGGCGAGGGCGGCGGCGGCGGCATCGGTGCCATGGGCTTCGTGAGCGGCGCCGGCTTGATGGGGCGGAAGAGGTACCGGTCGGGGTGCATCTCCACCCACTTGACGATCTCCGGCGATGGGTCGCGCTTCTTGGTGGTAAGGCGGATCTCAAGCGCTTCGAAGTGCGCCGCGGTCACGGCGATGTCGTCGTTGATGATGACCAGCTCCTCGTCGGGCGCCGAGAAGGGAGGCGACGGCGGCTGTTGCTCGATGTTGTCGGCTATCGCCGCCTCCATGTCCGGCGAGCCCGGCGAGGAGAAAGGCGAGGTGTCCTTGAGCGGGTCCCACCCGCGCGCGTCGGCGGCCGCGATCTGGTCCTCAGACATGTGGTGGTGCGCGCCGTCAAAGGTGCGGCAGACGTTGCAGGTCTGCTCGGCCGGGTTGCATGGCTCGCCGCACACGTCGTCGTACATGTTGGTGGCGGTGCACTTGCCCGGCACGAAGTCCGGCACGCCGCCGATCGGCAGGTCGCCCGACGAGTCGCTCTCGTCGCCGTCCTCGGCCTCGGAGGTGACCAGCGAGCAGCGACGGCCCTATCAGTACACGCGAGCTAAGTATGAAATCGAACATTAAAGCGGCAAAAGAAAGTGGGGCCTGATTGGGCAAAAGGTGTAAGTGTCGGTTCATTGCGGGGAGGAATGTGTGGTGGGCGGTATTGGTGGCAACTAGACTATACTTGGAACTAAGTGAGAGGAAATACCAGCTCACCTTTGCGCCGGCAGGGCTCTCGGCGTCGCTCGTGTCGTCGCTCGGCGCGACGGCTCGGTGGCGCTTCATTGAGCGGATTTGCACGTCATCGTACGTCGAAAGTGGCAGGTCGGAGAGGATGGAGCCAGACTCAACATCCTCGGCCAGATTCGAGCCGGAGACCGAAAGGTCCTCAGTCATGTCTGCCGACGCATCTTGCTCTGGGGACTGCTCGTCGACCTCGGATGGCTTGACGAGCATCGAATGCATATAGCCCATCTGATACAGCTTTGTCTCGTCGGGCTCGAGCTCCACCCCCTCACCCGAGGCCACAAACTTGTACGGGCATGCCATCGGAGCGCCACTCGAGCCGGCGTTGAAGAGCGCGCTCACCGACGTGTCGTACTCAGAGAAGCCGGTCGCGTACTCGGGCGAGTAGTGGTCCAGCTCGTAGAGCATCCGCTCCTCGAGAAAGGGCGCCATGAGGGAGGGCAGCGCCGTTTTGAGCATGTCGGTCTCGTAGAGCTTCTTAAGGAAGGGGCTCTTGGCGACGGCGTCTTGCCACTCAGAGAAGGTCTTCTGCTCGGACTGGTAGTTGTAGGCCTTCTCGTAGTCCTTCTTCGGCATGCAGATAGCGAGCTGCTTCATGAGCGTGTCGGGCGGCAGCTCGTCAAACGTGCGGCGCCGTGGCATCATCTCGGGCTCGGAGGAGTCGATTTGCATCCTCTCCGTCAAGACGGACAGGATGGCGAACTTTTGCGGCACCACCTTGTAGCCCTGCTTCTTGGCCGCCTCAATGACCGCGCCCTGGTTGAGCTTGACGTCGACGTGCGAGAGCGGGCCGCGCTTTGAGAGTAGCGACTGGTACGCGAGGGCCACCATCTTGGTGCCGCAGAAGTCGTACTCGACGCGGTTGTGGAAGTCGATGAAGGGCTTGCCAAAGAAGGGCTTGTTGGTCTCCTCGGAGAGCCGCACGCCTTGGATGAGAGCGGTCAGCGGAGAGGAGTCGGCCTTGGGCAGCGCGTTGTGCAGCGACTTGGCGACGACGGCGATGACGTCCACGACCACCGACTCCGGGATCTGCATCAGAGCGCACACTTCGAGCACGCGGAGGCAGGTAGCGTGGTTCCGGACGGTGCGGTCGTGGCAAGCGCGGATCGGGTAGTTGGTGAGCACGCAGAGCGCCTCCGAGCAGATGTTGATGAAGGACTTGTCGTTCTCGTTGTACGCGAAGGGCAGCAATGTCAGCGCGGCGGAGTTGGCCATCGTGCAGCCCAGCTGCGTTGGGAACTCCTTGGAGAACTCAGAGAAGCTATCGTACGCCTCGTTGACCTCGCGCCGCGCCCCGGCCGACTCGTCCTCGTTGTCGCGCATCTCAAAGCAAACAATGCGCGAGGCCGCGGCCTCGTCGGGCTCCGGCATGAAGTTGGAGGTGACGATTGGGACGGCGATTGGCTGGCCGATCACCGCGCCGGACACGGCCTGGGCAGTGCGCGTCGCCGAGTTGGCCAGCAGCCGGATGTTCTCGCTGTCGAGCCCGTTGTTGGTCGAGTCGTCGAGCGAGAAGGGGAAGGTCGACTCCGTGGACGCCTTGATGATGGACTTGATCGTCGAGTCGGCGGAGGTGAGCCCGCTTCCGTGCCGGCCGAGGAGGTTGTTGATCGCCTCGAGGCAGAACGTCTTGCCGCTTCCGTGCCGGCCGACGACGTAGGTGATAGAGAGAGTGGAGCGGCCCTGCACGTCGCGCTGGGCGCCACCGAAGCGCAGCTGCGGGCCCGAGAAGTTTGCCAGCGCGGAGCCGAGCGTGGCGAGGAAGACGGGGAAGTTGTTCCTAATATTCCGGTGCACAAGGCAGGATTAATGGAGACAGAAGATCAGCCATCGCGTTGTGTAAATGACTGTGGAGAGCTGTGTTGCGAGTGTTGTGCTACAGTAGTCCTCTCGCTTGCGTGTGCGGGGGCAATAGATCTAGTCGTTGCTCTGTCTAAGCTGGCACCCGCTGTGTACTCGGCATGTGGCATCATCTAGTTATGCACTCGAGCATCAGCTGAAGGCACGACAGGTACTTGTGCGTGATGATCACGCCGTCGACCACGGAAAACGTAGGGCAGCCGCAGGTCGGAGGGCGCTGCACCGTTGCAAGCGGGCCGTTGGACCGCTTCATTGAGCTCGGCACGCACAGCTCCGTGTCCTCCGTCCGGAAGACGAATTGCGGCGAGTCGAGCAGCGAGAGGTTGACCGAGAAGTTGTTGTCGTAGATCAGGTAGTTGCTGTTCTCGCCCCACGCGCTGGGCACGTGCTGCGGCTCACCCTCTGGCCGCATCGCGAGCAGCGCGACCTCGAACTGCGTGCACTTGGCCGGGCTCATGTCGAAGACCGACAGCTCGGGTGACACGTCGCGCAGCACTTGGTTGATGTCGGCCATCGCGTTGTACGCGCCGACGCGCCAGATGAGCGAGTACGACTGCTGGCCGCAGGAGAGCTTGATGTTGAGGAAGCGCGTGTGGTCGTCGCGCTGCTCGACGCCCTTGGGCTGCAACGGCGTGTAGTAGCCGTCGCAGCGGTCGACTGCAAAGGTGGCGATCTGCTGCACCTTCATCTCCTCGCCGTGCTTCGTCTTGTGGTAGTCAAGCGAGCAGAAGACAGGGTAGGGCGGGCCGTACTGGACGACCGCGTTGGCGAACTTGTGCTTGATGGGGCGCGAAAACGTCATCATGTCCGTGTCGGGGATCTCCTCGGCCATGGGCATGGAGGACATGGACGAGGAGCGAGAGACCGGTCGAGGCGGCGGAGGGGGCATCGCGCGCGAGGCCGCGGCCGTCTTCTTCTTGGTGACGCAGTGCGTGAGCGCCCGCATCGAGAAGATCGAGCCCGAGAGGACGCGCACGTCCATCGTCTTGCCCATGATGGTCTCGACCGACTCGTAGACGGGCTCCTTGCCGAGGTCAGGCCCGTCCACGTAGCCGAACTGGATCTTGACAGCGGTGAGCTGCGGGCGCGTGTCGGGGTACAGCTTGGAGTAGAAGTTGCCGAGGCGGCACGGCGTCAGGACGAGGACGGGGCAGGTGTCGCCCTCAGGCACGGTGTCGATCACCATGCTTAGCGAGCTCACGTCGATCACAACCGACCCCTCGAAGGACGAAGCCTGCGAGAAGCCCGCAGTGTAGACGGAGCCACCCTATTTCCAAGCAAGAGTGGTGATGGGCAGGAGCTCTGGCTATCGTCCACGCAACTGTAACAGGGCCGAGGTGGAGGAGCTACGTAGGCAGTTAGCAGCTACTCATGCAGACCAGTGGCAGAGGGCTAAGTGCCTGATGGACGAGATCACTAGAGTGCTAGGGCATCGCGGGGGTCCTATGGGGGGAAACATCGCACCGAGGGCGTGTAAATACTGTCACTACTATGGGCACACACGCCAGTTCTGCAGCAAGCTCCGGGATGACAGCGCTATGAGGGAGCGCATTGGATACGATCGAGAGATAGCACTGCTAGAGACATACCTGAACGGGCGGCCAGATGTGCAAGACGAGGATTGGGAGAGGTGGCTTCAGTGGAGCCACAGACAATACATGGCACTGAGCGAGATGGGGCTCGGTTGTGACGGGCCGGCCACTGATGTTGCCACAGACTGCGATGGCTGCGCGGGCTGCACTGCTTGGAAGGCGGCTGCGGCTGTCTGGGAGGCGCAGAACCCCGCGCCGCCATGTGTGCTAGGCGGTGAGCCAGTGTAGAGGTGGTCCTGGGGCGAGGGGGGCGAGTGGGGCAGTGGCCGGTGTCTACCGCGGTAGCGTCAGAGCACGGACTCGCTGGCACTCCGGGGGCCCGCGGGGTCTGAGTATGGCGATCTGTGTGGATGTGCGGGTACGGAGGGCTAGTTCTAGGTGTGGCCTAGCCCTCCGACCAGGTCTGACCGTGCCGCAATGTGGCGGTCATGTATTCCCTCGCGGGTCGGGGATTCCGCCGGTGTCTACCGCGGCTGAGGCAGAGGCGGCGTGGCTGGTGCTCCGGAGACTCCAGGGGTCGAACGGCGTCGAGATGAGCACAGCGCTGGCTGGGAGGGCGAGGGTGGGGTGTGATCACGCTGCTCGCGGAGCGGCGGTGGCCAGCGGTGAGCTAGTCGGACAGGGGGGGGCTCCGGATGTGGCAGCTCCGGCGGGTCTCTCGCGCGGTTGAGCCGGGGGGGGAGCGAAGCGAGTGCGAACGGAAGGCCTTCTCGTGCTACTGAGGCCGTCCCGCCGGCAGGAGGGCGAGCCCTGGGTATGACCTCGAGGTGCGCCGAGCGGTGGGCCGAGGGGGGGAGGTGTGCGGCCGCGGTCGGGCCCGGTGTGTCGTCTCCGGCGGTGGCGTCTGCGGTTGCCGCGAAAGGGGGGGGATCTTCGGTGTACTCGGCAGGTCGACTACGAGCCCGCTCACCTACGGGGGTCCGCGAGCAGCGTGGTATGAGTGCTCTGAGGCAGGGGCCAGAAGGGCGAGCGCGCGCGCGGCGAGCTGGCAGAGCTAGGCGGCCTGCAGCGTCAGAGACGGGGGGGGGCAGGGGGCCGGCCGCTGCAGCGGCAGAGAGTTTGTCGTGCTGTGCGCGCGCGGGGGGGGGGCGCGGCGCGCGCACCGGGTGGATGACGAAGCGCCGCGCGGGCTCCTCGCCCTCGGCCGGCACGTCGACGATCACGTACTCCTCGCGCTCGGGCTCGTTGAGCACCGCCGCAACCTCGGCAGGCAGCGCCGCCTCGGCAAAGTCGAAAGGGATGAGCTGCGGGAAGGTGGCGATCGTCGGGAAGATGGTGATGAAGCCCTCGAAGGCGCCCTCCTCGCCCTGCTCGTACTTGTCCAGCGCGTCGCGCGCGGCCGGCGCGATGGCGCAGATAAACTCTTGCGCAGGCACGGGTGGCGAGGCTGCAGCGACCAGAGCGCAGCAGACGCTCTTCATGAACTCGTTCTCGAGCATCTTCTGCATCTCGGTGTGCTCTTGCTCAGCGCACTTGTCCTGGACCGGGAAGTACCAGTGGCCCTTGACGCACTGCGCGCTGACGAACATGTTGGCGAAAGTGCAGGGCGAAGGAGTCGGCTTTGTCGTCAGGAACTTGGAGTGCGGCGTGATGGTGCGGGCAGAGGAGCGAGAGGGCGTCCGGCTCGAGACGCTCGACATCGTGCGCGCGCGCGCGTCCCCGTGCACAGAGAGGGAGAGCGGGGCGCGGGCAGGTCTGCACGCCACCGTTGGGTCTCGTCAGGGTGGTGCGCGCCCGGCGGGAAGGGAGGCGAGAATTTTGTGGATTTTCGGGTTCTATTTTCGGGTTCTATTTTCGGGTAGGTCAAATCCAAAAAAGAGATGCGTGTCCCGGGGGAAGGGGAGGGGAAATATTTTGCGTTTTTCGGGTTATATTTTCGGGTTCTATTTTCGGGTAGGAACCCGAAGAAATAACCCGAAAATAGAACCCGAAAAACACAGAAAATTTTTACAAATCAGGGACGGGAAAATCGCAACAAAAACGAGATTGCGGGAGATCGCGGACAGAGAGAAAAGAAAGAAGAGAAAGAAGAGAGAGAGAGAGAGAGAGAGATTATATATATATATATATATTATTATTATTACTATTACTATTACTATAGTATTAGTATTACTTATTAGTACTGCGTACTTCTTTTCCCCTAGTACATGCTGGATTTCTTTTTTACAAGGCGCCGCCAGATCGAACCGAACGCCGCGTTACGCAGAGATCGGTTCGCCCCGCAGAATGGTTCGCATCCTCACCTCGTACTCGCCGCCCAACGCGCCGCTCCGCCCCCGCTCCGAGCGCATCCGCAAGAAGGGGAAGAAGCAGAAGAGCCCCGTCCGCAAGCAGCTCCTGCCCGAGCTCTCCGCAATCGTCGTCAAGCCGACGGTGCAGTCGCTGCAGCGGCAGCTGGAGTCGCTGCAGCGGGAGTCGCACAAGCAGAACACCGCCGCGATCCGGCTCGTCTCCGAGTTCGACCTCGCGAGCCGCAAGGCCCTCGTGTCCAAGTTCGACCAGACGATGTCCAAGGTGCTCGAGCTCGACGCGCGCAACCTCAAGACGCAGCAGCGCCTGCAGCAGCACTGCAGCTTCCTCGAGCGCCAGGTGAACCGCCTGCAGGACAAGATCGAGGCCCTGGAGCGCAAGACGGCCTCCATCCCGGCCCCCGAGGAGCCCGAGACCGAGTCCGAGGAGGAGGTCGAGGTGGACGCCGTGGTCGAGGGGGAAATCGGTGCCGGCCGCTGTTGCGCGCATGAGCGCTTCGCCTCCCACTCGCCGACGTGCCCGTACTGCCCAGACTAGGCGACGAGGACACCGACCTCTGCCCTTCGGACACCGAGTACCGGGCCGCAACGTCCTTCGCTGAACTCATGTTCTGGGCGGAGCGCCAGCTCCACCGCTGAGCAGTCTCGGGCTCCGCCGCCTGCCGCTGCCGCTGCTGTCTCTCCGGACTGCCACCCGCCTGCCCCTCTGCTCGGAAGTCTTGAGTAGTGTGCGTGTTCGGGCTCTAGAGTGTGGCTTGCATGCAAAAGGATATGATACTCGCACACACAGAGCGCGGACACGAAGAGACAGCAGCAGCGAGCGCTCCCCCCCCCCCTCCTCCGCGTCTACTGCCGCCACTCGTCCTCGTCGAGGGGGACAATCTTGACGCGTGGCCCCTCCGCTTCCGACTTCAGCTGCAGAAGGGCCGTCGCCGCGCTTTGCATCGACCAGATGGAGTACGCCCTCGCGTGCCGAGAGAAGATGTGTGCAGAGACGACTCCGGGCTTGACGAAGATGCCCGCCTCTGCCCACACGAGTGCGAGGCACGGGTCGACGAACGCGAGCGTTCCTTGCGGTGGCTGAGCGCGCCGGAAGGGCTGGATCCCCCCGCGCCCGTAGATCCCCACGATGTCGGCGCGGCGGCCCTTCTCTTCGTCTGTGCCAGGCACGCCGAGCAAGTCGTTGTAGCCGAGGATCGAGAGCATCGAGCAGCAGGGCAGACCGATGTCGACGCACCACACGGTGAGTTTGAAGCGCTGGAAGGCGCCGAGGTACTTGGAGTTCCGGTGCAGAGTTGGCCGCTGTCCCGCTGCAGCGTTTCCGGTGAGCAGCGACTTTAGCGCACAGACGGCCAGCTCGTCGGTGTAGTCGACGTTCGACATGCCAAACAGGCCGTCGAGCGCCGGGCGCTGCGAGATCCACTTCTCGAGCTCACGGCCACTCATCGCGCGCAGGCGTGCGGCATCGTTGGGCGCGAAGGGTGCCATGGCTTTCGGGTGCCCGCCCACACGGCGCCTAACGATACTCACTTTCGGGTGCCTCCCATGCAGCAGCCCTTCCTCGTCGTCGACACGCACACCGACCAGATGGTTGAGATGGTCGTCGCCTCGCCTCGCAGTGCGGCGGAGTGCGTCACGCCTCGCCTCGAGTCCAAGAGCGCCCAGCGCGGCTTCTACGTCAAGGGCCGGGGCGAGCAGGCGTCAATCATGCCGACGAAGCAGCGGCGCCGCCGCAACAAGGAGAAGGAGCCGCTCGCCACTCTGACCGTGAGCCCGCTGCCGCCGTCGGTCTGCGAGCCGCTCGGCATGATGGAGTCCATCGTGCACAAGATCACCTCCGAGCGCCCGGAGGCTGTCACGCTGGCGATGCTGGCGGGGCTGTATGAGAAGCAGATGATCGCGCTGCGCACTGCGCTCACCGAGCGGCAGGGCGAGATCGCCTCGATTGTCGGAGGGGTCGAGTACCACAAGGGCTACGAGGCGGGCCTCTTTGAGGGGCGGTCGTTCGCGGAGGCGCTCGGGCAGATCCGGGAGGAGAACCACAAGCTCGAGGCTGCGGCGAAGCTGCGGGAGACCAAGGTGCTGCACGAGGACTCCGTCCGCGCGCTCACGAGCGACCTTTTCAAGGAGCGCGAGAAGTCGGCTCTCATGGAGCGGCAGATCATCTCGCTCAACTCGCAGCTCCAGGCGATGCACGAGCTCAAGCCAATCTTCCCCTTTCCCAACTTTACCGACATCGGACCCTTCGAGCACCACGAGATGGAACGCGCGATTGAGAGTGTCTTCGACACGGACTTCGACACTATCCTGAACGCAATCGCCGACTAGATCTCGACCCACCCGACACCGTGCTCGTTGGCTATCATGGCAATGGTAAGCATCCTCGGGTCGTCTAGGGGTGCTGACGGCTTCGCCTCCTGCCCGCCCCCGTGGTCGTGCCACTTGCAGACGCACTTCAGCGCCCTCAGAAGGCGTCTATACATGGCTTTCATGCGCCAGTGTCCGCCGATGTGTGAGAGAGTAAGTGTAGCGCGCCTTCTCCGCACGCGCAGCTTGCCTGCCTTGCGCACCGAGTAATGCGGGCCCACCCAGCTAGAGTACTCTACTGGGTTCTGTTTAATGTGATCGTGCACGAGGGACATGACCAGAGCCTTGTCCTGCTCGGATATGTTTTCCATACTAAAACCTCTCATACTTGACTCTTAGAATAATCTAACACTGCAGTATGGTGTGTCGCGGGATGCCTATGTCAAGGGAAGAGCGCTACAGTGCAACTACTGCCGCCTCGCTCTATCAACAGGTATCAACTCTATACAGAACTCGTCGGCACGAGTACATGACTAAGGAGCTTTTCATGGAGTTGTGGAACAAGCATGTGCAGAAGCACGGGTTCCGGTGCTCGGTGACTGGAAAGGCGTTCGACATGTCGCATAAAGGGAGCAGGCCGAGCGTCGATCAGATCATACCTAGCGCCGGCTACTGGCCGGAGAACATTCGCTTCGTTACCTGGACGTGCAACAACATGCGTGGCAAC
>PJEL010001432.1_pt1 | contig 24185 bp, 25 predicted proteins | sample 1853271 | NCBI WGS metagenome assembly PJEL01 (sample SAMN08108733, study PRJNA415343) | Invertebrate metagenome, whole genome shotgun sequencing project. | host: Globobulimina | place: Sweden: Gullmar Fjord | collected 2015-08
GTAAATGATGTAATCACAATAGATAAGAAAAATGAAACAAATATAGATGTTTTATTATTCTCATCTTTCTTTCAATAATAAATATTTATATATACAAAAATTTAATATTTTAATTTACTTTGGGATGAATGGGTTTTAGTAGAAACTCTTCTCCCTAATAGAAATTATTTTTAGCTACGTAAAATAATTCTATTTAATATATTAGACAAATAAAAAGGAGAGGTAATGAACAAATTTAAGAATATGCTGTTTTATATGGCAATATTATGTATTCCAAGTTTAAGTTTTGCAGAGGAGATTGTAGGAATTGATCAAAAAATTGATCAATTTTTTACTACTTATTTTGGTTGGTTTGCAAGTGCAATTTTCTATGGTGCTAAAGTAGAAGATGGAGTAACATTTCCATTAATTGTTGGTTGGTTATTTGCAGCAGCAATAATCTTTACTTTCTATTTTGGTTTTATTCAGTTTAGAAAATTTAGATTATCTTTAGATATTGTATCTGGAAAATATTCAAATCCTAAAGATAAAGTACCAGGTGAAGTTTCGCACTTTAGAGCACTAACAACTGCCTTATCAGGAACAGTTGGACTTGGTAATATTGCTGGTGTTGGGGTTGCCATTGCAATTGGTGGACCAGGTGCTACTTTTTGGATGATTGTTTGTGGTTTATTTGGAATGGCTTCTAAATTTACTGAATGTACTTTAGGTGTTAAATATAGAAATGAAAATCCAGACGGTACAGTTTCTGGTGGACCAATGTATTATTTATCAAAAGCATTTAAAGAAAGAGGTCATGCAAAAATTGGTAAATTCTTAGCTGTTGGATTTGCAATTATGACAATATTCTCAACATTTGGTGCTGGAAATATGTTCCAAGGGAATCAAGCAAATGCAATGATTGTTCAAACATTTGGAATTGCTCCTGGGTATGGTTGGGTTACTGGTATTATTTTAGCAATATTAGTTGCATCTGTTATTATTGGTGGTATGCCATCAATTGGTTCAGTTACTTCAAAATTAGTTCCATTTATGGCGGCTTTATATATTGGTATGGCACTTATTGTATTAATCTCTCATTATGATCAAATAGGAAATGCAATTGAGCAAATCTTTGTTGGAGCATTTACAGGTGCAGGAGTTGCTGGTGGATTTATTGGGGCATTAATACAAGGTTTAAAAAGAGCAACATTCTCAAATGAAGCAGGGGTAGGAACATCTGCTATTGCACATGCTGCTGTAAAAACTAAAGAACCAGTTACTGAAGGTTTAGTTTCATTACTTGAACCATTTATTGATACGGTGATTATTTGTACAATGACTGCTTTAGTTATTACAATTTCAGGAATGAATACAGGTGAGCTAAGTGGTGTTAATTTAACATCTGCTGCATTTACTGAAACTTCATTTATCTTTGAGTATATCTTAGCAATTACTGTAGTTATGTTTGCCTTTTCAACGATGGTTTCATACTCATATTATGGTTTAAAAGCTTGGACTTATTTATTTGGTGAAAGTAAAACTAATGAAATCGTTTACAAAACTATATTTTGTTTATTTGTAATTGTTGGAACAAGTATTAGCTTTGGTGCTGTTATCGACTTCTCTGATGCTGCAATGTTTGCAATGTCTATCTTTAATATTATTGGATTATATTATCTTATGCCAATTGTTAAAGCAGAGTTAAACTCTTTTCTTGCAAGAGTTGAATCTGGTGAAATTAAAAAATATAAATAATTTTTTATAAAATATTGTAAAAATAAAAAAGATACCTTCAGTAAAAATAACTGAAGGTATCTAACTTTTCTTGATATATAAAATAAGCTATAATGAGTTTTAGTGCTTCTCTTTATAGTTTATTTTATATATTTGTAGAGGACAATCACTTTAAAATCAGTGATTTTTCTTATAATATAATTAGATGTTATTAATAGTAGGAGAAAATAAGTGAAACTATCGAGACCAGTTTGGGCTGAAATAAATTTAGATAATCTTGCTCATAATATGAGAGAAACAAGACGAATTGTTAATAAAAATACTAAAATTACTGCTGTAATAAAAGCTGATGGTTATGGACATGGTGCAGTTTCTATTGGACAAACATTAATAGAAAATGGTGCTGATAGGTTTGCCGTTGCAACTTTATCTGAAGCGATGCAATTAAGAGCATCTTTTCTTGATATTGAGATTATGGTTTTAGGATATACTCCAGAAGAACTAGCTAAAGATGTAATAAAAAATAATATAATTCAAACAATTTATACATTAGAGCAAGCTAAAGAATTTTCAAAAACTGCTATACAATTAAATCAAACTTTAACTGTACATATCAAAATAGATACAGGAATGAATCGTTTAGGGATGCAAGATAAAGAAGAAAATATTGATGAAATATTAAAAATCTCTAAATTAGATGGTTTATTTATAGAAGGTATCTTTACTCACTTTGCAATGGCTGATGAAATTGATAAGGATTTTACTCTTCAACAAGTTAAAAAGTTTAATACTATTGTAAATACTTTAGAAAAAAAAGGCTTAAGTATTCCTATTAAACATGTATCTAATAGTGCCGCTATTATTGATTTACCTGAATTTAATATGGATATGGTTCGTGCTGGAATTATGTTATATGGTTTATATCCATCAAAGGATGTAAGTCATAAAAAGGTAAACCTAAAAGAAGTAATGTGTTTAAAAGCTAAAGTTTCACAAATTAAAGATGTTGAAGCAGGATGTGGTGTAAGTTATGGTTTAAAATATAAGTGTGCTAAAGAATCTCGTATAGCTACTCTTCCTATTGGTTATGCTGATGGATTTACTCGAATGTTATCTGGTAAAGCAAATGTTATGGTAAAAACTTCAAAAGTTCCTATTATAGGTAATATTTGCATGGATCAATGTCTTATAGATGTAAGTGGTCTTGATGTTAGTATGGGGGATGAGGTTATTTTATTTGGAGGTAATGATTCTAATGGAATTTGTATTGATGATGTCTCAGAATTATTAAATACAATTAATTATGAAATTGTATGTATGGTTGATAAAAGAGTTCCACGGGTATATATCAAAAATGATATAAAGACTTATTCAAAAGATTATGTATTAATTATAAGTGATAAAAAAAGCTAAGCTATAACAGCTTAGCTTTTTTTGTATGAAGTAGAATTATTCAGCTAATAAGTTTCTATAAAACTCTCTATAGTTTGTATCTTTTTCATCTCTTGCTTTCATAGCAGGTCTAGGATGTTCATTTAATTGACCAGTTAACATATATGGAATTGAGTATCCCCAATCAAGTTTTTTCTCTAATGGTACAATAAATTCTTCAATAAATTTTAATACAGGCATTAATTTGTATTTAGGATTTTTTAAGAAACCAATTAATAACTCCATAGGACAGTTTCCTGCACCTCTTCCTAACCCTGAAATTGTTACATCTAAGAAACTTGTACCATACGTCATAGCTTCAATAGTATTTGCATATGCAAGTTGCATATTATTATGTGCATGAATACCAATTTTTTTACCATTTGCTTCTGCAACTTTTAAATATTTTTCTGTAAGTCTATTGATTTGTTCTGGATAAAAAGAACCAAAAGAATCAGCAATATAAATAACATCAACACTTGATTTACTAACTGCTTCAAGTACTTCATCTAACTCTTGATCAAATGATTTTGAAATAGCCATAATATTAATAGTTGTTTCATAACCTTTTGCATGTGCTTCTTCAACAAGTTCAATTGCAGCAGGAATTTGGTGAATATATGTTGCAATTCTAATCATATCAACAACACTTTCACTTTTTGGTAAAAGTTCTGAATTTACTGTTCTTCCAATATCAGACATAACAGCAATTTTCATCTTAGTTTCATTATTACCAACAATTGATCTAATATCTTCTTCTTTACAGAAATTCCATTTTCCAAACTCTTCTTCACTCATAATTGTAGGTGAATTGTTTTTTCCAATTTCCATATAGTCAACACCAGCAGCTACACAAGCTTCGTAATGTGCTTTTACGAATTCATCTGTAAAGTGGAAGTCGTTTACTAATCCACCATCTCTAATAGTACAATCAAAAACTTTGATGTCTTCTCTTACTGTAAGTATTGAACCTTTTTTCTCAATCATAAATGTTTCCTATTCTTTTTTAAATATAAATTGCTTAAATAGTATCTTAACACTTCTCAAATTATCTTTAAGAAAGAGAGTTCTTTGTAAAATATGAGAAAATATTATATATTAGCTACAGTTTTAAAAGATTATTTAACTTATGTCGATTTTTCGCTACTAGATCATAAAAATAGTCTCTAATCATTTTAGGTATTACAATAAGAATAAATAAAATCTTCCATAATCCTCCAAGAGACTTACAAACTTGTAGTACAGCAGTTGATTTTATAAAAGCATTTTCTTCTTTAATATAAACAAAGGTATCAAGATTATAAATTGATAGTTTATAGTTTTGTAGTAAAGTTTGTCCTTTTCTAGATTGCAAAGGATAAAAGTTAAATAGTTTTTTTTTATCCCTTTTTGAAATAAATTGAATTGTTCTAGAGCATAAATAACAATCTCCATCAAACAAAATAATATTTTTTTCATCAATGTTCATTCTTTTTATACCTTTAAAGAGGATCTTTTATCAATTAATTCAACAATGTGTTTTATTTTTTTATCATTAAAATTTAAACCTAAAGTTTCTTGTTCTTGTGTCGCAAAAGCAGGGATCCCATTAACTTCAAGAACAATATATTCTTCTTTTTCTCTATCATAAAGTATATCAACACCTGCAATTTCAAGACCTGTTATTTTGGCAGCTCTCAAAGCTAGTTGGACTACTTCATCTTCTGGTTCTCTTAAGAATATGGAACCACCACTTGTAATATTTGTTTTCCAATCACCATCTTTAGCTTTTCTTCCATAACAAGCAATATAATTACCATCTACAATATCAACTCTATAGTCTGTATTGTCATAATTAATAAATTTTTCAACATACACTTGTGATAAATTAAGTTGTTCAAGGCTTAATTTTAATAAAGAAATATCACTATCTTGCTCAATTTTAGTAAGCCCTTGTCCTCCCCAACCATTAAGAGGTTTACAAACAGCACTTGACCATTTATTCATTATATTATCTAAATGTAAATGATTGTCTTTATGGAAAAATTCATAATCAGCAGTTGCAATACCGTTATGTTTAAGTAAAAAAGAAGTTTGAAATTTGTCTTCTGTAAGTTTAAAGGATTCATAATTATTAATAGTAGGCATAAGTTTATCTAGAGTTTGATATAAATAAGTTTGATAGGGCGTTTGTTCTCCTGCATTGTATGAAAAAAATAAATCTATATTATTTTTTAAATCACAATAACAATTACCATGAAAATCACATAAAACAGAACCATTACTAACTATGGCATTATTTAAATTAACTCCTGTTAATGATTCTATTTCTCTTTCTTGTAATTGTTTTTTAATCTTTTCTTCTATTTCTTTTCCACCACCATTTTGATAAATCCACATTCCTATAGTTCTTTTTTTCATGATTATCCCCTATATAATGATATGATTTATCATTATACCTCATTCTATAATATTATGAGGTATTTTTAAATAATATATTAGGTATTAGTTAATAATACTACATTGGAGTTTAGGAAATATTATAAAATTTAGATTTGGTTTTCATCTACTTTCATATGTTCTAGTTGTTCTAAAATTTCGATAGCTGCATCTTCTGACATTTTATTTGATTTAATTTCTTGTAATAAACTTGTAAAGTCTGTTTCAACATCAATCATATTTTTTAATTCAGCACTTACTGCTTTTACATTTTTCTTTTTTTCAATTAATGCATTTAATTCTTGTATATTCTCTTTTATTTCTAAAATGATATCATTTTCAATTAAATCTTCTAATTTTTTAACATTACTCAAATTAGCTCCTATATTTTTTGCAATTATAACTAATCTAATCTCACAATTGGCTAATAGGTACTTTAAGTATTAAAATATATCAACTTGTATTTGATATTTAAAGAAGGTAAATGAAATTTTACTAAATTGTAGAAAAATGATACAATACAAAAAAATAAGGAGTTTAAATGTTTGTAAAACTAAATGATAGAGTTTATTTAAATATGGCAAAAATCACTAGAACAAAAGTTGATCACGTTGAAGATGGAATTAGAGTAAGATTTTATGAAGCAAAAGATCAAGTAGCAAAGTCTAAAAGATTTGATACTGTTGAAGATGCTAATAAATGGTTAGAAAATTTATTTGATTCAATTAAATAATAAGAATTACCCTTTATAAAGGGTAATCTTCTATTTTATATCACACTTTCCAAACTTACACTTTAAAACTTTTATTAGCATATAAATAAAAAATCCTAAAACTCCAAATTCAAATATATTATATAATGTCTCCATTTAAAACCTTTTTCTAATAATTATAAAATAATTAAATAATTCTAAAAACGTATTGTATTTTTAAAATAATTGATGTAAACTAATTATAACAAATAAAAAGGATATATTATGAAACATGAATTAATGGAACTGCCGTTTGAATATGATGCTTTAGTACCTTATATGTCAAAAGAAACTTTAACGTATCATCATGATAAACATCACCAAACTTATGTAAATAAGCTAAATGACCTAATTGTTGGTACTAAGTTTGAAGATTTATCTTTAACTGAGATTGTAAAAAAATCTGATGGAGGTATTTTTAATAACTCAGCACAAGTTTATAATCATGACTTTTTTTGGAACTCTATTTCTCCTAAAGAAACAAAGCTTTCTGCTTCTTTAAGTGATCTAATTATTAAAACTTTTGGTTCTCTTGAAGAATTTAAAACACAATTTATTACAAAAGCAAGTACTCATTTTGGAGCAGGTTGGGTTTGGTTAGTTGTAGATCAAAATAGTAAACTAAAGATTGTTTCAACTATAAACGCTCAAACTCCTATTACTAATAATGAAATACCTTTATTGACATGTGATGTTTGGGAACATGCTTATTATATTGATTATAGAAATGTAAGACCTGAATATTTAGAAAATTGGTGGAAATTAATAAATTGGAACTTTGTATCTTCAAACTATGAAAATATACAAAAACATTCAGAACCAAATTATATAAGTGATTGTAATGATAATAGTGACATGTGTAATTATGTAGAATCTATTATTGAGGATGAAAGAACAAATAGTTAACTTCCCTAATATTATACATAAAAGAATCAATTGATTCTTTTATGTATTTAAGTAAATTTTGATATAGTGTTTCAAAATTTTTAAAAAGAGTTAAAATGTATGATTATGATGTTGTTTATATAAAAGGAAATCCAAATTCTGGAACAATAGAGCAACATAGCCATATTAATAAATCTATATTAGAACTATTAACTCCCTTTTCACACGTAAGTGTTGAATCTGATATTAGTAATAAAGAATTCAAATTACCAAAAGCAAAAATATATATTGGTTTTTCTAGAGGATCAAGATATTTAAAAAAGTTAAATAAAGATGTTTTGAAATTATCTATTGGTGGAGTAGGTGGTCAGGGAATAAATGTTTTTGTAAATAATAATGATAAAATACTTCAAGGTGATATTTCATCTTCTTCAATGAAAGCACATTTTATTCTTCTTCCTGATGATAAAATTAAAATTAAAGAATTAATAAATGATTTTTTATCAAAAAATAAATAAACTATTTTTATCAAAAATAAAAACAATTTATTTATAATTATTAATTTAGATTAGAATCTAAAAAATGGTCTTTGAGCGAAAGGACTAAACTCCCATGGTATTGCTATTAATATTATAATAAATGCGATTGTATAAAAAACAAGTTGTGTTTTATACTTTGATTTATCATCTTTTTGTCTTTTTGATTTAAAAGAACCAATTGTTACTAAAATTACAGCTACTAACATTAAAAAAGTATGTTCAACTGCAAAGAACCGTAAATCACTTATTGCCATAGACTCTTTTACATTTGAAAAAAAAGTTTCCATATTTTCACTTGTAAAATAAAGATAAGTTCCTAAAATAAATTGAGTATGAATTAACCCAACTGTAAAATGAGAAAAGAATTTATTAAAGTTTGTAAACTTTTTATTGTTAAAATATCCGCTATATATAAAATATAAGTTCACAATTAAACTTAAACTTAAAAGCCAACGTAACCATGAATGTATAATTAAATCAAGTGTATACACTTTTTACTTCCTTTAAATTTGATATGTTATTTTGTAGAATATCATCATATTATTAAAAAAAGATGAAATAAAAAATTATTGATGTTTTATAAATGAGTTAACATGAGATATTTTAGTTATCTCATGTTATTTGTAGTTTATTTATTTTGTGTGAAAGAATTCACTTTTTAAGATATTGAATTTTGTACTTCTTGGATCATTTTCAAGTTTTAATTTTTTAAGCATTTTTGGATTAACTCTGTAATAACCAAAGATAACTTCAATTTTATCACCTTCTTTGATCTTAAAATCATATTTTAATACTCTTCTTTCATTTGCTTTAATCATATTATTTGATATTTCACTATTTGCTAACCATGGCATAGAAGGCTTTCCATCTTTACCTATTATTCTCGCAAATGTTACGGTTTTTTGTTCTAGTTTTTTATTATTTCTAAGAACATTAACTTTAAGTTGTGCAAGTCTTAAAGGTTGTAAAAATAAATTATGACTTGCTTCATTTTTAATAGAAATTTCAAAATAATCACTTTTTTGTTTAAATTTGATTTTTACGTATTTTGCTAATAAATCTTGATTATGAGATGCTGTTGCAAAACCATGAAATCTATGAGTTTTAGTAATTTTAATTGTTGTTGAAGTCCCTTGAATTTTTGGCATATGACAAGAAATACAATTTGTTTCTTCATCTTTGGCATCTTTAATATCAACTTTACATAAATCAAAACTATTCTCATTTTGAAGTTTACCGTGACAACCTATACACATTTTCCCTGTATAAAAATTTTGATTTGAGTAATCAATTTTATGAAAAGGAGAACCTGATTTTTTCTTCATCATTCCAAACATAGAAACTTCATCTTTAAATTCTTTATTTTTTTGATCTCTATTATTTTCATTTGCAGAATAAAAAACTTTATCTTTTAGTGTTAATATATTTTCATTCATTTTTTGATGTTCTTTTACATCTTTTATACTATGACAATAAGCACATGATATTGCTTCTTGTGTTTGAACATCATTTTTTGTAGGTAAAGCTTTTTTATTTTCTTTTAGATTCTGCAATAATTTTAAATCACTTGGGGTATGACATTTTGCACAAGTGTAAGATTCTTTTTCTTTATTTGGATGTAAATCCCACATTGCTTTGTGAATTGGGTCTTCAAATGTAGATGATTTTCTATGAGGAGAATCGTAAAATTCTCCGTATATAGTAGGATGGCAGCCTTTACATGTATTACTTTTTACTAATTCAATTGCTTGTAAATTAAAAATTATAAAAAATACTGATAGTATTATTTTCATATCTTTCCTTTTGATTTTTTGAAGTATATAAAAAATAATTATATAATAAAATGATATGTATCAAGTATAAGTTTTACTTATGTAATTAATTGTTTCTCATTCCTTTAATATAGTAATCATCATATGACAATCTAGGTTCAACAACAATAGCAGCAGTAGGACAAAGTTCAGCACAAACACCACACCCAACACATGAAAAGTTTATTTTTGGTCTTTTTCCATTATTTGCAGAATCATTTATCATTTCAATTGCTAATATCGAATTTGGATAAGGACACATATCTGCACAGATTGTACATGCTTTATCTTCATATTCTTCTAATTTTTCTAAAACTTCATTTTCTAATTTATTAGTATGAGGATGAGAATAAATTCTATCTATATCTTTTCTTGTAACTTCTTCTGTACTAATTCCAATACATTTATTTGAGTATTTAAATACTGCTATTCCCATTCTTACATCTTGAGGTTTTTCTGTAGAGTGATCAAGTGCAGATGTTGGGCAAGCCAATACACAAGGAACGGCTGTACATAAATAACATGCTCTTATCATTGGATCAATATAAGGAGTTCCTATTCCATGTCCTTTTGTAATATCAGCAAGTTCAATACTATGATAAGGACATACTTGTGCACATTGTCCACATTTAATACATAAAGCTAGAAAATCATTTTCTTCAACTGCTCCAGGTGGTCTTAAATTTAATTCTTTTGCTTTTAAGTAGGGACTTATAGCTACAGAACCTGCTGTTAATAATCCAAGTATTCCTAATGTTGAACCTTGAATAAATTTTCTTCTATCATGTTGTATTTTTTTTGCCATATTTCTTTCCATATCTATTTATAATAGGATATAGTTTTTTTCGTTTTAATGAAATGAGTTAAATCAAGTTATCTTATGTTTTAAGAAAATTATTATAAAATAAAATATAAAAGGATTTAAGATGTATTTTGTTTTTAAAACGACTTTTGTAATTTTTTTTATATTAAATATTTCACTTAGTGCCAAAACTTTTGAGTTTAAAGTTGAGGAATTAGTCTCAAATTTAGGTATTCCATGGGGAATGACTTTTATAGATAAAAGTAAACTTTTAATTAATCAAAAAGATGGGAAAGTTTTTTTATTTAATACTAAAACAAAAAAGTTAAATCAAATCTCAAATATTCCAACTATTATGCTTCAAGGGCAGGGTGGCTTACTTGATATTAAAGTTTCACCAAATTATAAAAATGATAAATGGATATATTTTACTTATATTAAAAATGTAAAAGGTTTTGCTGTAAATATATTATCAAGAGCCATTTTGAAAAATTATAAATTTATTTTATGGGAAGAGTTATTTATTAGTAAATCTTTATCTCTAACAGGAGTGCATTTTGGAAGTAGAATTACATTTGATGAAAATAATCATGTATATTTTTCGATTGGAGATAGAGGAATTAGAGATAATGCTCAAAATTTAAAAAATCATGCAGGTTCAATTATTAGACTAAATCTAGATGGAAGTATTCCTTTTGATAACCCTTTTATTAATGATAGAAATGCATATCCTGAGATATATTCATATGGGCATAGAAATCCGCAAGGACTCTTTTTTAATAAACATACAAAAAAACTATTTTCAAATGAACATGGGCCAAGAGGGGGAGATGAAATAAATATTATAGAAAAAGGTAAAAACTATGGTTGGCCAGTTATTTCTTATGGTAAAGAGTATAATAGTTTTTCTAAAGTAGGAGAAGGAACTCATAAAAAAGGAATGCAAGATCCAATTAAAGTGTATATTCCTTCAATTGCCCCAAGTTCATTGATTGTATACTCAGGGAAAGTTTTTAAACAATGGAAAGGAAATATCTTCTTGGGAGCTTTAAAATTAAAACATATAAATAGGATAATTTTAAATGAAAAGTTTAAAGTTTTAAAAGAAGAAAGGTTATTTGAAAATTTAAACGAAAGAATAAGAAATATTATAGAAGGACCAAATGGTTTGATGTATTTTTCTAGTGATAGTGGTAAAATATTTGTGATTAAAGAAAAAAAACAAAAGTAGTTTTAAAATTAAAATAAAACTACTTTTATAAGAGCGTAAAAAACTAATATTCTTTTATAAGATATCATTTCTAATATTTTCAGTCCAAGTCTTAATTCTTTCATCTGTTAATTCATCTTGATTATCTTCATCTAAAGCTAATCCTACAAAACTCCCGTCAATTAGTGCTTTTGATTCTTGAAAGTCATAACCCTCACTTGAAGTAAAACCAATTATTGTAGCACCTGCTTCTTTAACTTGAGTATAGATTTCCCCTAATGCATCACAAAAAGTATCTTCATATCCTTCTTGATCACCTAAACCAAATAATGCTACTGTTTTATTCGAAAAATCTATTTCTTTAAAATTATCCCAAATATCTTCAAAATCGTCATTTAATTCACCATCTCCCCATGTAGAAGTACCTATAATAACTTTTTCATAATCATTAATTTTTGCTAAATCTGTATTTGCAAAGTTAAATATTTCTACATCACCTAAAGCAGAAGCAATTTTTTCTGCAATTTCATCATTATTACCTGTACTTGTTGTATAAAAAATTCCTGTTGACATAATTTATCCTTTTTATTTTTTAATTTATTTTGTAAAGTGTAACTTTACTAATTTTTCTAAAACTTCTAAAACTTCTTCTTCATCACTTAGTGATTGAACTATTGAGTGCATACAAGCTTGATATTTATCAAAGCCTTTTGCCATAAGTTTTGCTGCGTATACTAAAAGTCTAGTTGATACTGCTTCTTGAATATCACTATCTGTTAATTGTCTAATCTCACCTGCAATTCTTACAAGTTTTAAAGCAGTTTCTTCATCAATACCACTTTCTTTTATGATAATCTCTTTTTCTACATCTGCTTGGGGATAATCAAAACTAAGTGATATAAATCTTTGTTTTGTACTTGGTTTCATTCCTTTTAATACGTTTTGGTATCCTGGGTTATATGAAACTACAAGCATAAAATCTGGATGAGCTTCTATTAATTCACCTGTTCTATCAATTGGTAGAACTCTTCTATAATCTGCAAGTGAATGTAATACAACAGTAGTATCTTTTCTAGCTTCAATAATCTCGTCTAAATAACAGATACCACCTTCTCTTACAGCTTTAGTCAAAGGCCCATCTTGCCAATATGTACCATTTTCACCAATAAGGTGACGACCTAGTAAATCAGCAGCAGACAAATCATCATGACAAACAACAGTAAAAACTTTTCTATTTAATTTCTCACCCATTGATTCAATAAATCTAGTTTTTCCACATCCAGTAGGTCCTTTGATTAGTATTGGTAGGTTCATATTTGCTGCTGCTTCAAATAGTTCTGATTCATTGTTTTGTTCTAAATAGTATGTATTATTTGTCATTTATTAGTCCTTTGTATTTCTTTTTATTTTGTTAAATTCATGTATATTTCTGGTAAAACTTTTGGAAGTTTTTTACTATCTCTTATTAGGGCATAACCATTTTTCCCAAACAAATAAGATAAGTAATCTTTTGCTTCTAAATCAATAGTTATACAAAAAGGAGTTATTCCTTTTTTCTTAGCTTCTAAAATTGCTTTTTTTGTATCTTCTATTCCATATCTTCCATCATATTTATCCACATCATTTGGCTTTCCATCACTTATAATTAACAAAAGTTTATTTCCACTTTGTTGTTTTTCTAAAATCTTTGTAGATTCTCTAATTGCTGCACCCAATCTTGTGTAGTATCCTGGTTTAATAGAATCAATTCTTCCTCTAATGAGATTTGAGTACTTTTCTTTAAAGTTTTTAATAATATGAAATCTCACATTTGTATTTTTCAAAGAAGAAAATGCATAAATAGCAAATCTATCTTCTAGTTTTTCTAAGGCCTCTGAAAACACTAAAAGACCGTCTTTTATCATATCTATCACTCTTATTTGTGATGTGATTCCAGCTTCAGTAGATAATGAAATATCAGCTAAAATCAAAGTACTCATATCTCTTGTTTTCTTCTCAAAAGTTTCAAAAAACTTTTGACTATGATTTTGTTTATTTTGATTCCCTTGATAATCTATCCATGAATCAATATTTATCTCATCTCCATAAGGAAGATTTGTCTTTTTGATTCTATCAAGTTGCATTAAATCAAGCTCATTTTGAACTCTTTTTATATCTTTTTTAATCTTTTAGGTATATCTATTTCTTCTATATTTGTTGTAATCATTGGTTTGATTTTTACATAGTTTTCTATATAAGCATTTTTTTGATAATCCCATTCATCTAAGAAAAAACCTTTTCCTATAGGAAATTCTTCTTGTGAAGTAGAAGAAACATCTAAATCCATTTTAATTCTGGCATTTAAATTTGCTTTTTTTCTTCCAAGGGTAATTTCATCTAAGTCCTCTGCATTATATAAAGCATCTTCATCGAAACTATCATCTTCACTTCTATCTACATTTACTTGTTCTAGAATACTCATAATTCCATCTGGTAAAAAAACTAAAAGTCCATCAGTCTCTTTTTTATCATCCATTTGATTTACTTTTTTCTTCATTTGTAAAGTTTCAGATTTAGAAGGATCTTTTTTATCATTTGAAGCTTCTTCTTCATCTTCAAAATCTTTTAAACTTAGTGTATTTTTTAAAGAGGGATATACCCACATATAAAAAGGTTGTGTATCTATAGCTTCATTTCTTAAATCTTCTTCTTTTAAAGACTTAATAAATGACAACTCTTCATATTTTTCAAATAGTTCATTTGAACATCTTTTATAAAAACTTCTAAAACCTTCGTATTTTTCTAAAAGTTCTTTTGTAGCTTTTATATTTTCTGTTTCTAAGTTTCTTTTTGAAACTTTTGTTTTACTCATCATCGCAATTAACCAAAAATATAACATTTCATTGTCTTGTTTTTTTGCAAAGTATGAAATAGAAGCAGGGAGATAAAGAGCTTTATCATCCTGCCAAGGAAGATAAAAACTTTGACCTGCTCCTGAAATTTTTTCTAAAAAAGTTCTTTGCTTAAAAATGGGTCGCTTATCAGTAATTAGGATATCTTTTGCTTTATCTCCTCCTAAAAGGTGATAAAACAATTTTAATATTTTTTTCGAATCTTGAAAATATACTATTTCTTTTTTATGATTTTTTAAAGCTTTTTTTATAATATATTTATCCCAAACTTTACCGATATGCTCTTCCATTTTAAACCTTTACTTATTTATTTGTTACTGGTTCTTTTACAAAGAAACTATATAAATATACTAATAATCCCGTAAATGTCATAAGTCCAAATCCAAGTCTAAATACATAAACAGGAATAATTTCTGCTTGTGTTGCCATAAAGCTTAATGCCTCACCTGACTCTGGCCATCTTTGTAAAACAATTTGCCATGTTCCAGCTACTGTTAAGGCTAAAGTAACACCTAACATTCCAAGAACCATTAACCAAAAACCAACTCTTTCAACTTTTTGTGCTTTTTCACAATTACCTTTTAATCTTCCTCTCATAATTGGCATTGCATAAGAAATAATACAAAACATAATCATGATATAAGCACCAAAGAATGCTAAGTGACCGTGTGCTGCTGTAAGCTGTGTACCATGTGTATAATAATTAACAGGTGCTAAAGTGTGTAAGAATCCCCAAACACCAGCTCCTAAGAATGCAATTACTGCTGTACCTTTTGCCCATGTTAAAGCAATTTTATTTTCATGATCAACTCTTCTTTGTTTTTCCATTGTAAATGCATACATAATCATTAAGAAAAATGGTAATGGTTCAACAGCTGATGCAATAGATCCAATCCATAACCAATAATCAGGAGTTCCTATATAAAAGAAATGATGTCCTGTTCCAACAATTCCTGATACTAATGTCATAGCAATAATTAAATATAACCATTTATCAATATGCTCTCTATCTACACCTGTTACTTTAATAAGTACAAAAGATAAAATTGCACCTAAGATTAATTCCCAAACACCTTCAACCCATAAGTGAATTACAAACCACCAAAAGAATTTATCAACTGCTAAGTTTTCTGGTAAATAAAAGGCAAATAAGAAAAAGAATGCCATTCCAAAAAGACCAGTAAGTAAAACAACTGTAATAACTGTTTTTCTTCCTTTGAATACTGTCATTGCAATATTTAAAATAAAAGATAAAACAACAATTACAATACCAATTTTAGTAATAGTAGGTTGTTCTAAGAACTCTCTACCCATGGTTGGTAAAATATTATTGTAAGTAATCTCAGCTAATGTTGCATAAGGAACGAGTAAATATCCTAAAATAGTAGCAACACCTGCTGCTGCAAATATCCAGAATGTGATAATTGCTAATTTTGGACTCCAAAGTTCTCTTTCTGATTCTTCTGGAACTAAATAATATGAAGCTCCCATAAAAGCAAATAGTATCAATACAATTAGTAAATTTGTATGTACCATTCTTGCAACATTAAATGGAATTAATGGAAATAAAAAATCACCATTGATGTATTGGAATCCTAAGATTAATCCAAAAAGTATTTCTCCTGCTAGAAGAACTAGTGCAAAAATAAAATATGGCTTTGCTACCATTTGTGAAGTGTATTTCATATGTTCTATCCTTCTATGTTAGGTGGCCATTCATTGTCATCAATTTTTGATGTCCAAATCAGGAAATTTGATAAATCATTAACTTGTTCATTAGTTAAATTAAACTGTGGCATTTTTCTTCTATTTGGAATATCAAGAGGTTGTGCTGCCATCCATCCATTCATATATGATTTAAAAGCTTCTTCATTTCCACCACCAAGTCTATCAAAGGCATTTGCTAATTCTGGTGCATAATAAGCTCCTTCTCCCATAATAGTATGACAGCCAACACAGTTGTTCACTTCCCAAAGATTTTTACCACGTGATACTGAGTGTGTAATTTTGCCATCATTTGTAAGTTCTGGAAACTTTTGTACTGTATCAAATGTTAGTCCCACAAAAACTAAGATTGCAAAAATACTTCCACCAAAATAAATATTTCTAGCAGTATTTTTAGTAATTCTATCAGTCATTTTAACTCCTTATTTATATTCTACCTTGAAGTAGTATATTTGAATTGTAACTGAAGAAACTTTAATTCTACCTTTAGGTGGTATTTAAATTTAATATTTTGTATTATCAGAAAACTTAGGATATAATTTTATTATTAAAGGTTAAAAATGCAACTACATAATACTTCACAATATGCAATTAGAGTTTTAGGTTATATTTCGAAAAATGGTCATGAGCGTCTTTTCTCTGCAAAAGAATTATCTGAAATCTTGTCTATACCATATAAATTCCTTACAAAAATAATGGCTGAACTTGTAAAAGCTGAACTAATAGAATCAATAAAAGGTCGAGAGGGTGGGTATAAACTCAATAAAGCATCTTCTGAAATAAGAGTTCTAGATATTTTAAATATTTTTAATGAATGTGAACATGATCATATGTGTGTATTGGGTATTGGAGTATGTGATTGCAATAATAAATGTGCTTTACATGATCAATGGACAGTCCCTAGAGACCTAATTAAAAATATGTATGCAGATACAACACTAGATAAACTAGAATGTGGAAATTATAAGATGTAAAAACTTTTTATATTTAATAATTTTCTTGTTTAACTTAAAATAAAATAAAATCCTTTCTTATTAATAATAATTTAGAATACTTTAATATTATGCAGAGTATACTTATTTGATATACAAAGTTTAATTGATATTTAAGGAGATTATCATGAAAAATATCGTTTATTCTCTCTTATTTCTCTCATTAGTTTCAACATTAAATCTTCAAGCCCTAACACTTAATAAAGTACTTGATGATGTATTGACGACTAATCCAGTGGTTTTAGAGCGACTTAAAAACTATGACAAAACAGTGTATGATTTGAAAATTTCAAAATCAGAATATGCTCCATCTATTGATTTTATCAGTAGTTTTGGATACGAAAGAACTTTAGAAAAACACACTTCAACTCCCTTTCAAGCAGAAGGTTACCATATTTATAGAAATACCCTAAGCGTAACTCAAAATTTATTTAATGGTTTTGGTACAAGAAATAGAGTGAATTATGAAAAAGCAAGAGTTATGGCAGCTGCATATAATTTTGTTGAAAAAACAAATGATGTAGCATTTAATGTTGTTAAAGAGTATATTAATGTTTTAAAATATTATGATTTATATAGATTAGAAAAAGAAAATATTTTATTAACTAGTGATATTTTAAACAAAACAAAAGAACTAAGTGATTCTGGTTCTGGAGCATTCTCAGATGTGAAAAAAGTTGATGCTAGTTTACAACTTGCGGAATTTAATTTTTTAACACATCAAAATAATTTAATGGATGCTGAATTTAGTTTAGGAAAATTATTAGGTAGAAAAATTAATCATTCAGAACTTACTTTACCAAAATTTGAATTTCTATTACCTGCTAGTATGGATGAGGCTGCATCACATGCAATTGATGTTAATCCATCATTACTTGTAACAGATTATAATATAACTGCTTCAAAAGCAGCTTTGGCACAAAGTAAAAGTAAGTTTTCTCCTACTTTAGATCTTCAATTAGAATATAATCTTGATAAAAACACTAGTGCTGAAGCTGGACATAGTAGAAATTATTCTGCTCTTCTAGTTTTTAAACAAAATTTATATAGAGGTAATGCAGATGTTAATGAAATGAAAAAAAACAAAATTAATGTTATGCAAGAATTTGAAAATCAAAGAGAAATTAAAAGACAAATAATCGAAGGTCTCCAATTATCTTGGTCAGCTTATATAATGATAGAGAAACAATTAGGCTTTTTAAAATCTTATGAAAAAGAAAGTAAAGCTAGTTTAGATTTATATAGAGAAGAATTTGAAGATGGTTCTAGAACATTAATTGATCTATTAACTGCACAAGATGATTATATTTCTGCAAGAAATAAATATATTGTTGCTTCTCATGATTGGTTATTTTCAAAATATAGAATATTAGATTCTATGGGTGAACTAATTAATAGTCTTTTTGGTAGTGATTCAGCAAAATTCTATGCTCCTACGACAGCTGATTATAAATTAGTTACAGATGATGCATATCCAATACATAATGATAGAGATAAAGATGAAATTCATAATAGAGCAGATGACTTATGTGATAATTCACTTTTAGGTTTATCTGTAGATGTTTATGGATGTAAAAATGATGAAGTAAAAAAAATAGTTACTCCTGCGGTAGTAAGTAAAGTTGAAGTAATCCCATCAAAAGAATATGTTGAAGAAGAATTTGTAAGAGCAACAAGTGGGTATACTTTAAATCTAGCAACATATGCATCTCAAAATGGTGCAGATAAATTTGTAAAAAAATATAATCTTGAAGGAAAATATGCCTCATTTGCATATTTAACACCAATATTTAAAAGAGAATATATTAAAATAATTGCATTAGAAGTATATAAAACAAAAGAAGATGCTTATGAAGCATTGTCAAAGTTTCCTAAATCAATTGATATTCATAGACCTTATGTAAATGATGTATTTGTAACACAGCAATTATATAAATCATACAATTAGAAACTTGACTTTAATAAACACAAGGAGTCAGCAATGATTGAATATAATAATGAACAAGGATTAAATTCCTTACTTGACTGCTTGGTTGTTTATACAAAGTTTTATGATAAGCCTTATACTAAAGAATCTTTAATATTTGGCTTACCTTTAGAAAAAGGGAATGAAAATCCAGAACTTTTTTCTCTTAAAAATTCAAAAGGCTTATTTTCAAGAGCTGCTTCTCATGCAGGATTGAAAACAAAAATCATAGAAAAACAAATTGAGGATATTTCCTCTTTACAACTTCCTTTAATTATTTTATTAGTAAATAAAAATGCTTGTTTATTAGATTCTTTTTCTACAGATAGAAAAAAAATAAAGATTATTTCTACACTTGATAATGAAATTGTTGAACAATGGTATGATGTTGATACTATAAGTAAAGAATATTTAGGTTTTTCAATTTTAATAAAAAGAGGATTTAATTTTAAAACAACTGAGGTTGATAAAAAATTAAAATTAGAAAAAAAACATTGGTTTTGGAGTACAATTAAATTATCAGCTAGTATTTATAAAGATGTTATTTTTGCATCACTTCTTGTTAATCTCTTTGTATTAGCGACCCCCTTATTTACCATGAGTGTATATGATAGGGTTATTCCAAATAATGCAACTGAAACGTTATGGTTTTTTGCTATTGGAGTATTTATAGTTTATTTATTAGATATATCACTTAAACTTGTAAGGACATATTTTCTAGAAATTGCTGCAAAAAAGAGTGATGTTATTATGTCTTCATTAATATTTGAAAAAATATTAGGATTAAAACTAGAAGAAATACCTAAACCAATAGGTGCTTTTGCAAACAACTTAAAGAACTTTGATCTAATTAGAAGTTTTCTTACAAATGCTACTTTAATCTCTTTTATTGATTTACCATTTTCTATTATTTTTCTATTAGTTATATATTATATTGGTGGACCTATTGTTATTATTCCTATTATTGTAATTTTAATATTATTAATAATTGGATTAATACTAAAAGGACCAATACAAAGAAGTATTAAAAGTATAAATGAAGTAGCTGCAAAAAAGAATTCAATTTTAATTGAAGTATTAAATAATATTGAAACTTTAAAAAGTCTTGGTACTTCAAGTAATTCTCAATGGGATTGGGAAGAAAGTTGTGGAAGAATTGCTCAAAAAGGGTTAAAGTCAAGAATGTTATCAAACTCTATTCCTTTATTGAGTGCATTATTTGTTCAATTAAATACCGTAGGTATTATTGTTTATGGAGTGTATTTAATTCAAAATTTTGAGTTAACAATGGGAGGTTTAATAGCAATAGTTATTTTATCTTCACGAGCAGTTGCTCCTATGGGACAAGCTGCTTCATTAATTACAAACTATGAAGATGCAACTAATGCTTATGGTTTGCTTGATAATATAATGAATAGACCAGTAGAAAGACCTAATGATAAAAATTTTGTTTCGTACCCAAGTTTTGAAGGGAAAATAGAATTTAGAAATGTGTCTTTTAAATATCCTAATACAGATGTTGAGGTATTGAAAAATGTATCTTTTGTAATTAATTCAGGTGATCATATTGCAATATTAGGAAAAATTGGTTCAGGGAAAAGTACAATTATTAAACTATTACTTAAGTTATATGAGCCAAATTCAGGAACTATTCTTTTAGATGATATTGATTTAAACCAAATTGATCCAGCTGATTTGAGAAAAAATACAGGTTATGTTTCTCAACATGTTGCATTATTTTATGGAACATTAAAAGAAAATATAAGTTTTAGAGCTTCATATGTTAGTGATGAAAAAATGATTAATGCTGCAAAAATAGCTTGTGTGGATAAGTTTGCAAATAAACATCCAAAAGGTTATGAAATGGAAATTGGTGAGCATGGAGAAGGACTTTCAGGTGGACAAATTCAATCTGTTGGAATATCAAGAGCAGTTCTATTTAATAATCCAATTATATTTTTGGATGAACCTTCAAATGCTATGGATAGACAAACAGAACAAAATATTATGGATAATTTAAAAGGTTTTTTAGAAAATAAAACTTTATGTTTAGTTACTCAAAAAATGTCATTATTACAAATGGTTGATAAAATCATAGTTTTAAATAATGGAGAAGTATATTTAAATGGTACAAAAGAAGAAGTAATAAAAGAATTATCTCAATCAGGAGGAAGTTATGCATAATAAAAAATATAACTATACTCAAGAAGATTATGAATTTATGAATAGTTTAAGTTTAGCAGTTTTAGAAAGAAGTCCTAAAAAATTAAGAATAGTCTTATGGTTTTGGATTATTACAATTGCTGCATTAATTTCATGGGCTTATTATGCACAAGTTGATGAAATTGTTAGAGGTGAGGGTAAAGTTGTTCCTTTTGGGGAAAATAAAATGATACAAAATCTAGAAGGTGGAATTGTAAAGGATATACTTGTAAAAGAAGGTGATATTGTAGTAAAAGGGCAGACATTATTAAAAATAGATAATTTAAAATCTAAATCAGAATATGAAGCTACAAACTTAAAATCTTTAGAACTAACTGCAAGAGTAATTAGATTATCTTCTGAAGCAAATGAAAAACCTTTTGTTATTAATAAATTTAAAGATAATGAAATTAGTAAATATATTCCATTAGAAGAAACTTTATACAAAATAAATAAAATAAAATTACAATCAGAAATTGATGGTTTAGAAGAACAATTAAAACAAAAAAGAAATGATTATGTTACTGCTAAAAGTAGTATTAATTATTTAAGAAATGAATATAGTTTAATACAACAAGAAGTTAAAATAGCAGGTCCTTTAGTTGCTAGAAAAATTAGATCAAAAGTTGATTTCTTAAAATTGAAAAGAGAAGCTAATAACATTAGAAAAGAATTAGCTTTAGTACGTATTGCAATTCCTAAAACAAAATCATTAATTGAAGAAGCTAAAAATAAAATTCAAGAAGTAAAAGATAATTTCATACAAGTATCTCAAGAAGAACTAAATAAAACTGTTGCAGAACTAGAAAGAATAAATGCAAATATTGGTACACTAGAAGATAAAGTTAAAAGAACAAATGTTTATTCTCCTATTAATGGAATTATACAAAAAGTATTTTTTAATACTATTGGAGGAGTTATTAAACCAGGAGAAAATCTTGTTGAAATTGTTCCTACAGATGATACCTTATTAATAGAAACAAAAATAAAACCAGCGGATATTGCGTTTATCTTTTATAAACAAGAGGCTAAAGTTAAATTTACAGCATATGATTATGCAATTTATGGTGGATTAGATGGAAATGTAATCAAAATTGGTGCAGATACAGAAATTGATGAGGATAAGAATAGTTTTTATACTGTTTATATTCAAACAAATGAGAATCATTTAACAAGAGGAAATAAACAGCTTCCTATTATTCCAGGAATGGTTGTAAATGTTGATATTCTTACAGGTAAAAAAAGCGTTTTAGATTATATTTTAAAACCTATTTTAAAAGCAAAACAATATACCTTTACGGAGAGATAAAATGAAACTAATTGTTTATTCAAAAGATATAAATCTTACTGATAGATACAATAGTTTATTCCTAAATTATAAATATAAAAATGTAAGTAAATATAGTGATTTATACTTAGAAGCAAAAAAAGAAAGTATAGTTTTAATCATGTCTATTACTGATTGTGAAGGTTCTATATCAGATTTTATAAATCCTTTAGTAGAATTAAGCACTTATATTATTATTTTAGATGAGGTACCTGAATATGAAAAGTGTAAAAAACTTATAACTTTAGGAATCCGTGCATATGGAAATATAATGATGAATGATATTCATCTTCAAGAGGCAATTAATAATGTAATGGATGGAAATGTATGGTTATATCCTGAGTTTATAAATGAAACAGTAACTAGAATGCGTTTTGATTCTAACCCAAATATAATAGAAGAGAAATTTGAAATATTAACAATAAGAGAAAAAGAAGTTGCATACTTAGTCTTAGAAAAAATATCATATGCCCAAATCTCAGAAAAACTAGATATTACTTTACGAACAGTAAAAGCTCATACAAAAAACATATATAATAAATTTGAAGTATCAAATAGACTAGCCTTTATCCTTCTTTTTAATAAATAAATACGAAACTTACACCAAAGTACAATATCTTTAATTTTCCAATAGTAATATAATTACTTATAAAAATAAAACTATAAGGAGTATGTCATGACTCAGGAAATAGGAAAAATTAATAGCCTTGATGGTTCATTTTTTATTAAAGATGCAGAAGGAAATTTAACTTCTGCCAAAATTGGGGACACTGTCTACTCTGGAGATATTATAGTAGGAAGTGGTTCAAATAGTAATTCTAATTCAATTAAAATACAACTAAGTGATAACTCAAAAGAAATAGAATTATATGGTGATAATCAACAATTATTTGATGAAACAATGCTAACTTCTGAACTAAGCTCAGATACTGTAGTTCAAGATGCTGAACTTAATGAATCTTTATTATTAGAAGAAGATTCTACTTCAAATGAAATTGATCCAAATGATAATCAAGCAACTTTAACGACAGAAGATATTGAAAACTTAGATGCTGCCGCCGCAGGAGGTGAAACAGGTGATGCTGGTGTATTATTAGCAAGACTTGAAAGCCGAACAGGTACAGAAGTTGATGTTAATACTGAGTTATTAGATGCAACAAATGGATCAGGTGGAACTATTCAAGAAGAAGATGAGGATGCTTTAGTTCTAGAAGTACCAATCGTATCTTTAGAAGCTACTATTGATACAGCAATTGAAGGAGAAACTACAGGAGTTGTTTTTACTGTATCACAAACAAATGAAAGTAATTTTGATACAAGTGTAGATTTCACTCTTGGAGATTTAGAAATTGAAGTTGCAGATATTACAAGTATTATATATACAGATTCAAATGGAACAACAACATTAACAAATACTGTAGATATTGCAAGCTTTATTTTAAATGGAGTTAGTTTAACAATTGGAGCAAATACAGCAGATACACCAACTGTTACACTTACCCCAGTAGATGATGATATT
>PJEL010001433.1_pt1 | contig 24173 bp, 12 predicted proteins | sample 1853271 | NCBI WGS metagenome assembly PJEL01 (sample SAMN08108733, study PRJNA415343) | Invertebrate metagenome, whole genome shotgun sequencing project. | host: Globobulimina | place: Sweden: Gullmar Fjord | collected 2015-08
GGGATGGTCGATTGTGCTTGTAAGAAACGCTGTTGCAACTCATCCGGCCCGACTTTGGCTTGCATCGCCAACTCGTCAAAGAGGTTGTAAACATCGTCAGTCGCGCAGCCGAACTCCGGAAATACGAGCACAAAGTGCTCTAGGTTCGGGGCAACAGTGGGGGACAAGATTTCGCCATACCCCTCAACTAGTCGCGGCGTATGGGCTTCGAGAAAGAACGGCACATCGCTGCCTAGCGTAGCGGCTAATTCGTGTAATCGTGTAGCAGAGAGTTTGAGTTCAAACACATCATTGCAGCCGAGGAGCATGGCGGCGGCATCGCTCGAGCCGCCCCCCAATCCTGATCCCGTCGGTATTCGCTTTTCAATCTTGAGTTGTACTGGCAGTGATTTGCCAATGGTTTCCTCAAGCAGAATATGTGCACGCACCGCAAGGTCTTTGGTTATTGACCAATCGATTGTAGATTTACGCAACGCCTCTTCATGCCAAATGATTGCATACCTCGAAAGTCGGTCTGCCTCGAGCGGAGTGATAGTGAGTTCATCATACAGAGCAACAGCGATCATCCATGAGCAGACCGGATGAAATCCGCCCTCGGACTCAGTGGCGGCCGGCCCAACCGCAAGGTGCAGGTTGAGTTTGGCTGGGGTGTTGATAATCAAAGGATCTTGCAGCATGGATGGGAATTCTTGGCGAGCAGACGAATTCGAGCGTATAAAAAAATCAGCGAATTCCGCAGAGTCGGAATTCGCCGATCGTATTTCGTTATTCATGAACCAGTGTGCGATCGGGCTGTAGGCTACTCTTTCAAAGCATCCGTTACATAATTCTGCAGGTCTCTGTAGAGCATGGGTGTCGTTTCGTCCGGCAACTCAGCTCGCATGTTTCGCACTGTAAGATAGAGTGGCTCTGCATCAGTTGGAATAAGGAATTCGAAGCCCATGCGGATCTCGACTCCCGAACCTACGGATGTCGCGACAACATCGCCGATGTCAAACTCAAACCGAGCCATGCCGGGCTGGGCTGGATCATATTTTTGATAGAACGCATGAGGATGAATGGTGGCAAATCCTATATCGCCGTACTCATCTTCAGTTTCGACAATGAGGCCGACTTGAGATTTCATCAAACGAAGTTTGCTTCCACCATCCGAGGCCGCATTTGAGATATCAATGGTCACAGCGTACAGGTCGCCTGAGGTCAGCTTGCCACCAAAAACAGGGTCTTTCGTGCCGGGCAAAGTACTGATAAAGTCTGCATCAGGGGGCGTGATGAGGATCAGCGTATCTGCGGTTACGCCTCCAGGTTTGAGCCCTTGCCGACTTTGGCCATCGCTGTACGAGATGCGGTACAAACTCGCAGATTTGGAAAGGTCAGGGTATAGCTTGGCCATTGGTTCAGGAACCCACATGGAGCCAAGGCTACCTTTGGAGTAGATGTAGGTGACGATTTGATCACAAGGAATCCACAACGTGTCTTCACGTACAACCGAGCCATCTGAATCTACTTTCCAAGCTTGGTATCCCAACAATTTGGTGGGGCCTTGAATGAAATGCATGCCGATGACAATAAAGCCGACCGTAAGGACGCCGTTCATCGCTCCGATCAAACCGCTGCCAATCCAGTTCGGCGTTTCCGGTAGAAAGACGTTGCCGGGACACGCTTTGTCGGTTAAGACCTGCGTCGAAATCCGTGCAATAGCAAAGATGATGAGGAATGAAATCCCCCAGCCATAGTCGTACGCCCATGGTTTATCAATAGCATCAAACAACAAGTAGAAAACCGGTTCCCATAGAGCAAAGGTGATTGCACCCGCAACGACCGTCGACGCAAGAAGAAGGATGTTCGTAAACACCCCTTGTTTATTCGTCGCCATGACGATGATGGCCAAGATCAGAACCACTGCGATATTCATATACATTATCAAACACTCCTCATTGGAAGTGAGGTATTACCAACTGTACCCAGATCGCTCACCATGAATGAGACGGTGGGCGGTGGTTTACTTCTTGCTGCTGCTACTGCTCGTCTGCTTCTTGTTACTCTTCTGCTGCTGCTGACTTCGGGTCACTCGGATGACTTCTTCGATGCCGGTTACGCCATCAATTGCTTTCCGAAGTGCTGCTTGTTGCATCGTGATCATCTTCTGTCGTCCGAGGTGTGCTCTGAGTCCATTGAGGTCGCCCTTAGCGATTAGTCCTCGAGCATCCTTGTCGAACGCCATGATTTCATACACACCCACAACGCCCCGGTAGCCAAGGCCGGCACACGATGGGCATTGCTCTTCTTTGTTGCGTTCGATGATTTTGCCGGACGGCTTGTACAGCTGCTTCACCTGATCTGCGTTCAGGCCAATCTTCTTGAGTTGTTCGGCGGCAGGGCTGTAGGCAATTTTGCAATTGTCGCACAGTCGTCGAACCAATAGTTGAGAAACGACTGCTCGTAATGGCGCGGCTGCCATGGGCAAATCGCCGACCGCTTGGCACCATGTAGCGAGTCCTTCGAGGCCGGAATTTGACCGAACGCCGACGTACATGAGCGGCCCATCTGCGCCCGGGCTGGCCGCTTCTTTGGCGGTATTGGCGTCAATGAGCTCGGCCACCATCATGATGTTGGGGTCACGACGCAACATCGAGCGAAGCTGGGTGGCAAAATCTGGCCCGTCTTCGGTCTGTTCAAATTCAGTATGCCCAACACCATCAAGTTGGATGAGATGTTCTAATTCGAGTGTACGAATGTTGTTGACAAAAGCATCATGCCGATCCAGCAAGCCGTACAACGTGGTGGTTCTGCCGGTACTTTTTGGCGCGGTGACGAGCACGGTTCCTCGTTGGTCCGAAATCACGCTGTCCAATTGCTCGAACTGACGTTTGAGGAAGCCCAGTTTGTTGGGGAGGACACGGACGGCTTTTCGCAGATCGAAATCGACAACCAACTGCTGGCCTTGGCTTGAGCCCGCTGTTCGGATTCGTAACTCATGGGTTGAAGCACCGAACTTTGCTCCCATGTCGCCTACCTGCTTACGACGGGCATCACTCACGTCCAAACCAGCATGAGTTTTCAAGTAGCCGATGATTGCATTCGCTTCCTTGCCATCAATGGGGTCGCGGCGATATCGAATCGTGTCCACGTATTGAGCGATGCTGTATTGCCCGTTTGGCCCGGGCGTCAATTCGACTTTCACCGCGGAAGCAAGCAATGCGGGCGTCAAAAATTCCTCCGCTGCGATGTGTATGGCAAAAGAATCTGACTCGCGATCCGGGGGAATGCGAGTTGTTCCATCTGAATCAACGAATGAAATATTCGCGTCAGCGGCCGCTTTAGCTGCAGCACGTTTCGCCATGCGATCCGTGAGGCCTTTGGTGTTGAGGTGGTAGATGGCCTCTTCAGGCACGTTCTTGTTTCGGAAATTCCAGTACACCAACGTGGTCGATAGCATGACGAGCATGCCCGCCGGAAATGACACTGCAAACCACCACGGTTCTGGGTAGGGGCTCAACATGACCCCAAAGCCGAGCAAGCCGGCAGTCATGTGGGCGATATTCCATTTGCCGGTACTGAAATGGTAGAATGCCTGATCCTTGTCAAGGACCGAGGAAACCAGCCAACCCCAAAAGAGCAATGCTCCAAACGCCAAGAGTGGCGTAATTGGGTTGACCATTATGAACCATTGTTCTGCGAGCGTCATCATCGGATTCACCATTGGTGGCACAGCCTTCTTGAAATCGTTCGTTCACTCAGGGCGACAACCACAATGAGCCGTTGACCTGAAAAGGGTTGCAACATCCGTGCAGGGATTGGCATCCGTCAGGATGAGTACTTTAAGCCTCGTCATTTCCATCGAAGTTTGACGAACTCTCTTTTGTAGTACCGCATCAAGTCGGTTGTTGCAAGATCAGAGAAACTCGCGAGGGTTGGCACATCCATGGGCTCAACCGGGCGGCGAATTCTATGTGAGGCACCTGAAATTGCGGGGGCAATCATAACCGCTTTGTATCCTCGGGGATTGATTGCAGGAGGAAATTTCCTAGACTGCGCTCGATTATCCCTCATCGGACAGGCCACAAGCCTGCCTTGGTTATGAAATACCCTTCAGTCGCATCGACAATTCTTCGGGATTCGGCGTCGACTCCAGCGCGACTTTGAAATGTACAAACTCTTCCTCCACCAACCGCACGAGCGAACTCGTGAAATCCAACATGCCCGCATCTTGGTTTGTCTTGATGACATCCAGAAGCTCGCCTTCGCGCCCTTCCAGAATGTATTTGCGAACCACGGTCGTATTCAGCAGAATTTCAATCGCTGGGATGCGACCAATGTGGTCATGCAAGGTGGGGAGCAGTTTTTGGTAAATAATGGCCTGCAAGTTGAAAGCCAGCAGTTTTCGAATTTGCTCACGCTCTTCCGCTTGAAACAGGTCGTAGATTCGACCAAATGACTGCCATGCTGACGAGGCGTGAATTGTCCCGAATACCAAGTGACCGGTTTCTGCCGCTCGAATGGCCGCCTCAAACGTTTCCTTGTCACGCATTTCACCAATAAGGACAACATCAGGATTCTCACGCACCAAAGCACGGAGAGCATCATTGAAGTCCACACAGTCGATGCCAACCTCACGCTGATTGATGAATGCCTTAGAATCTTTGAAAATGTACTCGATCGGATCTTCGATCGTAACAATATGGACGGGCTTTCGCTCGTTGATGTATTGCAGCATGGCGGCAATCGTGGTCGATTTACCCGAGCCAGTTACACCAGAGAGGAGCACCAACCCTTGTGCACTCATCGCAACTTTTTCAAAGGTCTCAAAATTTTGTAAATAAAGCCCTTGGAACTCTTTGATGTCAGATGTAATCAATCGGGCAGCAATCGCAGGATTGCCACGGGCCATAAACAGATTAACACGAAATCGACTATCTTCATCGTACGCGTATGCAAAGTCAGCGGAGCCTCGATGGCGGAACGCTTCATATTGCTCGGGATCCAGGACCTCACGTGCGATCTGAAACATCTCGTCGCGAGTCACTGCGTCACCTTTAAGTGGTTTGAGTGATCCACGGAGGCGAATCTTTGGGGAGTAGCCCGCCTTGATGATCAAGTCAGAAGCAGCAAAGTGGATTGTGGTCTGCAGGAATGAGCGAAATTGCTTCATTCCATACCCTTTATCGAACGCAAGTGGCTCGTCCGGGTGTGGAGCAGGGGTGACAATCGTGTTTTCCAGAATATTACTCACAGCAGCAAATCCTCAAATGACGTTCGCCTTGCGGAGTCTTCCGCTAGGTTCTTCAGATTAATCAGGCCGGACAGTTGGCAGCCCTATTAAATGGTGCCGATTAGTAGGTTCCAGCCACGGGCGGAAGTCTTTTTCCACGAAGGAATCGATCGGAATTGTAACGGGGTCCGTTGGTTGGCTGGCCAAGGCTTGCATTCCAAGCACGAAGCCATCTTACGGAACCTGAGGCATGGTTGCCGGACACACCTTCCGAGGCGGGCACGGTGCCTCAGTATAACCGGATTGATGATCCAACCCATTCCCGAATCAGACAGGTTTTTGAAGAATAACAGGAGGAACCCTAAATCATTGCAGCTGTCAAGACTCTTTGCGAGAGCCGGAGTGGCTAGAACATCTGTTCTCGGACCTTTCATTTGACCCGCAATCATGGATGATTGCAAAAAAACCGCACTCCAGCATGGCTGGAGTGCGGCGAGTAGATCTGTTGGACGTGCCGATCGTCAATCCAGATTCAGCGAATCAGTGTTTGAGCTTTTTGGTGACTTGTGTGGCAATGGCTTCTAACGCCAACTCTGCCTCGTCCGGTGACAATGCCCCGGAATCGACAAGCGCGCCAAACTCAGCTTTGATTCTGAGCAGGTGCTCCTTGATCCTGTCCTGCTTGAGGCTCATTTTGCGATTGGCAGTCGTTCCTTCATGCTTGGAATGGAGCTCATATTTCATCTTTGCGATCGCATGGGCGGCCTCTTCTTTGCTCATTTCGCCCGCTTCGACCTTGGCTCTGAGATGGGCAGTCATAGCCTTTTGGTGCAATAGCCGACTCTTTACGAGGTTCATAGCCTGCTCTTCCGTCGCTTGCAGCTCGGCATGCTCATGTGCAAGCTCAAGCTTGGCGGCATCGAGGTGCATTCGAGCTTCGCCATCTGTCAATTCGCCCGACTCGACCATGGCTTTGATGTTGGCCTCCAAGTTCTGCTGATGCAAGTACTGACTCATCTTGAGCTGCTTGTCTTGCTCTTTCAATGCATGCATCTGTGCCTGCTCCTGCGCAAGCTCAATCTTGGCGGCATCAAAGTACATTCGAGCTTCATCTTCTGTCATGTTGCCTTTCTCAAACAACAATTCCAACTTGGTTTGAAGATCCGAAAAGTCGTGCTGAATCGCCTCTTCCTGAAAGTCATGCTCATGAACCGAGACTGGAGCCTGGTGATGAAGACTTTCAAGTTGGGCTTTTGCGCGAAGCAGATGTTCGTGAGCGTCCGCCTTAGAAATTTTACCTGCATCGAGTAAGTGGTGGAGCTTGGTCTCAAGTTCCTTCATGTGCTGGTGAATCTCGATTTGACGATCGTCTGCGTGTAGTGCCTCGCCGTGATCAGCGTGGACGTTAGGATTTCCTTGATGGTCAGTTGTTTGAGCTGTCTCCATCAATTGGATCAACTCCCTATGAGCTTCCTCCTTGGTGATCATCCCAGCCTCGAGGAGTTTATGGAGTCGAACCTTCATCTCATCGACCTTCATCAACTGTACTCGGCTCTCAACGGGATTCTGTGCACGGTGTTGAGTGTGAAGGCCATAAAACACCCTGGCAGCCAGCTCTTGTGTCTCCAGTAGCTTGCGGTGAGCATCTTCTTTGGAAATCAACCCGGCTTCCAGTTTCTTGTGTAGTGATTCCTGAATCTCGAATAGGTGTCTTTCGACTAATTCGGTCTTCTGCTGCTGAGAGAGAAGAGCATCCAGCTTGGCTTCGAGCTTGGTGTGCATGGCAGCCAGGTGTTTCTCAGCCTCTGCTTCTGTAATGAGGCCTGCATCCAATTGCGCCATGAGTTTTTGGTAATAGTGCTCAGCCTGTACCTCGGCTTCCACAATTGGATCACCTGCAACGTCTTCGCTGTTTGTCTGCAGATGGGTTCCTGAAGCTTCATCAAGAGAGCGAGCAATAGCTGCATGTGTCAAACCTGCAGCAGACAGGATGAGCCCGCCGGTGAGGAGTGATGCACACACCCATTCGGTGCGTGTTCTGGTTTGCTTCGTGGTTGAAATGTCGGTAGCACCGACCATTCGTTTGATACGGTTCATAAGTGATCCTCCTGTGGCCGCGTTGGCCAACTGATGGGATGGGTTTCGTTGAATATCTAATTGCAATAATGCTCGCGAGTAGGTCAGTGCATCATGCGTTGCATGCACCGCCACATCATCACAACAGAACTCTCGTTCAACCGTGGCGCAGCGGGAAAGCCACCACACCACGGGGTGAAAAAATAGAATTGATTCGATCATGCGTTGCGCACAATTGATCAGATAGTCATGTCGACGTATATGTGCTAGTTCATGGGCGAGAATGGAACGAAGTTGCTCTTCTGTCAAAGCCGTAAATGCCGCGATCGGCACTAGAACCATCGGCGAAAACCAGCCTACAACCATGGGAACTTCTGCAATTGATGACTGCACCAAACGCACGGTTGATCGTATTTTCAGATCTTTGCAAAGAGATTCAAACACCTGTTGCCATTCAGGGGTAACGGGCGAAAAGCCTACATGCTTGAGACGCCGAACGCCAATCCAATGCCTCATCAATCGCAATTGCATAAATGCAGCACCGGTGAGCCAAAAGACCGCAAGAACGGGAAACCATCGGTCCGTGAGTGACGGAATGTGTTCTGCGGAATTTGCAATTACTACAGCACCTGCGTCCGTAGATTGGTTCACGATCGAAACCGTAAACGCGGCGACAAAGCACATAAAGAACACGCCCATCGATACGCAACTCACAACATAGCGTGCTTGTGGCGATCGGGATCGCATCAATCGCAAGGCCACCCATGCAACCACTCCGATCAAAATCCCCTGCCAAATCGAATGAATCACGGCGCTCCCGAGGGCGGTCAGGATCATTCGCATCATTTCTGCATCAATCGTCATCATGATGATTTTCCCTTCTCTTCTAACTCATCCAGCAATGTACGAATCTGCTGCAACTCCTCAGGCGTCGATTGTTTTGTCGCCAACGCTTGTAGCACGAGTGAATTCTGCGACCCGCTGAATGCGCTATCGACCAAGTCTTTAAGAAGTTGACGTTGCGTCTGTTGGCGAGGACGGGTGGCACGAAAAATCTGTGGCCGGACGGTCTTATCACACTCCAACAATCCCTTGTCAGTCATGATCTGCATGAACTTCAAGGCGGTGGTGTATCCCATGCCTGACTCGACATTCATCAATTCGTACACCTCGCGGACCGTGCTCGGGCCCGCTTCCCACACTGTTTGCAGGATCGCCAACTCAGCATCTGTAGGCTTCTTGATGTTCGTTCGCTTTCGGGCCATGCTCGACGCTCCTGCAATCTGAGATACAACACATTACTCTTTCGTCATGTTATACGAAGAATTTCGTAATTGTTGCATTTATTTGGAGTAATTACGAAAAATTTCGTAGAAAGGTCGTTCCTCGCTATGGATTTGCAACGAGAATGAGGTTGTGGAAGTTCCATTCTGGATGTGGTTCGGCTACGATTCTCTCCAAGAATCCGCGATCTATGCTAGTAGTCAGGGTATTTTCAACACCATGTCAGAATCCGTCCGTCTTACCATTCAAGTCATTGTTTCGTTGGCCATCATCTACGCAGGTTTTTGGTGGATGTGGCGAATACCTGGGAAGCCCGTCATGGATTCAGCGGCCGCCCCGTTGCTCGCGTTCGCTTCAGTGTGGACGGGGCTCGCTTCGGTTGTCATGGGAGCAACTTTGTGGTGGGTGGAGAAGCCTGACCTTTGGGTCCCGATTCACGTTCTTATCTGGGCGTTTTCGATGAGTCTGGCGGGGCTCGCCCTTTGGACATATCGCCACACTCCTCCCGAACAACGCAACGAATCTATTCAACTCCAGTGTCTTCAAGCCCGGATCGGCCTCATCTTCAGCCTACTCGCCGTTGTCTTGTGGTACGCATTTATTCTCACCCACAAAGCACCGCTCACCCCCATCGGCGGCTGACCAACCGGATCGCTCAGTAAAGCAATTGCAATCCACGACCATCCTGCACCCCATATGCACTCAGAGCATGCCGCCAGCGCCAATGATCAACGTAATGGCTATGACAAGCGGTTGCCACGTGAATAAAAACAGCCCTGCAGCCACGGAATGATCGGGGTAGATGCGGGGCTGCATTCAGGACGCTAATTATGTCTGCTTTGGCAGGAGTGTTGCAATCATGGTTGAGCAACTTCTGCGTGTTTCATCATGTCGAAGCCGTTGAGCAATCTCGAACGTACGTTTAGCGATCACGTTTTTTGGGACGCTTACTGTCGTGTTCTTTCTTCTTTCCGGCGTCGGTTATCCGCTCTTTGATGCTTCTATAGATTTCATCCGCTTCCTCACGCGTCATCTCACCTGTTTCGACAGCGTGCTCGACTTTCTTCTTAATGCTCTCCCAGTCGATTTCGTGTTCGGCATCGCGGGCATGCTCTTTCCCGCTTTCGATGGCTCGACGCATTTCTCCAAGACGAATCTTCATGTCTTTTTCTGAGATCTTTCCCGCTTCCAGCATTTTCTTCATTTTGGCTTCAGCTTCAATATAATCCTGCTTGGTGAATTGCGATTTGTGTTGGCTCTTTTCACCCTCTCTCGCCATCTCCATCCGTTTGCGAATGCCAATGTAAGTCTTGTCAGCCTCTTCACGTGTCATCTTGCCTGCTTTGACCGCACCTTCGATTTTCTCTTTGATACTGTCCCAATCTACATCGCGCTCAGTTTTTTGAGCGTGCTCGCTTTTGACAGCCATTGCCTCACGCATTTCGCCGAGACGAATTTTCATGTCCTTCTCAGAGATCCTTCCTGCTTCCACCATTTTCTTCATTTTGGCTTCAGCTTCGATGTAATTTTGCTTAGAGAATTTTGGCTTGTGCTGTTCCTTTTCGCCTTCTCTCGCCATCTCCATCCGTTTGCGAATACCGACGTACGTCTTGTCAGCTTCCTCGCGCGTCATCTTGCCTGATTTGACTGCGCCTTCGATTCTCTCTTTGATTCTGTCCCAATCAACATCGTGCTCAGCTTTTTGAGCATGCTCGTTTTTGTCCGCTATTGCCTTACGCATTCCGCCAAGACGAGCCTTCATATCCGCCTCAGAGATCCTGCCTGACTCTACCATTTTTTGGAGCTTTGATTCCGCCTCTGCGTACTGCGATCGGACTTCTCTTTGTCGTTGGTGATTTGTATTTGCTGCAATTTGCTCACGGACAGCGTGGAGTTTCTTGATGCCTTCCTCTTCCGTCAATTCACCTTTTTGAATGGCGTTTTTGATCTTCGCTTCAATGGCAGGATAGTCGGCGCGCGAGATCTGCTTGGATTTGTTTGCTTTTTCCTTTGCTGGCAGCTCTTTCTTTAGAGCAGACATCATCATCCGTGCTTGCTCGCCCGAGAGTTCACCGGCGGCCACGGCTTCTCGCAGACGCCTACCAATAGCATCATAATCTTGGGCATAAGCAACACCAAAAGGCAACAGCCCTGTGGTTACCAACAGGGCACTTGCAATGATCCATCGCGGCATCTTCAATTTTGTCGGGGTGTGAGAAACGATCATGGTGAATCTCCGTTCGAGGAATCCGCCGCTGTTTATTCGACTGGCCACGGCCGGCGGGCGGATTGCCGGAGACGCCAAGAATTCAATGACATGAAACAAGGCATTTGCATAAGTATGGGGCTGGGGATTCATGCTTTCCAGCACGAGGGCATCGCAACAAATTTCTTCATTAATTCGAAGGTTGCGGCGGGCCCACCACGCGACGGGATTCCACCAGAATAAAACGCAAGTCAACCATTCGATCCAGCGAACAAGATGATCGCACCGACGAACATGGGCCAATTCATGAGCAAGTACCAATCCAAGTTCATTTCGATCTAATTCAGTTAACAACGCTTCCGGGAGAATGATCCGAATCCGCCCGCCGACCCACCACACCATGGGTGAAAGATGGGCAGTTGTAACAAAAATCGTTGGCGTCTTGCGTATGCCTAGTTGCTCGCTGCATGCAGATGCGATCCCCTGGATGTCCGAGGGCGCAATATGCGAGGCTGATTGCAATAGTAAATGAAAGCGAACAATCCGAATACACGACCATACAAAGATGGTCAAGCTACCCGCAAACCAAAAGAAGAGTATGCTCTGTTTGGTCATCTCAACCAGAGTCGGAGCAATCGCCAATGACTTGGCTTCTCCTGTCATGGGGGATGTAGTCGGCGCGAAGCTACTCGTTGACTCCCTCGAAGTTTGTGCAGCAAATGGAATGCTCTCAGCAGTTGTAGGTATATTGATGATGTCATCAATATCTGCAAGTAGGGCAGTTGTTTCTGCAGAGACGCGAGGAATTGGGACCATTGGTATGGTAACCATGGGTGGAATCACCAGTTTCACCAAAACAACAAGCCACAAGAAGTGAGCGACTTGGGGACGATTCGTAAATCGATGGATCGTCCATGCAACTACTGCGAGCAGTAGCGTCAAGATCAAATTGCTAATCCCAAATTGCAACCAGTAATCAATCATGGCTTCCCCTTGATTCTGGCTGCGCTTCGAGAATTTGTCGAAGTCGCCCTATCTCGGTTTCTGATATTCTCTTGTGCTCCATCAAGTGCGTTATCAGCGGCGCAAGTGAACCACCCGTAAGTTTGTCGGCCAATGTTTCAAGTTGACCAGACGCGTAGGCCTCTCTACTGATCGTCGCGGTGAACAAATGAACGGGCAACCCGCGATCGCGGTCCACGTATCCCTTGTCCTCCAAACGCTGCAAAAGGCGCTGTACTGTTCCATGTTGGGCCTTGGAACTGCCGGGGTAGAGCTGCTCGCGAATATGGCGAGCGGTCGCACTGCCGTTGCCCCAAAGGAGTTCAATGACGGCTAATTCTGCGTTGGCGAGAGGCTGATGCTTCGACATGTGAATCCTCAACAATATGATGGTCTACACGACAATGTGTCGTAACAGTACGACACTCAGTCGTAAATATCAACTAAAGAGCAGTGTTGACTCGCTTGTTAGCCTGCAGAGGAGTCATAAGTGAGAGAAGGGCGAGTATGAGATGGGCAGGATCAATGCTTGAATTGAAATAGATGACGAGGCGAGAGGATGCGTTCGGAGCGCAAGATCTGTAATATCATTCTAGATTGAAATTGAAGCTGTTGGGTCCGGAATATATTGGTACCTGATCGGTGGCTGGGCAGCACGGGATGAGGATCAAATTGACTGCAAGCAATACTAAGAACGAACCTGAGCTGACCAACTCAAGACGACACGACCTAGATGCATTGCGCGGTGCAGCCATGCTGCTTGGCATCTTGTTACATGGCGCGTTGGCGTACATGGAGATCCCCTGGATCGTACAGGATCGTTTTCAGTCGCCTGGTTTTGGAACTCTTGTCTCCGCAATTCACGGCTTTCGCATGCCGTTGTTCTTCTTGTTGAGCGGATATTTCACCGCCATGTTGTGGCAACGAAAAGGGGTAAGGGGCTTACTGGTTCATCGGTGGAAGCGAATTGTCCTGCCCCTTCTGCTCGGCTGCATTACTGTTATCCCATTGATGTGGGTCGTAGTTATCGGTTTAGAAATAGACAAAGTCGTGCGCGGCGCGAACGATGATGCACAAGCAGTTGATTCCGGCATGTGGCAATCTGCAGCAGATGGGGATTTGGAATCTATTCGCCGCTACATCGAAGATGGAGGAGCGGTGGATGCACGCGATTCCACGTTCGGAATGAGCCCACTCGGGTGGACTGTCTTAGGTGATCAGCCTGAGGTTGCACGCTACCTGTTAGAAGCAGGTGCGGATCCAAGTTTTCGAGATACCAACAACGGTACAGTGCTTCACTTGGCGGCATTCTTTGGTCGCGCCACTATTGCACAAGATCTCATCGATCATGGCGCGGATCTGAACGCGTTGAACGCACACAACGAGAAGCCAATTGATTCGCTGAAGTACGGGAGGACTATCACCAATTTTATAGCGGGGCTTTTGAAGATTGAGATTGATTTCGAATCGGTCACCAAAGGCAGGGAAGTCATTCGACCAATGTTAGGCGGTAGCAGCGGCGAGCAGGCGAGCGGAGAAGCGCCCAAGGATGAGATCCTATCACTTATTCTTCTCGCGTTGATGGCTTTTCCGTTCTTTCACCATCTTTGGTTTTTGTGGTTCCTGTGTTGGTTAGTTGTAGGATTTTCGGTCGTTGCAGCGATGACGAGACGGGTGCCCACTATTCCATTTGCTCGTTACTTCATCTCCACGCCGTTGTGTCTATTCTGGCTGGTGCCCCTGACGATGCTTCTGCAGTCGTTCATGCAACCGGGAGGCGTGCAACTGGCATTCGGCCCTGACACCTCCGTTGGGCTCATACCGATCCCGCGCGTTCTCACCTACTACGCTATCTTCTTCGGGTTCGGAGCGTTGATGTTCTGTTCCTCTTGCAAACAGAATTGGTATTTGAGATATTGGTGGGTCATGCTACTTATTGCCATCGGTTCGTTTGCTGGGGTGGTATTGATGCCATCCGACGCTGACTCCGGCATAGCGTTTTTGCAGGATGAAGGCACTCACAAATTGGTCTCGGTATTTGGGCAAGTGTTATACGCATGGATGATGATTTTCGGTTTGATGGGTTTGTTTGAATCGTGTCTAAGCGGAGAAAGACCACGACTGCGGTACCTATCCGATTCGTCCTACTGGTTGTATTTAATTCATCTTCCGTTGATTCTAATCGGTCAAGCAATGTTGCGAAACGCCCAGATATCTCCAGTGCTGAAACTGATCATTCTCGTCAGCGTTTGTACGTCCATACTACTTATCAGTTACCATATTGCAATTCGCTATACATGGGTCGGGAATCTCTTGAACGGCAAGAGAGTACGTCCTGTTCGACAAGACGTTGGCTCGGATGCAGCAGAATCATCACATTAAAAACACTTCACTCTATAACAAAAAAAGCAGGCATCCGAATCGCACACCATGATGCTGGTGCGGACACGGACGCCTGCGAGTTGAAATCATTTTTAAATGTCGCGAGTACGTATCAGAAGCACTCTGCATGGTCAGGGGATAAGTACAACTGGCGACGATGAACAGACGAGTAGATCAAGCGCTTGCACAAATCGTGTGCCGCAGAAACCCGGAGGAATAGTTGCGCTTACGGCTACATCACCTGCCGCGTCTGCTTCCGCAAATGCACCAAGATTAACAGGTGCTCCGAGGCCTGTAATGAGGCCAGCGCAAGGAAACCCCGGCGGAACCGCCCAGCTGCCGGTGCTTGTCGAATAGATATACGCGATCCGAGCAAATGGGGCTGCGCCATTGACCTCAAAAGTCATAATCCCCGGACATGGACCAGTGATGGTCAACGACTGTGCTTTCGCATCAGACGCAACAAACGATGCGCACACCAACACAACCAAAACAATCAATCGTTTCATAAAAATCTCCCTTACCAGGTGGAAAGCAGCGGCTTGAAAATTCACCTCCGCTTGATGAAGATGGCCAGCTTTGACGTTGCGACTGCAACTTTTTGAATCAGGTTGCTGACCGATGTCAATTTCCAAAAGATTACCACAACACGCTCCGATACGCAAGGCTTTGATCCAATTTCAGAAACGAATTAGCCATTATTGTCGTTCAATGTTCAGCCCAACGGGTGCGGAGAACAAGCTGGCGATCTGGGATAGCAAGTTTACACAAGTCATCGCCTATTCTGAGAGCCGAAAGTTCCACCATGCCTTTGAGTCAGGTCAGTGACCAAAAACTCCCATTCCGCAATCGAATCGCATCGAATCTGGCGGTGACTTGATGCTCTTGCAGCATTGGAATCGGTGACGCAACCCATGCCAACTGAATTGCCCTGGGGTGATCTGCACATGCTCGCAGCGTCCAATCTCAGCGAGGAGAACCAGAACCACGTTCACAGTACTAAGATTGAGTAAGAAATTTCTTAAACTGGCTCGGGCTAGGTTGTAATTCTTAGGTATTTCTGCTAATCTTCACTCTTCAGATGATGCCAATGGGGCAATTCGCCTCTTTGTACGGTTTCTGTGCGGCATCAAATTCTTATTCACGTGGGTTGCGATTGGATTGCCTTCAAAAAGCGGCTGCCAAGATTCGGGTGAATGTAAGCATTAAGTTTGTTAGGAGCGTTAAAATGGAAAATAATCAACCCCGTCACCTCTACATTCGACCGACCGCAGGTCGTCAAAAGCGGTCTGGGCAAGATTTCGCTCGAACACGCTTTGTCATCCAGTTGCTAGAGCCTCGCAAGTTGCTTTGCGGGGGCGGATTTCAAGATGGTGACTTGGTCGCCTTTCAGTCGAATCTGATCTCAGGATTGGAATCGTTTCGCACGTTTGGCGACAACGTTGACGCCTTCGGCGACTTCGCGATTGAATTTTCCAGTATGGATGCAGATGACCAAGATCACCCCGCCACGCTGGGGGATGCAATCAATCTGAGCGATGTCGTGGACCAGGTCTTCGTCTCGTCCATCAACCAATTCTTCAACGAAGGTGGAACCACCGCCTCGGAGTTGGTGACATTCCTTTCCAATCTGAGTATCCCTGATCTCAATTTGACCGTTGAATGTATTGAAGGCGGATTCACCGACGATCAAAGTGAATTGCGCTTTGACATGAAATTTCAAATGACGCGCGATACTGAGTTTGAGTATTCCGTCGAGGACATTGAATCGTTTCTTGATAATGCAGATGTGCAAGGGTTCGGCGGATTGTTGGATATCGAAGGCAGTGGGGGAGTGAATGCAACACTTTCCGCAAACGCCTCTATGCATTTTTCATTCGGAGTAGAGTTAGGTTCAGGTAATGACAATTTCTTTGTGCGAGAGATAGAGGCATCCCAAGCGAGTGCGCAGTTGAATGTTGATCTGCCCGATCTGACATTGAAAATCGGTGGCGATGAATTTGCCAATCTTGCGGGAGGCAAAATTGCGATTGATGTACAGGGACAATGGTCTTTCCTCGATCCCGATCAGGATGGGTTTCTCACGGTAGCTGAATTTGATCTTTCTCAATATACCTTGGCTGACATTACCAATTTTACCACAGTCGGCTCATTTAATGCGCTGCTCCCCATAGGTGTAACACCTCCCGGCATGGCGGGAATGAATCTTGGTAATGGTGTCGTGACGGCTCGCGTCGACAATTTCTTTGCCGATCGAACTCCAATCGTATCAGTTGATGTGGATATCAGTGAAGGTTTCGTTGGTGAGGTCGTGTTGGCGGGTTTGGAACAGTTAGAGCTCCTTACGTCTGAATTCACTTCAGGAAATCCAGACGGCGATGGTCTACTCGATCAAGCCATACCGTTCTTGGACAAGAGCATCAATGATCTCTTCAACATCCGTTCGCTGTTTGCACTACATACAACGGCTGATTCGTACATCGATACAACCCAGGCGCCCACACTTCATGGGTTGGCCACCATTCTGTTGGAGCACCTGAATGATGCTGATCTGTGGAATGATACCGCAGGTGATGCAACGCTAGCCGACGGTCCGGTTCGGATTCGCGCGGGAGTCTCAGCGGAAACAAATCAGGCCACTTTTGAATTCGATCTCAATCTTGAACGCGAATTTCGAGTTGACTACCTTGGTGATTTAAGTGCAGAAGACCTAAATGATCTGCTCGACAATCTGCCGATTGCGGGTTTTGACGATCTCTTCAAACTGGAAGTTAATGTTACTGACGGCGCTGCGCTCATTGTTTCCGCATCGCTAAACGCGAACCTAGCGTTCGGGATTGATTTGGTTCAAGTTCGTGATGGAGCGGACGAAGATGAGAGAGCAGAAGCTTTCTACTTGTCGCTTGATCCCAATCGCCCTTGGTTCACAATTCGAAGCAACGCCAGGGCGCAGCTGCCCGACTTCGGTCTTGACTTGGGTAATGGGCAAGATGTGCTCTTCTCGGGAGACGTTTCAGGTGGATTCATCGCTTTTGACACTGCAGGCGAAGTATTTTTCCGAGATCTAAACGACGATGGGCGTCTCACATTCAACGAGTTACAAGCGGCTACAGCGGGGAGTTTCGAGGCTGACCTTGTCTCACTGGCGACGCGCGGCACACTAGATGGAGGATTCTCGCTCGGTACATCATTGAGTGGCTTTGAAAACATTGGCCAAGCAGTCGTGCGAGCAAACGTTCAAGACATTTTCCAAACTCCTGAGGGTCAATATACCTTCAAGGAGTATTTGGCGAACTTGGACAAGAGCGTTACCGTAGATTTTGATCTCAGCAGCGGCGGGCTCAATGCAGCGATTGAGGCAGGACTCGCCCAGCTCGGTACGTTTTTTGATGGCTCAGAAGGATCGGTTACGACAAGCGATGTCTGGTCAACTGCGCTTCCTCTACTTGATAAGACACTTGCAGAAATTCTCAATCTCGAAGTGCTCGGCGATTTGGCTTTGGAAGCATCTGCCTACCTCGAGAGCCCAGCATTCACACGTGATCTGAATGATGAGCTGTTCCCGACATTGCACGGCCTATCTGATCATCTAATGACTCGAATTCAAGAACGAATGGCAGAGTCGTCCGGTTCGTTGGAGCATCGTGAGGGACCATTGCGTCTCCATGCAGGGTTCGCAGCTGAACGCAATGAACTCTTCTTTGATCTCACGTTCCAACCCACCAATGTCTTCGAATACTCATTCGATCTGACACAGATGATAGATCTACTCAAGGGTGAAGCCGTTGACACGTTTGGCGGAACGCCATTGGATCTTGGCGGCATCGCCATTGGTGATTCGGTTGATTTTCGACTGGAGACAGAGCTCGCACTCGCGTTGTCCTTCGGAGTCGATTTGGCAGGCTTGATTAATGAAGGAACTGGTGTCGCCTCATCGGACTTCTTCTTTGTCGCCGAGAATGAAATATCGCCACTGATTGACCTTCGCGCTGTCGCAACGATAGGTTTGCCCGATCTTACGATTACATTCGGAAGCTATGCTGGCCTTGCGATTACCGACAACATGATCAATCTGGACATCACCGGATCGGTTGCGCTCGTTGATCCTAGTCGGGACGGCCGTCTTACATTTGATGAGATAAGCCTCATAGCAGACAGTCCCGATCTTAAACCATCTGATTTCTTTACTGTCAACACCAAGGGCGCGCTCTTCGGCTCGTTCCTACTCGCAAATGATTTTCAATTGGCTGAGTTCGGAGCGTTTGATGCCGCCTCTCTGGTTTCTTATAGAGTAGAAGACCTGTTCATCCTGAATCCTGTTACGCAGAAGCCGTTTGAAGACATCAAGCTCTATCTGGCTGCTCTCGACAAATCAGTCGCTATTGACTTTGACATATCAGGTAATATTGGAGATATCCTAAAGCTCGGGCTAGCCGAGCTTGACGGATTGTTCGGTACGGGTGTGGGCGATCTTGGATTCTTCGGGATTGATTTCTTTGACGCTAAACTACCCGTGATCAATCAATCTTTGGGTAGTTTGCTCGGATTGAACCTCGGCGATTCGGTGTGGCGAAATCTCGGCACGCAGTTGGCTGCGGAGATTGATCTGTACCTGAATCTTCCCAGTTTTACCGCGGACCTGACGGACAACATGTTCCCCACCTTACGCGGACTGGGTGACCATCTTGTCGCGTTCTTCAATCAGTTTGGGATCCCGGAGGGAGGCGCGGACTTCGGCTTTGGGCCGCTTGATTTCGGCTTTGGGTTTGATGCCACTTTGGGTGCGCCGGCATTGGACTTTGACTTCGGCCTCGATCTTGATTACTTTATCAATTCGACATTCTCAATGCAGGATCTGAAGGATCTGTTGGTGGGTGTCAATATCGAAGGCTTTGAGGGATTCCTCGATTTGCCGGGCTTGGATCCGAATGCGACCATCAGTCTTGATCTTCTCGGCGATCTCGAGTTCAACCTAGGATTCGGAATTGACCTCGCGGAACTGATAGGCGGCAATTTGCTGGATGCCAGTGATTTCTTCTTGGCGTTTGATCCTTCGTTGCCGTTCTTTGAAGCCTCGATCGACGCCACGATTGCATTGCCTACGGGTAACTTCAAGCTCAATTTCGCAGATTTCGGTGACCTCAACGTTGAACAGACCATCATTGAGATCAGCGGGCTCGGCAGCGTTGCATTCATTGATGACCAACAGGCATTCACATTGGCATTCGACGAATTACAGGGAATCAGTTCATCAAACATCAGCGATTACTTGGAAGCAGTTACAGCCGGTGATCTGAGCGGCTCGATGCTGCTATCCGCGTCACTTGATGGCTTGGGTGATCTGGGACGTGCGCTTGTCAATTTCCGCTTGGATGATGTCTTCAACAATACTGTAGAAACAACTCCTGTTGTGACAGTTGATTTCGATGTTAGTAGTGGGCAAATCGGCGCGGTGATCGAAGCTGGCCTTAGCCAAATCGCATCCATTCAAGATCTACTTAATGACGGCAATAGCATCATCAATCAGACCATCCCACTCATAGATAAATCGCTTGCTGATCTTCTGAATCTTGATGGCGTGATGAAGTTGGATGAAGTCGCCTCTCAGTACATCAATGATGCCATATTCATGGCCAACGCCGGCGATCTGTTGTTCCCGACATTGCGTGGTCTGTCAACTGCGATCTTCGAACATCTACGAACCGTCAACACCGATCCGTCGGTCGCGATGCAACGAGGCCCGGTTCTGATTGAAACAGGATACGATGGCCAACGCGAAGAGATCTTTGTCAATCTGCTAGCATCGTTCGAGGAGACGTTTGACGTCACGTTCGGCGACGGATTGGACTTCGAAACTGATGTGTTCAAGCTTATTGAGGATGATCTGCGGGACCCGCTGGATCTGCTGGGGCTGACAGTAACATTCCCCAATGGATCAAGTGCCGATCTGCTGTTGGCGGCTGGAGTAACACTCGACCTTAAAACACGAGTGTTCATTGGTGATGTCATTGACGGCGATGATCAAACTGTTATCGGAAACGATGATTTCTATCTGCAGATGAATGAGTTCAACGCACCGTTGATGTCGTTCCATGCTTCTGCAGAAGCGGTGTTGCCAGATCTACACGTTGAACTGATCGATATTTTTGCCGGTGATGTTGTTGGTAGCACAGTCAGCCTCGAGATGCTTGGAAACGTCAACCTTGAAGATTTCAATAATGATGGGCGAATCACGTTTGCAGAGTTTCAGGCGACCGAGCTATCCAAATTGGTTGCAGTCGAGCCACTCAGTCGATTCAATGCTCACTTTGAGTTGGACGATCTAACGGTCGGCACCTTTGAATTCCCAAGCGCGATCGTCAGCATTACCTCAAATGACGTGCTTGATATGGTTGCCAACGGCACTGCTCCCGAAATCGGAATAGACGTAGGGCTTTCAGAGGACATGATCAGAACCTATCTTCTCCCCGGACTCAATGAGTTCAGCGAGCTGATGGCAGAGTTCCGCAATGTCGAAATACTCAATCAAGCACTTCCATTGGTCGAGCGAAGCGTGATGGAGATCATTGATTTCGGCGGCTTGCTACAATTTGGTGACGCAGCGAAGTCTTACCTCGTCAACGAGGATGGTACAACAAATACTGATGCCACCGCACGTGGACTCATGGAGCGCATGACGCTCACCATGCAACGCCAGATCGGAAACCTCGGCGACGATGGTACCGGAGATGGATCGAGTGGACCGCTCAGCATGTACGGCGGCCTCATTGCAGAACCAGGCGCAAACCTTGGGAAATTGCAATTCAATGTTGATATTGATGCGTTGATCACAACCCAAGTTGAGCTCGGCTTAGAAGCAGCTGCTGCGGATATCGGCATTGAGATGGATTCGTCAGCAATACTGGATCTCATCGCGACGATGGAGATGGCATTCGCGTTCGGTGTTGATCTTGATAAGACTGAATTCTATATCACACTCCCAGATGATCCAAATCGAAGCAAGAACGGCAATCATGATCTAGGGCCACGCTTTACCATGACCGTGGATTCAACGGATCTGGATTTGTCATTACAAGTTGGATTCATACAGGCAGCCACTCAAGGTGGGGCTGCATCGCTTGCGCCCGTCGTTGTGGTTCCGTTTAACGACATCGGGAACATGGACGGGGTTCTCACGTTGACAGAATTGGAGAATACGACCTTTAGCGAGCTCGTCGCCACTCCTCAATTTAGCGGAACAGCGTCTGCACTTTTGCCGATCTTCGCACAGGTTGCTGAAGGTGCACCGATCCTCGAGGGCACGATCACCATACCAACTTTTGATTTGGCGAACTTTAGTGCTGACAGTCAGCCCGAAATTCAGTTCCAGTTGGATGACCTCGTTGATTTTAGCAATTTGGATGCTCGTCAAGTGTTGAATCTGATGATTCAGTTCGGCGAGTTCTTACAAGGGTTTAGCGATTCACCCATTCTGTCGACGACACTTCCGTTTACAGATGGTTCGAACCTCGGTGATGTGCTCGACTTTGGTGTCGCCTTTGGTAAGAAAATTGAAAGCAAGCTCGACATCGTTAATCTGGCCTCCGCTACATCAAAGCGACCTGACCTCGTGCAATTGTTGAATACCGATCTTACTTTCCAGATTGGGTACAATGACAATGATCTCTTTGATGTAACGTTACGTGCGTCGGACCTTGCGGACAATCATGCCGACTCGGTTGACGATCTCGTCATCGATTTGAACAATGCACTTCGCAGTGCTGGCGTACAGGCTATTTTGGAAGCAGTCAATCAGGATGGATTGCTCGCATTCCAAGCAGTTAATGCGGACAAGGTCGATTCGATCGTTGTGTATTGGTCAAGTCCGGTTCAATCGTTGATGGCTGAGTTGGGCTTCACCGAAGCGCATTCAATTGACCTCATTTCACGCAACCTCGCACCCGCCAACGGCATGCTGCAGGACGATCTCACCTTTAATTTGATGATTAACGGCGCCGCGATTGAGATCGAGCTACTCGCATCATGGACGGATGGAACGGATCCCGCCCGCCAAGCTGCTAATGGCTCCATTACCGACCTGGTGGTGGATTTGCAAGATGCCATTGACGTTGTGCTGGATAAGACCAACTGGGCGGGGTTAGTGCAAGTTGATCAAATTGGCGGTCGGCTGAAACTGCGAAGCCCAGGGGACGCGGTTGGAACGAACGGTGAGAAAATCACCACTCTCTCGCTACAAAATGGTTCTGATCTTGGGTTTGATGGTACGGAGTTGAGCTTGTCGACCATAGCGGGCGAAGAGTTTAGCACGCCGACCTTCTCCACCACGCAACAGCTGATCGACATTCTCGTTCGCGAAGCGGGTCTCGACCCGGAAACCGTTAAAGTCAACTACGATGCAAACACGCACGAACTCGTGTTCGATCTCACTTTTGAATTCGCGTATACAGCCTTTGAAAAGCCGATCGTATTCGATCTTGATCTTTCACCATTGGCACAAATCGCGACTGACGCCACCATTCGTCTGGATGGCGATGCGACGCTCGCGTTCCAATTCGGATTGCAACTCTTCTCCAACCAAGAGTTGTCGCTGCTATCCAATACCGATGTGCCTGCTGATGGTGATGCCGGTGAGAATGTTCAGTTCTTACTTGCATTAGATCAAGGGACATCGTCAGAGTCGCGCTCCTCTGCAATTACATTGAATACGACAGGCAACGAGACAATAGATGATCTCGTTGAAGATTTGAATCTAGCGCTCGCAAACGTGTTCAGTGGTCAGACGCTGGTTGAAGCAGTGAACAATGGCGATGGTCGGATCATCTTACGCACCATTAATAATGACCATCGCAATCTCGCGATCATCGCCAACGACGGTCCTGGATATCAGGGCGATGCACCAACGATCGAATTGATTGGCTTCAAAGATGGACACATTGCCAAAGTTCGAGCAGGTGAAATGTTCATCGATAATGCGTCTTTCAATGGCAATGTAGCATTGTCGTTTGCAGGTGAAGGCAACTTTGCGACAGCGTCATTCCCATTCCTTGAAATCGCGGCTGCGGACGGCATGGGCTCTGTCGCCGGTAGTGCTGAATTCCTCCTCATTGATTTACAGAACAATGACAATACACGCTTCTTTGTCAGCGAGTTGCTCAATTCCGTGATTGATGGCGGCAACGGAGTTTCTATCTCTGATATTATCACGCCCACCGTCACAATTGCTGCGCACGGCGAATTGCAAAATCTCGGCGTTCCCGGAAACACACTCGGCCTCGATACTTTATTGGCTGGACTTCCCGGTGGTCGTCCTTCGATCATGATCGATGTCGCAGATATTTACAACAACCCTAATGATATTGTCGTCACCATTCCGGACGAGTTGACTTCGTTCAACAACCTTGATTTCCTGTCCATCATCTCAGCCCTCAACAGTGCAGTGCAGTATTTAGCGGATTATGATCAATTCTCGTTCTTGAACGAACCGCTGCCGCTGATTGACCTGAGTGTCGCGGACCTCTCAGATTACGCGAATAGTTTTGCTATCAAAGTAGACGAAATTGCGAAGAACCCCACCGGGGCGATCCAATTCTTAGAGGCTCAGATCGAGCAAATATTCGGCCTCCAAGAGCAACAGTTTCGATGAGTAACTCGGCACTTTCTGCAATACTGTCTTGTTTGACAATATCAAATGCAAATAATAATGCGTCGGGCAGAATATTAGAAGCTTTTCCGATTCTGAGGCGGATAGTATTAATTTTGCTGTAGCCTTCTTTGACACACTGTTTCGTGACCGTGTCAATTACGCCCATGATAATTGATGCTTCATGCATTTTATTGGTTGTTTTCTTGGGCTGATTTCAGTTCAGCCATTAACTCAAAGAGCTTTAAGGTCTCTTTCCAAGCTTCAGGGTCAAGTTTTTGAATAGCAAAACCGGCGTGGACCAGAACATACTCTCCGACAACGGCTGGTTCGGGGAGCAACATAAGATTCACTTGGCGCTGAGCGCCTTG
>PJEL010001434.1_pt1 | contig 24165 bp, 18 predicted proteins | sample 1853271 | NCBI WGS metagenome assembly PJEL01 (sample SAMN08108733, study PRJNA415343) | Invertebrate metagenome, whole genome shotgun sequencing project. | host: Globobulimina | place: Sweden: Gullmar Fjord | collected 2015-08
CTTCTTATCGCCGACCATGATGTCGGTGCCACCAGCAAAAATAGCAACATCACCACTGGCCAAGTTATCGAGTGCTTGTGCTATCGTCTCTGGCCGAAATGCATTTACCATAGCCCTTCCCCTTTATCGACAGCAATTTTCACCGCATCGACGATCATAGCGTAACCGGTACAGCGACACAGGTTACCAGAGATCCCGACCCGAATATCATGCTCAGTGATTTTGGAGATATCAGGGCTATTTTCTAGCACCTGATAAAGTGCCAGTACCATGCCAGGGGTACAAAATCCGCACTGGACCCCTTTTGCCGTCAGAAGCGCCTCAATTAAACAGCGACCTTTTGGGGTTTCTCGAAGCCCCTCTAGTGTTAACACCTCTGCACCATCGACTTGTGCGATGGGAAACAGACAGGTATTAACAAGCTTGCCATTAACAATCGCAGAGCATGCACCGCACTCACCTTCACCACAGCCCTCTTTTGTCGCTTTTAATCCAATCACATCACGTAGCGTTTTAAGTAACGATTGCAATGGATCAATGTTAAGCGACTTAGCTTGATGGTTCAGCGTAAAGTTAATCTCCATGCTCACCTCCATGACCAGCATCTTGGAGGTCGCTATCCTCTTGGTAAGTGCTTGTTAAGCCAATCAGATCACATAGCAGCTTAAGTCGAGGTGACAGAGTCTGTAACGGTTCAATATTTAGCGACTGTGCTTGGTAGTTCAGCGTAAAGTTAATCTCCATTTTCGCCTCCATTTTCACTCGCATAAAGCAGTTCACTGACAAGCTCTGGGCTCACAGGGATTGAGGAGATCTTTACCCCAATGGCAGACTCTACGGCTGCAACATACGCTGCGGCGCCGCCGTTATGAGTTAGCTCACCTCCCCCTTTGGCTCCTTGAGGCCCAAAATCATAGGGATTATCGACCAGATCGCTAACAATGGTCGGCACATCCAGCGATGTAGGTATCACATAATCAGCCATACTCTTCTGGGCAAAAGCCCCCTCTGCAGTAAGCTCAAGCTTTTCACTGCTACCGTAACCAATTGCTTGTACCAGTCCGCCATCTATCTGGCCCCTAAACACCTGTGAATCAATTGCATGGCCAATATCATAAACAGCACACACGCCAAGTATTTCACTTTGACCTGTCAGTAGGCCTAACTCCAACTCAACGACATTGATGCCGTAGCTTGTCGCTTGATATGCATTGCCTTGATAGGTTTGTTGATCCCAGTGGTGGTAATCAGGCTTCTTATATACCTGCTCAACACGTTGAGTTTTGCCATCAATCCATGACTCTTTCAACTCTTTAGCTGCATTTTCAAGCAGGTAGCCAACAATTAGAATTGAGCGTGAAGCGACAGTAGGGCCAGAATCAGGCACCTTATCGGTATCGGGAGTTGCTAGATGAACATGATCAAGCGCAATATCTAAGGTTTTTGCGACAATTTTACAGAAGGTCAGGCTTAGTCCCTGTCCAATATCTGTATTGGACGCGAGGATCTCAATATGGCCATCGACATCTTTCACTATCGCGACTTTCGCCTTTACTAAGGCCTCTTCAAGATCACCGGCAAAACCACAGCCATGTTGAAACACTGAAAGACCAATGCCGCGTCGTTTACCAAACTTGTCAGCGGCTATCTCACCCTGTTTTGCATAACGTGCGGCTTTCTCATAATAACCACTAAGCTCATCGGCGCGTGTCACCATCTCATCCAGTACTAACTCGCCATAGATCTCAGCGCCAGTCAGCGTTTTAGAGTTGCTCTTTAAAAAGTGAGCCTGCTTAAAAGCGACTGGATCTTGCCCTATCTGTTTTGCAACATGGCTAAGATGAGTTTCAATAGCAAAACAGGTTTGCGGCGCACCAAAGCCTCTAAATGCACCGTTTGGAACCGTGTTAGTAGCCCAAGCGGTGCCCGATACTCTGACATTGGGAATGTCATACACATTAGTACAGGTCGTTAATGAGCGTTGTAGAACGATGCCCGATAGGCTGAAATAGCCACCTGAGTTGATATCAAGTTGCAGATCCATGGCTACAATCTTGCCATCTTTATCAACCCCGGTGCGGTAATTAAATTCGACCGGATGGCGCTTAGAGGTAAAAGCAATATCCTCTTCACGGTTAAAGATAAGTCTAATGGGTTGCTTCAATCGCTCAACTGCAACGGCTAAGGGGCCTGCGAGAACATCAGGAAAATCTTCCTTACCACCGAAACCACCACCGGTTGTACACTGAATAACGCGCACATTTTGGTGACCTAGTACATGGCTCATACAGTGATGCACATACCAAGGACACTGCATAGAGCCTTCGATGACTATTTTTCCCTCTTCGGGATAACCTATTAAACCTTGAGTTTCTAGGTAAAGGTGCTCTTGATAACTCGTTGAGCAGGAGTCTTCGATGATCGAAACTGCTTCAGCAAATCCTTTGTCAATATCACCTTTAGTCAACTCATGGTAATCGAACTGGTTATCTTCGCCATGAATAGCGCCATCGATGGCAAGTTTGGATTGAGAGACTGTAAAGGCGGGAGTGGCACTCACATAAGTGATATTGATCTGCTTGAGTAGATCCTCAACGATATCGGGATCAGGGCCAACCAGGAGGTAGATAACTTGGCCAATATAGCGAACTTCACGGTCTGCAAAGGCTGGCCAATCATTTTCAACAATGGGTAAGGCATTTTCCCCGGGAACATCACTTGCACTGAAGAGATGGTATCCAGGGGGAAATGTGGGGAGCTCTACATCATCAATCAAGCCGCCATGCCAGACTTTCCCTGATGATGATCCCAATCGGCCTGGTAGCACCGGTACTATGCAGTCCTTGCCTTTTGACAATACTTCTGACCAAAAAAGATCAGGGCTGTTAGCTCCACCGGGAAAGCGACAAGCCATGCCCACAATGGCTATCTCGTCACACTTATATCTTTTGGCATGTAGTTGTTGTTCAGGGACAGACATTGGGTCAGCATTACAGTGTGATGACAACACCGAATTGTCAGGTTTGCTGCTGCTTCCAAAGCATGAAACAATCCACTGCGAAAGCTCATGCAATGTGGTAAATTCAAAGAGCCGTGCAACATTTACTTCTTCCTCTAAGCCACTAGGTTCCATAATTAATTTTTGTACTTGTGAAGCAAAAATTGGCAAGGTCACAGAATCAATGCCAGCATTCATTAGGCTCTGGTGAGGACGGATCAGTTTTCCGACTATAGCATGAGCAATCTCCGTTAGAATCTGCACAACCACGTCTTGTTTTTCCGAAATATTACATGACAGTGTCAAAAAACTTAACAGCTCTTCGTACCCTTTGTGCATGCATGCTTCAAGGCACTCTTCAGCCTGGACTGAAATCATTGACTCTATGACAGAGCCACGCTGTACGAAAGATGGCCTTTCTTTCACAGAAGCACGCGTGTTATTTGTAGTAGCAGAGCTTAATAATGGTTTCCTACCAATTGAAGAGGTTCGTCGTTGACACACCGAATCACGTTTACTCACAAGCATCTCTTCAAGTAAGGCTTTTAGAGAAATACTATCAGCTTTGCCACTGGTCGTAGTTGGAATACTTTTCACTGCTATCACCAGAGATGGTACCATGTATGGTGGCAGCATATCATGTAGACGATCTCGCAAAGTACTCACATCAACATCCTTCGGTGTTACAACTCCAACAAGGTAGTCATCAATTACAACAACCATTGAAGTATTAATGCTTCCATTTCCGACGTCCATAAGAGCTATTTCAACTTCTTGTAACTCAACACGCTGCCCCCTTATTTTAATGCAGGTGTCCGTCCGGCCCTGAAACACAAGCAAACCATCTGGCTTGTATTTTACCAAGTCACCAGTTTTATATAGGCGATCTCCAGGTATAAATGGGTTAGGAATAAAAGCCTTGTTGGTCAAGTCTGGTCTGTTTAGGTATTCTCTAGCCACCTGAGCACCACCAACGTACAATTCGCCTACTGCTCCTACAGGAACCGGATACAGCAGTTCATCCAGTACAAAGCATGTTGTATTCGGAAAGGGTCGGCCGATTGTGGCACCAGTAAAAAGAGTATCTGCTTTTGTGTACTGCTGTGTTGTAACAACATTGACTTCTGTTGACCCATACGCATTGATAAGGTAAGGGACTTTGCCCCTCCACATGTCTATATGGGACTGTTGTGGTGTCTCGCCTGTAATATTAATTACCTGCAGCGAAGGAAGATCGCTCATTGCTATTAGGTTGAAAAGTGAGCGGGTAATATAGAGGTGTGAAACGTTTTTTGAGAGTATGATGTCTTCCAAGAAATCAACTATTTCCCATTTGCTAGCAAGCACCAACAGTGCACCAGATAGTAAAGCAGGGAATATGGTACCACATGAGACATCGGATGACAGCGGAGATGTCAAGAGGAGCTGGGAACCAGGGCCAAGACCTGGAAACATACGTGGGGAGCCTAACTGCACAAAGTGGCATATTTGTGCATGCTCCACTACAACTCCTTTAGGTTTTCCTGTGCTTCCTAGATATCATCACATCACAAGACGATGTTCAAGTATAACGCAAAGGGAAAATAGAGTCAGAGAATTGAAATTGTCATGATCATGAGCTCAGCACCACCAACGAGAGGGTTTGTTACCGCTCGTATAAATGATGTATGCTGCTGAATGTAAATCAGAAGAACTGGCTGGTGTTGTTGTAGGTTGACACGCCTTCATATTTATGCCATTGGCTTTCCTCGGGAGGTTGGACAGCAGTGTCCTGACGTTCCACAAAGGGCATTCTACAACTCCAGTAATATCAACCTCTGACATAACTCTATCCATCACAAGAATCGCCTTTAGTTCCGCATCTTCCGCAATTAGCTTGATGCGATCACAAGGGGAGTCCATGTCCTAATGCGATGGTGGTGATGGGTCAGAAAAATATTGTCCAAATAGCGACAACAAAATGACCTCACCAGTGGCACGTAGGCGCATCCAGCCATGAGAATGCCAATAATGGCAATAATGGCCTCAATGGAGCCACCAGTAATGAATACCCCTAAAGCATCTTTACTCTTGGCACCGAGTAGTTGGATCTGCTGTGATAGCATCTCAGAACTGTTCTTGAGTTCCTGGTAAGATATATTTCTGCTACTACCGTACTCAGTCACAGCAAAGATGTTAGTGGTGTTCACTGTCTTAACCTGATCGCAAAATAGCTCATGCAGAAGCATATCAGGTTTACATTGCGGCTCATACGTGTTGTTCCACTCAATGAGTAATTTCTTCTGCTCATCTTCCGTGAGAAGGGGCAGCTTCCACACTGACATGGTGGTGGACTCAGCAGCAACTACGGCCTCCAATAGCACAAGGAAATTTCGTGACATTGCATTCATATGACTCGGGTCAAAGAGTTCTGCATTGTACTCCCATGCCCCATCTAGATCACCACCATGCTCTTCCAGCCTTCCGCAGATTAAGCTCAACACGAGCTCAGAGTTAACTACCTGATCAATATTGCTTTCTTGTCTCAGAAAGAGCTCATGGTCTTCAATTCCTATGGTATTACATAGATGGTGGGGCAAATGTTGGTCCTCCACGGAATTGTTCTGGCTCTGTAGTATTAACATTGTCTAATAGAGAAAGGGGCAGCAATTATTATGACAGAGAAGATAAAAATGCGTTCATGCAGAATAATGACCCTAATGAAAAGAAGACCTTCTTACATTGAATGCTGCAGTAGATTGTCCTGTATCCTGTGAAATCTGTATTACCTCTCGCACCTCGTTGTTATACGTGAATATCAAGTGTTCTACAGCTTCTCTGAGTACTACATGTGATTGCTGTAGCAATTCAGAGAATGATGGGTTACCATTCAAAATCAAACGCAATGCCAAGATATTCTCAACACACACATCCACGGAACGCTGCTCCAACCTTTTTCTAAATGTCAAAGGCATACCAACAACTAAATCTCTTGTGTTACCGCAGTAGCGTGACAGAAACACCTGAAACACGGCCAGAAGGCCCACATGAACAGTACATTCACAACTTTTGCAGATCTTCTTAAGTCTCTCTACCACGTGTCCAGCCACCTTGATGGGAACTGCTTGCCTTCGATTCGATATGGCTGTTGTTCGTGGGTAATCTACAGGGATGTCTACTGGACCAATGACAGGTAACTGTCTGCACCAATACTGTTTTCGTTCATTTACCACGGATCCACAATCATGCATTAAATCCTGAACAATAATACACTCTTCTTCTTTACATCCTAATACCTCAGCTATCTCCGCCGTTCTTCCGTAGAACTCTGGACAGCTCTGGTCTCTCGTCAAGTCCATTGTCACGATTTTCCCTTGCAATTTCGCTTTAATATGCTAAAGAATCCCCTCGATAACTCCTAAACCCTAAGTGTAGAAGACCTGGTAAAAAGCTAGGCTTTGGAAGTAAGGTGAACCCGGGTATCACGAAGAAGAGTAGTGAGCTCTAAATTTTCCGTTACTCAAAGCCCGTATTAATAAAGTCCGGTTGGCGATATTACGCCGGCCAGTTCCGGCACGTTTTGTTTCCAATGCGATTTTCATAATGAATATTTCATATGGTAGCAGTAGTGCTGCTACTGTTCTTCTACTTTTTATCAACTTGTGTCGTCTTCTAAGCTTACCGGTTCAGTCATCATCAATTGCAAGGCCATCCATTTGGGAAAGTAGTTCCAATTCCAATTCCTCAGGAGGAACTCCTGATTCCATTTCTCCTCGGTTCTCCCATGCAGTAATAAATCTCTTGCCGACCTGACTGGACCATATACATCATGTTTAGCTATATGCCAACTACTGCTACGATTATATGAGTACTGCGACAAATAATGTGGTAGTAGTTGCAGTGTGACGACACGGGGGAGTCACAGAGGTGACTCATCGTTAGAGGCGAAGTTTATACATCATGATTTGTTTCTTTGCGTAACACGGATGGTGGCTTAGTGTGATGTAGCATTTTAGCTACACATGTGGCTACGGGCAAATGACTACTGTCATGACACACGTTACACCTCAAAGGGTGTAACTGTAAAGGCAAGACTATATTTACAGGCACTGCTCGTCACTCTTACTCGTTTTTCCCTAAGCAAGGACTGTAATAACTTAATAAATATACTATTTGCTCGACTACTATACTGTTAGTCTTCTCTCGTGTAGTGATTGGCGGTTGGAAGAGTCTCGTACCATTCACGAGGCTCCAAATGCGAATACAACCATAATCATCACGCATCCATAAAATACGATGATGCTGAGCACATTGAAACCCCTAACAAAAAACAGGCCAGCTTAATCCCTCTGCCCATTGGCGATTGAATATAATTTCGAACAAATATTTCCTGAACAACACGGGGAGGCACCGAAACTTGAGAGTTAGCAATATGCATGCATTGGGTGGCCTGACATGCATGCATATTATTTGTGACTTCAAGCTATTCATACCATGAGGCTAATGTGCAAGAACGTGCCAGCAGCCAAAGCAGTGCTGATCCCGGATCCCAAAGAGCGTGCGAAACCAGGCTGTTTTTCGCTACTAACTAATATGCCGAAACAACATCTACGACGTGTAGGAAAGAAGCAAATGTCATTTTTGCTTGCGTTAATCAAACAGCAGGAATCATGCCTAACATAGCAGCACAGCACCACTCACCCTAAAGGACTAATCAACGAAAAAGCGGTCACAGAAAATACAACTTTCAAATTTGAACAGAAAGAGGAAAGCATGGTACCAATACTGAATGCCGCTAGGCCCTTGTGTAGTACTGGCAGTGAAGAAGAAATCGGGGATTCGGATGAGATGAGCATGTGATGAGGTGAATGAACACATTATAGTCAGGCATAAATACAGGCAGGGCGTGGGTTCGCGGGGGCACATCAAGATGGCACCATGCCAGAAATGAAAACAACATATAACCTTACCCTAAACCTAACCATAACTTTTGATAAAGTCAGTCACCTATAGCAACAAATATGTCGCTAGTCCCTGTTGTAGTTGCATCAAGTCCCAAACCTTCCACATAACTTTGAAAGCTTAGGGCAATTATCAAAGTAAAAAGTGCACCAGTACCAATCTTTGATCCACTGATTTGAGACTTTTGCGATAGAAAATTGAATGAGAGAATGATATTGCCACTTGAAGCATACACAACATGAAATCTCTACCTTTGCAACAGTATCTCTATAGTGGTATGTGTCACTTCCTATGCCAAGGTTCGTAGAAGATAATCGTGGTGATTCAGTGTCGTTGAGCCCATCATAATTAGATAGTGAAGGCAATAATGGTTTCGATTCCATTTCCCTCTCATTGGTAGCAGCCTGTGAAAATGAATGCAGATGCTGGGTTGTTATGTACATACACTCTCCACTGTTATTAGTGTACAAAGTATTTTCCTCTGGCCACCTACTCACACACTTCTATAATTACCTTGTAGATTGGGTGCTGTTGAGTATGATTATTGAACTGTTCACCTGGGTCAAGACAATTAACAGTCCACCAGCATGAAAGACTAAACAAAAAACCTCACGTACCAACTCACAGCTATAAGATCTTAATACTGGCTCATGCTTCTTGTATCTTGAAGGAAGACTAGAGCTAGTGCTACTCCGCTGTATGCACCTGGTTGAAGTGCACTTCGTTGAAGTGTAAGGGAAGCTATCTGAAATCCTATTGATAGGAGTACGGACGGAAGAATCAGAATCAGCTACAGAGTTGTTGAGCAAGGCAGTATCAGCTCACACAAAGTCATGGGAAATAAGAACTCACCAGCCCATTCGAACGTCATTATCGTCTTCCACATGCATAAGGCTAGCGTTGAGCTGTTGTGGGAGTAGTACAATCAGTCCTTTGACGCAGCTGCTTCGCACGTTTTACAACAAGTAAGGATATTTCCTCACATTAAAGGCTGCGTTGATTGCCTCCTCAACCAAAAGGATTATGACAAAACCTTGGGGGATAACAAAAGATGGAATTATTCAGTGAAAAGCACGTAATCATACATCCTAATGCCTTCACATAGAATGTTTCAAAAAACTTCTAACTACCTAAGGTTGTGAAAAAGCATGCCCAGTGAAAGCCTCTAAAGCCTCTACTCGTTGGCATCAGATCATTGAGGTCAGCCATTGAGTCCGGAAGAAGGTGCATGAAACAAGAGGAAAAGAATACTCCACCTGTAATAATACATAAACATTGTTAGAGACAGGGCGAGCGATGAGATGTTTGAAAAAAAGTTTCAGCATTGTCAGCAGTAAAGCATAAGCCCACTTGTAAACATGTTAAGCCCCTCCAAAAGCCTCCTTTCTTTTTCTTTTGCTATGTGAGGTAATTTTTCGACAAAGTTCTTAATAAGAAGTGGCAGCATCCCTCCAGCAAGCCCAATGACAAGAATTGACCCTAACATGTAGTACTTAATCACCAAATTATCCCTCTCCATCGTGTTGCCCATCACACCCATTTCTGTGGCTGTTCTATTTTCCTTCGAAACAATAAATCAGCAGCAACGAGATGGGAGTGGTGCTTCTCCACCTTTTATCCATCCCCTCTCTTCTCGAAAATCCTTCAGAGAGGTCAGTGTCGCGGTTCTCGTATCTGGATCGATAATACGAGGCTCTTCCTCCAACCGCCAATCAGTGTAGCAGTCAAACAAATAGTGCTATTCACTATGTTACAATCCTTTCTTAGTATTCCTGAAGAGTGATATTTTACTTACTACAAGAAGACACGTATCACGGGTTTTAAGCGAATGGTTGTTCTTTTGTGTAACCGCTTCGTCATAGCTGCGCCATCAAACTAAGATGAAACCATTTTACACAACAGTGGGCCATCTAAATGTTGGCTCAGTGGGTAGACTGACCCCAACGATGAGTTGCAAAATGCCGGGTAAAGGTTTTACCTAATCTTGTTAAACTTGCGCAACTTAACAGTCAGTAAACTCTCATGCTATAGGGGTGACACAGTGCACCCACCCAAAACAAAAACTTCAGTTTCCCATGGTCGTTTTGCGCCGATATATATAATTGACCCATTGTTGAGGTCAGCACGTAGGTAACTCAATGTTGTGGGGGCGATATAAGTACAAGTAGATGATTCGCTGGGAGCAAATCACGCTTATATTCCCGGAGAACTTTACAGTAGGATAGCTAGCGTTCTATGGGAAGTTAGATGGCCTAAAATCTGGACCAAAATGTTCCATATATTGCGGGGAGTTCGATTGAATATAGGCGCCCCCGATAGTGATATATATATATATAATCGAAGTGAACCATCTCTGTGTATCCCTATCTCCTGTATCAAGGCCGGGTGCTGCAAGCACCCAGTTGCAAAGTAGTATCCTATGGAACTAGTGAAGAATAGCGGGATGCTCAATAGTAAGTCTTCAAAGGAAAACTTCACACATACAGAAGAACCGAGTACTGCTGCTCATCACCTTCACCAGCCAGCCCAACTTGATTTCCATCCCGCAAAAATTATTCGAATTCATCTACCACTATAATAGTATAAACAACTATATAGGTGTATATACATACAAAGAGAGTTGCAGGTCAAGCCCACTTTGGTATTCACAAGCAGCACTGGAACAAGCCAGGCAACCCTAACCCTAAGTCGAACTCTCTAACCCTAAGTCTAGCCCTAGCCCTAACTCTCTAACCCTAAGTCTAACCCTAACCTTAACTCTCTAACCCTAACCCTAACTCTCTAACCCTAACCCTAACCCTAGCCCTAACCCTAACCCTAACCCTAACTCTAGTAGGGCTACAGGCTAGTAGCCACCCACCATAATATGTAATATGCAATGAAGGGGGGGTTGTGGGAGTAATAAGAGGCCTACGTTGATCAAAAATCACTAAAAAAACATACAACTCGAATGAGGGGACACAATAACCACCTCCAACATGGTCTGAAAAAGGTTACAAAGGGTTGTTGATGATCTGAGGTTTCAAAAGTCCCCATGAAAAGACCACTAGAGGAAAAGAAAAAGGATGAGCTGGAAGACGGTGAGCTGGAAGAGGGTGAGTTGACTCCAGTTACTGCATTCCATGGTGAACATGGGGGGGTGAAGGAGGAGGAGGCCAGGAATAACACGGCAAAGGTGCCAAAGAAATTGATTGCTGCAGTGAAGAAGAACAGGGGAGAGAAATGGGATGCCAAGATGGAGGGAGTCGAGGAGAGCGCCAACAATAAAGAAAAAGAAGTGGTGGATGTGAAGAGGAAAAAATGGAGGAGTGAAAAGTGGGGTAACGCCGACGAAGAGGAGAAGGAGAAAGGATGTGGGAAGAAGAATGAAAAAGTGGTAGAGGCAGAGGGTAATGCTGTGAAGGAAAAAAAAAATCAAGACGAGGAGAAAGAGAAGGGTGTAGAGAAGAGTAGAAATGAAGAAGAGGGAGCCAAGGGTGGTCAAGCCGAAGACAAAGAAGGAAAAGAAGCGGTGAATGGTAGTGCTGCTATTACACCGGCGATTTCATTTTTGGTGCCCCGGTATAGTATCAAGCGTCCTCGGGGTGTACCACATAATCCTCTGTTGCACGGGTGCCGATCAGTGGAGGCATACGAGCAGATTGAATTTATTGCCCAGGGGACATATGGCATTGTTTTTAAGGCAAGAGGAAATGAGACAGGAGAGATTGTCGCAGTGAAACGAGTGAAAATGGGCCACGAGGAGGGTAAAGAAGGTTTCCCTGTAACAGCCCTGCGGGAAACTAACGTTCTGTTGAGCCTGAACCATCCTAATATTGTTAGGGTAAAGGAGATGGTGATGGGTTCAACGCCAGGTAAAGTCTACATGGTCATGGAACACTTTGAAACGGATCTGAAAAGCCTTATGCAGAATCGACTCAAGCAGGGTGACCACTTCATTACGGCAGAGGTCAAATGCCTTATGCAGCAGCTACTTCGTGGTGTTGCACACCTCCATGAGCACTGGTACATACACAGGGATATCAAGTCGAGCAACCTGCTCTACGGATCAGGGGGACGGCTGGCTATCTGTGACTTTGGACTTGCCCGCAAATACGAGTATCCCCTCCGTCCCTACACGCATGTTGTAGTGACGTTGTGGTATAGGGGGCCCGAACTTCTTCTCGGATGTCGACAGTACGGCCCTGCCCTGGATATGTGGAGCGTGGGATGTATGATGGGAGAATTGTTGAGGGGAGATGCACTTTTTCAAGGGAAAGGAGAGGTGGATCAGCTTTCAAAAGTTTTTTCAGTCTTGGGAACACCCACAGAGCTATCATGGCCAGGGTGGCGTAAGTTGCCCCATGGGGGGTTGTGTACATGGAAGCTGGGCACCAAAAGCAAACTAGAAGAATGGTTCCCAGCCACGGGGGGGTTCAGTAGTGGTGGAAGACCTGTTTTAAGCCCGAAGGGTTTGGATCTCCTGAGTCGCTTGTTGACATTAAATCCTGAAAGACGGATTTCTTCTGAGGATGCTTTGAAAGTTTCTTGGTTTGAAGAATCGCCAAGGCCTATGCCACAAGAGTATATGCCCCCTCCAGTATAGATGTATGAATTAAGCCACCTTTTAACTCAAGTGGGGTACCCAACCCAAGGATTTTTATATAGATGTTGATGTTAAATGAAAGAGTTGTGGAATATGGCCTTAGCAGCCTATGCTTGTAGTTTATTTGGATTTTCAGTGACATTCCATTAACCACCTTCAGCTTGGGCACTGAAATGAGAAATGATTAAGCTTGCAATGGTGGCTACAGATCGCTAAGCTTTGTATTTAGCGCATTGTGAGAACGTCCAGAAAGAATTCTTCCACCTTGATGATCCTGTTTGAATTCTCTGTGTAATGTTAATCACTCACAGGTCCCTACCCGAATTCCCAACCCTTATCACACTCTTACGGCGTGTGATGGAGTTACTAGTTCAATGTCTTTACCGATAGGATGGCTTTGCAATATTTAGTTTAATGTTGAGTGATGTGATATTCTATATTACGTTTCTATCAAAAGTGACGAACCTACGTATAACGTTCCCAGAGAACGTTCTAATGTTCCTCTAGGAACAACGTTCTAATGTTCCTCTAGGAACAACGTTCTACTGCCTTACGAGAACTGTAATCCTTACGTTCTGTGTTTCTCTCTCTCTCAATCACAACCTTGAATCACGATATGCAGGCAATAATCCCCCCAACGATGCATCACTTAATCCACAAACTTCAATTTTTATGTTGTCATTTAAAGCTTTAGAGCCCGTGTTCGTATTCGTGCAACGATCTCAAAAAACATACCTACATACCTGTCGCGGTTCTCGTATCTGGATCGATAATACGAGGCTCTTCCTCCAACCACTAACCACCACACGAATGACAAGTAGTGTAGTAGTCAAACAAATAGCTTCATTCACCATGTTACAGTCCTTGCTACGGACACAAGAAGAGTGATGAGATTGTTCTATCCTACGTTTTCTAACAAAGTAACGGACCTACATGTTACGTATGTGTAACGTTCCCTAAAACTGCAACTAACATTCCATTCGTTATACACAACTCACTTGTCCCAACCACAACCTTGAATCATAATATGCAGAGAACGAATAGACTCAACAATGAGTCATCATGTTCACAGTGCAACTTAACAGCAAATTTGTGTTGTGGAGAGCGCACGTCTACCCTCAATGAAGAACTGATAATTCGGGGGGTTCGTGGTGAAAGAGAGAAGAGTGCATTGTATAATATTACGCGTCTGGGGGAGATTTTATTTCCCTTCCCAACGTTCAACCTCATCAACCAATCACTCAAAAAGGGGGGGGTCAATACGACAAACCGAGCGCCGTAACGTGCTATTACTACTAGTTTTACACCTATGGTTCTGTATGTCATTTCAATAACATTAAATAAATTGGTTTTCGAGAAAAAAATATATTTGGGTCATTTTTCCTAACGTTTTATAAAGAAGTTCCTAATTTAGGAGCTGATTGATTGTATGTACAGCAACAGCAATGCTGTACATTCATTTGTGTTAGTTCTTCGGATTAATGTAACATCCGGGAATATTCTAAAGTAAACATATTTCTGTCTTGTTCAGCAATCAGGTCCTTATCTCATTGAGTACAGACGCTCAATCAGGTGTCTCCTGAGCTATAGCTACTTGACACAGATATAAGCTGCAACACTTCATATGCATAACCTAACCTGCCGGACGATACTCTCTACCCCCAAAACGAGTCATTATATTGACGGCGCATGCCCATGAGGTGCGACATTCTCCCATTTCTCAAGAATATGCACGACAGTCGTCTCATCATCGTCGTCGTCGTCGTTGTACTGTGCTACCTCTTTCTCCGTCATCGCCTCAAAAAAAATTGCCTGCCTGCTGTCACACGTCACAATACACTCGAAACCTAACCTCCTATACAGACCCATTTTCCCAGACTAAACCATCGCGACTTTTTCTGTCGCATTCCTCTATCAATGTCACATTACAATGGTTGGGTGGGTGTTGAGTAAGTCGTAGATTAGTGCTGTCAAGAGGCTTATACTCCCCAGCTTATACTATAGTTGTATTGGGGTTAAGGGTTAGCCAAATACCCAGACCAAGAGCCATCACAGTCCAAGCGACTGTTTTACGTTCGCTTTGCATTTCTATTTCATTGCCACATTACAATGGCTGGGCGGCGTTGAGCGAGTTATGAGTTAAGTTAAGGGTTATTGGGTTAGGGTTGTGGGGTTAGGGTTATGGGGTTGCAGTTATGGGGTTGCAGTTATGGGGTTAGGGTTATTGGGTTAGAGTTAGAGTTAGAGTTAGGCCTGATTGACAGATGAGGTCAATGGTTGAAGTAAGCGTGGTTTTGTGATTTTGTATTGGGGGGCAAAGTTGAGTAAAAAAGAAGTCTGACTTAGTTCTTTCTTAGTGTTACAAGCCGTCTCGTGGACTATCGGTCTGTTGCAGAGCGTGAACGGGCGGTTGAAGCGGCGGGTTTCTGGTGAACGGTTAAGTAGTGAGGGTTTCGGGAGCCGCCGCTACGGTGATGGTGAATGTCAAGAAGTCAAGGGCCAAAAGCGAAACACGAACCGTAGCGAAAGACTGGTGCCCCCTCAGTTTCTGCAACGTCACGTTTCTTCTGTTGCAGAGTTTTCTTCCCCACAGTCCTCTCGATTGGAACTGGATACAGTTGTCAGTCCCAGGCGTCCCAAGCGCAGCCGCGGACAAGAATGTTTAAATTGTTTGTCGCATTGTGCCTCTCTTCACTATTACCGCCGTCATAGCTTTATATCAGCCACACTACCTGAGATTGTGGCAGATGCCTCTGCCTACAGAGAGTTTAAACGCAAGAGGAGGAGGTTATTAGATGAAAGGGGGGGCAGCACCACTAGAATTACTGCTTCCAGTGCTGCACTCATCTCCCCTAAACGTGAGTGAGCTATGGTGATAAGCAGACCTACATATTATGGGACCGGGAGTACCAAATGCATCCCCGCTAATGCTCCTGTACTATTTTTCTGTATTTGTCTAAATAATTGTGCTAAGTGATTCTCTTGTTTGTTGTGGTTGGATGATCTTTGTACTCTTTTACATTTATTGGTTTAAACTTGAAATAATTTTAGGGCTCCTCGTAAAACGTGTATGTGTGTGTGTGCGTTTTGCATGTATACCATATTCAATTCCATATGCTAATTCATCCTATGCTCTGTGTTCTCTTGCGTTACTGTAGTTTGACACTGCTTGATTGTGTTTCAGTTTGAATAGTTTGAATACCTAGCTAGCACTCGTATACATATCGATTGATTCACAATATAACGTTTACAGTCGAAAGAAGACGATTGACGGAAGAGAGACATAAGAACCCATCCCTGTATTTTACAGCCCCCGAGGTTATTCACGTGGAAACAAATGTCAAACAGGTATGTTGTACCATCCAGGAGGGTGACAAGGATCCTAATGGAGTATAATTTCACACCCCAGCTGCTCTCAAACCAAAGCTTCAGGATGAAGAACTGCAGCACAGACGATGCATTGAGCATTCGCAGGTGGGAACAGACTTTTTTTGGCACCTTCAAGATAACTGCTGCTGCTAAATTCTCTCCAATCCCCATCCTGCGGTGATATATCTCAAGGCTTCAATGGATAGCGGGCAGCATTTGAAGTCCCAGGTAGAATAGGGGGATTGGAGGATCCTGCCCTGACAAGCACTTCTCTGCGTCTTTTGTATCCATGAGCTACTTCCGTGATCATACTAAATGTGTCCTTCCCTTTAATTCTCATTAAAGATTGAGGGTTGGGAAGACCTTTGCGAGGAAGTTAGGGAGGACGAAATCATCAAGGAAGGGCCACATGATCCCTCTGAAAATGGATTGGAGCCGTCCCAGTTACAGACAAAGGTAACTAATCACTTTCAGACTTTCTTTGGCTATATACCTCCTAACCCCATATGGTGAAGATGTATGACATGGAGAGAACTGAAGAAGCAATGGTGACGTTGACGAAGATGAAAGAGGTGGTCTCTCCTTCTTAAGTAGCATGGCTTATCATCATCATTTAGGGTTAGTCATCATCATTTTAATAATCCTATTTCCATAGGCTTCTGCAATAAGAGAGAAAGCATGGTGCGAGGGAGACCCTGGGTACGTCCGTATTTCAGGATGCCCCATTTTTGTGAATTCTGCCGACAGCTATGGCATGAGACTTAGATATTTATCTCCCCCAAAATGTCTCATTGCTGCTGCTTTCTGTTCTGTATATCCTTCAGAGAAGTGATTGTTCACTCGTTCGGGAATGGTATTGTTACAAGGTAGAGCGCAGACAGACACCTCAATACTATGTACGACGGCCATCCATAAAGTGTTGTGTGATCCTGTAAGGTTTGATTTGAGGCTTTTGTTGTTCTCAGAGGAGGGATGCGTACGCTAAAAAATGGGAATTGCCTCAATGATGAAGTCGTGAATGTTTTTATGAAATCATTGGCAGCGACTAACAAGAAATCAGTGGAAGATGGTATGATGGGCTGCCGCCTCAATTTCAGTTCTGTCTGGTTTCTGTGTCCCCTTTTATTAGCAATTAATTAGTTGAACTCTCAAACCAAACAGGTCAACCATGTCCTCGGTGTGGTATTATGGGTACATATTTCTATGCTCAGCTGACAGACAACTACATAAAGTACACCTACACAGCTGTACGGAGGCACATGAAACGTGCCAATCTTAGCCTACTTGACTTGGACAAGGTTTGGCAGCAGCACATTGAGTTTTGATTATATACGTTAAGCAGCTTAGGCATCATCTCTTTTGTTCTTGCAACCTAACCTAACTCTATGCGTTCTCAGCTGCTCATTCCAGTTAATGTGGGAGAGAACCACTGGGCATTAGCAGTTGCTGATTTGGCGGAGCGAAGGTTGTTACTGGGTGAATGTATCAACTCCCCCCTCCTGTACATTATTGTTCTGGCCCAACCCAACCCACCAGGTTAGAGTACTATGACAGTCTAAGAGGGAGAAATGACATGGTGCTGAAGAATCTTGCAAGGTGGTTTTTATGTGGATGATGAACTCTTCGCTTACTCTGCTCACTCGTTAATCCATTCATTACGTGTAGTAATGGCATATATGTTGTTCTCTTTTGCAGTTCAAAAACAGTAGTCCTGATGATCCATGATAGTAGTGCATATCCTGCCTTCTAGTGTGATGATCCTAACATGAGTGCATTGATATATCAGATTTATTCTAGATGAGACCACCGCAAGAGGAGGCCCAATCATTGATCCCCAGGATTGGCCCCAACATCACATGAAAGGAACTCCCCAGCAAACGTAGGTGATCTTATTTTTGTGGTTCTGGCATGTGCGGGTCCTACGGCAGTTGCCCCTTGAAGAACCGTACCCCTAATTACAGCAACTCCCAACACAGGAACATTGTGGATTGTGGTGTATATACTTGCATGTTTGCAGAGTCTGCCAGTAAAGGGCAGCCCATCTGGTTTACCCAGTCAGGTCTATCCAATGAAACAACTACACTGCTGTAATGTGGATGAATGGTGGTGTATATTCACCTTTATAGCTTTGTACTCACACTAATGTTTGCAATCCTAATTATTCCATTAAGATATTCCTGCCTTACGTCGACGGATTTTGCTGGACCTCCTGCAGGGGAATGATAGTAGTACAGAAATCAACAAAGTAGTAACACCTTCTCCTCCTCCTCATAACTAATAAATGACAGAAGTCTTATTTAAACCCTTATTGTTTCCACAGTCAGATGAAGGCACCAGAATGGAAGGTGGACATTTGGAGGAGGTTTGCCTTTTGGAGTAACTTCTGACGAGGAGAGGATGGTGAAGAAAATTGAAATGAGACTGACAGACTGACAAAGGAAGTGCAGTGTTCTCCGCTACTTGGTAGTAGTGCACCACAGTTGTTCTGTGAAGAACAAGCCTTGATTTGTGGAAATATAAGGTAAATGCACCTGCCTGCATTTTAGAGTTTTATAGGTACCCAGCACCCTAACTCTTACCCAGAGGCACATTACGCGGTTCATTCTATTTTGTCAAAATCGACAAGGGCCTTTATTTTGTTTTCTCTAATTTATTTGCTCACTACTTCAAATGTCACCGTTCCAATTTTGAATTTAAAATATATTAGAAAGGATATATCTGACTACTAGTGGGCAGCATGATCATATCCTGCCATAGAGTTGGTTGGTTGGGTTTCTAAGCAGGTCATGTATGCATGCCACATGACCTGCTTAGAGTTGATGGATGCGCTCTGGTGCCGCCTGCGCAGTACGATCCTTCCTTCGCTTCTAGTCTATGGTGTGTTGCCTTGGCGCATGCATACATATTGGATAAACGATTTACGTAAGCAAGAGTCATTGCACTAAGTAGTACCTGTTCCTTAGAATTTCCCCAAATATTGTTGTTTGATGGTCTAAATTTATTAACATTATGATGATTAGTAATCACTTGAGAGTCAATGAGTCATTCTCAGCAAGACGACGTAAATTGGTAGTTGTGTTGAGTAGCCAAGTTAAACACAAAATCGAATATATGTTTAGGTCAGTTTTTCTCATCGGTTGGTTAGGGATATTTGACGACGCTGGAAATAATGGTGTGCAGAAGAAGATATTAACACGTAACGCATGAATGTGCCTGATGTACAAAAACATATGTGTTCCCCTATCCTATGAGGGGATACTTATTCATTCATCCCAATCACAACCTTGAATCGAAATATGCAGGCGGGAAACCATCCTAACGATGAATCGCGTACATGCACGCTCTCAGCTTGTGTCAGTTTGTGTCAGTGTCAGTTTAGCTTTTTGGTATCAGTGTGTACCTGTACGTACAACAAGTATTGTGTATGGGTATCAATGAATGTCTTAATTCTATCTCGTGACAACATAACAGAACAATATCCCCCCATAGGCATTGTGAAGATATGAATTATGATGATATGCATGCCTATGTCGTGTTATATTTACGTTTACTATTATGTGTTTGTATGTCGGTCACTAATGAGCTACAACTCTAGAGGACACTGGGAGCTGTTGAATGACTCCAGTATTATGATCTAACTCCCAGTCCGAGGCCCTTAAGCAGATGTTAACTTTTAATTGATTCATCGTTAATTACGTGAACGGTCGCTCGGGCCGCAATAGCGTAACAAAAAATATCACTGTGTTTGCTCAACAATCAGATCCTCCTCATATCTGAGTACAGACGCTCGCTCAACCAAGGGTTTCCGAGCTATAGCTGCCCTTACACGGACATAGGCTACACCATTTAACATATTTAATATATCGCAATGCGATATATGAATCAAAATATTGCAACTTTGAGATAGGAAGATGTAACATCACGCATCAGCTACTCAAGCAGATGGTTCAGCAAGATCTCTAGATGCTTCCTCTGCCGGACAAACAACACTCCTTTGAGCGCGATACCAGACATCGCCGAGTTGAAATTATCCTTTCTGTAATTGATAAACGAGAAGTCGGCTTCCACTCGGCTCGTGGTGGGCATTACCGAAGATCAACCGGAGCAAAAGAGACACAAAGAAGAGAAACGTTCACCTCCCACCGGGGCCCACACCTTGTTGAATGACCCACTACTTGCCTTCTCCAACGCTGCCTTGAGGCGGGGCTTGCAGGTCACAGCTTGGGCCAATAACTGCTGCTGGTCGGTGATCTCGGCCAACATCTGTTCGTCGAAGCTATGAAGAATGCGAGGTTTGTGTTTTCTAACAACATGGACAAAATCGACTGCGGATGTCTGAACCAACTTCAAGGGTGTGTAGGCTGGCACTGCATCGGATTCTTGATCGTAGCAGTTCCTCTCAACCTTAATTTGCATTATCCCGTTGAGAGCAATGAGATGCAGAATAGATACTGCTCGGAGTACTGCATTTTTCTCTCCTTGACTGAGACTTTCGAACACTTCCAATGCAGAGATACCCATCGACAGGATGTATTCCTTCAACTTAACCACAGTGATAGTGTAGGGACCCGTCCTGATTCCACTGTCCATGACACTGGCAACATCATCCGGGCTTGTGATCGAATCATCAACTGTCGCTCCACACTTCAATACGAGATCGTCGGCCAACCTGTTCAAGTTGTCCAGCTGTTGCGACACGTGTCCATCACTCTTCTGCAGAGCATCGAAAGTTATCATGATCGTCGACAAGAAATGATGTACAGTCTGGAGCACAAGCCACCTGCAAAGAACATACAATATGATCAATCTGAAATGGTATACACACCATAGGTGTAAATCTAGTAGATATGGCACGCCACGGCGCTCAGTTTGCCGTATTGGATCAACCCCCCGCGAGTGATTGTTCCTCTTGATATGAAAATCTTCCTGCTCTGGCACGATTAATTGTAATATACGAACACCCCTCTCCTTGCTGTGATAAAGCCAACTTGTCACTTTGTGTAAAGACTTCCTGCGAGTAGTGTGATGTAGTGCGGGCACTTGGAATGCATCTGCGCTTGTAGAATCTTCTGCTGACGTAAGTACGCGATAACGTCGGTCAAGGACTCCATGAAGGCGAACACGCTACTATTGTCGAGCATGAGAACTTATTTCTTTGTGACAAGGTCAAGTTGGTGGGCGAGGCACTAAATATGATAAAAAAGCAACTTTGCGCAACGACGCATTGCGAAGAAGAGTCGAGAATCCCGAACTGTGTCCAGTCATGTTGCCAGCCCCATCTGTAGATGAACCCAGCAATTTCATGCGCCAACCTGGACACAGAGCACTCAACGTTTTGATCAAGAGATCAGCATAAACTCGGCCACTGTAAGTGAGATAAAGCAAGGGAATAGCAAGAAGATGAAATCCATGCTCGACCTCAGGACCTCCTTCAAATCCGACAACCGGAAGGAATCAAATCCTTACGTCAAGGTGAGGGTCCTGCCCTTGTTCGTTTGCCTCGTCAGCGCGCCAATCGAGAAAGCCCAATGTGCTCTCATGATTTCTGATAACGATTGTAAACCAATTGCACATCCAATGCATGCCATGCTCGAGGCTTCACCATGTGACACCGAACCAATCTTCGCAGCCGCGTCGAGATTCTCACGATCACTGCGAATGACTTTTGCAATCTGGCGAATGCTGAGGTCGGCAGCAACATGATCAAGCACATGGTTAAACTGCACCTTCTTCTTCACAGCAACTGTGTAAGAAATCACTTCGCCTGAATCGTCTTTGACGGCTTTAGCTTTAAATGCACGCATAGCAATGTTGCCATCCAGTTTCTCCTGATCGTCAATCAGCAACTCCTTGACAACGACCTCAATAATGTCCTTGCCGATTGAATAAAAACGCTTCACATCTTGAGACTTGAAGTAAAATGTTTGTAACTTCGATTGCTCGAAGAATGCCTCGAACGCATCAAGAAGGTCCGTCTCCTTATTATCCCTTGCCTCGATGTCCTTCTTCCATTTGATCGGATGCTGATTCCGACTTAATGTTCGAGGGGTTGAACTTGTCCTTAGTAAACGTCTGGAAAAAGCCTTGGTCTTCTTGCGCTTCCGAAGCTCTGACCCACTAGGTGTCGTTTCGCGACCAAATGTTTGGTAGAAAAACAGCAAGTAGCAACGTCCACCTTCCTCGTCTTGGGATCGCGACTTGTAACCTTCAATCCCCAGATCTGTGCATACTGGTTCCGCCAAGGAAACTTGCGTTTTGGGGCCATTGCTACTGTTCCTTTGATGCCAAACGAAGAAAATGCCGCCGCCATTGAATCAATGACGCAATGAATGGACACAGAATGGTTGATCTATGTTGCCGTACGGCAAATTAAAAAATATATATTGCACTTTTTGGTCGTAAATATAGGAGTGCATTGCAATTTGCGACTGTTTAATGATTCACTAGGCCGCCGGCTGCTCATAGGCACATCTCCAAGTTAAAAGCTTTTGGGTAGTGACAAAGCGATATGGGAGCCCGCCTATCCGCTCCCGTGACGGATAAGGAGACGGAATGGGGCGTAGTTCCGGGGTCTGGTGGTTGTCAGTACGCAACTTGCAGTATGCAGGGGTGGCGAATCTCTCAGGAAGATGCGTCTCTGGTTCACTTCTACTCCACGGAAAATCTTGGAGAGGGTAAAGGGGATGAAACTAACGGTGATATAATGCCCCAGATATCGCTATTCGGGGTATTCGACGGTCACGGGGTAAGTGAGAATTGTGACGGGATCATGAGGTGGGGGGACGGTTAGCCAAGGAGGTAGATGTAGAAGAGGATGTAGGCTGAGACCTAGGTGGTGGTGGTAGTAGTACGTGTCGGTGTGTGTGTCGTTGATGGGGTTTGTGGTTGTGTGTGAATGAAGAGATGGGACGGCGGCCTATAGGACTGTGGTATGAGGTTTTTACGTGGCATGGTGGCTGGCATAATAAGAATAATAACCACGCTCGGGGGTGTGATATGATGAGGAGCAGTTTAGGAAAACCAAGGACCAGGGGAAGCGCGCACTCGTTTTCACGTAGATGCCCGATCGTGTGATACTATTTAATATTTCATTTTCTAAATACATCTGTGGCACTCTTCTCTTCATCCCCGCAGGGCCAGGAAGTAGCACGATTTGCCGCAGAGAGAGTAAGGCTGGCTACTGTTTATTTAATTTCTGGTGTTGAGTACTAATTCTGGGGTTATCTAACGTCTTCCATTTTCCACCTGCCCCCCATTGTCTGTAAAGCTTCCATCCACTCTGGCGACGAGTGAGAAATTCAAGTGTCACGAATATAGCAGTGCATTAATAGATGCATTCTTGAAGCTCGATGCAGGTGTGGACGACGAGTTACGAGAAGACTTTCATTACCTGTGTGGCAAGGCAACAGCCACCTGACTGCTGCTGCGTTCTATATTTGATTCTCACCTAATGATTACTCTCTCACCAGATATTATTACGGATGAAGGCCAGTCTATGCTTAGGTTGCTATCGAGGGACAACAACGAAAGCAAGTGTAGTTCTGAGAGGGATAATATGGATGATGAGGTGAAATGGATAGGTCTATATATCTGCACTGCACTGAATTGCATTTTTTGCATCTCATCTGTTTTGTTGGTGGTACCCTGGTGATATGCAGTTGCCATTATATTGATTGTGTTTTAGACCTTACCTCCCCTATCTATTTGATCTATTTGTAACTGGTGGCCATGTCATCTTATCATTCCTGTGTCCTGTCTTACGGGCTTACTCCATTTGGGGCCATTTGGGGCCATTTGGGGCCATTTGGGGCCATTTAAACCCATGATCACCACTCAACCTAACCCCTGCGCAAAATTCTCGTTCAAATTTTTTGCTTGTCTTCTGCATTGTTTTTTACTATTTTAATGAGGCTGTGAAACGATTGAGGGAGACGAAAGAGGCCAATGCTCTGCTTGACGTATTGGTGAGGAAAAGATGTTTATCGTGATTGCATCCTTGTATTGAGTAGCTCTATTATTTATGCATGTAGTGTGTTCATATATATTTATATCCCTTTTTCCAGAGAATGGTTCATGATGATTCATGTTCTGCGGGTGCTGCTGAGGGAAGCGCACAATTTGAACCTAAAGAAACCCAAAACCAACACCAAAGCCAACGCCGAAAAAAAAAAGACCAGACCTTGAAAACGGGTTGTGGGTGTGGGTATCAGAGGTAGGTCGTCTGATCTTTATCCCTAACGTTGAGGGCCGACAAAGCGAAGTATGCGGCGGT